>Ga0182212_1000116_pt1 | contig 11129 bp, 24 predicted proteins | sample G5R1MG_21_FD_129666 | JGI IMG/M metagenome (GOLD analysis project Ga0182212, IMG submission 129666) | Switchgrass phyllosphere microbial communities from Michigan, USA - G5R3_MAIN_03OCT2016_LD1 MG | ecosystem: Host-associated > Plants > Phyllosphere > Phylloplane/Leaf | place: USA: Michigan... | reverse complement strand
CTAGCGCGGGCTGGGCGGGGCTCGGCCGGGGATCGTCCATCACGTCGGACATACTGTGGCCATCCTGGCGCGCTTCGAACAGCACTTGGACGATATCCTCGACAACCTTGCGTTGCTCAAGACGAAGCAAGGCCATCTGTTCGCGGTATAAGGCCAGCGTTTTCATTTCGTGTTCCTCTTTACATTTTCCCGCATCTGGTCAAACAGCTCGTCGACCGTGAGCTTTCCCGCCTCCGGCATGGTCATCGCGACCGTTAGGCGGCGATCGTCGGAGCCGGGGATATCGCACGACGCATGGAGCGACTGAAAACCGCCCGGCTTGCCGAACTTCTCAAGGGTCATTTTCATAGGTCGAAATCCAACGGTTGCGCCGGAGCCTGGAATTCCTTTTCCCAGTCTTCCATTTCGGGTTCCGGCGTGGGTTGCGGAGCGGGCTTGGTCGTTTGGATGACCAACGGGAACATTTCGTCGAACGGCGGTGCGCCCAGTTCCCGGGCGGCGCACTTCAGGTCATCGATAAGGCCGGTGCCGACCCACGGATAAGACTTGTCGCGCGAAAGCTGGTTTGCCCAGGTGTTCATCCGACGCCCCAGGCCGTCCGGGATGCCGAATCGCCGGTCGGCGGTCATACCGGGTACTCCGGGCATCCCTTGCCGCCGAAGAACGCGCGATAGTTCGCTTCCCGCTCGCGCTCGCGAAGGCTGTCGATATGCCGACGGATCGGATGGACGCTCGCGCCGCGCTTCAGTTCCCCGCGCAGCTCGTCGAACTTTTCCTGACGCTCGGGCGTCGTCGGCTCGTTGACGCGGTACTGCCCCGTCAACTCGGACATAGGCCGGAGGCCGTCGGCCATGCCGCGCTCATAGAGCGTCGCGAGAAGGTGCGGCAAGCGATCGAGAAATTCAGCGGTTGGCGTCTCTTCCAGCCGATAGCGAATTTCCTTCTCCACTTCGCGCACGGCATCGGGGAACACGGAAACCGGGTTCGGGCGAACGTCGTCACGAACGAGCGTGCGATAGTGCCAAAACTCGCTAAAACCGTCACGCTCGGACAAACGACCGGCTTCCTTGCAGCGCCAAAGATCGAGTTCCTGAATTTCCTCTTTCGTCATCGCATCCATTGGGGTTCTCCTACCCAGGTTCAAAGGTCGTAAGTCTGCGCCGCGTCCACGAATTCCGCGAAGTCGTCGACGGGCTCGAAACCGATCGTCTCGACGTTGGCGTGTGTCGGCCGCATGTCGGGAATTTCGGTGTACTGTGCTTCCATCGGCTGCGCCTCCAGCTTGGAAATCGCGTCGTCGATCGTGACCATAGCGGACACGTCGACTTGCGCCGATCGCTGGATGAGCTTCGGAAAGAGCTTGGTATAGAAATCGTTCGGGTTCTGGTCGGCCCATTGCACCATGCGAGCGAGGCCACCGATTTGCTCATGACAGGCGATCACGACCGCTCCGGCATACCGGCCTAGATGCTGGTAGGCTTCGCCTGCGATATTCCCCAGGTCATTGACCACGCGCTGCGGCGTCTTCTCGGGATGGGGCAGGGCGGGAAGGTCGTTTTGCATGTCCGTTTCCTAGCTCTCGGGTAGTCTCGCCGCAAGGCGAATTAGGGTCGATCCGGCGCTAATCGGACCATTGCGCTTTTCGGAGGCGTGCGCCCGCGCTGGCGAGCGTCCATGCGTAGTCGACGCACACAAGTTTCCCGTCGAGCCACCCGAAGTTCGACCGCTTCAGGTCCGTCAGAAAATGCGGCATGAGCTTGGGCATTTCGTGCGTGTCGGAAATCCGCTCGACACGGGACTGCAACGAAATCCGGCCGTCGGGTGAAAGGAACAGCGACGGCGCGAGCCACTTCGCCACGGCGGGGAAATCCACATAGTCCGACCAGAATTGATGCTCTTTGACGTTCGCGAAATTCCGGTAGTCGCTCACGTTGTCTTCGACCTTCACGACCAAATCCGGCCGCAGCTTACATTCGAAAACCTTGCGGTGAATTCCCTCGCCCAAAAACTTGCCGCAGAGCATGTTAAAGGCGTCTTCGAAAGTCCGTTCGTTCACCAGACGCCTCCCGTGTCGCTGACGACTTCCTTGCACGTCTCTTCCGTGCCGACGAAAACCGGGATGATGGCGGGCTTGCCGTCTTGCCGCGTGCCCGACATGACGCTGACGAAAATGCTTTCGCCACGGTTCAGTGCCTCAAGGGTTTTCGCGTCCGGCTTCCATGCGCTGACGCAGGCGTGCCCGTTGTGGAAGCAATACAGATGGCCTATCATTTCCTCGTACCCGGCGGGCGGCGAGGCGTGGATATTGCAGCCTTCGAATTGGTGCGTAATCATTTCTTCGGCCGTCCTTTCCCTTTTCCATACGAGCCGTCATTGAAAACGGCACGGACGCCACGGCTATGGTGCATGACGCTTTCCGGGATGGGCACAGGGGGCGGCACGTCGCGGTGTTCGCAGGATCGCGCGGCACCGCACAAGAAACACGGGGCGCTCATAGGTCGAACCCATTCTGGCGCTGCATGTCTTCTGCGTGGGCACGCTTCAGGTTCTCCACCTTCTCGCGCATTTCGTCGCAAGATTGCTCATAGCCGGGTTTCCCCTGGCGAGCGGCGATCCGGGTTTCCAGCTCGCGAATTCTGGCAAGTCTCGGGTGTTCTGGCATCGGGGTTCTCCTATTCCCGAGCCGTGCATAGCAAGAAGCCTCCGAAACCGCAAGGGCTCCGAAGGCTTCCCGGGAGGGAGAAGAGCGATGCCGCTCTACGCCGTATTTGTCCCGTTTTGGGATCCCGTCAAGGCCCCCGTGTTACTTCGTGGCTTCGCCGGTTTTCGACTTGCCGGTGGCATGGATTTTCCGGGTGAAAAAGGCGTCTTCCAGCACGCCCTCGACTTCCGGTTCCGGGACTTCCTTCTCGTCGGGCTCGCCCGTCTTGCTGTCCGCGAAAAAGGCATCGTTCAGCACCTTCGAAACGAGTTCGGTCGCCACTTCGGTTTCGGTCCCGACGTTTTCGTGGCGCAGGCGCAGAGCCCCAGCGACGGCGATCGTCAGCGTAATCGCGCCGACCTTCAATTCGCCGTTGAAGCCCATTCCGTTGTTCACGGCCCCATCCTCGACGACTTCGGACGTTTCCGAGTTGTCGCCTACCTTCGTGTTGCGCACGGTGATGCCGCCGCCGGTCGCACGAAGGTTGATGTGGCCGACCGAGAATTCGCCGTTGAAGGCGAGCCCGTTATTGGTCGCGACGCTCTCGGGCATCTTGGCATCATTGCCCGAAGCCGGACCAGAGCCAGTCCGCGACTGATCCAGTTCGGGGCGATATCCGTCCTTGTTCATGGTATTTCCTTTCGATTGGTTTCGGCGTTCTCCGAAGAGTGAACGCTTTGTGCCGGGAAAAGGTTCCTAGCGCTTATTGAGGCGCTTGGCCAGCTCATCGAGAACTTCGGGCGTCAGCTCGTCCGGCACGTTTCCGCGCATGATGGCGAAGAGCAATTCCCAAATCTCGTTGCCGTCAAGTTCCATGTCAGCTTCCCTCCTTCGGGACGTTCGGCGGATCAATCCGGCGATCGAAAAAGGCCGTCAGCGATCCCGACTTGATCGTGGCTTCCTTGCCGTCGTACCGGACCACGCGGACTTCGCCAATTTTCGGCGTCGAATGGACGGAATAGCCGTCGACGTAGAAACCGAACGTGGTTTCCGCTTCGGAGGCCATCCGCTCGCGCTCTTGGACAGCCGCGCCGAACAGCTTCATTGCGCCCGTGAGGAATTGCGCGACGATGAAATCCGGCGTGTTCCCAGCCGCGCCTTCCATCGAGTGATAATTGACGAGCCCGGCCAGCGCCGTTTCGAAAGCGGTGCCGTCCTTCGCGACAAATTCCAGCGGGTCGTCTTGACCGGGAATTGCCTCGCCGTGGATTTGCGCCGCTATGGCTGCGTCGTTGCGTTCAAATTCGTCGATCACTTGCCTTGTCTCCTTTTCAATGCCTCGCGGCTTCGGGAACATTCCCATTTCACTTCTCCTACGTTAAAATCCATGTCCCGAGCGCGAGGCCCAGGAGAAATCCCGCGAATAGGCCCGTGAACCATGCGAGCCACGCGAGGCTTTTAATTTCCCTAAGATTAAACTCCGGGTCCGGGAGAATTTCGACGCTGCCCCGCTTGGCGTTGGCGATCCGACAGCATTCGTCGAACGCATATCCGCCTTGGCAACCGTCGTCGAATTCCGCAGCATCGGCCGGGTGGCATGTGCAGCGCCGCGCTTTCAGCGTGCATCCGTTCCGGCATGACGTGCCCGTGCAGTAGGTTGACATGGCCGGGCAGTCTTGCCAGGATTTCTTGATTTCCTGCATACGCTCCCAAGCGGGATGGTTTGTGTTGTCCCGGCGAATTTCTTCGGCTTTTGCCAAGTCCCGGAAATTCGATACGCCCGTCAGCCATTCAACCCGCATGACGTGTTCGCCTTCGTGACCTTCGGGTAAAACGCACCGGCATTTTTCGCCCAGCCCGTAAAAGCACATTCTCGCCGGTTCGTCGCGCAGCTCGCCGTCGGCCGGATAGGCTTCGTCAAACCTTCGCTTGAATTCGTCCCTGATTTTCTCGCCGGAAGTTTTCGGTTTGTCGTGCCGGGTGACTTCCAGCCCGTCATACGTCGTATTCCGCCGAAGCTCGTCGCTCTTTGCTTTCCGGCACTCCGGGCAGTCGATCATTTCTCGCCAATTATGCACATCGCAGTAAGCCATCGTCTCATCCCTCCGATCGGGCGTAGTCTAAGTGGTGGCTCGTCCTTACCATGAGTTACCCGGGGGCGATAGGGGCGGGATGGCGGTCAAGTGTCAAAATTAGCTTCGATCCGGCTGTATTTTGTCCCGGTTCAGGACATTTAGGGCTCCGGGAGGGGTGGCGGGCCGGGAGCATCCATATCGTCCGTAAATGACAGAAACAGGCGGCGGGAGGGTGGCCGGGTCTAGCTCGATCCCCAGGATTTAAATTCAGCTAGAATGGTCGGGGTTACGTTAGGGAACCTCGTCGGTGAAAATTGGTTGTGGCGATTATTTCGACCCGGCCAGACCTTTCGCGTGGAAAAAAGAACCAACCCCCCTCCCCCTGCAATTTTTCCATGTGACCCTCCTTTCGAGAATTTTTCAGGCGCACGACCTGATAGGGAATTTCGGAATGTCGAGCTGGATATCCTCGACGCTTTCGACCAATTCGACCGGGCGAGGCAATTTCGATTTCCAAAATTCTCGGCGCAATTGCTGGATAGTGCGATCATCGAGAGGCTTTCGAGCGGGGCGATAATCCATCCACATGATTTCGATCCTTACCAGACTGCGAGAAATATCAGGATTGCGAAAATCCCGGCGATCACGGCTAGTTCGAGCATTTCGATTTTCCCGTACCGTTTCGATAATCCTGGATAACCGTGCGAATTTGGAAAATCAAGGGGAATTATCAGGCGCGGGCAATTTCCCGATTTCGGCGCGGGCAATTCTCCGTGCTGCCAGCGTATCAGAGATTTTCAGCACGCCGAGAAATTATCGGAGAATTTTGGGGATCGGTCAAAAGTTTTTCGGCTGGCCCATTAAGTGTTTCGACCCGTTTAGGCGTAGGATCGGACGTGAGCGCAGCGAGCGGGAGGGACGAAGACGGCTTTAGCCTTCCTCAATCGCGCAGGCGCGCTATAAGCGTTGTCAGACTTCACACGGTTTTTACATGCAAGTGATTGATAACGTGAGCATTTCACACGCCAGCGGCGCGCTATTTCGGCCCATCGAGAAATCCGGCCAGGATCAAAACCGTGTGCAATCTCACAACGCTTATAGCGCGGAAGGAAAAAACGGCCTTGACAGGGGATAAAAACCGTCCTAATTCTCAAATATCAGGACGACACGGGAACTTCACATGCTTTTCCAGCTTTTCGCCATCGTCGCTTTTTTCGGTTTCGGCGCGCTCGCCGTCACTCGCTAAGGAATTCCACATGATCTACGAAATTTTCAACGCGGTCGACGGCTCGACGCAAGGCTACAAATTTGGCGAGGAAGCCGCAAAGCGCTTTATCGACCGTGTGGGTGGCGTCTGGCGTGACGAGAAGACCGGCAAGGCTTTGGTCTTCGATTTTCTCCCGGCGCGTGAAGGCTTCTACGTTCTCGACATGCGCGACGTGGTGAAGGCTGGTCCGTTCGTCACTCACGCGGAAGCCACTCGTAAGGCGGATTTTGAAAACATGTCGAGCGACACAAATTCTTTTCGAGTTTTCGCACAAACCCTTTGACACGGGATCAAAACCGCTCTAATTCTTAGATATCAGGACGGAACGGAGAAAATCAGATGCTCATCGATACTCAAGATTATTTGGTAGCATCAAAGCGCGAGGGTTTTCGCGCCGCACTTTCCGGCAAGGCGAAAATCTCTAATCCCTATATTGGAGGGACAACTTCTCGCCGGATTTGGGATCAAGGATATCGCGAAGGGTTGAAGCTGCGCGAATTCCTTTGGGCTTCCTGAATTTCCCGGGCGCTGGAGAAATCCAGTTCCCGATTAAATTCAGCCTAACCGGAGAAAATACCATGATCCCTGAATTTGAACTTCCTGCCGGATACGCCAGCCGCAAAATGCGCTTCGTTCTCGCGAAGGTCCGCAACGGCTGGAAATTCTACGGCGAATGCGCTGGCTATCTCGTCCCGGCTCTCTCGCCCCATCGCAAGCCTTGCGGTCGCGTTCACTTGTGCGACAACACGACGTTTTCCACGAAGGCGGAAGCGGCGCGCATGGCTAACATTCTCTCGCTGCCTACCTATGCCGAGTGGAACGGGCGCAAGCGCGCTTACGTCGGCAAGGCGGCAATGTTCATGGTTCACGCACGGACGGAAAATCCTTCGTCCGAATTGATCGCTGGAGGCGCTGTCTAATGGCCCGTTATCTGCCCACAATCCGCACGAACGATCCCGACACGCTCGACGGCCTGCACCCGGGCCAATGGATCGATTACCAAGGCGCACGCGGTCGCTACATGGGCCGGAAAAACGGTTCCGTGTGGATCGCATGGGGCGGGACGGCTCGCAAGCGCTTCGACCGCTTTGCGCTGGCGTTCCACGTCACGCCCGAACGCGAAGAGCCTGCAAACGACAATTCCGAAAAGCTCTTCGGGATCGCCTGCTATCTGATTTTCGCTTTCGCCGCGTTCGTCATTCTCTATGGTTCGGGCGTGTCGTTCACGAAGTCGATTTGGCTGGTCGACCTTTGGCACGCCATCCAGCCGCATTACGAAAATTTCAGCTAGTGGCGAAGCTCGACAAGCCGCGCCGGGTTGGCTATGTCCGGCGGCATAGAGCCGACGCACTGGCGAAGGGCTTGCGATGGGCGATCGATCAGATTGGCGACGTTAAGGCCATGTCTGTAGCCGACCGGACGCGGTACTATGCCGCAAAGGAAGCGCTAAGCCGATACGAAAACCGGACGAGGGAGCTTGACCAATGAAAATCGAGGTAGGCGATTATATCGTGTTCAAGTCCCCAACCCGGCACACGAAGACGCGCCAGGAACGGCGACAGGTTCGCAACGTCGACGAATGGGGAAGGCCGCTCGTCGGCTATGCGGGCTGGTCGAATTTTATCGTTCGGCTCGACGAGATTATCCGCGTGGAGAAAAAGCCGTGAACGTGCACGAAATTGCCGACAAGTTCGGTTTGCCTGTCAAGAAATTGCAGCGCATGGAAAAGGCCGGATTGCTCGTCACCACTCCAGGCGATGAACGCCCCCACAAAATGAAAGGCTACCTTGCCAGCAATCGCCCGTTGAGCGTTGCGCAGCTCCTCGACCTTATGCGAGAGCCTGCCCTATTCGATCAGCTCGGCAAGCTCGGCACTTACGAAGCCAAGGCGCGCGCCCAGGTCGATGAGCTTGGCGACGTTGCAGCCGATGCGCTTTCGGTCGAAGTCGCGGCGAACCTGATATACGGCGGCGCTATCGCGGATGGTGACAGCCTGCGCACGCTCGAAAGCTGGTTGCACGCGGTCATCCCGGCGAAGGGTTGCAGTTATCACTATGTAGCCGCTCGAATGCTCTACAACGTGCCTGGGGGACGCTTTGCCGTCTCTTATCGATATCTCCCGCGTGCGATCCTAAACCTTCGCAATCTCCCCTCTCTAGCGGGCTGGTCATCGCGTGACGAAGGCGTAAACGCACCAACAAAATTCCATCGCCCCGCGAATTTAGTGCTTGACCTTTAGGTGACGTTGCGTTACCTAGAAATCAGACGAAGGAAAACGGCCATGCGGCAAATCTGCCTTGAAGCCGGGATTATCCTAGCTTTCGTTTGCGCCTCGATTGCTGGCGCGTTCTATGCAATCCTTAATATGTAGGTGAATTATGGAACCCGTCGACTTTTTCAAGATTACTGAAAAGTTCCCCGCTGAATTCGCAGCCGCTAAGAGCTTCGCTGAATTCGCCGCTTCTCTCGATGCGAGCAAGCCGGGTCCGGGTCGGGTTCTCCAGCACATTGCCGAGCGCTATGGCGACGAAGCCTATATGTCGACGTATTTCCACACGGTCAAAGCACATGGCTTTGTCAGCCGCGCGCTGTCGCTCCCGAACGTCAAGACCGTTGCCGAGCTTTTCGAGAGCGTTAGCCTTTTGCCCTATTCGATCGGCGGCGATAGCTGCGAAATCGCTGGAATGGTTTTCGTTTCTGGTTTGCGGGCGAAGGGTTTCGACTATTTCGGCCACCTTGGCGCGACTTACGACTGGTCGCCTAAGTGGCTGGAGCGCAACCCGCCGGAGTATATCCGCCGCGTGTCGAAGCCGAATCAATTCTTGACCGGCGCGAAGCCATCCGCCGCGCTGGTCGAAGCCTGGGGCAGCTATGGCAATGACCGCGAATGGTCGCTGGCGACGGTGGAGGCGATCCGCTGGGAAGACGGGCGCACGCTGATTTGTGGGCGCAGCCGCAACGGGTTCGGTACGCAATGGCTCGCCCTTCTCAATCCCGGCGAAACGGCGGTGTCGATGCTCTCGGATCATGAGCGCGGCGAAATCGAAGCCGAGAAGCAAGCGCAGATTGCCGCCTGGGGCAACGTAAGCGGGGAGTTTTGATTATGCGTCGTCGCCGCGTTCTCTCGCTGGTCGCAGATGGCCCCGCGCTCATCACCGCGCTTTCCTTCCACCCGATCCCCGAACCCGTCGTGGCTCCCGTCGTGGTGAAGGGTCGGCGGTCCGGCTATACGATCGATTTTGAAACTTACTCTAGCAGGGATTTGCTTTATCCGTATCAACGTGCCGCCTTAGAGGCAATGGAAGCGTGCGAGAAGTATCCGCAGCATTTGTATTTCTCGCCCGGCATGGGGAAGTTTTAGCCATGCGCCCGCTCGACGTGGTGGAGTGGCTGCAAGAAATCAGGATGCTTGCGTGCCGCTACCCTTCCAAGTTCCCCGACGGTTCCGCCGACTTCGCGCTAGAAGCGCTGGAGCTAGTGGAGAATGACGTATCGGAAGAATATTGGACGCTCTGCGACGATTTGGAAAATCTCACGGACAAGAAATTCCCGCACGATGAGCCGCAAAAGGCGCTGGAGCATTTAGAGACGGAACTATCCGCTTTCGAGAATGCCGCCGATGAGCGTTCGGACGCCATCCGCGACGCGCTGGAGCATCTAAGCGAAGCGCGCGAGAGCCTAGACGCGGCGGTTAAGACTGTCGAAGCTATCAAGCCCCCTGAAGCCCCTAAGCTGGAGTACGACCTATGAAGCGCACCGAACGCAACGCCCGTGGCGAAGGATACCTAGACGGACTGGAGGGCCGACCGACGCGGGAAATCATGTTCGTCCCCGATAGCTATTCCGCGTCCTATAAGGCCGGATATAGCGACGGCATGGCGTCCCGGGAACGGATGCGCCAAAAACTTCGGGACGCCGCTTGTGGTGGCCCTCTCCCGTTGCGTGGCTCGACAGAGGAAGAAGCGCGGAACCCGGATTATCGCGGCGAAGTAACCGGGCGTTGGAGCGGTCGCCGGTTCACGGGCAAGCGGCCCGAACTGGGGATGCCCTATGGTGGCAAGCTGTCGGAATATATCGCGCAGTCGCGTTCCGGCGATCCCTACCTAGAAATTATTCTAGAGGGATACCGCAGGGAATTCCCGGAAATATCGCGCCAATGGAATAATTGGCACACGCACGGAATGCGCGTGGTGCGAATGGTCGCCGGGGATTTGGTCGACGAGAATTCACCTAGCTATCCCTCACTTGAGCGAATGGAAGTCCGGGACGCCAAGCGCCGCGCGTGGCTGGAGCTGCAAGCCCTCGTCGCTCATGGAAAGATTATGTTCGACCCCCTGCCCACCTATTTCATTCGTGGCGAGGAAATGATGGCCGACGCCGAAAAATCCGATAAGACTTCCGCTGTCGAAGTGGAAGAGAGATTGAAAGCGGCTATGGAAAACCCGCCTGCATGGGGCGGCTTCGACCTGGGCAGCGACGAGAAGCGCGAAGGGGGCGGACCTTACTTGAGCAAGGGCAAACCTAAAAGCTAGTGGCTGGTGGAGCCCGAACCCACAATATCTAGTGCCTTGACCTTTGGGTTACGTTAGGGCACGTTAAAGAAGAGCCCGGAACCTCTCGCAAAGGTCCGGGCTCCGGTGGTTCTAGTTTGGGGTGGTGATGCTCAATTTATCGGAAGCTCTAGCCGGTGTCAAGGTCTTCCCTTGCTTGCCGGGCGACAAGCTCCCCGCATTGGACTATGGTTGGCAGTCTCGGGCAACCGATGACGCCGAACAAGTCGCCGCCTGGGATCGCGGCATGGAGAACCTTAACTGGGGCGTTGCTTGCGGACCCTCCGGTTTGTTCGTAATTGATATTGATCCCCAGGGGCTTGCAGCATGGCAGGCACTCCAGGCAGCGGACCCGGCATTGCGGGAAGCTGTTGCGAATTCTTACACTGTTCGGACGCCACGCGGCGGTTATCACCACTACTTCAAAGGCTATGGCCCCTCGACCGTCAGCGCGATTGCCCCAGGCATCGACACGCGCGGCGGATACCCCGACGACGCGACGGGCCGGATGAAGTCTATCGGGTACGTCGTGCTGCCCGGTTCGAAGACTGTCGCGGGACCGAAGACGGTCGACGGCGAATATACCGAGCTGGGCG
>Ga0182212_1000115_pt1 | contig 11161 bp, 17 predicted proteins | sample G5R1MG_21_FD_129666 | JGI IMG/M metagenome (GOLD analysis project Ga0182212, IMG submission 129666) | Switchgrass phyllosphere microbial communities from Michigan, USA - G5R3_MAIN_03OCT2016_LD1 MG | ecosystem: Host-associated > Plants > Phyllosphere > Phylloplane/Leaf | place: USA: Michigan... | reverse complement strand
GTAGTTACGGTCAGACGTGATAGGCATGGTGCCTGTTCCCTATGGTCAGGTGACGCCAAGATCGGCCATTGCGGCTTCGATGGCTTCCCCGCGAGACATTTTGCGCTTCGCTCGGTTGGACGTGTCCACACCAGATGACGGAGCGCCACGGACGGATTTGTTTCCGCCGAGGTCTTGGGCAACGGCGCGAGATTGGGAGGTCGCAAGGTCCTGCTGGGGCTCGGGTGCTTCGTAGGTGGAAGCCGGATTAATCCGAGCAGCCATATCGTAAGCAACCTCAAGCCGCTCACGGTGGCCCAGGCTAGACGGTATCCTATCAGATTGCAGGAAGAACGCAATATCCCGCTCAAGTTCATTGTATCGCGGGTGGCTAGCCTTGAATGGCTCAATCACGGTGTCACGCAAGTGTTCAGCCTGTTGCTGCTGAAGCGCGGTCTGTAACTGAGCGATACGTGGATCTTCAGGTGCCTTAGGTTGCTGGCGAGGCTGCTGCGGCATGTATGCTTCGGGCGACTGGGAAATATGCTGCGCCAAGGCCTGCGGGTTCACGCCATAAGCGCTGAGGATCTGTCCGATCGCCTGCGTGGGGTCCATCTGCATGTTGTCGAGCAACTGCTTGAAGCCCTGTGACGGGTTATCGCGCAGGGTTTGCTCCATGCCGATATAGCGTTCGAGCGCTTCGGGTAGTGTGGTGCCGGTCTGCTGCGCCATCTGGTGGTACTTCACCAAAGGCTGGATGAACTCGCGAGCGCCAGAGACTTCAGCCTCATGTTCCTTGACGATGCGGGCGAAGTCCACCTTGACCTCACCAGGGACATTCGCCCACTTTTCCTTCGCGGTCGGCAACAGCTTCTCAGGCGGCGGCGTCTGGTTGATCTCGTAGCGGCGGCGCTGCTCGGGCGTCATCGCGGCAAGCTTGGCCTGGCGCTCTGCTTCGGTCAGCTCCTTGGGCGCCGCAGGCTTGGGTGCCGGCTCGTCCTTGGCCTTCTCCTCGGGCTCTGCCTTTGGCTCGGCCTTCTCGTCGCCTTCCTTGGCCTCTTCCTCAGGCTTGGCAGTCTTTTCCACGTCCTCGGCAGCGCGCTTGATGGCGTCCAAGCGGCTCTCGGGCTTCTTGGCCTCCTCCTTATCCTCAGCAGGCTCCTTATGCTCGTTCTGGCCGGGATCGACCGGCTTGCCGGTATCCAGCTGCGTGGAAAGCTCGGGGGCTTCGGGCTCGGCCAGCGAGAGGCTATCGAAGTCTGCCATGGTCAAAGGTCTCCTAAGGCGCGCTTGACGGCTTCAATGGCCTTCGCCTTGTCGCGCGTGGGGCGGGTGAACTTGCTGGTGTCCTCATTGCCCACGCATTCGTAGCGGACGCCCTGTGGGTTCCCGTCTGCGCGGTAGCTGGCGTAAAGGGCGGACTTGCTCTCGTAAGTCTTGCCATCGGCCATCGACCGCACGGCATCGATGTGGTCGGACATGATGACCAGACCGGAGGAAGTGTTCTCCCCCCGGTCCAGCTTGCGATGATAGCTTTTGCCATCATCGAATTTGAACCAGGCAAAGCCGTCCAGTTCGCCAGTGACGTGCGATTTGGTCGGCTCGACGTGGATCAATTCAGCCATAATCAGGCTTCCTTTTCGCGCTTCTCGGCCAGCTTCTGTTCGGCCTTTTCATCGCGGTAGGAGGCATGACTGCCGGCAGGGTTATTCGCGTCGAGCGACGCCTTGACCTGTTCGGTGGTGAGGTCGTCGGAGGTCGCCATGCGCTCATTGCTGGTAGCTGCATCGGTCGCAAACTCCGGGTCCTTGTCAGCCATGATCTTCAGCGCCTCTTCCTGCTTCTCACGAAGCTCGCGAGCTTCCGCGCTTTCCTTGCGGTTCGTCATGTCGTTCTCCTTACGAAGCGATTTGGGCGGCGAACTCGTTCACCACTGCAGGGACGATCCCTGCCTCGATCAGTGATCGCTTGTTCACTGAGTGCGAGACGATCGAAGCGGCCATGATGACCGATGCGCGGGGGACAATGCCGACTTCGCGTAGACGTGCGGCGTTACCCACGCTGGCAGTGATCTGGGCCGCCAATTCACGGGCGAGCCGAACAGGAACGCCGCGCTCAATGAACGGCATGGCTTTACCGGTGGCCATCAGACATCACTCCTAGCTACTGCAATCAGGGAAAAGCGGGTGCCGACGACGGAGGCCGCGAAGAGGTTGAACACAGCCCCAAGCAACAGGGTGGCCAAATTCTGCGGCACGGTCTGCGAGCGCCACACGCGCACCACACAACCGGTGTAGTTGTTCTGAGCGTCCTGGACCCAAAACTGCACCTTGAAGACACCAGGCTGTGCGTTGGCTGAAGTATCGCCGCCGATCTCGGTGCAGACGATGCCAGGCTCGCTGGCGAAGGCGCGCGTAAAAGTAACGGTCGCGGTATTGCCGGCACTGACTGTAGCGTAAGTGGTGCTGGTGAGTCGCGGGTGCTGGTGATCTTCTAGAGCGAAACGACCAGTCTGCTGCCCCACGGCGGCGCCCGTCTTTTCAGACATAGGCGCAGCATTCGCCGGCTGCGGGATCATCAGGCTTTGTGCCGTGACGGGAGGATAGGCCACGTCCGCCATCAGAACGTCTCCATGATGCCCAGCGTCTGCGCTGCAGTGGGGGATGTGGCAAACACGGCAGCGGTGGTCTGCATGGTCACCGACGCACCGACAGTGCCCGCCAGGAAAAAGCCGGTAGTCAAGCCGGTGGTGACGGCTGTCGCGGTGAAATACACCGGCTGCGTGCCTGTGATGTTGGTGATCGTGACTGATCGCCTGCCCGAACGTGCCGCAACGACCTGCAGGGATGTGGCCGGGGAAAGGGAGGAAGACGCCTGAGAGGTGGCGAACGCGCCTGACCCCACTGACCGCTCATAAGTAGGGTTGGCCAAGCTGCCCTGTGGGTTCCCGCTGGCATCGCTCGCTGCGCCGATAACCCGGCCAGAGCCATCTACCGGCGTGAATGGTGTCGCCTTAGGCATCAGTCGTCCCCTTGGGTCATGGCTTGCTTCTCGGCAAAGGTCTGCTGCCGGTCGGTGTTCTGTTCGGTGAAGTCCTGCTGGCGGTCAGCGCGCTCATGCTCGGCGGAACGGAACTGCGCGTCCTGCTGCTGACCTTCGACAGCCATGGCCTGATCAACCTGACGCGCCTGCGCTTGATCTGCCGCCGTGTACTCGGACAGCTGCTGCTTGCGCTCATCCAGACCGATGGAAGCAAGGATCTTGGCGGTCTGAGCGGTGAGGTTGTCGATCTCAGCCTGCTGCTTCTGCTGAGCCTGCCGCGCCTTCGTGTCGGCATCGGCGATCTGCAGCTTTAGCTTCTCGTTCTCATGCTGCGCCTTACGCTCGGCATCCTGTGCCTGCTGCTGCAACTGGGCGAACTTGAGCTGGCTATTTGCCTGATCAAGCTGGGCCTTGGCCTGCACGCCCGCCATAGCCGCCTGTGCCTTGACACCTTCAGCCTCGGCCAGCTTTTTGTTCGCCTCGGCAAGACCGCCATCGTCCTCGCCGCCCTGCTGCTGAGCCATCTTGGCGGCGATTTCAGGTGCCTGCTCAATCAGCTCATCAAGCGTGGACTGGATCTGGCGGTTGCCCTGCGTGTACGGCTGCAGCGTACGCTCCAAGATGGCAACAGCGAGCTTCACGCCGGGTTCACCAATCTGGAACAGCGGCAACATCGAGCCGATCGCGCCACTGAACGCGGCAAGCAGTTCGTTGCACATCTGCTTTTCGGCAAGCTCGTCACTCAAGACCGTGCTGTCGGTCTCGATGTCGATGGCCAAGCTGCGAGCGCGCTTATCCTTGATGACCTCCATGACCATTTCGACGGTCACAGTCTGCTGTAGAGCCTGAAGCTTCTCAGCCCACTTCTGAGCAATCTGCTGCAATGCCTGCTGTGCGGCCTGCTCGGCTTCTGGCGGCACTTCCTGACCGGCCTGTTGGGCCTTGGCTGCTTCTTCCTTGACCTTGGCTGTCAGCGCTTCCGCCTCGGTCTTGGCGGCTTTCTTGATGCCCTCAATGTCCTTGGTGACATCGGCCTTCGACGGTAGATCCATCTGGGCGATTTCCAGCAGATCATCCTTGCTGAAGTTGTCGCACACGATCTCGACAGCGATGCGCGCAGTGTCGCGAGACACGCGGACTACCTCGTCCACCTTGTCGCGGACCCGCACGCTGCCGTACTGGCTCTTGAGGCGTTGAGCGCCAAGGGTCTCTTCCGCCTCGGTCTCGCCGCGCATGATGTCCGATATGCCAGACAGGCGATCGAAGTCAGCGAACAGCTGGTTGCGGGCCTCGATAAGGCCTTGGATGGCGGTGGCGATCTCTACTAGCGGCAGCCACTGCACGAAGTTGCCAGCGCCGCCAGACGCCATCAAGGCAGCGCCAGGCACCGGCACGATCGTCATTGCCTCAGTGCTGGATAGGGCCACCTGCACGGCCTCGGCCACATCGCCGCCACCTGCGACCAGACCCATCATGCGGATCTGCTGCAATAGCGTGTAGATTTTGTCGGTGCAGGTGTTGATCTGCCCGATGTGCTGCTCATAACGACGATAATCAGGGATCGGCACCAACGTGCGCCGACGCACCGTTCCATAAGCTGGGCGGGGGCTCGAGAAGAAGTCCCGCGTGGTGATGAACGGCTCGCTCTCGTCGAGCATCACGTCCACGCCCTCAGTGACCCAGTACACCCGGTTGTCGGTCTTGCTCCAGACCTCCCACACCGGCGCCTTGGTCACCTCGCTGCGGTTGCCCTCGTCATCGTTGGCGGTACGCGAGACGAAGCCGGCTTGCTTGTATGCATCGCCGGAATGCTTGCCGAACCGCTCCTTCATCTCGGGTTCGGTCAACCAAGCGCAGAATGCTTCCCAGCCCATCTCGCGCCAGTAACGCACCGGATCATGGCGATAGTCGAGCCGGTCAACGTGATCGACGCAGACGTGCTTGTCGCCGTCATTGCTCTCGTATGTGACCCGAAGGACGCCGCGATTGAGAAGCGCTAGATCGTCCCGCAAGTCCTTTAGGTGCGTGTCGATGTTGGACCGCTCGAACTCACTGTTCACGACGCGTTCGATGATTTCAGCAGCTACCTTGTCGGCAGGCGATGCGTCGGAGTAGCGGGGCTTGGCAACTACCTTGGGAGGCTTGGCGTAGATCGCTGGCTTAAGCACCTCCATGGACGCCCAGAACGTGTCATAGGCGTTGTCGGACATGCCTAGATCGCTGACACGGCCATCCAGCACCAGCTTGGCCGAATAGATGCTGTCGATGCGGTTGCACTCATCGTGATAGGCGCGAAAGGCCTTCTCGGACTGGCGCAGGGCATCAAGCACGGGGCCGCTGTTGTTCGGCTCTGCCTTGTCCTTGAGCGATGCGCCACGCTCGTCTTGGAGATATGGAGCGTCAGTCATGCGAGCGCCGGCACAGCAACACGACCAAGGTTGGCGTATGCGCCTTCCTCGATCTTGGGCGTGACTTTCTCAGGCTTCACGTACGCCTTGCGCCAAGTCATCGAAAGGTAGCGAAACGCGTCTGCCAAGTGCGAGGCCCAATTGTGCAGCGGGTTCGCCTTGAACATCTTCTTGTCGTCGTCCCACTCGCGCTGGTACATTTCGAGGGCAGCGATACCCAGTTCCTCGCAGCGCTCATGGAATACACACAGGGGCAGGGTGCGGCGTGCAGCGTTGATGCCGTCCAGTAGGCCAGCTTGTGGCACCACCTCGGGTTTCAGGCCCATCGCCTGCATAGTCTCGACACGGGTGCGGCCCGTGCCCCACTCCTTCACACGGGCATCATGCGGCACGTAGTCGGTGCCGTGCTGCCAATTGCGCTCAGCGTACAGCTTCTCAATGTGGTCGGCGTAGTGATCCACGCCAACACCGTTGGTGGTGTAGCAATCCAGGATGAAGAGCTGAGCGCCCACCACTTGGAAGAACCATATAGACGTGTCATCGCGAACGCCGATGTCCCAAGCGCGATGGACTGGCAGATCCTCGATCGCGTCAAGGTCGGGAACGATGCGGCCCTCTGCGCGGACTGCCGACATCTCGCGGCCATAGAAGGCACCAAGAATGGCCGCATTGAAGCTGCAGAGGTATTCCTGCTCGAACTGAGCGCGCCCCATGTCCTCGCCGTACAAGGCGATGTACTCGGCCAGACTTTCCTCAATCTGCTCAGCAGACAGGGCGCCGGTGGAATGCACGTCGCTGATCTCAGCGAACCACTTGGGATTGTTCTTCGCCATGTCGTACATGGACTTGGCGTGGTTGCGCCCGCGCGGCGTGGTGATGAACATGGCCCAGCCATTGTTCTCTTCCAGCATCGGGCGATGATATGCCCAAGCCGATGGGTTCGCGAGCGCCCACTCGGAATAGGTGATACCAGCCACACCAGCGCCAACCGTGGCATCGTAACGATCGGAGCCAATCATCTGCCACGTCGAGCCGCACTTGAGACGCACGAACATCTCGTTGTCGTTCATACTGTCGATGATCTCGGGGGGGAATGCCTCGAACAGCCGGCGCTTGCCGGTGTGTGCGTTGACGCCACTCCATAGCGCTTTGCGCGCCTGGCCGTATTCAGGAAGGCAGTGCCAGTACGAGCCGACACGACGATGAGCCAACTCACACGTCACGTGCAGCGCCATCTCATCCTTGCCCCAGCGACGATGGGCAATCTCTATGGCTCGCGCGCCAGGCGTGTTGAGCATGTAGCTGTGCAAAGGCTGCTGATACCAGCGAACGCGGCGCTCAATCTGCATCGCCGGGCCTACGCTCATAGACGGTCACGAATGAAATGGGCGTACCATCTGGATTTTCGTGACCGTGATCGACCTTATCGCGCCAATCGTCCTTGAACCGGTTCTTCATATTGAAAATGAAGCTGGTAGCGTTGAAGCCCTCAGTGCCGCCGAACGTAGCTTTACGGCCCTGCCTCTCCCACCATGCCTGAGCCTTTTGGAGGCCTCGGCTTACGGCGCGAGAAAATTCTTCATGTTGCTCGATCCAATCATTGATTGTGGCGCGATCGACATCGCAGGCTTCGGCCATCGAGGCCAGAGTATCGCCCTCTTCGCCGCACTTGATAACAAGCTCGCAGAATTCAGGCTTATACTTGGAGGGACGGCCAACCATGGCAGTCCATCTACACCTTATCGAAACGCTCTGGCATATGACATAATTCGAATTGTCAACTAGCCAGCGATAGCCTTGGCAAAGCTCGAAACACCGTGCGAATGGGCACATGTAGTTCGCGCGCAATACGGGACTTATTCACCCGCTCCCCGTTCGCGCGCATCTCTGCCGCTCGCATAACAATGCGCTGACGCTGAATGGCTGGTCTACCTCTGGCCATGCTATCCCTCCTTCAGCTTGCGGATCTGTGAGGCGATGCGCTTGGCTGTTTCATCGGCACCGCGATCCCAAGGCGAGCCTGGCTGCCAGTCGTCTTTGAGCCCATCCTTGGGGATCATGACGTAAGAGGGGACCCAACCAGCATCAGCCACCTCAGCCGCCTCATCGATCGCTCTCTCGCGGGCTGCTTGGCGGACCTTTGTGGCGAACCGGTCGATCAGAACGGAAGCGTTGCCGCAGCCTTGATTTCCCAGCACGATAGCGTCAGCCAGCGCGCACACTTCAGGATCCGTGACGGCATCAATGTCTTCATTCGTGATCTCGCTCACCGCTTGTCCCCTTGGTCTTTGGTGGTGGGTGGTTCGGGGAGATCGCGAACGGTGATGCGCCAGCCAAACCCAAGCGGCAGCACAGTGTCGTAACCGTATCGCTCGCTGAACAAAGCGAAGCACCACGGCGCCTTCAGTGCGTACATCCGCCGGCGAAAACGAAAGACGATCTGGCCGTACCGAGGGCTCGCCCGAAAGCGCACGTAGCGCGGTTGCCACTCAGCCATGGTGTGGGGTGCTTTCGTTGGGGGTGGTGCGGGTGCGGTAAATCGCGAGGCCATCGCGCACCCAGCGGCGTACATAGAACTCGCAGCCCATCATCAGGCCGACGCCGTTCGTCATGCCCAGATGCGTAGCGCGCTTCTTGCAGCCGCAACGGCATTGGCGGCGACTGCGAGGCTCAACGCCCTGCAGATACCGCTCGTGGTGATGGATGGAGCCCCATGCGCCGAAGTCACTCACCTTGCAAAGTTCCCTGCGCCAAGCTGATGCCAAGGAACTTCTCGACCTTCGCGCGCTTGGCGCCCATCACCCGGCTGTCGGGAACAAGGGGCACGTCAGGCAGCAAACCATCTTCGACGAGCCAATCCAGCATCGCGTAGAGATCATGGAACTCTTCGATGATGCGCTCGCCATTCGTCAGATCCTGGTCAGCCTGAACTTCCGTCAGCCCAAAGCGCAGGGCCTTCGTGACGCGATGACCAACCTCCATCGCCTCTTCGGCAGCGATCGTCATCAAGTGCTCGTCGTGGGTCACGCCGTCTCTCCTCTTGTCGAAGGCTCAGCCTCACGCACGACAAGCTCAAGCACTCGCCCATCGGACGCGGTGAAGCTCATCGTGCTGGATATCTCGATGCCGGTGGCAGATCCGACCCACTGCCGCTTCTGGGAGACGGCAACCATGCGATCACCGATCAGGTCACCAAGCATCTCCATGGTCGTGCGCGGCTTCTTGCGCTGAGCCCAGATTGCACCAAACATGAGGCCCCACCCGAAAACCGAGATTGCCCCGAAGAACTCAGCCATGGTGCGTCTCTCCTCTTGTGGTCAGGCCTGCTTGGGTGGGATGCTCGTCGCGATACGTGCCGTCAGCCAGCTTGCGGTCGCGCATGCGCAGAGCCGCAGCGATGACTTGGTTCTCGATGTGATCGATCGGCTTGAGGCCATCGGGTGTCTCAAGGCAGACATCGGGGTCGGCTCCCATCACCGTGACCTCATGGCCGTAGCTTTCGCGAAATAGGTTCAGCGACGCGACGTGATGGAAAGGGCCTGCGCCAAGCTTGCTGTTCATCGTTCGGTTACTTTGATGCCTGCTTGGGTGGTGGAGAAGGTGGCGCCACCGACAACTGCCATGCTGGTGCTGGCCAGCAGTTCCCCCAGCGGGGAGCCGACAACGTAAGGTTCCCCCTTTAGGGGGAGGGGTGTGTTATCGGAGGTCATCGGTAGTGGTCTCCGGAGGTCATCGGAAAAATGGCTTAGGTGTGTGTTGTCGGAGGTCATCGGAGTGGTCGTCGGAGGTCTCCGGTAGGTCATCGGCATTTCAGGCCTCCCCGCCAAAATCGGTCATCGGAGGGTCATCGGAGGTCATCGGAGCCGCTGTCGGGAGCTCGACACCGACTTCGCGGATGCCGTGAACCGACTTGCCCTCACCCTTCGCGACCCACAGATAGCCTCGCTCGATTGCCTTGATCCGGAAGAGCCGATCCATGGCTTCAGTCAGCTGCTCCTTGGTGCAGCCACGGGCCTCAGGCATGCTCTGGAAGACCTTGGGGGCATAGGTAGAGGAAGCGAGCTCTGAGACGGCCCTACGCTCGCCCAGACGCTGTCTGAGGCATGCCAGGAAGCAATCATTCTCGAAGTTGGCGCGGCCGACCTGGCGCAGCTGACTGGCGACGCTCTCAGGAAGATCCTCGTCCCGCGTGAAGGCCCATTCGTGCCAGCGGAAGTTGATCTCCTCGCCTTTCTTGCCGTAGTTGGCTTTGGACTTACGGAGCAGCCGTCCATCATCGCCAAGGTAGTTGCCCTCGGCGTCCTTCTGAGCCCAGTCGAGGAACAGACGATTGCGCACGTGCGCGCTCCAACCCGTCGAGCCCGAATACTCGTTGCCCTGCTTGTTGCCTTGGGCGTGCTGCTTGTTGGGGTGGGCGAGCAGGACGACGGCGCCGTTGACGATCTCGGACAGGCGTTCGAGCAAGCCCAGGAACGTCGCCACGTCGTGCCGCGCGTTCTCGTTGCCGGTGAAGAAGTGCGCGGCGTTGTCGAGGAAGATCAGGCCGGCGCCGAACGCCGTGACGGTCTGCTCGATCTGCCGATAGCGATCCGTGACGCTGATGCGGCCTTGAGCGTCGAACAAGGCGAGCTCGTTGCCCAGATGTCCTTTGAGCGACACCAGGAGCAGCCGTCCCTCGAGGTCGGCCATGGTGATGCCGAGCGTGCGGTTGATGTCCTCCTGACGGCGCCAGAGCTCGTCGATCGGATCCTCGCAAGTGATGTAGACTGACGGCGTGGTGGCGATCTCGAGGCCCAGGAAGGTGAGACCCAGCGCCGCGCACGTGGCCATCTGCTGCGCGAGCAGTGACTTGCCGACGCCCTCTTGCCCGCTGAGTAGCCCGCAAGCGCCTCGCACGATCCAACCAGGAATGACGAAGTCGCGTTCCGGCGCCTTGCTGTTCGACCAGTCGGACAGGTCGGCAATGCCAGGCAAGGTCTCGAGAGCGCCGTCGCTCTGCGCGGGGTGCGAAGCTGCCGCCGGGGCGCTGTCCTCTGCCACTTCGCCCTGCATCCAATCCGGCATCTCATCGTAGCCCGGCGCTTCGTTCAGCCACTCGGGCGGTTCCGGCTGATGCAGATAGACAACGTTCTCGGCGCGCTTCTCCTGTCCTAGGACGCGGTAAGCCGCCTTGTGGTCGCCGCCGTGCTTGTAGTGGACGTACAGGTCATAGGCGTCGCCAAAGCAGCCCTCCTTGAAGGTGGTGCCGACGCCAGCGGACACGTCCGACTGCGAGAGCGACACCCACTTGGAGCCAATGACTCGGGTGGCGTATGTCTCGCCCGTCTGGTGCGGTGAACGCCAATCTTCGGCATGCTGCGGCGATTGCTCGTAGCCGCATAGCTCGAGCATCGATGCGACGCTGTTGCCGGCGTTGAAGTCCTCCATGAGCGAGGCGCCATCGCCGCGCGGCTTGTTCGCGCGCCGTGCCTCGGCTTCCCGGCGGATGCTGTCGCGGATCCGCTCGTCCTCAAGGCGGCGGCGCCTTATGGCCGCAATGCCTTCTGCGATCGGACCCGCCTCGATCGACAAGCCAGGTGCTTCCACACCCGTGGTCATGGTGACGTAGTGCAAGGGCTGGCCATCCTCGCCGCGCAGCGCCGTACCCGACTTGGCGTGCTCGAGCGGAACATTGGGCAGGAACACAGGCTGGGCGGCTCGAGCGAGCGCATGGTCCATCTCGAGCCCACGCG
>Ga0182212_1000113_pt1 | contig 11208 bp, 8 predicted proteins | sample G5R1MG_21_FD_129666 | JGI IMG/M metagenome (GOLD analysis project Ga0182212, IMG submission 129666) | Switchgrass phyllosphere microbial communities from Michigan, USA - G5R3_MAIN_03OCT2016_LD1 MG | ecosystem: Host-associated > Plants > Phyllosphere > Phylloplane/Leaf | place: USA: Michigan... | reverse complement strand
TTCGGTAAGTTTTTCGCTTATCTAAACTTGTTCGTATTCTTCATGCTGTTGCTGGTTATGGGAGCCAATTACGTGATTATGTTTATTGGCTGGGAAGGCGTTGGTTTGTGTTCTTACCTGTTAATCGGGTTCTGGTTTACCAATCCAAGTTATGCTGATGCTGCCAAGAAAGCATTTGTGATGAATCGTATCGGCGACTTAGGTTTCCTGATCGGTGTGTTTATCATCATTAAAACGTTCGGTAGTGTTACTTACGCCGAGGTATTTGCGAAGGCAGCAGGGATGCATACCGGCGACACTACTTTGATGTTAATAACTTTATTGCTATTTATAGGTGCTACCGGTAAATCGGCACAAATACCACTGTTTACCTGGTTGCCTGATGCTATGGCTGGCCCAACACCTGTATCTGCGTTAATACACGCAGCTACCATGGTAACGGCCGGTATATACATGATTGCCCGGTCTAATATTTTATTCACGCTGTCGCCTTTAACTCAACATGTTATTGCCATTATAGGTGTTGCCACCATATTGCTGGCTGCCATTATAGCACTTACCCAAACTGATATAAAAAAGGTACTGGCATATTCTACCGTATCGCAGTTAGGTTATATGTTTTTAGGCTTAGGCGTTGGCGCTTACACTGGTGCGTTTTTCCATGTGTTAACTCACGCGTTTTTCAAGGCCTTATTATTCCTGGGCGCAGGTTCGGTTATCCATGCGGTAAGCGGCGAACAAAATATGCGCTCTATGGGTGGGCTTAAAGGCAAACTACCGGTTACATTTATTACTATGCTGATTGGTACTTTAGCTATATCGGGTATTCCGCCTTTTGCAGGTTTCTTCTCTAAAGATGAAGTTTTGGCGCACGTTTATATGCACAGTCCGGTGCTATACGTGTTTGGTGTCATCGGTGCTATGTTTACCTCCTTCTATATGTTCAGGTTAATGTTTTTAACGTTTTGGGGTAAGTTCAGAGGTACATATGAGCAGGAACATCACTTACACGAGTCGCCGCCAAGCATGACTATCCCGCTTATTGTTTTAGCGATACTTTCAACCGTGGGTGGTTTCATGGGGGTGCCCGAAGCATTAGGTGGACATCATTGGTTAGAGCAATGGCTGGAGCCGGTATTAAGCCGTTCTGCAGCGCACACCGGCAAAATGTTCATAGCCAAAAATACCGAGTTGATGCTGATGTGTGTATCTGTAGGCGGTGCGTTAATCGCTGCCATCTATGCTTACGTTAAATATGTATTAAAAGCTGATGTGCCTTTGGCCGACAATGAAGAGCGCCCGGCACTGGAGAAACTCTCGTTTAATAAGTTTTATATCGACGAAATATATGACGCTATTATCCGCCGCCCATTAGATGCCTTATCGGTTTTCTTTTACAAAGTGGTTGATAAGATGGGTATAGACGGCATTGTAAATGGTGTGGCCCAAAGCCCTATTGAGGCTGGTCGTGGTTTGCGCCTGCTGCAAACCGGTAATGTCGGCTTTTATTTATTGATGATGGTGATCGGCATTATCGCCGTTCTACTTTATAGTTTAGTACAATTTTAATTAAGCGTTTACTGCATACACCATGACGGTTAGTTTTCTACTTTTATTACCCTTACTGGCAGCCCTGACGCTTTTCTTTATTAAAAGCAATGCTGTAAAAAATATTGCGCTGGTGTTTTCGCTGGCCGAACTTGCGCTGGGTATTTACATGCTTACGCAGTATAACCCACATGGGGGCTTGCAGTTTACCACCGAGGCTGCTTGGATGCCTAAACTAGGTATTTACTTTACTGCAGCTATTGATGGTATTAACATTATACCGATCATACTATCTGTATTGTTGGTGCCTATCATCATTGCCACCACCTTTAAGCATGAGTATAAAAATGCGTCTGCATTTTATGCTCTTATCATGTTTATGCAATTTGGCCTGCTGCTGGTATTTACCGCGTTAGATGGCTTCTTGTTTTATGTAGGCTGGGAAGTGGCTTTGATTCCGATATACTTTATATGTGGTATGTGGGGCGGCGAAAATCGGGTTAAAGTAACACTGAAGTTTTTTATTTACACTTTTGCCGGGTCGCTGTTTATGTTGCTGGCACTTATCTACCTGTACTTGCAAACGCCCGAGCATACGTTTGATATCTTTAAATTTTACGCACTTAATTTAACCACTACCCAGCAATCGTGGGTGTTTGGCAGTTTCCTGCTGGCATTTGCTATCAAGATGCCGATATTTCCTTTGCACACCTGGCAGCCTGATACCTATACCGAAGCACCTGCTGCGGGCAGTATGCTATTGTCGGGTATCATGCTTAAAATGGGGATATACGGCGCTATCCGCTGGATGATACCCGTAGCACCAGTTGCTTTTTACGAGTGGCAGAATAATCCGCTGTGGCTGGCTATCATCGGTATTGTTTATGCGTCTATCATTGCCTTCAGGCAAACGGATGGTAAGCGACTGATTGCTTACTCTTCTATCGCACACGTAGGGCTTATTGCTGCCGGCTTACTGGCCTGGAACACACAAGGCCTTCAAGGGGCCATGATCCAGATGCTGAATCACGGTATTGAGGTAGTAGGCTTATTCTTTATCTGGGATATCATCAGCCGTCAGTTGAAAACAAGAGACATCAGTCAGTTAGGCGGCATCTCTAAAGTAGCTCCTCAGTTTGCAACTGTATTTTTAATCATCGTTTTAGGCTCGGTGGCCTTACCGCTTACTAATAGTTTTGTAGGCGAGTTTTTATTGCTAAACGGTGTTTACCGTTATAACATGTGGATGGGTATTGTAGCCGGTTTAACTATTATATTGGGTGCTGTATACATGCTGCGCATGTACAAAAACGTAATGCAGGGCGAAACCAATGCTGTTACCGCGCTATTTACAGATATCACCTTAAGCGAAAAGCTGATATTAGGTATCATCTGTGCCTTTATCATCATTATTGGTGTTTACCCTAAACCGGTGCTTGATTTAACCGAGCCTTCGGTAACCAGCTTGATGAATAGTGTTAATCAAAAAATACAGACTGCTCTGCTGCATAAATAATCAGCTTGTATACATCGCTGTGTTAAATTATAAAGAGAGAAAAAGACTTTAAGATATACAATGACCACATTAATTATTATAGCTGTATTACCCATCGTGCTGTTGTACTTAGGTTTGTTTAAGGCTAACAAATTATTACTGCCGGTTACCATCGTTGGTTTGTTGCTGGGTTTAGCTTCGGCCATATACCAGTGGAACAATGGAGCAGTACCTATTTATCATAACATGATGCTGTTTGATAATTTTTCGATAGCGTTTTCGGCTACAGCCATCGTATCAACATTGTTGATTTTGATGCTATCAAAAGGTTATTTTGAGCGGATCAGTGAGCATGTAGCAGAGTATCTCGCCATCATCCTATTTTCGTTGGCAGGCATTGTGGTCATGGTATCTTATTATAACCTCAGTATGCTTTTCATCGGTATCGAGATTATGTCGGTGAGTTTGTATATTCTGGCAGGTATTGATAAGAAAAGCTTTGCTTCTAACGAGGCATCGTTGAAGTACTTTTTGATGGGCGCTTTCTCAACAGGTTTTTTGTTGTTTGGGATTACTCTCATTTACGGTGCAACCGGTTCGTTCAGCCTCGAGGCTATCCGCGATTGGGCAGTAGCACATCCACGGGGCATTAACCCTTTGTTTCATACCGGCGTTGTTTTAATGATCATCGGCCTATGCTTTAAGGTAGGAGCAGCGCCTTTCCATTTCTGGACTCCAGACGTATACGAAGGATCGCCTACGCTCATTACCGCCTTTATGTCTACCGTGGTTAAAACTGCCGGCTTTGCTGCCTTTTTGCGTCTGTTCGCGATTAGCTTTGCACCAATGGCCGATTTCTGGATGCCTACTTTACTGGTAATTACCGTGCTGACTTTGTTTATCGGCAATCTTACTGCTTTATATCAGCACAGCTTTAAGAGGATGCTGGCGTTTTCGAGCATCTCGCACGCCGGTTACATGTTGTTTGCCATTGTAGCTTTAAGTGCAGGCTCCGCTAATGCTATCTTTATGTATGCTACAGCTTATTCGGTTGCTTCTGTTATTGCGTTTGGGGTGTTAATTTTAGTACAGCAGCAATTAGGCAGTGATAATTTTGAGAGCTTTAATGGTTTAAGCAAGCGTAACCCTTTCTTAGCTGTGGTATTAACAATCGCCATGTTATCGTTAGCAGGCATACCATTAACTGCGGGCTTTATGGGCAAGTTTCTAATGTTTTCGGGAGCAATGTCGCGCTTTCAGATCTGGTTGGTTATTATTGCGGTTATCAATGCTATCATCAGCATTTACTATTATTTCCGGGTGATTATTGCCATGTATTTTCATAGCGCCGAGCATGATGAACTTACTGTTCCGGCTTATTATCAAATTGTATTAGGCATTTCGGCGTTAGCCACACTGGTCATCGGTATATTCCCGGCGCTAATATCAAACCTCATATAATTTGCAGTTGGTACTGCATTTGATTTAATATTTGTAGTTTTACGAATATTGTGAATGGAAAACTTCTGGGAACACCTTCAGAACCTGACGGATGCACAATCTATAATTAGCAAAGGAGGCTTTTACCTCTTGCTGATTGTGGTGTATGCTGAAACAGGTCTGTTCTTCGGGTTCTTCTTACCTGGCGACTATCTCTTGTTTATGGCAGGGCTGCTTTGCGCTACAGGGCTTTTGGATGTTTCTGTTTACACGCTGGTATCATCACTTATTATAGCCGGTGTTTTAGGCAATTATACGGGGTATTGGTTTGGATACCGCACCGGCCCTTTTATGGAAAACCGCAAAGAGTCCTTCTTCTTTAAAAAACGTTACGTCATCATGGCCGAAGAGTTTTACCAGAAGTACGGTGGAATGGCCCTTGTTTTAGGTAGATTTTTCCCCATAATCAGAACTTTTGCGCCTATCTTTGCAGGTGTTGTCAGGGTAGATTTTAAGAAATTTAGCTTATATAACTTTGTAGGCAGTGTTGCCTGGGTGGCAACATTGACACTTTCGGGCTTTTTTCTGGGCAGAAAATATCCTGGACTTAAAGATTATTTGCAGTATATTGTAATTGCTTTGATTGTAGTAACCAGCCTGCCGCTGATTATTGCTTTTTTAAAAAGAAGTAAAATACCAAACAAAACGGACGAACATTAATTTAATAAATATTCACACAAGTTTACATGAGTACACAACATCCCTGGCATCAGGTTAGTCCGGGCGAAAACATTCCCGAGGTGGTTAATGCCATCATCGAAATTCCGAAAGGATCAAAAGCTAAATACGAAATTGATAAAGATTCGGGTTTACTAAAGCTTGACCGCGTATTATTTTCTTCAGTAGTGTATCCGGCCAATTATGGTTTTATACCGCAAACTTACTGCGACGATAAAGATCCGTTAGACATCTTAGTGCTTAGTTCAGTTGACGTTTATCCAATGTCTTTAATTGAAGCTAAGGTAATTGGTGTTATGCACATGATTGATGGTGGCGAGCAGGATGATAAAATCATTGCGGTAGCTAAAAACGACATGTCTATCAACTACGTTAATGATTTGAGCGAGTTGCCTCCGCATGCGATGATCGAGATCAGAAACTTTTTTGAAGATTACAAAAAGCTGGAAGGTAAGAACGTAACCATTGAGCATTTGATGGGTAAATCTTATGCGCTTAAAGTAATTACGGAAAGCATGGAGTTATACCAATCAACTTTTTCGGAGTACCAAAGCTAATACATGGGCCCTGATTTAGACATAAACGGTTTTCATATCTTCCTGACCATATTTTTGGTTTTGCTGAACGGCTTTTTTGTTGCAGCAGAATTTGCTTTAGTACGGGTTAGGGGATCACAAATTGAAATACAGGCAAAGGCCGGTAGCCGTATGGCTAAAGTTGCCCGGGGTATAATGCATAATTTAGATGGTTACCTGGCTGCTACGCAGCTGGGTATTACCATTGCATCGCTTGGACTTGGCTGGGCAGGTGAAGAGGTTGTTTCTACAGTGATGCTTAACTTGTTTAAGGTATTCGGCTTAGTTATCGATTCACCTTTAATTGTTAACATTAGCCATGTAGTGGCTTTTATTACCATTACGATATTACACATTGTATTTGGTGAACTTGCACCTAAAACGCTGGCAATACAACGTTCTGTACGAACGGCAATGACCGTTGCCTATCCTTTAAGGTTCTTTTTTGTGGTGTTCCGGCCGGCTATCTGGTTGCTGAACACCTTTGCTACTTTTATACTTAGTCTGTTTGGTGTAAACGCCGTCCACGGCGATGAGTCACACCACAGTTCTGAAGAGCTTCAGTATTTGCTGGAGCAGGGTAAAGAGAGCGGTGCACTTGACTCTAACGAACATGAGCTGATTAAGAACGTGTTTGATTTTAATGAGCGCGTGGTGAAGAATATTATGGTACCCCGTACTAAAATATCGGGTATAGATATCAGCGCGACAGCTGATGAACTTCTAGATTGCTTGATTACCGAAGGTTACTCACGCATGCCTGTTTATGATGATACGGTCGATAAAATTGTAGGCATTATACACGCCAAAGATATTTTACACTTGATAGCCCGTAAAACGGATTTTGAGTTGAAAGATATTATCCGGAAACCATACTTCATCCCGGAAACCAAAAAGATCAACGATTTAATGGCCGAGCTGCAGCTTAAACGCATACAGATCGCTATTGTATTAGATGAATTTGGCGGTACTGCCGGTATGGTTACCCTCGAAGATATTGTAGAAGAGCTGGTAGGCGAAATACAGGATGAATATGATGAGGAAATTCCTATTGTAGATAAGGTTAACGATCGCGAATTTATAGTTAGTGCTGTAGCTTCTATATACGACGTAAATGAAGAGCTTCCACACGATCTGCCTGAGGATGGAGACTTTGATACGGTTTCTGGCTGGGTGAGTGAAATTTTTGGTAAAATCCCTGAAGTAGGCGAACAGCACGAAGCTAACGGCTATAACGTAACGGTACTCAAAAAGTCTGACCAGAATGTGGAGTCGGTAAAGCTTGAATTGTTATTGAACGAAGAAGACGTATCTGACGTTAATTAACGCAACTCATTTATGCATATCTTCTACACTCCGGATATTTCTGCTGGGGCCGCTTCTTATACGTTAAGCGAAGAGGAGAGCAAGCACTGCATCCGGGTATTGAGATTGCAGGCCGACGATACAGTTACTTTGGTAGATGGTAGGGGTGGATTGTATACCGCCCGAATCACCGACCCTCATCCTAAGAAAACGGTACTTTCAATCGTTGATGCGCAGCAGGAGTATGGCAAGCGTAATCATTACTTGCACATTGCTGTAGCCCCAACCAAAAATATTGAGCGTATAGAGTGGTTTTTAGAAAAAGCTACTGAGATTGGTATTGACGAAGTATCGCTCACGTTATGCCAGCGTTCTGAGCGAAAAGAGGCTAAGGTAGAGCGTTTAGATAAAATCATCACCTCCGCTGTAAAGCAATCGCTGAAAGCTTACCATCCTGTTTTAAATGCCTTGCAACCGTTTGGTAAATTAATCAGCCGCCCATTTGATGGACAAAAATTTATAGCGCATTGTGTGCCGGGTGCTGATAAGGTAAGCCTGGCATCGCAACTGCAACTCGGTGGCCAGTGCCTTATACTGATTGGTCCTGAAGGGGATTTTACAGAAAAAGAAATTGCTGATGCTTTGCAAAATGGCTTTAAACCAATTACTTTAGGTGATAGCCGCCTGCGTACCGAAACTGCAGCACTCGAAGCCTGTTTTGAAGTGAACTTTTTAAACCGATAACGAGTATCTTGTTTGTAGAGGCAATAGCGATACTGCAGAGGCGTTTGATATAAGCTCATGAAATCGAAAATCTTTTGCTTTGTTGTTTTATCTGTTTTGCTTTGTAGTTATCAGCAGGTACCTACATACACACTAGCAAGGCTTAAATATAATGGCGGTGGAGATTGGTATGGCGACCGCACGGCGTTACCTAACTTAATTGAGTTTTGCAATCAGAATTTAAAAACCAATTTTAAAGCTGATGACGAAACGGTAGAAGTAGGTAGCTCAGAGTTGTTCAATTACCCCTTTGTTTTTATGACCGGGCATGGCAATGTGCTCTTCTCCGACCTAGAGGTACGTAACCTGCGTAAATATTTAACAGGTGGTGGGTTTTTGCACATTTGTGATAATTACGGCTTGGATAAATTTATCCGTCCACAAATGAAGAAGGTTTTCCCGGACCTTGACTTTGTGGAGCTGCCGCTGAATCATCCTATCTACCATCAAAAATTTGATTTTACTAATGGTTTACCCAAAATACACGAACACGATAGCAAACGGCCTCAGGGTTTTGGCCTGATTTATAAAGGTCGTTTGGTTTGTTTTTACGACGTGGAATGTGATCTGGGTAATGGTTGGGAAGACTTAGGCACCTATGCTGGCGACAGTCAGGAAGTGCGTTTAAGAGCGCTTAAAATGGGTGCTAATTTGGTGCAATATGCATTGACACAGTGATATCTTATTATCAGTATTAAAGCACTTTAACTCTACTTGTGCTTTTAATAATACCTCGATGTAATAGCATTTCTTGCTTACCAAACTTAGTTTACGAGGTAGCTGTGTTAAAAAATTAACATTAGCGACGTTACTTATTACTTAAACATTTACACTCTATTTTCGGAAAGAACAACTTATGAGCGCAAAAATCGTAATAGCTTAGTTACGAATAAGGATTAACGTTTAGTTAAGAACATATTTTAACTAAATGTTCATAACTTTATTCGATCTAATTAAGATTACTGAGAAACGCTTTTCTGTACTTAGTCTAACTTGTATAAAAAATTCATAATACCGCTTTATTTAACCTGTCGCATACGGATGAACTTTCACGCATTATTAAAAGAAGGGACAACCTTCAGTCAAAAAAACAATTATTGGGAATTTCCCATTTTAAGACGTTCTAAAGCTTTAGAAGCCAACGCTTACTACTTTGGCAATAAAGAATGGGCAGATGAGTATTTAACTTACTGCCACCGGAGCGATACCTTTAAAAGCAGATGGAAGGAAGCTACCGGCGACTGGACAGGTAAGACGATCATAGATATTGGTTGCGGTCCTGGTAATGTATACGCTACCCTGATGGATGAAGTAGGAACGCCTGAATGTCTTATCGGCATTGACGTAGCACCAAAATCTTTAGATATTGCTGCGCAGTTAGGTTATCTTCCGGTGTTAGCTGATGCGCATAACTTGCCATTTAAATCAGGTATCGCTGATATTGTGATATTAAATGCCGCATTACATCACTGCGAAAATATGGATGCGGTATTGAAAGAGGCTGCTAGACTGGTAAAGCCCGGCGGTGTATTAGTAACTGACCATGACCCGCAATATTCGGCCTGGAATTATAAAGGTGTTGCTAAGTTACTTTGGAATGCCCGCTTGCTGTGGTATCGCATTATAGGCCACGGCTTTCACAAAACATCAGAGCAGCAAAAGTGGGGATTAGCCTGCGAAATTCACCATAAGCCTGGCCACGGTGTTAAGACAGAAATGTTTGAAAGCGTTTTAGAACCGCACGGCTTCAACGTAAACGTTTATCCGCATAACCACGATTTAGGGAAGGAAGTATTATTGGGTAATACGGGTAAAGCTGAATTTAAATATAGGTTGGGAAATGTTTTTTCAGGGCGTAATCCGTCGTCTAAAGCGAGCGCCTTAACGTTGATGTGTGTAGCTAATAAACTGGCTTAACGTAAAAACGAATATTGTATAAACGAATAACGCCGGCTGATGATCAGCCGGCGTTATTCGTTTATACTTAAAATTGTAAAGTTATTTTTTAGGATTGTACGGTTTCGGCTTTTTAACGCTGAAGTGAGATTTGCCGTTCGGGTTAATCTCTGAGGTACCAACCATGCTCATTGCACAACGGAAACCTACTTCGGCGCTTGCCTCACCTTGGTCCATGTAACGGCGGGTAGCAGGGTTTAACCACATGGCACGGTCGTTCCATGAGCCGCCTTTAAATACTTTAGAGTGGTCATTAACCAGTGTAGTTACACCATATAAGCTGTTATCTACCGAGTCAACAAAGCCTCTTTGGTCGGCTTTAAACGGTTTGCCGCTTAACGAAGCCGTAACCGGACCGGCAGGCACACCACCTGTAGTAGCTGCAGTGGTAGTAGCTGGTTTCTGGCCTTGCTGTTGGGCTATAAACTCATTCCAAGGCAGTTTCTTGTTTGATTTTGCCGCATCCTTAATTGGGCGTCCGTATTTATCTTTTGCATAAATGCCTTTTTCAGGATCGGCCAAACGTTTGTTAGTATACTCGTTACCACGGAATGGGTTAAAGTCTTCCACGTCTTCAAACGTTAACTGGCGGTAAGTATCGCCTGTCCACTCGTTAACGTTACCGGCCATATTATATAAACCAAAATCGTTAGGTTGGTAAGAACGTACTGGGGCGGTAATGTCGGCTTTATCATTCAATGATCCGCCTACACCCATGTTATCGCCTTCGCCACGTTTAAAGTTGGCCATAATCATGCCACGGGTGCGTTTTTGTGCCGAGCGTACGCCCATGCCGTTCCAGGGATAAATTTTTCCGTCTTCAATGTTTTCAAAATCTGTATTACCGGCTAAGCCCAAGGCAGCGTATTCCCACTCAGCTTCTGTAGGCAGGCGATAGGCTGGTCTTAAAATTCCATCTTCCATACGCACGGTACGGGTTACTTTACCAGTGTTACCTGGCTTAGCAAGCGGATTCATGTCAGGCATCATTTTTTTACCATCAATACCCTGACCTTTGTACTGGCCGTTTAGGTAAATGTCGGTATCAAATGGTTGGGTAACTCCGGTACCTCCATTAGCTGCACCTCCGGCGCCACCTTTGCCCGATGCATCTTTCCAACTGGCCAAACGTCCGGTTTCGCGCAGAGTGTTTTCGTTAATTTGATTGGTACGAAAAACGCAGTACTCTTGTGCCTGTTCCCAGGTAACACCTACTACCGGATAATCCTGAAAAGCAGGATGCCTTAAGTAGTTATCTACATAAGGTTCATTATATGACAAAGGTCTGCGCCAAACCAGTGTATCGGGCATGGCATTGTAATATAACTCCCTGTCGCCGGGATAAGTAATGCTGATATAGTGCAGGTA
>Ga0182212_1000112_pt1 | contig 11242 bp, 11 predicted proteins | sample G5R1MG_21_FD_129666 | JGI IMG/M metagenome (GOLD analysis project Ga0182212, IMG submission 129666) | Switchgrass phyllosphere microbial communities from Michigan, USA - G5R3_MAIN_03OCT2016_LD1 MG | ecosystem: Host-associated > Plants > Phyllosphere > Phylloplane/Leaf | place: USA: Michigan... | reverse complement strand
TTCACCGAATGCTTACGCCACAACCGAGCATGCCAGCTATCAGACGGGCAATTCTTGACCTCTTCGCGCGGCCGCCACCGCTGCGACGTCCTCATTGCGAGGCACATCGCGGAACAGATCAAACCGAAAGTGCCAAAGTAGTGCTATCCACATGATTCATACGGAAATTCACACCGAAAGCGAGTACGCGCTTTAGCGGGCGACCTTGCGATCAGGCCGCCGGACTATGCCTTTCCTTGATCGGCATGATCGCTGCCGCGCCTACCAAGACGAAGGCAGAGGCGGCCAGGAAGACGGCCGTGTAGTTGCCGCCTTGCACGGCGCCGATCGCCAGGAATGCCGGTGCGATGATCGGCGCGAGGGACTGCGGCAGAGTATTGGCGATCTGGAAGATTCCCATGTCCTTTGCGCCGTTCTCCGGATCCGGCAGGACGGCCGCAACTAGCGCAAGATCGACCGCGTAGTAGACGCTCATGCCGACGCTCGCGACGGCAGATCCGATAAGGAAGTGCATGACGGTTTGCGCCATGCCGATTGTCACAAGGCCAACACCTGCGACCAGCGCGGCGCCGATCACGAAGGGCTTACGCTGTTTGGTCCTGTCGGACAGCCATCCTGCTAGCGGCGAGAGGGCAACGGTAATGACGGCGCCGATGGTACCGTTGATGAAAATCAGCCGCGGAACGTCCGCCATGGGTTGCTTCAAGTGATCGGACAGGAAGTAGACGGCGTAAACCTGGAGATAGGCCATTCCCATGAAGAACAGAAAACGGCTAATCCAGGCCCAGTAGAAGTCGGGATGCTCGCGCGGACTGATGCTGAACGAGGCTAGAATCTCTCTCATACCACCGGAGGCCTTCGCCGCGTCCGGCGCCGGCCCGTCTCGAAACATCGGCAGGACGATCGCGAGGCTCAGGACGGTGCCGAGCCAAGGCACCATGAACAACAGGTAGGGGTTGGCCGCCGTGAACTGGGTGAGGAACGTGCCCAGCACCACGCCGACGATGACAGTAAGACCCAGCAGCCCCGACACCCGTCCTCGTTGCATTTCCGGCACATGGTCGGGCAGGAGGGCATTGAGCGCGGCCTGGTTCGCATTGAAGCCGATCTGCGCAATGACCCAGCCCAGGCCGAACACCGTGATATCGCGCGTGGCGCTCATCAGCAGCAGGCCTGCGCCGCCGCCGGCTACGCCGACGATCATCCACAGCTTGCGCCGACCGATGCGCGAGCGGGTATGATCGGATATGTAGCCCCAGATTGGTGCCATGACGATCGAGGCAAATGCGCCCAAGCCCAGGATAAGACCAAGCTGGTTCATCTTCTGCGCAGGATCCGCGATCTGCGCCACCCGCATGGCAATAGTCAGAGCCACCGGGGTAAGCAGTCCCAGCCAGTTCCCACATTGCGCGGTCCAGTAAGCCGCGATGAACGCTCCGCTTGCGCGGGAATGCGCCGGATCTGTCACTCAGAGCGCCCCGATCATGGCGATATCGTCCGCGAACTGCCGTAGCGCGGCGCTATTCGTCCGGCCACTTTCCAGCGCTGTCAGGGCGCGCTGCCATGCGGCGCGATCGACGCTTTCGAACACGTCGGGCAGCTTGCGCTCACCCTTCGCGTTGGCGATGCGTACGTCCGATGGCCGAGCCGACCCGTCGCCGCGGAGCGACAGGCGAAGCGTTCGGCCGAAGCCCAAGGCCTCAAGCCGTTGGCCGACGCCGGCGTTGCCCATCGTTGCCATGCCCTCGAACAGCTTGTCGCCGACCATACCGCGTACCACCACGGCATGTGCAGTCTGCCAACGATGTGTGACGCCAAGGGAAAGGCCCAGAACCCTGACGGTACGCACCATGTCCAGCGTGGCACGGTCTACCTGGGCAAAGCCGCCCACCTGGCTGATCAGGATCGTGGAGGTGGCCGCCAGATGCTGGATCAGGTCGGCGCGATGGCGCAGCAACGTCGGATCGCCCGCATAGCGCTCCGCAAGTTCCACCACTGCGCCCGCCTGATCCACGCGATCGGCGAGCGCTACAATCGTCTCAGGATCGGTCATTCCCGGATCGGAAACGATGATGGCGCGGGATCCTGCATCGAGCGCGCGCAAGGCGCGTGTCGCCCAGTCTCCGTCGCCGCTGACCAGAACAGTCGAGGCTGATGCGTTTTCGTCATGGACGCGGAAAGAAAGGGGGAGCGTCGCAAGGGTTCTTGCCAGTCTTTCCCGAAGCTGCGGCGTCTCGGCTGCGATGGATAGAGGCCGGGTCATGACAGTTCTCCGATCGCCCGCTCGCTGGCCTTCGTGGCGACATCCATCACGAAGTCGAAGTCCTCGGCGATAGTCACAAGGCTGGGTGCGGCTTGGCGGTCGCCATGGACGGCAGCGTGGACGGCGCGCCATTCCTCGACATAGCCGTTGCGATCGAAAGGACCGAACTGGCGCAACGCACCAGATGCATCGGTCAGTGTCGCGATGGCCGAGCCGCCGTGCACGTAGGACGGGGTAAAGCGAATACGCACCACTTCGGCATCGGTCACCACTTCCAGGTCCCAGTAGGCCTCGCCATGACCGTGCATGGTTCCGGCGAGTTGCAAGGCGCGGTCACCTGCCTGCCCGGCGATGAGGTAGCCGAACGGAGCCAGCTGCCGCGCCGACCATATCTCCAGATCGCGCCAGTCCGGCAGAAAGGTGCGGACAAGCGGGAGATCATGCACTGCAAGGCCCAGGATCAGGCCGTGGAAAATTTGCCGGATCAAGTCAGGTGTCATCTCGCCGGGCATGGACCAGGCCGCGTCGGGACGGCCAGTCACTTGGGTCGCCCAGTTCTCGAAGCGATCGTTCATCGGCAGCACGATACTGGAGCGCACGCTGCGTGCTCGCAAAGGAAGATCGCCTAGCGTCGCTTGCAGAGCGCGCCAGGCCGGATCGAAGACGTGCATCGCACCGACAATCACGGGAACGCCCGTCTCTGCCGAAGCTGCGGCGATCGCCCGCGCCTCATCGGCGGTGTTGGCCAGCGGCTTTTCGCAAAGCACCGCCTTCTTGCCCGCGCGCATCGCGGCGATTGCTTGATCGGCGTGGAAATGCTGCGGGCTGCAGATGGCGACGACGTCGACCGACGGATCGGTCAGCATTGTTTCGAGCGAATTGGTATGGCGCGCGCCCGCGCTGGCCGCCACCGACGACGCTAGATCGACATTCACATCCATTACGCAAGCCGGCGTGAATAGATCGGCAAGGTGTGCCAGCGTCGGCAGGTGGATGGCCTGCGTGACTGGACCGGCACCGGCAAAGCCGACCCCCAGGGGTTTGCTCGCGCTCATGCCATGGCTCCGGCGAAAAAGGGGTGTTTGGCCAGGAAGTCGTGGGACGCCCGGCTGCTCTCCATGGCGGAAGGAAGGTTGGGCACGTCGATCTCCACGACGAACCAGCCATCGAAATCAGCGGGCAGGGCTTCGAACACCGCATCGAAATTGACGATGCCGCGGCCCGGCTCGGTCCAGATGTGGCGATTGGCCATCGCCGCGATGTAGTCATCTTCATAGCGCAACGCCTGGCGGAAGCCGGTGGAGTCGACGTCCTTCAGGTGCACCGCCACGAGACGGTCGGCATAGTCGGCGATGATCTTTTCCGGCACCATCCCGCCCCAGAACAGATGGCCGGTGTCGGGACCGAAGCCCAGACTGGACCCGGCAGTCATGTCGAGGATACCGCGCGTCTCCTCCTCGGTCTCGATGATCATGGCGATATGCGGATGAAGGGCAAAACGAACGCCTTCGGCAAAGCCCGCATCGGCGAGGAGCGCAAGCGTCTCGGCCATCTGCTTCGTGCGCTCGGGCGAGGCGTTCTCGCCCGCTGCCGGGTTGATGAGGCGCGCCATGTCGATGTTGCCGGCCACGAACGTGCTCTCGACGCCCAGCGCCGCCAGCGTTGCCGCGTGAGTCTTGGCCTGCTCGATGATCGCGCTTTGCTTTTCAGCCACATGGAAATCGCCGGAGAAGTAGCCGGGCGCAGGGGCGAAGCCGAACTCGTCGAGGATCGCCTTGTACTGCGGTATGGTCATGCCGGTCGGCACGTCCGTGTGCAGGGCGCGAAAGCCTGTCTGCGCCAAGTCCGTCAGCGCTTCCCGCAGGTTCTGTTCGGTGACGTGAGGACCCATGGGCCCTGTCACCCACGGTAGCGGATTGATCGCAATGCGTTTCACCAAACATCCTCCCAGGCGCGGCATATGCTTCTTCCTACCAACTTATAGCGATGCTAAAGTTTAGGAAAGCTATAATCTGGGCGGCGAGGGCGCTAGCAGGACATGATGAGCAAGCGCGGACCCTATGCCAAAGGCCAGGAGAGGCGAGACGAGATCCTGCGGGCGGCAGTCGAGGTCATCAGTCGCGACGGCTATCGCGGGGCTTCCCTGAGCCAGATCGGACGCAGCATCGGCATCGATAGCGCGCATATCATCTATTTTTTTCCTCGCGCGAGGTGCTGCTGCAGGAAGTGCTGCGCCTGTGGGACGAGGGGAATGTCGCAATCTTACCCCTGACACCGACACCTTCGCGTGGCTAGTGGAAGGTGCGAAGCGCAACACCGAGACACAGGGTCTGGTCCAGCTCTACACCGCATTTGCTGCCGAAGCTGCCGATCCGATACACCCGGCCCACGACTTCTTCCGGGCTCGTTTCGAGGCTTTACAGGGGTACATCGCGGCTGACATCAGAGCACGGCAGGCTGCCGGCACCGTCAAGGCGACGCTTGACGCCGATCATGCCGCGATGATGCTGATAGCGCAGTCGGACGGCCTGCAAGTGCGATGGCTGGTCGATCGCTCCATCGATATGGCTGGTGCGCTCGCGACGGAAATCGATCTTCTTCTGGGCACCATCTGTTCTCCTGCCGGCGTCCACGGACGTCCGCAGATGGGCTGAAATCCGCCACTTTTTGTGCTATGACCGTCCAGACAAATCCGGGCGAATTCGGCACCAATCGGGAACAATGCGGGTATATCCGAGGGTATCGAAAATCGTCCATCGACTAGGACGATACCCTCACGGCCACCCTTTTTGCCACGACCGTCGCGACCGCGAAGTCACGCGAACGCGACTATAAGCTCTCCGACGGCGGAGGTCTCTATCTTCTCGTCCGGCCTAACGGCACCAAGCTGTGGCGGCTGAACTATCGCTATCTGGAGAAGCACCGGACGTTGGCGTTCGGAGCTTGGCCGGAGGTGAGCCTTGCCGATGCTCGGGAGCGGCGCGAAGAGGCGCGCCGCTTGCTGGCCGCCGGCACTGATCCTTCTCACCAGCAGAAAGTCGATGCAGCCCGAGCGCGAGTAGAGGAGAACGACACCTTCAAGATCGTGGCGCTGGAGTGGCTGGCCAAGAACGAACGAGAGGGCATCGCCGAAATCACCTTGAGCAAGATGCGCTGGCTGCTCGACAAAGCCTATCCGCGGATCGGCAACCGCCCGGTCGCCAAGATCACTGCGCAGGAGGTGCTCGCCTGCCTGAGAGCAGTCGAAGCGACCGGACGCCATGAGAGCGCGAGGCGCATGCGGAGCGTTCTGAGCCGCGTGTTCCGCTACGCCATCGCTACCACACGCGCGGAGCGTGATCCTGCCAGCGACCTACGTGGCGCGCTGACCGTACCCAAGGCTAAGCACTTGGCGGCGATCACAACCGAGGATCGTGCTGGCGACCTCATGCGGGCGATCGACGGCTATACGGGCCACGAGATCACTCTATACGCCCTGAAGCTGTCGGCTCATCTCTTCGTCCGGCCTGGCGAGTTGCGGCAGGCCGAGTGGGCCGAGTTCGACTTCGATCGCTCGATCTGGAACATTCCGGCCGAGAAGATGAAGATGCGAAGGCCACACCGGGTTCCACTCTCGACACAGGTGGTCGAGTTGTTCGAAGGCTTATGGGATCTCACAGGTGGTGGGCGGTACTGCTTTCCGTCGTTTCGCACGGGCAAGCGTCCGATGTCCGAGAACACCGTCAACGCCGCTCTGCGTGCGCTTGGCTTCGGCCAAGAGGAAATGACCGCTCACGGGTTCCGCGCGCTGGCGGCTACGCTCCTGAACGAGAGCGGTCAGTTCAATCCGGACGCGATCGAGCGGCAGCTCGCTCACATGGAGAACAATGGTGTGCGACGGGCCTATACTCGAGGCGAGTACTGGAACGAGCGAGTCAAGCTGATGCAGTTCTGGTCAGACGAAATCGATCGCCTGCGTGACGGCGGGAAGGTCCTGAAGCCAAGTTTTTCTGGACGTAGGCGTTCAACTGCTGGGTGCACTTCGCATCCCGCAAATTAGGTGACCATCGCCCGGGTTTTGGCCTCTCGTGGGCGTGGCCCGCCTCAACTAAGCGGCCGTTAGCATCGCTGCGCGTGCACAAAGTTGACCACACTTTGACACGATGGTCGGTTCAAACGTGTAAAGAAAATTGAACTTTCTTTTCATGTCCCACAAACATGCAAAGGTTCTGCGCCTTTTTTGTCAGGTGATCACGGCAGCAAGGTGCAAGTTGCCCCTCATAACGGGAGCTATTCGGTTCTGCCTCTCTGACTAGATCTTCCTTCGGAAAACACTTCGTCGCCTGATGATTCTGACGGCGGAGGAGCAAATCTGAATTGGTAAAACGGCGGACTAGGCTCTGGTCGCGGCGCGGGTCAGTTTGGTGGAAAGCGGCCTGGCCGCTTTCGGGAAAGCAATCGCGGTAAGCAGACGTAGGTTCATACACACGAGCGGGGCTCCGGTGTCGGCTCCTGGTGAATATACAACAGGCCGCTTTGAAGCTGCGTGCGCTGACCGGCCATTTATTCACACCAGCTCTGATGACCATGGGCGCTAGTCTCCCAGTCACTCAGATCGCTGACGTAATGTTGTTGTCTGATTAGGCGCGCGAGGATGACCTCAGGCGGCAACCCAAACCGACACGGTCAGAACTCTCGCTTGCAACGTTAGCGAGAATAGAGGGGGCGGAACCCGCTACCGCCCCGACGTTCTGTGCTTAAGCCACATCGACCAGGACGATCTCGCTATCCTCGATCGCTACGATCCGGATTGAGTCAACCTCGCTGATCGCCACGCCGTCGCGAGCGTTGATCGTGACGCTGTCGATCTGGATGCTTCCAGTTGCGGGCACGAGGTAGCCCTTGCGCGCCTTGCCGATCGGATATTCGGCAACCCCACCAGCTTTCAGCGTCGCGGCGACCACTCGCGCATCGGTTCGGATCGGAAGAGCATCGCTGTCCTCCTCATAGCCAGAGGCAAGGGTGACGAACTGACCTGCGCGCTCGCCCTTGGGGAAGGGCTTGGCGCCCCATGATGGTGCCTCGCCCTGGCGGGTGGGTATGATCCAAATTTGGAAGATGCGTGTCTCGCCATCTTCCATGTTGTACTCGGAGTGGCGGATGCCGGTGCCCGCCGACATCACCTGGACGTCGCCCGCTTCGGTGCGGCCCTTGTTGCCAAGGTTGTCTTCGTGGGTGATCGCACCTTCGCGCACGTAGGTGATGATCTCCATGTCGCGGTGAGGATGCGGCGGGAAGCCAGTGCCGGCCTGGATGGTATCATCGTTCCACACGCGCAAATTGCCCCAATGGGTGCGCTTGGGATCGTGGTAGCTGGCGAACGAGAAGTGGTGCTTGGCATCGAGCCAGCCGTGGTTGTCGCCGCCGAGGCTGTCGAAGGGGCGCAGTTCGATCATGGTTTGTCTCCTGTGTCGCGGGCTGGGAGCACCGCGTCTTGAGAGAGGATCTAGCGCTTGCCAGCTTGTCTGATCAGATGAATAAAGTCGTTCTGTTCGTTCAGGGAAATAGCTAAGTGAACACTCCGGGCACGCCCACTCTCGACCAGTTGAACATCCTGCTCGCCATCGTCGACACCGGCAGCTTCGCCGCGGCTGCGCGCAAGTCGAACCGGGCGGTGTCGGCGATCAGCTATGGCATCAGCAACCTCGAGGCGCAGCTCGGTGTCACCTTGTTCGACCGCGAAGGCACGCGCCGCCCCAAGCTGACCGAGGCCGGACGCGCCGTTCTGGTTGAAGCACGCGCGGCCGCGCTGGTGATCGATGGGCTGCGTGCCAAGGTGAAGGGCCTGCTTGAAGGGCTGGAAGCGGAGGTCGACCTCGCCGTCGATGTCATGCTGCCGTCCGAGCGGCTCGGCCAGATCCTGCGCGGCTTCAGAGCCGAGTTCCCGACCGTGCAGTTGCGCCTTCATGTCGAGGCGCTGGGCGCGGTGACCGCCATGGTGCTGGACGGAGGAGCCGGCGTCGGCCTGTCGGGGCCGCTTTCCGCTGGTGTACCGGGGATCGAGAGCCGGCTCGCCGGATCGGTGCCGATGGTGCCGGTCGCGGCGCCCGACCATCCGCTGGGCCGCATGGCACCGATCCCGCCGGGTGCCGGGCGCGAGCATATCCAGCTGGTCCTCACCGACCGCTCGCGTTTTACCGAGGGGCAGGACTTTTCGGTCACCAGCACCAAGACCTGGCGCCTGTCGGATCTCGGCGCCAAGCACGCCTTGCTGCGTGAAGGGATCGGCTGGGGCAACATGCCGCTGCCGATGATCGAAGCGGACCTGGTCGCCGGCACGCTCGTACGGCTGGCCATGCCGGACCATGTCGGCGGCACCTATCGCTTCTCCGGCATCTGGTGCCGCGCCAAGCCACCGGGTCCCGCCGCCACCTGGCTGCTCGAGCAGTTCGTCGAGTTGGGCCGGAACGACCGTGAGATGGAGGGCATGGCCGATGTCTGAGCGTCAGCCAAAGCCGATGAGCCCGGGCCGGATGGAGGCCTTCACCGACGGCGTGGTGGCGATCATCATAACCATCATGGTGCTGGAGCTGAAGGTGCCGCGCGACGGCAGCCTGGCCGCGCTGTCGGAAGCCGCGCCAATCCTGCTGGCCTATGTGCTCTCGTTCATCAATGTCGGGCTGTACTGGAACAACCACCACCACTTGCTTCACGTCACCGAGCGTGTCGACGGGAAGGTGCTGTGGGCCAACCTGTTCCTGCTGTTCTGGCTCTCGCTGGTCCCCTTCGTCATCCGATGGCTGGACGAGAGCGGATTCGCGCCGATAGCGACCGCATCTTACGGGGTGGTACTGGGCATGGCGGCGATCGGATACTCGCTCACCGTGCGGGCGATCATCGCCTGCAATGGCAAGGACTCAGCGTTGGCCGATGCGATCGGCAGTGACCTAAAGGGGTGGGGGTCGATCGCGCTCTACCTTGTGGCCATCCCCGCTGCCTTCTTTGCGCGGCCGATCTCGCTGGCGCTCTACGCGGCGGTGCTGCTGCTGTGGCTGGTGCCGGACCGGCGGATCGAGCGCACGTTGTGAGGCTAAGCTGCGTGCGGTGCGTCGGCGGTAGGGTGCGCCATGCAGGCAAGCGTACCGCCCAGGATCAGAGCTCCGGCCAAAATTAGCGGCAGCGTCAGCCCGCTCTGGTTCACCAGCAGGGCGCCAAGCGCAGCACCGGCGAAGATCGCGGCGACGCTCGCCAGGCGGCGGCCCCAATTGGGATTGCTGCCGCCCGCCATCGAGGAATCCGCCGCGAGGCCGGTCACCGTTAACGTCAGCACGGTTGTCGTCAGATCCGGAACCTTGAGCTGGCGGATGGTGGCGTTGCGAAACCCCATAGCAAGGCCGGTCAGCGCGATTATGGCGAAGACGCTGGTGTCGGGTGACTGCGTGGCAACGTCGAAGCCCACGGCAACGACGGCTGCGATCCACAACAGCATTGCCTCGACGCAGGCTGCGACCAGCAACCAGCGACGCAGCGGCAAGCCGGCGTGGTGCTTGCCCACGCGCCCTGCGACCAGCGCGCCGAGCATGAAGGCGGCGATGGCCGCAAAGTAGGGTGCCACCCGGAAGCCCGGCGTGCCGGCTGCGGCAAAGCCGAGAAAGACAACATTGCCCGTCATGTTGGCGGTGAACACCTTGCCGAGACCCAGCACGCTGATCGCGTCGACGAGGCCGGTCGTTACCGACAGCAGGAGCAACAGGCGGTGAAGGGGCGGCAAGCCGGTTGGGGCAGCGAAGGTTGGGGCGGGCGTCATGGGACTTCCTCGGGGTTGATGTGCTGACACCCTGCTAGGTTGTTCGGCGTCAGCAATGTAGCTGCATAAACTTGCGCCGTTTGTTCTACGGATCCGAAAAGTTCAGATGCGGAAGTTGGCTTCGAGGCCGAGCATGGTGATCGTCTTGGCTGGGCCGGTTTCGCGCAGATAGGCGCCTGCGCTGAAGGCCGAGAGTGACGTCGACAGCTCAAGCTCGGGCACCACCTGCCAGCTGAGCGAGGCTTCCACCTCCTTGCCGATGAACCGCGTGCGAGCACCGCCGGCGCTCCGGATGAGGTTGCCGGCAATGTCGTAGATCCCGTCGTCCTTCGTGTAGCGCCAGTAGGCCATGCCGGCGATGCCGAGCGACAGATTGTCGCGCAAAGACAGGCTGATGCTAGGATGCAGGTTGATGATGTTGGTCGGCCCGATCGGCGACAATTCGCCGAAGTATTTGCCCTTCGGGAACAGGGCATTGAACGTGCCCTGCGTGCGGCCACCGGCGTGCCGATCGCCGCTGATCACGTTGAAGCGCATGGTCGCGGTGGGTTTGAGCGGGGCCTGCGGGAATGCGCGCGACATTTCGCTGCCCAGGGTCCACGCGCGGATGTCCTGCTCTTCGAACCGGCCGAACTGGAATACGCCTTCGACGTTCCAGCGCCAGTCGCCGGACGCACCATGGCTGCGCAAGCCGAGGCTGTGTCGCTCCTCGCGACCAGAGACACTGCCGAAGGTCGCGGCGCGGTTGCGATAGCCGAGGTAATAAGCGTCGAGCTGCGGCCCTGCGGCATAGACGCCCCACAGCGCCTTGGTCGTCGAGGAGCGGTCGTCGAGGGTGCCTAGCCGCGCCTGCACCGGCTTGGCGTAGAGCAGGCTGACCTTGGTCTGGCCTGCTGCAACATCCGCTCGCAGGCCATCAAAGGCGAGCGGTACGTTCGGCCCATACCGTGTACCGACCAGCCGCTCGGTGCCGAGCGACAGCATCTGCCGCCCGCCCCGCAGGGTAACCGGGCCGGCAGCGACCTCGACGAAGCCTTGCAGCAGGTCGGTGCGGGTCTGATCGATCGGACCGGCGGCCGGCGCCACACCGACTGCATAAGCGGCGATCGGCTGCACGAAGGCACGGACGGGGCCGGCGTGCAGGTCCACGTAAGGCGTGGCGCGGGTCCACAAGTAGGCGTCATCAGGCGCGT
>Ga0182212_1000111_pt1 | contig 11295 bp, 21 predicted proteins | sample G5R1MG_21_FD_129666 | JGI IMG/M metagenome (GOLD analysis project Ga0182212, IMG submission 129666) | Switchgrass phyllosphere microbial communities from Michigan, USA - G5R3_MAIN_03OCT2016_LD1 MG | ecosystem: Host-associated > Plants > Phyllosphere > Phylloplane/Leaf | place: USA: Michigan... | reverse complement strand
TGATGCGACGTTCCATGAGAAGTACACCAAGCCATACTGGGCGGCCATGCGGGCACTGGCTCATACGCCGGCGCCCACTCTCGCGGCTGCTTGCTTCAAGCAGAGCGTCATCCAGCACGATGAAGTCTGGAACGACAGCGACATGCAGGGTGACTGTATGGAACTCGTCACCGCTGATTTCGCGAGACTGACGGCGGTACCAGCTGTCGTCAACCGTCCGTAGCGGACGCGATTCAAACCTCAAACGAACACGCTCATCAACGCCGCAGCATCACCTTCGCGCGGTGATGGCGTCGCCCGCAGCGACGTGCGGATGTGGGGTGAGACTGGCTTTTCCTAGGGCCACGATCACCCCACCCGCCCACTAGGACAGGCCTGGCGAGGCCATATCTAGGACACACATCATGGCGTCTACCAAGACCACGGCAATCGAGTTGCCTCCGCTCAAGATCGAAACTGTTCAATTTCTACTCGTGGGCGACAGCCCGCTCATCGTTCATGCTTGGTCCGAGAAGGCCAAGAAAATGATGCTCGACAAGCAGATGAAGAAGGCCACCAAAGCAAAGGAGGCCAAGGACCCCGAAGCCGATTATGAGGCGTGCTTCTATCGCACTCCGACTGGAGCTTACGGTTTTCCAACAATCGGCCTCAAGGCCGCTATGGTCGGCGCGTGCCGCTTCGTTGATATGAAGATGACCGAGGCTCGAGGCGCGTTCCACATCGACGGCGAAATGCTGACCGTCACTGGAGAGCCACGGCCCCGCGAGGACATGGTGCGCGTCGGCATGGGCACTGCCGACATCCGCTATCGTCCCGAGTTCCCCGAATGGCGGATCATCGCGCCAGTCAAGTTCAACGCCGCCGTGATCTCACCGGAGCAAATCGCCAATCTGCTAAACACCGCTGGTTTCGCGATCGGCATCGGTGAGTGGCGCCCGGAGAAAAACGGTCAATTCGGGCGTTTCCACGTCGGATCAAGCGAGGAGGTTGACGCATGATCTACAAGTGGAAGCCAAGCGGGGCACCGGGCGGCATCGATGCTCAAGCGGCGGGTGAAGAACTTGAGCGCATCCGCACTCACAACAATGGGCGCTTGGACCCGGCCAACGTGGTTGAGGCCTCACGCGAGCCAACCGCCCCGCTGCATCCCGCCTTTGAGTGGGACGACATCAAAGCCGCCAAAGCCTACCGTGTGGACCAAGCTAGCCACATCATTCGGCATATTGATGTCGTGATCGAAAAAGCGCCGGGGCAGTCGGCTCCGACACGCGCCTTTGTCTCAGTACAGCGCGAAGAGGATCGCTCATATACCAGCGTTCAGCACGCGTTGTCAGACCGCGATCTGCGCCTGCAGGTTGTGGCGCAAGCTTGGGCTGAGTTGGAGGCATGGCGGAAGCGTCATGCAGAGCTGGTTGAGTTCGCGGCGCTGTTCGCGGTCATGGATCAGGCTCGAGCCGCCTAAGGGCTCGGAACATGGTACGGCAGGCAAGGCTAGGTAAGGTGCGGTAAGGCATGGCGCGGTGAGGACGGGCAAGGAGCGGCAGGCAAGGTGAGGCTTGGCATGGCCTGGTTGGTTTCGGCAAGGCAGGCGAGGTAAGGTGTGGCTTGGTGCGGTCAGGTCCGGCGTGGCAGGCGTGGTTGGGTGAGGCACGGCATGGCGAGGCAAGTCCTGGATGGGCCCGCCACCGCTAGTCTATGGAGGGGTCGGGTAGCGCCGGCTCCTTGCATCCCTTCGTTGCGGCTAAGGCGCTTCAATGTTGTTTAATCTCTGCATGCGTTCATCAAGCACTTTGCGCACACCTTCCGTTCTTTCAAAGGACCAGCCTTCGCGTTGAGCGTATGCGTCGAGGTTTTTGTAGGCTGTTATAATTTGCTGCCGTTCGGGGCTAATTATCTTGGGAGGGTTAGGCGCGGGAACGACAACGGCGGTCTTTTTATCTACCCCCTTTTCAAGCTCCTTCAGCTTCTCAGTGGTGCTGTCTTGTTCGGATCGGAGCTTGTCGACGGTTCTTGAAAGGCGGTCCACCTTATCGCCTAGCACTGAAATGGCGACCTTCTGTTGACGCGCCTGACCTTCCTCTCTGTCGGTGCAGGCCGAGGCGGCGAGAAATGCGGAAAGGATAATGGCGGTCCGCACCGAGCGCATCTTAGCCTCCCACCACGACATGACACGGCGTCACTTCGCTCCCGCAGCCCTCAGGCACGTAAGGCATCTCTCTGGAGATTTCCTTGAGCTCTTGCAGAATGCAAAACAGCAGGACCGCGATGGCACCTAACAAAACGACCACTATCTGTGCCGCGCCGATAGCTTTGATCGCCTGTGATATCTTTCGTGCCATCTGCGCTCTCCTAGACGTCACAGCCTAGCCGAGCCACCCCGCGCGATTCAACCCCCTGCCCACCTCCCGTAACCCCTTGCCATCTAGGCGAGGCTCACGATGGCAGTATCCACCACCAATGCGATATCGGGGCCGTACATCGCCAATGGTGTGACTGTAACCTTCCCCTTCTCGTTCACCGCACCTTCCCCGGATGAGGTTGACGTAGTTCTTGTTGACGACGCCGGCCGCGAGACAAGTCTTACGGGGTACGACGTGTCGATCGTACAGGCAGGCGGCGGTTCGGTCACATTCTCAACGCCTCCGATGGATGCGAGCAAGAAGCTGTTCGTGCTGCTCGATCCAAGTTTCCGGCAGGAGATCGCTTTCGAAAACGGATCTGCATGGCGCGCAGAGCCAGTCAACGATGGCTACGATCGATCGGCACTTCGCGATCAGGTGTTACGCCGTGACGTCAGCCGCGGCATCAAGACTCCTTTGGGGGAGCCCGGCGCCTTGCTCCCCACTGCCGCATCTCGCGCTAGCAAAGCTCTTTTTTTTAACGAGGAAGGTGCGCCCGAGCCGATCAGTGTAGAAGATTTTGCCGCCCCCGCTGCTGAGCAGGCGGGCCGCGCCGAAGTCGCAGCCGGAGCAGCCGAAGCCTTCGTCGGCCCCACATTCACGACCGTCCTCGCCGGGCTAGCTGCCACTCTCTCCGGCCAATTCTTCGCGGTGACGAACGGCACCACGACCACCGTCTATCTGAACAATGCTGGATCAGCGGTCTACCAACGCGATGCCCTTACGCCGGCGGCTCTCGCTGACCCCAGCAAGGGCGCCGCACTCGTCGGCTTCGGCCACGCCGCCCCCTACATCTCCAAGACCGTGGGCGACCGGCTGAGCAAGACGGTCTACGTCACCGACGACGACTTCAACGCGACCCCAGACGGCCCGTACTGCACAACCGCCATTCAGCGCGCGTTGGATCAGGGCGCGTCGAAGATCATTCTGCCAGCGCTGCGGACCGGCCAGAACTACCGCATCGAGGGAACTCTTGAAGTCCCGTCCCAAGTCGAGATTACCGGGCACAACCGCTGGGCCACCGGAATTGTCTCGGACGATCTGGATGCACCGATCTTCTACGGCGACGGGGTTCAGAACGTCACCTTCCGCGAGTTGCGCCTGGCCTACAACGGCACTCCGGCCCTGGGTGCTGATGGCGTCCTGCTGGAGGATAGCTTCGTCTGCCAGCTTGAGGGCATGTGGTTCAACAACACCTACAACGGCGCACGGTTCGAAGGCGGCGGCAATGCCAACATCCTCGGATATCGCTCGTTTGGCTACAAGGGCGCGGGGCTCATGGTGTCCAACGCGATCGACATCAACATGGTCGCGTTCCGCATGTCCGCGAACGACAGCATCAACGGCCTCAATGGCGGGATCTATCTCGTCGGCGGCGTGGAGGCGTTCGTTGCCACGTCTGGTGACATCACGCTCGGTCAGCACGGCATCGTCACTGCCGGCATAGGCGCCAGCACGGCGCGCGGTCAGTCCCCTTGGCATAACAAGGTGATCGGCGTCTACTTCGACAGCGCCAGGTTCCAGGGCGCCTACATGCGTCAGGCCACCGACTTCCAGTTTCACAGTAGCTGGATCGCCTCGTCAGGGCATGACGAAGCCGTTGGGTTCGGCTCGGCGGAAGACTATTCTGGGCTCGACGCGTCGGCTTGCACGCACCTCATGTTCTCGGGCGGGGAGCTGTACAACAACGGCGGGCGCGGCGCGCTGATCTATCCCGACTGCAAGCACACCGCCATCGTGGGTTACCCCCTGGTCGCGCGCAATCAGTACACGCGCTCGATCGATCGGGCGGGTGTGGAGTTCCTTGCGGGAACCACCGACTTCATCTGCCACATCCGCGCCGAGCGAGATCCCGACACGACCATGTACCGGCAGACCGATGCCGTGCGGATCGCTCCCGGTGCGTCCGACCGATACGACGTGCGCGCGCTGCTGGGCGGCTGCACCGCCTTCGATGGAGGCTCCGGCACCAACAAGAGCTTCGGCCCCAACTACTAGGACGATGGACATGGATGGTGACACCCCCAAGCCGATGATGCCCCTGCCCTGCCCCATGGAGCGGCTGAAGTCGTTCGAGGAGCGCAAACAGGCGCATTTCTGTGACGAAGGTGATGACACCTGCGTGGAGCAATGCAGCGCTGCCAAGGCGGCGGACGCAGCGCTCGCGGCCAAGAAGGTGGAGGTGTCCGAGTCATGAGCAGCGTGCAGATGACGCCCATCGCGGATGCTACGCGCAGTTCGGCCCTGGCGCTGCTGCGTGCTGGCTGCTCCTATGGCGAGGCGTCCGATCGCACCGGGCTGAGCTTGGAAGAGGTTCGGGCGATCTGGAAGGCTGCTGAAGCCGATCGGGAGACTGCGCTGTGACGAAGATGGTGGCAGCTAAGCTCGTAGGTTCGGCGGCGGCGATCATTCCACGCGGCGGTCCTGTGCTGTCGCTCCTGGCAGATAGCCGTGGCGACATGGTTAGTGATAATACGAGCGTAATCACGCAGTACGCCGCCAATGGCTTCATTACATGGGAGCAAATACTTTCAGGTCAGCGTCTGTATTTTGATGACACGCTAAACTTTGGCGTGTCGGGCGACACGATTGCCATGGCCGCTGTGCGCGTTCCCAACGTGATCGCCTCGGGTGCCTCTGCCGTGGTGGTCATGATCGGCACCAACAACCTTCCATTGCCAAACACGGCTGATGAAATGTTTACGCAGTGGCGCGACCTCATAATCATCCCGCTACTCAAGGCAGGGCTGACGGTTTACGCCTACGCCGAATACCCCCGCATCGGCATCAGCAGCACGGCGCAGGGCCTTCGCAATCAGTACAACATCCTGATGCGCCGGTTTTGCGAGAGCTACCGGCCTTCTGGTGGCCGCATCCGCTTCATTGACGCGAACGCTTACATGGAGAACTACGCTACCGGCACGGGATCGGCTCAAGCTGATCGACTGTATGACGGCACGCACCCGGCTATGATAGGCGCATACTGGCTAGCCCGTCCGCTTGCCGATGCGATCATGCAAGATTTCCCGGCTCGCGATTGGACTGTCAGCCCTGCCGATCTGTACGATGCTACCCTTAACCCGCGTGGCTGCATCAATGTCGAGCCTGCCATGCGGGGTTCGACGACCAATGTAACTGCGCCATTTACCGGAAACGTCGCAACAGGCTTCCGTCTGTTCCGGGGCGCGGGCACATCAACGTGCACTGCCGTGGGTGCGAAAGAAAACCCCCGCACCGATGGGCCCCAAGGCGGTGAGCGCCAGCGCGTCACTGTCAACATTACGGGTGCGGGAAGCGCGACAGAAACGTACATCTGCCAGGTCAACACCTCGCCTACAGTCGGGTTCGCTGCCGGGGATTGGGTCGAGGCTATTTGCAAGGTCGAATTCGCCAGCGCTCCCGTAAACCTCATCGGCCTTGAATTTCAAATGGCCGAAACGGGGCCGGCAAGTCCGCGCCAAGCGTTGGAGATGGCGAGGCAGGCGACATACAAGATGCCTTCGGTGGCGTGGAAGGGCGTATTACGCACACCGCCGTTTCTTCTGCAATCCGGCGTCACCGCGATCAGCAGCTATTGCCGCGCGGTTATCGATGCGAGTTCAGGCGCTGGATCGGCTGATTTTTGGATCAGCGACTATCAGATGCGCGTCATTCGATGACCCCCACCGCCCTATGATCGAGAGAACGAACTGATGCCTGACCGCGTGCTTGCTGGGGTGGAGCCGAGTGACCTTCGCTTCCAGTTCAAGATAATCGAAGGCTTGTCGGAGAGCATTCGCCAGCAGTCGGCCAGCACCGAACGGCTCGCTAGTGCCATGGCCGAAATGCAAAAGACGCAGGTCGGCATGCTTGAGCGCTTGGCGAAGCTGGAAGCCAACCGGTTCGGGGAAGCACTTGCCAAAGTCGAAGGCAGCGTTGGCGATCTAGACCGCAAGGTCGACGCCCTGATGAAAGACAAAGACCGCCGCGATGGTGCGCTGGGGCTGCTGGGGGCTATCAAGTCGTGGGCGCCCTTCCTCGCCATGCTCTTCAGCGCTGCGTCGGTCCTGTGGCTTTACGGGCGTTCTGCCGGCTTCGTGCCCGCCCCTCCCGTCGCGCCAACCAAGGTTGAGGCGACTATAGACCACGGCGAGCGCAAGATTGAAGGCATCGTAGGAGGAAAGCCCTAATGGACCCCCGCACCCCCGTATTCGAAGCCGTCCGCAAGATCGCCCCGCCTGGCGTATTCAACGATCCGGGCAACATGGTGGCCTTGCACAACATCCTGGACGCTCTTGGGGCGGCACGCGCGGCAGAACCGCAGACCTCTGCCATCCCCGATAGCTACTGGCCCCTGCTCGCCAAGATCGAGAGCGGCAACCGCCCCTACGTGAAGGCCGGCACGTCCAGCGCATCCGGCCTGTATCAATTCATCCGTTCGACCTGGATCGGTGAAGGTGGCAAGTGGGGCCCAGACATGAGTGAGCCTTTCGGCGGCTTGCGGCCCTCAGAGGCGGAGCAGACCCAACGGGCCAAGTCGTTCACCGAGAAGAACGCCAAGGTGCTACGCGCGAAGGGCATCCCGATCAACAATGCCTCGCTCTACGCAGCGCACTTCTTGGGCGTCGGCATGGCAATCAAGATCATTGGCGCCGATGTCGACGCTAGGGCCGATCTCATCGCAGGGGCTGCCGCCACCAGCGCCAACCCGACTATCCTCAAGAACAAGACCATAGGGCAGTTCCTGGCGTGGCTGCACGGCAAGACGGGAGCTTGGGCACGGTGACCCCTCAATATCAGATCAACCCGTCCGCCCTAGCCGCGCACATCCCTGTCCTAATCCGGCAAGTGCTGCTGGTGGTCGGTGGCGTCATCGCGGCGGTAGGCTTCCTCTCGCGGCATGACATGGCAGGGCTATGGGCCTACCTGCAAACCGACGAGTTCGCCACGATCGCCGCCACCGCCGCCACACTCGGCTCGCTCGCATGGGGTCAGTGGAAGGCCCACAAGGATCGCGCCCGCCTAGTGACGATCGCACAGAGCGCCCCTGACAGCGTGGCTGTCGTGACCGCTCCTGCGCCTCCTCCTGCTATCGAAGCGGAGCCCCAGCCATGATCCGCAAACCCCTTCGCTTCGTGTTCGGCCTGTTCCTGGGCAAGAAGGCTGCAGCGGTGTTAGCAGAGGGCGTGGATGGCCTGGCTAAGAAGGCGATCGACAAGCGGACTGGTGGGGCTGCGACGAAGCTGGATGACGTGTTGTAGCTGCGGCGGCGACGAGGCTTAACGACCTTCGCTCTTATCATCGGGACGGTCATGCGAGGACCACCGCAGCTACACAAGACCGATGCCGAAGCAGAGCGGGAACCTAGAAGGAATGGTGGGGATGATTGGTCCCCGGTTGCATGACAACCTCCTGAGAACAGAACCAAGTACAGCTAGCTGCGTTTAGAATCCTAAGAATCTCACATCACGAATCCCCGCGCAAGCCCTCACTCCGCCAGCGCAGCATCAACCATCGCCGGCCACACGTCTGCCGGGTGATTGATCGTCACAACATCGCGGGCTGCGTCGATCATCGCGTCGCTGGGCTCCCAGAGCGCTTGAACAACCGCCCGCACATCATCCAGCAAGCTCGCCTGCATCTCGTCATCGAGCGCGTCGAAGTCATCGACACCGCTCTGTGATTTCACGAGGGCTCGGGCGGCGCGGCGTAGGGGTGTGTCGGTCATTAGGTCTGTTCCCATTTCGTTCTTGCCCGGTTATACCACCGCATGCCCCGAGTCATCACCCTGCCCGTCGACACTGTAGAGCGCCTGATGGACCTTGCCGCAAGAGCCGCAGTGTCAGACGTTCCCACTCTCACGCTGTTCGCTGACGTGAGACTGCGCATCGAACAGGCCAAGCGCAAGTGACCTGCCGCATCTGCACGGCCAACGATCATGACGCCTTGGTTGAGGATATGGCCAAGGCGATGTGGGACACGCAGATCAGCACCGACACGCACAACGACTGGGAGCCTTGGGATGAAGCCTCGCCGTTCTGGCAGGCGCGGATGCGAGAGTTTGCCACGGCGAGCTTGCATGCGATCAGGCGGGTGGCTGGTTAGCGTCATTGGCGGCTGATGAAGGGACCGAACTATCGCCCATAACCCCAAACCCCCGCCAGTGCCGCTTGATCCGCTTCTGTATGGATAGCGGGCCGTCCTGGGCGTAGGTGCGGGTGGCGAGCATGATCTCGCGTAGGCTGTGCTGGCCCTCTGCGCGAGCGACGGTCTTGCCGGACTGGATGATGCGGTAGGCGGGGTTAGTCATGCCTCGAATACCTCTGTAGGCTCCCCATAAGACGGATCGCTGATTTCATCGCTGCACTGGTGGCAGATGCCAATCGTGCCACCCTCGTACTCGTCGCTAGCGACCTGCATCGCCTGCTCGACGCTATCGGCCTCGACCACGACTACGGCAGTCGCATGAACTTTCATGAACACTGTGTACTTCATACCTCCCCCTCGCTCTTAGCGGTATCGGAGGATGCGCGGGCAGAAATGCCATCTGCCCACCGTATAACCTCAAGATCACGCCGATAAAGGGCGGCATATGCAGGAGGTGGAGGTCCAAACCCCAGCGCTCGACAAACATATCTCGCAGGTCGTTTCCCAACTCCACCAGCTTCCCGGCGTCAGGTATGACTTGCTCAACCATGGTCATGGTCCTTCGCTTTGGAAAGGGCGGTGCGGGCGCGACGGATCGCCCCTGTTGTGGTCGAAATCACCTCATGGGAACCATCGCCGTAGTCCGCGATAGCCCACCGGTTTGTCGTTTTCGCTACCACCCCCTCCAACGCCTCGACCAACTCCCCCACGAGGCCTGTATCGGTGGGGGTGGGCGCGAGTGCAGCGACGTAGCCCAATACCACCGATGCTTCCCGCAACGCCGCCTGACGATTGGCCCAATCTGGGTCAGGTTCGCCAGCCACAGGTGTTTTGTCGGCAAGGCCGGCGCAAACCGAGGCCGTCAACGCCGCCGACTTCTGTAGGCGCGCAACGATGCGAGATTGGGCTTTGGCGCGCTCCCAATGCGCCGCTGACATGAACTGCTTCAGCTCCTCGAATGTGATCAACGCCATGTCCGGGTATTCTTCCGGCGAGGTGCGGTCATCGTACTCGACCAGCTCCTGCCAAGCATCAAGAGCGGTGTACTCCACCCCCTCCCCTGCATCGGTGGGGGTATCGTCCTCTATGGAGCGGGGCATGGCTGCGATGGCGGCGCGAAGCTCCCGGTCTATGACTTCCCAGCGGAAGAAGGCACCCTCCATCCCGTAATCGGTCCAACCATCTTTCGCATCGTCTCCGTCACGCAAACGCCTGTAAAGCAGCTCCACCACGCTCTCAGCTACCGGGGATGTCTTTGGGTTGGTCATGGGAATGTCTCTCCGTACCGTTCGGCTATCTCGGCAAGGCGCGGGTCTGCTTTATCCAAAGCAGCACCTCCCGATGTGTCAGGGCCAACCTGGAACCAGTATTCAATTTGCGACACCAGGCAGTCCCGCGCGGTGCCTTTTGTGGGGGATCTCAAGAGCCGAGCCAGATCCTCTTGATCGACATAGGCGCCAGTCATGTCATTCGCGGCACCGTATACTGACCAGAGATAATGGTGATCAGACCATGCCTGTTCGTAAGTCACCTTACCCATCAGCGCGCGCCCTCCGCGTTCAGGCGGGTGGGGCGCATCTTGGCCGCGCTGATGTGCACGACCTGCAGGTACCAATGGAGCATGTCGATTTCGACAGGAGCGATCTGATCGGCTCGATGGAGATAAACGCAAAGATCCCACTCCTCGCAGTCTAGATCGAACCACAGACACCCCATACACAAGAGGGTGCGCCGGGATGGCGGATGAGTTACAACCGCCTCGTGGATCTCTACGACACGCGCTTCACGGTCGATCTTGAAAGCGTCGGGGCGGAACGGCTGCTTCCTATGCGCCTCGAACCAATCCTCATCCTCTGCCAGCCTATCGAGGCTCTTCCAAAAGCCCTTCGTCTCAAGCCCGCGATGCTCGACCATATGTGCGAGCAAGGACTTGTGCCGGTCCTGGGAACGGAAGATATGAGTGTCATCCATAGCGCGCTCCATTCGCGTTTGTGGGCAGGCCCGGCATCGCGTGACAGCGCGGCGTCGGGCCGTTTTGGTTGGAAAACCTGCAAGTGCGACTCGCCAGGATACGGTCGGTCAAGCTTGACGGGTGGAAACCGATAAGCTGCTGTTCCCAATGGGACGTTTTATACCGTCCCCGGGCACCATTGGCAAGCGAAAATGCGCAGTAATCCGTCACTTTTCGCCCCTTTTGTTGCGGTTGGAAATCTCTCGATCGCCAAGGTTGGAAAACGCTCTGTCGGCTAGAACCACACGGTTTGCCTTCGCGCGGTAGTGCTGGAACGTCGAAGCCTTCTTGTGCCCGGTGACGGCTTGGCCCTCCGCGTCTGTCGCTCCTGCCTCTGCTAGCTGCCTGGACATCGCCTTGCGCAGGCCATGTATTGAGCATTGCGGTAGGCCCGCCTCGTTGCACCATTTGCGAAAGCGATTTCCGAAACTCGCATCGGTGAAGGGGGTGCCCCGCTCGCTGACGATCAAGTAGGTAAGCGGCACCGTCGGCAGCGCATCGATCGCCGCCTTGGTCGTATCAAGCAGAGGGACGGACGTTTCGTTGTTACCCTTCACGTGGGCGACGGCGAATCGGCCATCGACGATATCAGCTTGGGTTAGGTTCGCCACGTTGCAGCGCCTTGCTGCTGTGTTCAGAGCGATCTCCATCGCGACGCGCGCCATCGTGCCGAGCTGGTGGTAGGATCGATATTGCTCGATCTCGTCATCAGTCCAGTCGTGGAAACCCTCTTTGCTCTCCGGGTAGGCGTCGGTGAAC
>Ga0182212_1000110_pt1 | contig 11308 bp, 13 predicted proteins | sample G5R1MG_21_FD_129666 | JGI IMG/M metagenome (GOLD analysis project Ga0182212, IMG submission 129666) | Switchgrass phyllosphere microbial communities from Michigan, USA - G5R3_MAIN_03OCT2016_LD1 MG | ecosystem: Host-associated > Plants > Phyllosphere > Phylloplane/Leaf | place: USA: Michigan... | reverse complement strand
CTGCTCGCCTCGTTCGGGCTGAAGGGCGACGCGCTGCCGCTCGCCGCCGGCACGCCGCCCGCCGCGCTCCTCGTCAACGCCACCAGCCTCAGCATGACCGGGCAACCGCCGCTCGACCTCGACCTGTCGCCGCTGCCGGACGACGCCGTCGTCTACGACATCGTCTACGCGCCGCTCGAGACGCCGCTCCTCGCGCAGGCGCGGAGGCGGGGCCTCGCGACGGTCGATGGCCTCGAGATGCTCGTCGGCCAGGCCGCGGTCGCCTTCGCGATCCTGTTCGGCCCGGAACCCCTGCGCGACCGCGACGACGAGCTGCGGGCGTTGCTGACCGCGTGATCACGATCGGCCTCACCGGCTCGATCGGCATGGGCAAGTCGACCGTCGCGGCGATGTTCGAGCGCGCGGGGGTGCCGGTGTTCGACGCCGACGCGGCGGTTCACCGGCTGCAGGGGGCAGGGGGGCGCCTGGTTCCCGCGATCGAGGCGGCGTTTCCGGGCAGCACCGGATCGGCCGGCGTCGACCGCGCGGTGCTCGGCGCGGCGGTGCTCGGCGACGATGCGGCGATGAAGCGGCTCGAGGCGATCGTCCATCCCGCCGTGGGTAAGGAGCGCGCCGCCTTCCTGGCCGCCAACGCCGCGGCCGCGGTCGTGGTGTTCGACATCCCGCTGCTGTTCGAGACCGGCGGCGAGGGGCGCGTCGACCTCGTCGTCGTCGTGTCCGCCCCTGCCGACGTGCAGCGCGCCCGCGTCCTCGCGCGGCCCGGCATGACCGAGGCCAAGTTCGCCGCCATCCTCGCCCGCCAGACTCCCGACGCGCAGAAGCGCGCGCGCGCCGACGTCGTGATTCCGACCGGCGGCTCGCTCGACGAGACGCGGGCGGCGGTCGGCGCGGCGATCGAGCGCGCGCTTGCTTGCAACCGCGGGGGCGAAGGCCGATAGATTCGGCCATGCGCGAGATCGTCTTCGACACCGAGACCACCGGCTTCAAGTTCGCCGAGGGCGACCGGCTGGTCGAGATCGGCTGCGTCGAGCTGGTCAACCGGGTCGAGACGGGGCGCACGTTCCACCGCTACGTCCATCCCGAGCGCGACATGCCGGTCGAGGCGTTCAACGTCCACGGCCTGTCGTCGGCGTTCCTCGCCGACAAGCCGCTGTTCGCGGCGATCGTCGCCGACCTGCTCGACTTCATCGGCGACGCGCCGCTCGTCGCGCACAACGCCGGCTTCGACTTCGCCTTCCTCAACGGCGAGCTCGGCGCCTGCGGCTTCCCGCCGGTGTGTCACCGGACGCGGATGGTCGACACGCTGCAGATCGCGCGCGGCAAGCTGCCGGGCGCCAAGCACACGCTCGACGCATTGTGCAACCGCTACGGCATCGACCGCTCGCACCGCGTCGTCCACGGCGCCCTCCTCGACGCGCAACTGCTCGCGCAAGTCTACGTCGAACTGCTGGGCGGCCGCCAGATCGGGCTCGGCCTGACGCCGATGTCGATCGTCGCGGATACGGGGCCGGTCGCCGCGACGGCGCCTCGCCCGGCACGGCGCCCACGCGTTTTCGCCGCGAGCGAGGGAGAACTTGCCGCCCATGCCGCGTTCATGAAGCAGATTCCCGACGCGTTGTGGGGATCCGCCGAAGCGGCTTGAGCCGGCTCGGCGACTGGTCGGGCGGAGCCAACAGGACCGCCCCAACGACATGGAGAAAATGATGGATATCCGGATCTCAGGTCATCAGGTCGACACGGGCGACGCGCTCAAGACCCACGTACAGGACCGTCTCCAGGGTATCGCCGACAAGTATTTCAGCCGCGCCATCTCGGCCGAGGTGACCTTCGGCAAGGGGCCGCACGATGCCGGCTTCAGCTGCGACATCGTCGCGCACGTGATGAAGGGCTTGGTCCTGAAGGGCCGCCACCAGGCGCAGGACGCGCGGCTGGCGTTCGACGGGGCCGCCGAGAAGATCGAGAAGCAGCTGCGCCGCTACATGCGCCGGCTGAAGGATCGCCACGCGGCGGAGGCGATCGAGGTCGCCGAGGCGGGCGCCTACGACAACGCCGGCTACACGCTGTTCGTCGAGCCCACCGCCGAGGAGGAAGAGGCCGACGCGCCGCTGATCGTCGCGGAGACGCGGGTCGACGTGCCCGATGCGAGCGTGGGCGATGCGGTGATGATGCTCGACCTGCGCAACACCGCCGCGCTGCTGTTCCGCAATTCGGGGACGGGCGCGTACAACATGGTCTACCGCCGCGGCGACGGCACGATCGGCTGGGTCGAGCCGCAGCGCGCCGCTGCCCCGACGCCAGCGGGTTGACTTGCACCTCCCGCGCGACCCGCTAAGGGCGCGCGGGAGGAACATCAAAGGTACGGTGATGGTCGATTTCAGCGACCTGCTGCGTCCCGAGGCGGTGTCCGAGGGACTGGCGGTCGTTTCCCGCAAGGCGCTGATCGCGCAGCTCGGCACGCTGGCCGCGCCGCTGACGGCTGCGCCGGCGAAAGCGATCGCCGAGGCGCTGGCCGAGCGCGAGCGGATGGGGTCGACCGGCTTCGGCGGCGGCGTCGCGATCCCGCACGCGCGCCTGCCCGGCCTGACCACGCCGATCGGCGTCTTCGTCCGCCTCGCCCATCCGATCGAGTTCGAGGCGGTCGACGACCTGCCCGTCGACCTCGTCTTCGCCCTGTTCTCGCCGCAGCCGGGCGGGGCCGACCATCTCAAGGCGCTGGCGCGCGTGTCGCGGCGGCTGCGCGACCGGTCGTTCCTCGCCAAGCTGCGCGGCGCGGGGTCGCGCGACGCGCTCTACGCCCTGTTCGCGACCGGCGACGAGCGGCATGCCGCCTGATCCGGGCGGCGAGACGGCGCATTTCCGCGCGCTCGAGTCGCTCTACGCCGAGGCGCCGATCAACCGCTTCTTCCAATCGACGCTCGAGATCGCCCGGCCGGGCGTGGCGTGCATCCGCTTCCACTTGGACGAGCGCCACTTCCACGCCGCCGGCGCCGCGCACGGGACGAGCTATTTCAAGATGCTCGACGATGCCGCCTTCTACGCCTGCAACAGCCTGGTCAGCGACCGCTTCCTGCTGACCACCGCGTTCAACCTCCTCTTCACCAAGCCGCTGGGAGAGGGGCCCGTCGTCGCCGAGGGCCGCTGGATCAGCGGTCGCCGCCGCGTCCTGATCGGCGAGGCGCGCCTGGTCGATGCCGAGGGCGAGGAGGTCGCGCGCGGGACCGGCACCTTTATGCGATCGCGCATCCCGCTCGCCGGCCTGCCGGGCTATTCGTGAGCGACCGGTTGCCGAGCGGGCTGCTGGTGTCGGCGATGCTGCGCCGCGCCAACGACGCCGGCGGTCTCGGGATGGTGCTGGCCAAGGGTGATCCGCAGGGCGGCGCGATCCTGGCGATCGTCGCCGAGCCGGGTGGGCGCGAGCGGCTGGTCGAGCGCCGACTCGACCTCGACGGTCGCGCCACGCTGGTCGACTCGACTCCGGCCGACGACCTCGTCGGATATTGGCGCAGACGCCGCGAACGCGACCCCGATTGCTGGGTGATCGAACTGACCGTCCCGGGCGCGGAACGACTCGTCGCCGAAACGATCGCGACGAGTTGACCGCGTGGAACCGATCCGCGAGGCGCGCTCATCGCAATGGCGTTGTGCCGCGTCCGGGTGCGATCCGGGACGGTGACGCAGTCGGGGGGCAGCCCGGACGACCCGCTTTCGAGCCGGTTCGTTCGTGAACTCACCGCATAACTGTTCGAGTGAATGTTCTTTGTTGCCCGGGTCGCATCGATCGCGACCGCGACCCTTACGCTTGCCGGTCTCATCAGCCTGAGCACACCCAGCCAGGCCGCCGAGATCGTCCAGCCGATCATGCCGGTGATGCAGATGGTCCAATCGCTCACCACGGCGGAGGTTCCCGCCACGATCGCACCTCAGACCACGATCGAGCCCAACACCCAGAGCGTCATCGCTCCCGATACCGACCGCACCGTCGTCACCCCGACCGAAGAAGCCGAAGCCGCGATGGAGTTCGCCAGCCTCGATGCCGCGGTCGCCGCGCAGGATCGCGCCGCCACCGACGAGGCGACCCGCTGCCTCGCCGGCGCGGTCTATTTCGAATCGAAGGGCGAGCCGCTCTCCGGCCAGCTCGCCGTCGCGCAGGTCATCCTCAACCGCGCCAAGTCGGGCCGCTTCCCCCCCGACGTCTGCGGCGTCGTCACCCAGCGTGGCCAGTTCAGCTTCGTCCGCGGTGGCCGTATCCCGTCGATCGACCAGGCGCGTGCCGCCTATCGCACCGCCGTCGCCGTCGCCCGCGTCGCGATGGCCGACGCCTGGGACAGCGCGGCCGAGCACGCGCTCTACTTCAACACGCCCAACCGCGCCCCCGGCGCCCGCCTCCGCCGCGTCGCGATGATCGGCAACCACGTCTTCTATCGCTGATCCGCCGACGAGGCTTGGCCTCGTTCGTGTCTTGTTCTAGGCGGGCACGATGCTCGACATCGCTCCCGCTTCGTGTCTGGACGGCAGCGATCCGTCGCTCTGCGCAGCCGACGTCGCGCGCGGCGTGACGCGGCTCTTCCTCCGTCACGATCTGGTCGCGATGCCCGAGGTGCCGCTCGACGGCGGGCGCCGGGCCGACCTCATGGCGCTCGATGCGAAGGGGCGGATCGTCGTCGTCGAGATCAAGGTCTCGCGCGCCGATCTGCTCGGCGACAGCAAATGGCCCGACTATCTGGCGCATTGCGACCGATACTTCTGGGCGGTGCCGGCCGGGTTCGACCATGGTCCGCTCGATGCGCCGACGTTCCTGCCCGACCGGACCGGGATCATCGTCGCCGATCGATACGACGCCGCGATCGTCCGCGAGGCGCGGACCGAGCCGTTACCCGCGCACGTCCGCAAGCGCTGCACGCTCGCCTTCGCCCGGCGCGCCGCGCGGCGGCTGACCGGCCTGGTCGACCCCGACGCCTTCGTCGGCTAGCCGATCGCCTTCAGATACCCGTCGATCGCCTCGAGCCCCGTCTGGCTCAGCGTCACCTCGATCCGGCGGCGGTCGGTCGGATCGACGACGCGCGTGACCAGGCCCAGTTTGGCGAGATGGTCGATCCAGCGCTGCGACGTGGTCACCGGTGCGTCGGCGGCGGACACCAGCGTCTTCACGTTCATCACCTTGTTAGCGTGCCAGGCGATGTAGAGCGCGAGCAGCATGTCCCAGGCGGGTTCGTGGAAGAGTTCGTCGGACAGGAACCGACGGCGCAGGCGGCGCTGGTCGATCAGCGTCTGCGCCGCATCGAGCGACGACGGGCGCGCCCGCTCCCCCTGCAGTTCGGGCGCGCGATCATCGACCCGCTCGGCGCGTCCGCTGAACTCCTCGGCCACCGCCGACAGCTTCGCGGTCAGGTCCTTGATCAGCGCGACCACCGATTCGTCGCTCATCAATCGTCCCCCGGGACGTGCCGACGACGAAACGCTATGTTTCGCCCGACAGGTCAGACATACGGCATGATATGATCCGCATCGTGTTGCAAGCCGCTGACGCACTAACATGAGTTATGACTCAGCGATTGTTTTGCCCCCTGTGTCCCCCGTGATGACACCGGTGTCTTTGATTGGCCGTTCGTTTGTCGTGTCCGCGCGGGTCCCGATCGGCGATAGTCGCATGGCCGAAACCACGACTGTTGCGTTGATGGAAGGCCAAGCGTCGTGACGGCGCGGAGGATCAACTTGCCGGCCCATCTGCTAGCCATTGCGTCAGCGACACCTCCCCTCGACGTCCACCGCGACTTCATCGATTGGGCAACCGCACGGGTGCGCCCCGATCGCGAGCCGCTGTTTCGTCGGATGGCGGAGCGGGCGGGGATCGAGCGGCGCTGGTCGGTGCTGGCGTCGCCCGGCGGGGGCAGCCCGGTCGCGCCCGGCGGCTTCTATGAAACCATGCCCGGCACCGCGGTGCGGATGGCGCGATATGCCGAGGCGGCACCCGAGCTGGCGCTGGCCGCGGTCGACGCGCTCGCCGCCAAGCGGCCGTTGGGCACGATCACCCATCTCGTGGTCGCGAGCTGCACCGGCTTCGTGGCTCCCGGGCTCGACCAGATCGTCGCGCGGAGGCTCGGACTCGATGGATCGGTCGAGCGGCTGCTGATCGGCTTCATGGGCTGCTACGCCGCGGTCGCGGCGCTGCGCAGCGCCCGCCACATCGTCCGCTCCGAACCGACCGCGCGCGTGCTGGTCATCGCCTGCGAGCTGTCGACGCTTCACCTGCAGGACACCGACGAGCTCGAGCCGCTGCTCGCCATGCTCCAGTTCGGCGACGGCGCCGCCGCCGCGCTGGTCGCCGCGGAGCCGGACGGATTCGTGCTGGAGGCGCCCTTCGCCGCGACCTTGCCCGACAGCGATTCGCTGATCCGCTGGACGATCACCGACCAAGGATTCGCGATGCATCTGTCGGGCGAGGTGCCGCGTCGCATCGGGTCCGCACTCGCCGACCCCGACTTCGTCGACGTGGTGACCGCGGGGCGCGGCCCGGCGGGGATCGACGGCTGGGCGGTCCATGCCGGCGGCCGCTCGATCCTCGACGCGGTCGAGCATGCGCTCGATCTGCCGCCCGTGGCGCTCGCCGCGGCGCGATCGGTCCTCGCCGACCACGGCAACATGTCGTCGGCGACGCTGATGTTCACGCTCGAGCGCATGCTCGCGGGCCCGCGCGTCGACCACGGCGTCGCACTCGCCTTCGGGCCGGGCCTCGCTGCCGAGGGCTTCGGGTTCCGGAGCGCCGGGTGACGCTAGCGATTCGCGCCTCCGGTCCCGAGCTGATGGACGCCGACGATCTCGACGCCGACGTCTACGCCGCCGTCGTTCGCGACCTGGCGCAGGTCAACGCGGTGACGCTCGCGATCCGGCCGACGCTGGCCTTCCTGGCGCGCGTCGCGGCAGGGCAGGGGGCGCGCCCGCTGCGCCTGCTCGACGTCGGCTTCGGCGACGGCGATGCGCTCCGCGGCATCGAGCGCTGGGCGGGCAAGCGCGGCATCGCGGTCGAACTGGTCGGCGTCGACCTCAATCCGCGCAGCGAGCGTGCCGCCCGCACGCGAACGCCGTCGGGCTCGCGGATCACCTACGTGACGGGGGACTACGCCGCCATGGGCGGGGGCTGGGACGCGATCGTCAGCAGCCTCGTCGCGCATCACATGAGCCACGCCGAGCTCGTCGCCTTCCTCCGCTTCATGGAGGCGAACGCGCGATGCTGGCTGGTCAACGACCTCCACCGTCACGGCGTTGCCCATCGCGGCTACCCGCTGCTCGCGCGGGCGATGCGCTGGCACCCGATCGTCCGCCACGACGGTACGCTGTCGATCGCGCGAAGCTTCCGGCCGCGCGAGTGGCCGCCGCTCCTCGCCGAGGCCGGCATATCCGACGCGCGCGTCTATCGCGCCTTTCCGTTCCGGCTGTGCGTCGACCGGCTGCGCTGATCGTCGGCGGCGGCCCCGCCGGGTCGGCGGCGGCGATCGCGCTGGCGGCGGCGGGGACGCGCGCGCTGATGATCGAGCGATCGCGCGACGACGAGGACGCGCTGTGCGGCGGCTTCATCAGCTGGCGTACCATCGAGACGTTGCGCCGCCTGGGGGTGGAGGCGGACGACCTCAACCCGGCGCGCGTCGTCCGCGAGCGCGTCTTCGCCGGCATCCGGATGCGCGAGGCGCCGCTGCCCGCCCCCGCGCTCGCGGTGTCGCGCCGCCGCCTCGACGCGCTGCTTCGCGCGCGCGCCGGCACGGTCGCCGACATCGAGCGCGGCGTCGCCGTCCGCGCGGTCGAGGAGGGCGTCCTCCGCACCGCCGACGGCGGCCGTCTCTGCGCCGACGCGCTGTTCCTCGCCACCGGCAAGCACGACCTGCGCGGGCTCGCGCGACCCGAGGCGGCGAGGGGAGCCGACCCGACCCTCGGCCTCCGCGTCCGCCTCGGCCCGCACCCGCGACTCGCCGCACTGGTCGGCGACGCGATCGAGCTTCACCTGTTCGACCGCGGCTACGCGGGGCTGGTGATGCAAGAGGACGGCGCCGCCAACCTCTGCCTCGCGGTCCACCGCTCGCGGCTCGACGGGATGTCGCCGTCGCGGTTGATCGAGTCGCTCGGGCAGGAGGTGCCCGCGCTGGGCGAGCGGCTCGCCTTCATGGCGTCGGACGCGCCGGTCGATGCGATCGCCAACGTCCCCTACGGTTGGCGTGAGCGGGTAGGCGAGGCGGGTCTGTTCCGCCTCGGCGACCAGGCCGGCGTCATCCCGTCGCTGGCGGGGGAGGGGATGGGGATCGCGCTGGCGAGCGGCCTGTCCGCAGCGAATGCCTACGCGAAGGGCGGACCGTCCGCGTCGCTCGCCTGGCAACCACGCGTCGCCCGCGACCTGCGCCGTCCGCTCGCCGTCGCCGGTTTCGTCCGCGACGTCGCCGAGGGGAGGGCGGCGGCCACCGCCGTCGCGCTGCTGCCGCGATCCGCGATCGGCTGGCTGGCGCGGGCGACGCGCGTTCGCTTCGGCTTGTGACAGAGACGGTTAAGGCGTAACCGGCCAAGCGACCCCATGGCCAGGCGCCCCCCCTCCCGCTCGCCCCGATCCGCTGCCCCCGCCCGCCCGTGGCGCCGCCGGTTCCTCCTCGCCGCCAAGATCGGCCTCGCGCTCGGCGTGCTGGCGTTCGGCGCGCTGCTGATCGCGGTCTATGTCGCGCGCTCGCAGCTGCCGAGCTTCGAGGAGCTGAAATCCTCGCCCAACGGCCAGATGATCCGCATCCACGCCGCCGACGGTTCGCTCCTCGTCTCGCTGGGGCCGAGCTACGGCGAGTGGCTGACCTACGCCGCGATCCCCGACGTCATGCGCGACGCGACGATCGCGGTCGAGGATCGGCGTTTCCGCTCGCATCCCGGCATCGACCCGATCGGCATCGCCCGCTCGGTCCAGGTCCGGCTCGACCGCGGCCGCTGGGTGCAGGGCGGCTCGACGATCACCCAGCAGCTCGCGCGCAACGTCTTCCTCAACAACCAGAAGAAGTTCGGCCGCAAGTTCCGCGAGTGGATCCTGGCGCTGGCCCTCGAGCGCAAGTTCTCCAAGGACCAGATCCTCGAGCTCTACCTCAACAAGGTCTATTACGGCGGCGGCGCCTACGGCATCGACGCGGCGAGCCGCAAGTTCTTCGGCCACGGCGCCGAGCGGCTGAGCCTGTCGGAGGCGGCGGTGATCGCCGGCCTCGTCAAGGCGCCGTCCAACTATTCGCCGACTGCCGATGCCGAGGCCGCCAAGGGCCGCGCCGGGGTCGTCATCCAGCAGATGGTGCGCAACGGCTACATCAACCAGGTGCAGGCCGAGCAGGCCGACCCCGAGAGCCTCAAGCTCGCCTCGCCCGCCGCGCAGAACAGCGCGCGCTACTTCACCGACTGGGCGCTGCCGCAGCTCGACACGCTGATCGACGAGACCGAGGCGCCGCTCGAGGTGTGGACGACGCTCGATCCTGCCATGCAGCGCGCCGCCGACACCGCGATCCGCGCCAACGCGCCGGCGGGGGCGCAGGGCGCGCTCGTCAGCCTCGACCGCGACGGCGCGGTGCGCGCGATGGTCGGCGGCAAGGACTACGTGTCGTCGATCTACAACCGCGCGACGCAGGCGCAGCGCCAGCCGGGATCGTCGTTCAAGCTGTTCGTCTACCTCGCCGCGCTGGAGGCGGGGCACAAGCCCGAGGACAGCATCGTCGACGAGCCGGTGACGATCGACGGCTGGAGCCCGCGCAACGATTCGCGCCGCAACTCGGGCGCGGTCAGCCTGCGCACCGCCTTCGCCTACTCGCTCAACACGGTGGCGGCGAAGCTCGGGCAGGAGGTCGGCTTCACCACCATCGCCGACATGGCGCGCCGCTTCGGCATCACCACGCCGATCAACACCCATCCGGCGATGGTGCTCGGCACGTCGGACGTCCGCCTGATCGACATGACGCGCGCGTTCGCGAGCGTCGCTGCCAAGGGCGTCGCGGTGACGCCGTACGGCATCACCCGCGTCACCGCGAACGGCGAGACGATCTACACGCACGAGGTCGATCGCAGCCACGTCCTCGTCGCGCCCTATGTCGCCGCGGAGATGACCGACCTGCTGCAGACCGCGGTCAACACCGGCACCGGCCGCTCGGCGCAGATCGGCCGGCCGGTGGCGGGCAAGACGGGGACGACGACGTCGCTCAAGGACGGCTGGTTCCTGGGCTTCTCGTCGGGGCTGACGACGGGGGTGTGGATGGGCCGCGACGACGCGCGGCCGGTGCGCGACCTCCACGGCGGCACCGCGCCGGCGCGCGCCTGGGCGGCGTTCATGCGCCCCGCCACCGCCGCGCGGCCGATCGAGCAGTTCGAGACCGAGGTGACGCTGCCCGAGTGGCAGGTCGAGCCCGACGACGAGAGCTATTACGCGGCGCCCGACAACGGCATGATGGTCGACGAGAACGGCGAGCCGCTCGACCAGCCCGCCACCCAGCCGTCGCGCGAGCTCAACCCCGGCTACGATCCCGCCGGCGGCGCGCCGCAGCAGCTCGACGACCTGATCGACCGCGTCACCGGTCGCGACGCGCCCGCCGACCCGTCACGCGCGCCCCAGCGCGAGCCGCTCCGCGATCCGCGCGAGGTGCCGCGCGACCCGCGCGATGCCCCGCGCCAGCCGCCGCGCGATCAGGACTCCCTGCCGAACCAGTGAAGCGAGGCCCCGTGCGCGCGCAGCCACGCACGCGCCGGGGCGGGATCGGCCTCGTACAGGTCGGCGACGAGCGCGTGGAAGGCGGGCGCGTGGTTCATGTGCACCCGGTGCGCGACCTCGTGCGCGACCGTCGCGCGGCGGACGTGGCCGGGCGCGAGGATCAGCCGCCAGCTGTAGCGGATCGTCCCCGACGACGCGCAGCTGCCCCAGCGCCCCCTGGCGTCGCCGACCGCGACCTGCGTGACGCTCACCCCCGCCTTGGCCGCATATTCGCGCGTCTCGGCGGCCAGCAGCGCCAGCGCCTCGCGCTTCAGCCAGGCCTCGACGCGGCGGGCGACCGACTCCTCGGGGCCGGCCACCAGCAATCGGTCGCCGTCACGCACCAGTGCGCGCCGTGATCCCTCCTCGCGAACGATCGTGACGTCATGGTCGGCGACCGGCAGCACCGCGCCGCCAGCAAAGGGGCGGGGCCCGGGAAGGCGGGCGCGCTGCTCGGCGATCCAGTTCGCCTTGCCCTGCGCCCAGGCGAGCGCCGGCTTGAGCGCCGCGCGCGCCGGCACGGTCAGCCGCGCACGGCCGCTCGCGGGATCGATCGACAGCTTGTAGCCG
>Ga0182212_1000108_pt1 | contig 11405 bp, 7 predicted proteins | sample G5R1MG_21_FD_129666 | JGI IMG/M metagenome (GOLD analysis project Ga0182212, IMG submission 129666) | Switchgrass phyllosphere microbial communities from Michigan, USA - G5R3_MAIN_03OCT2016_LD1 MG | ecosystem: Host-associated > Plants > Phyllosphere > Phylloplane/Leaf | place: USA: Michigan... | reverse complement strand
CTGTTGCTACCTCTTACAGCTTCCAAAACTTTGGTTTTGCAACGAGCAATGTAACTGGTCCGGGCACGCTATATTTTGCAGCCCGCGATATGCTGCCTTACGCTGTGCCTTATGATAATAACGGAAATCGTATAAACTTACCAGGTGGAGATATCAATATTTTAAACCCTATAGGCGAGGATCAGTACAACATCAACCTTTTTAAAGTATTCCGTGCGTTAGGTTCTTTTTATGCCGAGGTAAATCTTTACAAAGGCTTAAAATACCGTGTAAATTTTGGCCCCGATTTTAACAATACCTATCAAGGCAGGTGGCAAGATCAAAACTCAATTAACCGTGGTGGCGGCGAACCGGGTTCAACTAACTATGCACAGCTAAATCAAAATAATAGGTTTTCTTATACACTCGATCATTTACTGTACTATAACAAAACCATCGGCAAACACGATTTCGGTGCAACGTTATTATACAGCAGCATTTACAACCGCAACGAAACATCTACCATGACGGCCACCAAATTGCCTTACAACAAGCAATTATGGTATCAGCTTAACTCGGTAAGTGCACTGGATGCCTTTGGTACTAATTTAACCGAAAACTCTTTGCTATCGTACATGGGCCGTATTAACTATTCTTATAACAATAAGTATTTGTTAACTGCTTCTGCTCGTTGGGATGGTGCTTCGGTATTGGCTCCGGGTAACAAATGGGATTTCTTTCCTTCAACAGCGTTAGCATGGCGTTTAGATCAAGAGGAGTTTATTAAAGACCGTCCGTGGATTAACCAATTAAAGTTGCGTGTAGGTTATGGTGCAACCGGTAACTCATCTATTGACCCATATACTACTAACGGTTTATTGCAAACGCTATATTATACCTACGGCAGTTCAGTACAGGCGGGTTATGTAGCGTCGGACGCCTCTTTGGCTAACCCGATTTCGTTACCAAATTCGGCTTTGAAGTGGGAGCGTACAACACAGTATAACTTAGGCGTAGATTTTACCTTGTTTAAAGGACGATTAAGCGGTGCGTTAGATTTGTACAGCACAAAAACTACTGGCTTAATCTTAAACGCGCCAATTCCGTCGCCAAACGGTTATCCAACCAGTTTGCTGAATTTTGCATCGAGTGCCAACAAAGGGATTGAAATTAATTTGAATACAGAAAATATCAGAACTAAAGATTTTAACTGGAATACCACAATTAATTTTGCGGTTAATAAAGATAAAATTACTGAATTGCCGACCGGAAACAGTTATACTACTGCTATCAGGAGTGGTGATTTGTCTTACATTGTTGGTCAGCGCATAAGAACCTTTTATGGTTTCGAAAAAGTTGGTATATGGCAAAACACCCCAGAAGATTTGGCCGAAATGGCAAAGTTTAATGCTAACATTTCAAGCGTTAACAGCCAGTTTAGACCGGGTTCGGTAAGAGTAAGAGATGTGAACGGCGACTATAGAATTGATGCCAACAACGACCGTGTAATTGTTGGAAATGCCGTGCCAAAATGGAATGGTGGTATCACCAATACCTTCACTTACAAATCGTTCGATTTGTCGACGTTTATATTTGCACGTTGGAAGTTTACGGTTTTGACCGGTGCCGAGGCATTGCAAGGACGCTTTGCACAACGCGTGGTTAACTACTGGACACCTACCAACCCAAGTAATGATTACCCGGCGCCAAACTACGGAAGTGCCGCAGGTGATACTTACATTTCAGCTTTAAATTATCAGGATGGCTCTTTCATTAAGGTAAGAAATGTAACCTTAGGTTATGTACTGCCTAAAAATTTAGTTAAAAAGCTAAGCTTATCAAGAGTGCGCGTTTATGCGCAGGCACTTAACCCAGGTTTGCTTTATTCTAAAATTGATTGGATTGATCCGGATTTGGGTGGTTCTACATTTAACAGAGGTTTTGTTTTTGGCTTGAACGTAGGATTTTAAAGGATAGAAGAAAAATGAAAAACTTAACAAAATATATATATGGTGCTGCTTTGGCTACAAGCATTATGATTGTGCCATCGTCGTGTAAGAAGGATTTTTTGGAAGAGAATCAAATTACAAGTTTAAACACTGAGGACTTTAAAACTACCACCGGTTTAGATGGGTTGGTAATTGGTATGTATCAAAGCTTAAAGTTTCACTTTAATTATACTTGGGCATATACCACCACCAACTATGGGGTAGACGAGTTTACCGTAGGCGGCGACCGTACCGAACAGATGTGGAATTCATATGATGCCAACTTAAACTCGTTTTCGGGCGATGCTGCCAGCGTATTTGATAACATGTATGGTAATATTAACTCGGCAAATATTGTAATTGAGAACGTGCCGCAGTATTATGATGGAGCGTCTAAAAACGTGCGTTTAGGAGAGGGCTACTTCATGCGTGCCTTTGATTACTTTAAATTGGTTAAACAGTTTGGCGGTGTTCCGTTAAAATTAACACAATCAACCACGGTTCAATATGAGTTTAACCGCAATAGTGCTAAGGAAGTGTACACCCAGGTAATCAGTGACTTCTTAAAAGCTTATGACCTTTTACCGGCAACAGCTCCCGAAACCGGCCGAATTACCAAATGGGCTGCTGCTCATTTTTTAGCGAAAGCTTATTTGTTCCGCGCCAGCGAGTTGTACAATGATTGGAACAGCGATACTAAAACCGATGATCTGAATAATGCCGTAAAATATGCGGATCTGGTAATTAACACCAGCGGCCACACGCTGGCTACAAATTTCAGCGATTTGTGGAACTTCACTACAGTTGATGGTCAAAACGAAACGAACAAGGAAGTCATCCTTGCGGCCCAGTTTTCTAATAACACTGCTACCCAGGGCCGTTATGGCAACCAGGTGCATCTGTATTACCCATCAGTTTACCAGAACTTACCGGGTATGCAGCGTGATATCCCTGGCGACCGTGAGTTTCAGCGTATGCGATCAACCGATTATGCGCTGGATGTTTATGACCGTGTGAACGATTCGCGTTTCTGGAAGAGCTTTAAAACCAGTTACCTGTGCAACCGTCCGTCGTCGGCTCCAACCTGGACTGCCGCCACTGCACCTAACGCATCGCTGGTAGGTAGGCCTAAATTTGCCGGTGGCGAGGAGTCTATACGATACGTGGTGAACAACGCCGGTGATACCCGCTATACTACAAGCAATATTACTTTGCGCGCACCCAACATGTACGTACGTTATTTTGCTGGTCAGCCCGAAAATTTACAGGGTGGTCATGGCAATTACGGTGTAAGCCAGTATGTAGCTCTATCTAAATTTATGGATGGTTCGCGTAACGCCGTAGCATCACAGTTTGGCCAGCGCGATGGTATTTTAGCCCGTTTAGCCGAAACCTATTTAATAGCTGCCGAAGCTTACGGCCGGTTAGGTAATTACGGTGCAGCGCTGCCCTACATAAATCGGGTACGCGAACGTGCGGCTTATAAAGATGGTGAAAACCGCGAGGCTTATGTAGATGGTGGTATAGCTTATAAAAACAACACCGCTGCCAATACCGCACCGTTGGTTTCTTACTCAGATAAAAACACGTATTACGAGTCGAATAATATTGCTGCGCCAACTACGGCAAACACATTGCCTAGTATGCGTATTAATAGTATAGGCGATATTTTAAACTCTAACCGCGAGTTTTACAGCCGTTTAGGCGTAGCCTCGGATGCCGATAAGTTTTTAACGTTTATCCTAAATGAGCGCTCGCGTGAGTTGATGGGAGAGTTAATGCGTTGGGAAGACCTGGCGCGTACCAAAACGTTGGTAAAACGCACAGCAATATTTAGTGATGAGGCCCGCCCAAGCGAAGCGAAGCACTATGTGCGCCCAATTCCACAAACGTTCCTGGATCAGATCAGGAAAGATGGTAACCCGTTGAGCCCTGCTGAAAAATCAGCGTTGCAAAACCCAGGTTATTAATAAACTATGAGGTTGTTAAAAGCCCCAATCGATTTTACACGATTGGGGCTTTTATATTTGTGGGCGGATGAAATAGTTTAGTTCGCCCGATTTAATATCCTTCACAGCTCATTGATCCGAACACCATCACCAACATTCACCAACCCGCCTTGTATAATCCGCGCGGTAATGCCGCCATGCCCGCGCACCGCGTTGTAACCTCCGGGGCCCAGTATTTCTTCCATCCGGGAGCAGGGATGGCACTCGCCGGTGTATTCGAGCAAAACATCGCCTACCCAAAATTTACGGTCTTTGAGAGCCAGCAGGTTGATGCCGCTTACCACCATATTGCGGCGCAGCATGGCCGGGGTAAGGTTGGGCAGTTGCATTACTGAGGAAATCAATTCCAGATGTTCTTGCTGTATCAGGGTAACTTGCCGTTTGCTGGTAGCCGAGCCCGAAAAGTGATCGCCGCTCAAGCCTTTAAGCGTTACAGCTTCTACCTGCTGTAACGGTTGCAAGGGAGCACGGCGTTTGGGGCGAATGCCAATCCAGGTTACTTTGCCCTGTTGGGGCATCGTGTCCATCAGTTTTTGCAGCGGTGAGTTAGGGGATAATTTCATAGCTTCAAATTCAAATGTTATAAAACCTGCTGTTCGAACATACGCTGCAAGGTGGCATCAGCATCCAAACAAAACCCGGGATGCACTTTAGAGGCCTGAACCACCGTACTACGTGTTGCCGTTAACCATCTAAATCGCGAGGCATTGTCTAGCTTTCCAATTGGGCCGCTACCTGGGCTGCCGTGGCAAATACGCTCGAAGGCCTGCAGGTTAGCAGTTACATCTTCCAGGCACAAACTGCGGCACAGCGCATTCAATCTGTTAGTGTCAATTGTATACAAGCATCTCAAATACTTAAGCCGCTGACTAAATATGATCACGCCAACGTTCATAAATTCTTCACGTTCCATCCTGGGTACAACGCGTATTACGGCGTACTCAAATAAGTGCTGCTCTGGCATTTTTAGCTTCGGTTAAAAATATGTCAGATGCTTCCATCCGCATCCTTAAAAACTCATAATAAACATTGCGCCGCTCTTCGGCAGTTTCATCTGTAGATGGGTCTAATAACCAATCAGCCGGAATCAGATCTACAACTGCTTGCAGTCGGTCGTTGGTTAACAGCGTTTTGTATTCGGCATCAACCGCATCCAATTCGCTGGCCCAGGGCAGCAGCACATGATCCTTAACCTGCACAAACGGACGAACGGCCTGCTCGCGCCAATTGTGCCAGGTGTGATGAAAATACAATGCCGCACCATGGTCAATGAGCCATAACTCCTTGTGCCACATTAGCATGTTGGTGTTGCGTGGTGTACGGTCAACATTGGTTAACAGGCAATCCAGCCAAACAATTTGCGATGCCAGTTTGCTATTGGGCTGCGTTACTACGGCATCAAAAGTGATGGCACCTTGCAGGTAATGCAAGGCCAGATTTAAGCCAGTACTGGCTTTCAGCAAATCCTGTATTTCTTCATCAGGCTCGGTCCGGCCAAAGGCTGTATCCAGGTTGGCAAAAACCAGCTCGGGTATTTTTAAACCTAAAGTGCGGGCCAGTTCGCCGCCTATAATTTCGGCAATAAGCGCTCTAACGCCCTGACCGGCGCCCCTAAATTTAAGTACATATAAAAAGTCGTCGTCTGCCTCGGCAATGGCCGGCAGCGATCCTCCTTCGCGCAGAGGCGTAACGTAGCGGGTTACGTTTACCGTTCTTAAAGGAGATGGATAATGATCCGTCATGTTTATCAATATTGCTTAATTGCATTAAATTAAATGATGCAACACTTTTCAAAGATAATTCATAGCTTATGTTTTTATAAGGTTTAGTTTTAACAGATGCTGAAGGGTTTCGTTCATCTACCAAACTGGCAGGAGGGCGCGTTTAATAGTCAGCAACTATTAGCGTTTTCCAGCCGTTGTGCGACCAATGATTTTTAAAGTGATTTATAATTTGCTTACCTTAGATTTTAGCCTTTTATGAGACCTCTTTTCGCGTTTTTGCTGCTATTTTTTTCGGGTACGTCTTGCTGTTTTGCACAATCTGTGCCATCGCAGGGTTTGCGATCTGTCGGGGATTTGAAACTGGAGTCGGGCGAGGTAATTAAAAACTGTACTTTGGGTTACCGAATTCACGGTAAGCCGAACGCCAACCGCAATAATGCCATAGTATTTTGTACCTGGTTTGGCGGCAATGCAGCCGGTGTTGAGGCCATGAGGCCATGGTTGGCTACAGATACTGTACAATATTGTTTGATTATTATTGACGCCCTGGCTGATGGGGTTTCGTCGTCACCATCAAACAGCAAGCTGCAACACGGCGCTCATTTTCCAAGGTTTTCTATCCGCGATATGGTAAATAGCCAACACCTTTTGCTGACGCAGAAGCTTAACATTAAACATGTGCGTGCGGTGATGGGCATATCTATGGGAGGGATACAAACCTTTGAGTGGGCGGTTAGCTACCCTGAGTTTATGGATGTGCTGATCCCAATTGTGGGCAGCCCGCAACCAACCGGTTATGATTTAATGCTGTACCAAGCCATTGCGCATTTAATAGATCAGGACCCTGCCTACCGGCACGGGCATTATACGGTAAACCCGCACATTGCCTCGGCCAGTATGGTATTCGATCTATTTTTAACCACACCGGCTAACCTCGCTAAAACGGTGACCAGAGAGGTAATACCGCAGTGGATAGCCAACGCGCAAACGCAGTCGGCCGGGCACGACTGGAACGATACTTATTATCAGATGAATGCGATCATCGGTCATGATATTGCTAAGGGGTTCCACTCATCACTACAAGCGGCTGCAGCACATATTAAAGCCCGAATGCTGATCATTACATCAATGCAAGATATGGTGGTAAACCCGGGTCCGGCCATAGCGTTTTCCAAACTATTGCCCGCGCAACTTATTAAACTGGATGATGAAAAAGGTCATTCGGCGCCTGATTTTAACAACCCGTTGATGAGGGATGCAATAGTAAACGCATTGGCCCAATGGTAGCATCCGTTAAGTCCGTTTCCGGTTCAACCATGCTCTCACCGGTTCATCATAAAATTTAAGACACAAGTACGCAACGGTAATTGATGCAAAAATGGTGAGCAGAGCGTAGGGTAAAGCCTCGCTAAAACTCACTCCCGGATGGTTACTCACCCAGCCGGTGTAGATGTAAATAAAGCCGTAATGGGTTATATAAAGCGGGTAGGAGAGATCGCCCAAAAACTTGGAAATTTTAGAAGTAACAGGTCCGGATATGCCGCCGCTAGCACCCAGATAAATGATAAGGGGAAACACCATGATAATCACTAACGCCTCGTATAAGCCATTGATCCAAAAGTGTTGCGCGCCGCCAAAACGGGGGAGGGCCAATACCAACACCAATACTAAGCTGCACCACAAAAAAGCATTTTTAAATTGCGTGGGCTTAACAGTACGTGATAGGAGTAAACCGCCCATAAACGGAAAAGCAACACGCGTGAACCCAACGCGCAACTGCTCTGCCGTGAGTGACCAACCGCCCGTAATGTCGCCTGTTTTGCTGGTTACTAAATAGTGAATCAGTATACCGGCCGACAAGCCAGTTAACAGGGCAAGCACCGGTTTAGATGCTTTGCGAAGGCCTAGCGCGTAAGCAATGTTAGCTAAATATTCAAAAAATAGAGACCATGCGGCGCCATCCAGCGGATGCATTTCCTGCCAGCCGCGTATGTCCATTGATACCGGAATCGGGATTAGTGTAAAACCAATCAGCATTACCAGCAGCATCTTCCAAACCGGCACGGTATGAATGAGTGGCCATAAGGTAGAACCAGACGAGTAGAAACATAAAGCGCCAATAACCATACCCATAACAACCATGGGCTGCAGTCGGTATATGCGGCGTTTAAAAAAGCCGCCTATAGTAAGCTTCTGCCACCGATCGTCGTAAGCGTAGCCAATGACAAAACCCGATAGTAGGAAAAAGAAATCCACAGCCAGATAACCGTGGTTAATAATTTGAGTGAGGTGACTGCTGGCATGCGTTTCAAAAATGTGAAACACTACCACTACAATGGCGGCTACACCCCGAAGCCCGTCGAGTACAGGGTAATGCGGTTTAGCCGATAGGTTATTAAATTGAGACATAGGGTTTAACCGTTTATAGCAAATGCGGCCATGAAGATAGGCTTTCTGATTCATAACCAAAGGTTGATACCTGCGCGATCGGTTTAAAGTCACAGAAATATTGCACGACCTGCTTTGATGAAGGCGCGGTACGACCTAAATGATATACTATGGAAAGTAATCAAAATTTATATATATTATTCGATTTTAAATCGCTGATTAAGCGTGCGTTATGATTATATTATTTAATATATGCAAAGAAATTAGCAGGAACGAAAAAATATTGCTATATTTGCAGTGTTGAAAGACAAAACATAGTGCGGGATGGAGCAGTTGGTAGCTCGTCGGGCTCATAACCCGAAGGTCATAGGTTCGAGTCCTGTTCCCGCTACTTAATCGGCCAAGCTTGATAAGTCAAGTTTGGCCGATTTTTTTTGATATATCCACATTTACTTATCAGCCATATGTGGCTTGCTGCTTCGTTCATCTGAGCGGCTCAATAAGCCTTCCTTCTGCTTAAAGTTTACATGAATCAAGTGTTTTGCTAGGCAGCTACTCGAGTTTTTTCAGGCACATAACATTTTAAATTGATGGTCGACAGCTTGTTAACCCAATGCAGGTTTTGGTTAAGTATCACTGCTGTAACTTAAGTTACTTTTAAGCATCCAAACACTATACAGGTTCACGATCACTATGAAATATTTTCTGCTTTCTCTCTTCGTGTTTGTACTTTGCCAAACAAGCCATGCCCAGTTTAACGCTCCAGTTGCTATAGGTGTTACTGACACTATTTACTCCAAGGTGCTTCGAAAAAAGAGAACGTTGTTAGTGTACACGCCCGCCGGTGCAAACAACCATGCTCGGGGTAGTGTGCGCTACCCGGTTATTTACCTGCTTGATGGCGAGTCTTTCTTTCATTCTTTCACCGGAATGGTGCAGTATTTAAGCAGCACTGGCGTTATGCCCGAAATGATTGTGGTAGGGATAGTGAACACAGACCGGACTATGGACCTTACGCCAACGCATTCGGTATACTGGTCTGACGGCGAAAAGGATGAAAAGGCACTGCATACGTCAGGTGGCGGAAAGAATTTTATATCATTTATCCAAAACGAGGTTATACCGCATGTAGAATCACACTATCCTACAGCTCCATACCGCATGCTTGTGGGCCACTCGTTGGGTGGGCTCACGGTATTAAATGCCATGATCAATCACGTGACTTTGTTTAACACTTACGTTGCTATTGACCCCAGTGTGTGGTGGGACCATAAGGCGCTGATGAACAAGGTCGGTCAGGTACTGGCCCAGGCGGATTATGCAGGTAAAAGCCTTTTTTATGCTTCGGCCAATACCATGGATAAACGTATGGATACCTCGCGGGTGATGGCGGATACTGCTCATGCCAATATTCATGTGAGAGATAACCTACAGTTTCGTAGTTTGCTGCAACGAGACAACAGCAGCCATTTAAATTGGCAATGGAAATATTATCCCAATGATAATCATGCTTCGGTGCCGCTCATAGCCGGTTACGATGCTTTGCGGTTCTTGTTTAAAGGCTACAGATTGCCTAAAGAAGTGGACGATCCGTCGCTAACGGCTGAAGAGATCCGAGTTCATTACCAAAATGTATCTAAAATAATGGGTTACGATGTAAGCCCATCAGAAAAAACGGTAAATCAGCTGGGATATGCTTATCTTTCTAATAAGCGTTACAGTGAGGCATACAACTTTTTTAAGATGAACATAGCCGCTTATCCGCAAAGCTTTAACGTTTATGACAGTATGGGCGACTATTACCTAGCCATTGGCGATAAAAAAAATGCTGCTTTAGTGTTGACCAAAGCCCTACGGCTGAAAGAAAATCCGGATACGCGCAAAAAACTACAAACTTTGAAAGGTGGCTTGTAAAGAGTAGCGCTGTGTGAATAAGAAATTGATTCACCTCTATCTTAACAATAATTGAAATAATAGACTGAGGTATAAAGTGTTGATGCCCGGGTTATTCGGATACCACCTATACAATACGCCATGCGTTTTGCATAGGTTTACATTTTGAAGGTTTAGTTTAAGACCGAAACAGCTGGAGTTCGCGGCGGATATGCTCATAGTTTCTTAAGCAGTGTATTCCGGTATCACGGCCGATAATTTATCGGCGTCAGGGTTAAGAGTATTCGGCTGATCCAAAAAATACATCTTTAGCGCGCCTTTATTTTTAGCCTCAATCTCGCCACGGTAAATAAAGCGGAAGTTGTCTTTTACCAATTGATAAGTAGTTTCAGATACGTTGATTTTGCCCGATACAGAATTTTGCTCCATCCGGGCTGCGGTGTTTACGGTATCACCCCATATATCATAGGCAAATTTTTTAACCCCAACAATGCCGGCAACCACACTGCCCGAATGGATACCAATGCGGATGTTGAATGTTTTATCTCCCAGGTTTGCTTTGCGTTCGCGTACAAAAGCAGCAATCTCCAAAGCTGCTTTTAAAATGTTTTCTGCATGTGAGTCATCAACATTAGGTAAGCCGCCAACTGCCAGGTAGGCGTCGCCGATGGTCTTTATTTTTTCGATATTATAATTTGAGATGATCTTGTCGAAAGCCATAAAACAAAAGTGTAGCTCGGCTACCAGTTCCTCAGGGGTAAGTTGCTGACTTACGGTTGTAAAGTTTACAAAATCTGTAAACAGCACCGTTACCTCATCAAACAGGCGGGCGTTGGCGCTCCCTTTCTCTTTCAGTTCTTCTGCCACGTCGGCAGGTAATATGTTGAGCAGTAAATGTTCAGAACGTTGCTTTTCAAAAGATATCCGTGTATTGGCTTCGCTGATCTCTGCATTCGCTTTAGTTAGTAACCGGTTCGACCGGCGCTGATTTAAGTAGTTTTTGCCAACAAAAAAGGAGAGCAACAAAAGGCCTGCAATGCCGGCCATAAATACACGGCCCCTGGTTTGCTGAGCGCTTAATTCGCTTTTTTGCAGTAGTAGGGTGGTTTCGCTTAACTTCTGCGCTTGCAGAGCGGTGTTCAATTCCTGTTCTTTCGCTTTGCGTTTACCTTGCTCTAACTGTAAAAAGGCCTGTGTTTTTAGGTAATTTAACTTTTGTAAATCTTTTTCTTTATTGGCTAAAGTAAGCTGTTGCCGGTTAAGCATTAAAGCCTGATTTTGCTGGGTTGCAATCAGGGTTTGGCGGTCCAGCTGTGCTTTGGCTACTTGCTGCTGTAGTTTCAGGGAGTCCTCAATATGAAAATGTTTTGATTCGGCAACAATCTTAACATACTCCTGATTGTTATTTACCCGGGCCAGGCTAT
>Ga0182212_1000106_pt1 | contig 11441 bp, 22 predicted proteins | sample G5R1MG_21_FD_129666 | JGI IMG/M metagenome (GOLD analysis project Ga0182212, IMG submission 129666) | Switchgrass phyllosphere microbial communities from Michigan, USA - G5R3_MAIN_03OCT2016_LD1 MG | ecosystem: Host-associated > Plants > Phyllosphere > Phylloplane/Leaf | place: USA: Michigan... | reverse complement strand
GATATCGCGCTCGAAGGTCTGCAGCACGTCGCTGTTCATGGGCAGAACCTTGGCATGCCGGCGCAGCACCGTCTTACGGGCCATTTCTCCGAACCAATCGACCCAGGGGCCCTTCGGCTCGATCACCTTGCCCTTGTTCTTGCCGAACGCATAGGTGCGGCCCACCGCGCCCGTCTGGCTTGTCTGGCGCACCTTGTCGATCTCGGCGCGGCGCATGACCTCGACCGAGAAATAAGGCTCCCCGCCCGTGTCGTTCTTGATCTTGGCCAGCGAATACGCGGCGACGATCTTTTCGTCCGCCGTTTCCTCGATCGGGAGCAGAAGGTCGGGGCGATAGCGGATCGGGGGCTCAAGCCCGACTTCGTAGAGGAAGCGCCCGCTCTCGTAGTCAGCCAGGTAGACCACGCCGGTCTCGATGCTCAACACCTCGCCCGACTGCAGTATCTTCTTCCGCAGACCGTAGACCATGGGCATCGCCTGCACGAGCCACTTGTCATAGAATTGCCCGTCGTCGCCCTTGACCCGGCTCTTGAACGGTACGAGCGCGGCCTCGCGCCCATCGGGCACAAGCCCGTCCTGGGCCAGCTTCATCGCGGACAGGAGAAGGCTCTGCCGATCGCAGGCCATCAACTGCGGGTTCTGCAGCGCAGCCGTTGCCACCACGCGCTGAAACTTCTCGGGCGTGATGTGCGAGGGAAGGACTTGCTTGAAGTCATCCGCCCGCTTGGTGAGGTGGTTCTTTAGAACGTCAATCTCTGTCGCGGGACGACGGTTGGCGGGAAGGTTTGATTGCTGGGTCACGTTGCTCTCCTATGAGCGGTTAGCGGAAATTGGCCTTGGACACCGGCCAGATGCGGCACCCCAAAAGCTCGCGCTTGCCGGCTTTCACGAGACGCTGAACAGCCTTCTCGATCGCCTCGCGCACCTTCGGATCGTCGGACACCTCCTTGAAGGCCAGGGCGTAATCGTCGATAGCGCTCTGATACACGCGCTTGCCCGAGACAGCCGCGCCAGCATCCGAACGCACCGGCTCGGCCTTGCGCACAGGACCAGCGGCCAGCGCTGCGTCTTCCATGGCGGCCTGGGCCTCTTCCTGCGCCGCTTCGCCCTGTTCCGCGATGATCTCGCGATCTTCGTGGGTCTCGGCGGCCTGAAGCGCCTCCTGGGTGCGGCGCTCAACATCCTTGGCCGCTTGCTCTGCCAGTGCGGCGCGATCGGCCGCGGCGCGTGCCTCCGCCGCCCTCGCGGCTTCCTCTGCCTCGATCCGGGCATTGCGCTTGGCTACGAACGCATTGCCCTTTGCCTCGACTGTGCGCTTGGCGTCCTCTAGGCGGGTTATTAGCGCGTTCTTCTCGGCATCCACGAGGCGGCCAGCCTCAAGGTGCGGTGCCTTGAGCACTTTATGCGTGGCCTCAACATGTGAGATCAGCCTGCGATAAAGGACGACGAGATCGCCGCACTTGCCAAGCGTTTCGTCATCCTCTGCTTTCGCGCGGGCGGCAGCGGCAACCGCATTGTCCAGCGTCTTGATGAAGGTCGGGTGCTTCTCCTGCAGACCGGCGCGAAACTCCACCGGGATGATCTCGGACAAGGGCGGCTTGTTGTGTCCGATCACAGCTTGAGCCGGCTGGGGCTCCTTCCCGGGCCAGGCCGGGACATCTTCAAACATCGTCTTCAGTTCCATGGGTTGCTCCTAGAATGGGAGAGGTTCGTTGGTGGAAAGTCGGTCTAGCGCGTGTGTGGGGTTGGCGTATGCGCTTTGCGGCGCATGGCCCTGGGCCCATAGCTTGCGCTTCACCCGGCGTTCGTAGTCCGCGATCGAGATCGGGCCGAGCTTTGCGCAGGCCGGCCACACACGATCTATGTCAATCGGCACGCCATCGAGGTGCGCCTGCCAGCGCCAGGACCGATCGAGCTCTTCGCCGGTCACGGGATCATGGGGCGGCCCGTACCAGATGCGAACGCCACAGCGCACGCCACCAGCCACCAGCCGAAAGCGGTAATAGCCGGCCACCGGCACCGATGCGTCGTAGGAGCCGGCGACGTTGACTGCCGCATGCCCCTTCACGTCATAGGTGCGGTGCTCGCGCATCAGCCCAAGCGACCCATGAAAAGACCATGCACGCCCGCCTCTTCGACGTGCATGGCAGTTGCGACCCGGCCAGGATGGTGGGGGGAAGGTGAGGCGCTGGCTTGGGATTGCGGAATACTCATGGGGCTTTCTCGAACATCGACAGTTTGTGTACGCCATAAGCGGCAACTCGACAAACACAAAATGTCACGCGATGACGAAAAGATGCAGGTAAACCAAACAATCTTCGTCGCGGCGTGACAAAGCCATTGCGCTTTCCTTCGAGCCTGCGGTAAGCCCTCTGACCATGAGCCCGAGACAGTACCGAACGACCCGCAAGCTGACGCTTCAGGATGTTGCCGACCTAGTGGCCGAGCATCATCCCAATGGCGTCACAACGTCCACCATATCGAAGCATGAAAGAGGTAGGGCGTTTCCCCTGCCCGACATGATCGAGGCGTGGAGCAAGGCGACCGACGGCAAGGTGCTGTATGAAGACTGGATCGCATTGCGCGATTCGACGCGGGCCGCACAAGCGCATGCCGCACCACAAGGAGCACCGATCAATGCCTGAAGTCGATGAACAAACCCCCGCCAGCGAGGCGGTAATCGAGGACATCCGCGCCCTCGATGGTCAGCCTCTCGCCAAGACCGCTAACAGCTTCGCGGACTTCATCCGCATGGTCGAGAACGGCCAGTTCGATGCCGACGTGCAGTACGAACTGAAGGAAGCCGCCGAGACCATGGAGAACCTGATTCTCGACGGGGCCAAGAAGGTGAAGACCACCTTGACCGTGCAGATCGAGATCAGCCGCGAGGCCGGCAAGCAGTTCTACGAGATCGGCGCGAAGTTCAAGGTCAAGACGCCCGAGCAGCCGCGCCAGAAGTCCGTCGCCTGGCTGACCGACAACAACGTGTTCACGCCGAACCAGCCGCAGCAGAAGCAAATGTTCGGCGTCCGCGAGGTCATTGGCGGGCCCCGTCGCGTTCGCAACTGACATTCCCCCAGCGACTAGGGCGCGTTGCCCTAGTCCACTTTGAAAGCGAGGAGCACTTATGACCGATCAGTCCACCGCAGGCGAGCCGATCCCCGCGCCCGTCACGCGCGCGCATACCCAAAGCGACACCAGCGTTACGCGCGACCACATCATCGATCGCACGGGCGACCTGATGCACCGCGCTCACGAAGTCGCCGCCGAGTTCCGCAAGGCTGGCGTCGTCGTCGTGGAAGAGCCCGACACCGGCACGAAGGGCGCCATCATCCTCACCGCATCGGGTGATGTGAAGGCTCTGCCGTCGTCGGTGTTCGATCAGTATCGCGACGGCCCCAAGCGCCGCGCCGGCACCGCCGTCATGACCCGGTTGGAGAGCTTCATCGCCTTCACCAACCGCTTCAAGACGCATGCGTCGGCCATCTTCGCCTGCGACAGCAAGACGAAGCCCAGCCTGACCGCCGTGATTGACTACCACCCCAGCGTGGTGTTGCCGGCCGAGTTCCAAGAAGCTGACAGCGCACCGCTGATCGATCCCGAGGTGCCGGCCGATTTCTGCGAGCATCGCGGCTACTTCGGCTTCCCGCTGTCGGACGAGTACCAGGCATGGAGCAAGATGGATGGTCAATGGATGACCATGGCCGAGTTCGCCGTGTTCCTCGAAGAACGGTTCATCGATGTCGAGCAGATCGATGATGTGGCCACGCTCAATCCTGACATCCTGAAGCTCAAGGATGCGCTCAAGACGCACCTCGCCACGCCGACCAAGTTGCTCGAGCTTTCGCAGCAGCTTGTGGTTCTGGAAAACGCCACGCACGTCCAGGCGCAGAACCGCTACACCGGCGAGGGCGAGATCGTCGTCAAGAACGAGCACACGGACGAGAACGGCGAGAAGCTCGCGCTGCCCAAGATGTTCGTCATCAACATCCCCGTGTTCGACCGCGGGGATCACTGGCGCATCGCGGCTCGCTTGCGCTGGAATAAGAGCGGCGGCATCAAGTTCATCTACGATCTGTGGGGCATCGATCGCGTATTCGAGACCGCCATCACCGAAGTGTGTGAGCGCGCCCGCGACGAGACCGGCCTGCCCCTGTTGTACGGTGCGCCCGAGCCTGTTGCGCAGCCGACGCGCGCCGCCTAAGCATCCGAGATAGCCAGCCGAGTATTCCATTCCTGCCGATCACAGCGGCGGCAGGGTGACAAAAGAGGGGGATGTGCGCTTGCGGGTCTGCGCCGGCGCATCAAGGCTTGGTCTCGGCTGGTGCCACGGGCATCTTTCCAGGCTAATCCCCCTCACCGCTGCCTTTGACGATAGGCACCTCATGACCACCCCAGCTTTCCTTGTGCGCCTCATGGCGCACCATAGCCTCTCCGCGCGTGTGATGCTCGGACCAGAGGATCGCGAAGCCTACAGCTTCGCCAACGATCTGCGCAAAGCCACTCTTGAGGGCCGCTTGCGTGCCGTGTGGACCCATCCCGCCAATGAGCTCGCTGCCGCGAAGGTCGGCAAGGGTGGCAAGGTGGTGGTGCCCGTCGGCGTTGCGATCGCGCGCGCCCTGGGACTCATCACCGGCACGAGCGATTATCTCTTCCACTGGCATAGCGGCGGCTGCGCCATGGAGTTCAAGTCGAAGACCGGCCGACTGACACAGGGCCAGAAGGACTATCGCGATTGGTGCGATCTCGCGCGCGTCCCGTTCCATGTGGTGCGTTCGGCCGACGAAGGGATGGACCTCTTGCGCGGATATGGTGTGCTGACGGCATGAGCCGCCTGGTGCCCGACTGGCAGATCGTCGAGCGACTCATCGACGAAGACATGCTCAATCGCGCGCGCCGCGATGCGAAGTGGCACATGAAGCTCGAAGTGCCCGAGCCCAAGGACTTCGCGAATGAACTGCCGCTAGACGCTACGGATGCGCTCTCCCGCATTTACCGCAACGGCCAGCACGGATGGCAGGCTCGGGAAAAGGATGTCGAGCTGCTGCGCCATTACAGCCTCGTGGAAGCGCGCGGGCGCGGCGTCAGCGCCTTTGGCCTCAAGGTCTATCGAGCCGTAAAGGAGGGTGAATGAGCAAGTGGCGGCCGAACACCGGCTACGATCCGAACCGCGACCTTCCGGTAGGGTGCCCGCGCATCCTGCGGGTGCACGTTCGCCTGCGCAATGGAAGCGCCCCACCGGAGTCTTGGCCCTGCGATACAGGTAAGCGTGAACAGAACACGCGCTGGACGCTACAGAACCACCCCTTCGACATCGTAGAGTGGAAGCACGCTTAGTCGCTTGTGACCTCGATCTATATGGAATATGGCAACACCATGGAAATTAACGGACCCAAGGAGCGGCATATACCGCCCCCCCGCAGAGGAAGCCCCGGCAGGCCAGCGGTTTATCGCCTCGATGACCTGGGTATTGATGACAGCCGTCTCTTCACCGGCAATCCTCGCAACATCGCGTCCGCTGTGTGCAGGCAGGCGCAACGGCTGGGCATCACGATCGTCACTCGCCGCGAAGGTGATGGCCTTCGCGTATGGCGGATAAGAGCCGGCGCGTGAGCGGCTTTGTGGTTCTGCATCGAGCGGCCGCCGACCATCCTCTTTTCGAGGGCGATGTGGGCCGGTTGGGCGCTTGGTACTGGCTGATCGCCAACGCTGCGTGGAAGCAGACGCGCGTTCGCATCAAGGGGCAGATCGTGACGCTCGATCGCGGCGAACTTTCGTTTTCCGTGCGATTCCTCGCGGAAAAGTGGGGTTGGTCGAAGAGCCGGGTCGACCGTTTTTTGGCTGAATTGCGTGCCGAAAACATGATCCAAGCGCGTTCAAAAAGCGGGACAGCAGGCGATCATCCAGCGGGACAAGGGCAAAGCATCATAAGTATCTCTAATTACGACAAATATCAGGCCCAAGAGAAGGGTGGCTGGGACAACAGCGGGACAACCCCTGGGACAACAGCGGGACAACAGCGGGACAAAGAAGAACAAGGGAACAAGGGAACAAGAGAACCTAACGGTTCTCTCCCCCCTACCCCCCACCGCGATCGAGACTGGCCGGAATTGCCCGCCTGGGTTCCGGTTGATCCATGGAACGGCTGGCTGCGCATGCGCCGCGCTAAGGGCAAGTGGCCGACGCCTCGCGCGATCGAGCTCACCTTGAGCAAGCTCGATGGGTGGAAGGCCAAGGGCCACGATCCCGGCCCCATTCTCGACAAGGCAACGGAAGAGGGATGGACCACAGTTTACGAACCGAAGGAGCAGAGACATGGAAGCGCGCAAGCTGGGCGACATAGCGGCCAACCGTACCCCGAACGAGACCGACGTAGTGGTGTGGCAAAGGCCATCGACCGAAGACTGGATGAGCTTCGGGGAACTGACGGCGCTCCCGGAGAGACTGACCGATACGCAATTGGCCAAGGTCAGCAAGATCGCAGACTACCGCATACCTAAGCCCCAGCCCTGCGACCCCGAGCACTTTCAGAAGTGCATGCGCGTCATCGACGCGACATTGCCCAAGCGAGACCACGACGAGAGCGGTGGTATGCTGTTCGTGAACGCCTACGCTCGCATGCTGGGGATGTGGCCGAGGGAAGCGATTGACTACCTCGCATCGCACGCGATCAACAACTGCCGGTGGTTTCCAACGATCGCAGAGTGCAACGACATCCTTGCGATGTGGACGCGCACTGACGAAGCCTATCGCGCCATCAAGAAGGCTCGCGCCGTGACGCTGAAGGAGAAGAACGCCCGCTTCGATGAGACCATCGATCTGCTGCGCGATCGTGTCTTGACCCAGGATCAGGTGGACACTCTGCCCGACGCGACGAAGCGCATCGCCATGGAGCGCGGCTACCTGCATTACGCAGGCGGCGCGTTCATCATCCGTCACGAGCCCGAGAGTCCGTTGCGCGTCGAGCCGCCGAAGCCACCTGCAACAGCCCGTGTCCGCGTCTCCTGCATGCTGTGCCAGGACGTGCGCCAGGTCATGAATAATGACGGTGATGTCGAGCCCTGCGAGTGCGCGCTGTGAAGACACTGGCAATAGGCTGGCTGGCCTTCCTCGCTATCGCCATCGTGGTTTCCCTCGTGCGCCTGTGGTGCCGCTCCGATCCGGCCAAGCGCGTGATTGCAGCCCGGGCTATCACGCTCGGCGGCGTTGCGGGCATTGTTGGCGTGCTCTGCGTCTACTTCACTGTCACCGCCGTGGGCGTGTTGTTTTTGGGGCTCAAACTATGAACCGCTGGATCATTCTCGCAGCCGTCCTGTCTGCAATCGTGATACTGTTTCGACTTTATGCAAGTCGGCAGTTCTGGCTGTGCGTGGTTGTCGCGTTCATAACGCACAGCATCGCCCTCATCGCTTTCGGAGGCTTCCCACTATGATCGCGCCGCGCATCGTCATGCTGAATGGTCGCAACGGTCAGCCCGTCGCATTGCGCGCTGACGCGGTGGAAAGTGTAGTTGGCGAAGAGGTGGGCGGGTGCACCATTGTGACCGGCAACGAGACGCATCGCATTCGAGATAGTTACGCGAACACCGTCAAAGCTGTGTGGCCACATCTGTCGAACGACGCGAGGCGGGCAATGGACAGCCCTTGCGTCTGACTTCGACAAGACGCTTGCGGGGTGGTCGATGTTGAGTTAGTTATCGGGGCGAGGGCGCTCTTGCCCTCCCACAAATGGAACCGAACCGATGGCAGCAAGTGAGTTCAAGGTGAGGGTGAAGGGCTATCTGCCCTGCCGCCTCACCACGAACGTCCCGAATAAGCGGGGCGAGGTTCAAGTGATATTCGAGAGCAACTCTCGGAAATGGTTTGCAGCCGAAAAGGTTGACCGCTCATGAGCGTGCAGCACCTCGTCGTCAGTAAGGACGATCACGCCCGCGGCAAGGGCTACACTCGCCAGGTGTACATCGACGGCGGCATGGAGGGCCACGAGGCGCTCGTGAAGCCCGACACCGACTTCGACGATCGGTTCGTGTGCTGGTCCCTCGACTGGCAGCAGTTCGTCACCGTCAACGGCTGGGCCGTCATCATCGAGGAGGCATGACATGGCGACGGTTGCTTGGAGCGGCGACGGGCGCGGCAAGAACCTGATGGCGGGTCGCGAAGCCGAGGCGATGAACTTCTACCAGCAGGGCATGGGCGATAGCGCCATTGGCCGCGCAATGAGCTTGGGCCGGCGCACGATCGAGACGTGGCGCAAGAAGAACGGCCTGCCGTTGCAGACTGCCATCCTCGAATACCGACTGCCGACGATGCCGCCGAAGAAGAACGGTGGCGGCAAGTTCATCACCGATGAGCGTGCGGCGCAGGCCGTCCACATGGTTGCGAAGGGCATGACCGACGCCGAGATCGGCGCGGAGCTTGGCTGCTGCAGCGATACGATCCTGCAATGGCGGCGCGCCAACAACATCCCCCGGAACGATGTCACGCGCCGCAACGGCTCGATGCCGTTCATTCGCGGCGAGCGTGAGGACCGCGCCCGCAAGTTGAAGGACCAGGGGAAGTACGATTGGGAGATAGCCAAGGCGCTTGGCTGCACCGTGCAGACCGTAGCCTCGTGGCGGAAGCGCAAGGGCATCGAGCGCGCGCCATACCGCTACTTCACCATGACCAATCCGACGATGAGAGACCCGCTCTACTCACGCGTGACGCAAGCCGTCGGCCGCCGCTTCGCTCCCGATATCGTCGAGGAAGCTGTCAGCGACATCGTGCTTGCGGTGCTCTCGGGCGAGATCGCGGAGAGCGACATCGAGCGTGTGGCCGCCAAGCGCATGAACCGCGCGGTTGGGCAATGGGCCAACAGGTATGGCCCCGCCAGCCTCGACGAAGATCGCAACGGTGAAGGGTGGACGCGCTACACGTCGATTGCCGACCCCGCCCAGGAAGACGAATTCCGCATCATCGAGCTCATCGCCTTGGCCGAGCGCCTTGGCATCGATGCTCAAGCCGTACTCGCAAGCTAATCCGCAGGAGACCACCACCATGTTCCTCGACCTCATCAATCGCGCCGCCCCGTTCCTCATCGGGGCGGCGTTCGGCGCACTCGTCGTCTACGCAATGCCAGCGCTGGGAGCCTGACCATGGACGAACACGAAGGAGACCCCTGCTTGGGGCTGTTGATCGGCGGCGTGCTATCCGCGCTGCTGTGGGTGCTCATCGCAGCCGTTTGCACGCTCGTGCATGCCCTGCTCGTTATGGGCGGCGTCCTGTGACCCAGCGCCACCTCTTCCAGCACGCCGAGACGACGGCAGCGATCCTTGTCAGCACCACGCCGCTGTACCACGAGGCCGAGCGGCGCGGCGCATGGCTCCCCCTGTCGCAGATCAGCGTCGTCGAGCGCCGCATGGCGTTCAACCCCAGCTTCGGCCAGCGGCCGGAAACCGCGCTCATCCTGGGCACCGTCGTCACCGTCGATGCGCCTGACTGGCTGCTGGACGATCGCGGCCTCACCGCCGACGCCGATGTGCTGGAAGGCGCGTTCGCTCGCCCGCTGTGTCCGCACGGCGATCCCCTGACCAAGCCGTGCCGCGATTGCGTGCGCGAACACCAAGAAGCGACAGCATGAGCGACCCTTCGACACACACCAACGTCTTGCCCGAGGGCTGTCCCACATGCGGTGCTCTGCCGTGCGACTGGACTGACACCCCAAAGACACCCCCGGTAGCTGAGAGCGTGGATTGGGACGAGGTGCGCGCCGCTGTGGCAAAGGCCGCGTGGCCTCAAGCTGGACTTGTTGATGAAGCGATGGCCCGCATTCGTGCAGCCATGCCCCGCCCCATAGAGGCCGAAGCGGGTGAGCGCAGGTATGCCGAACGCGTGCGCCTTCAAGAGATCGCAGACGGCGCATGGGGCGACGGACCGTTCACTCGCGGTGCGGCCAAGCGGGAACTTGCCGCGCTTGAGGCCGCCCACCCCACCCCGACCGATACAAGCCTCGTGGGGGAGATCGCCAAAGCGATGTATGGCGACGACAAGGCCTTTCCAGAGGGTGTTTACCTTGGCGCACTTCACGCCGATTATGACGATCCTAGGGACGTTGCCGCAACCGTAGATGGCACTGTCAACTTCTCAGCTTTAGCTCGCACCGCCCTCTCCAAAGCCAAGGCCGCCTCATGACCGCGCGATCCTACCGCCAAGAGGCGCGCGAACGAATCGCCGCGGAGATCGAACGCAACGGGCCGACGTGGAAGCGCCTGGCCGACCAAGTACGCGGAGGCTTCGAGAACCTGTGGCTCAAGCCCGCGCTGGATGCCCTTGAGCGCACCGTGCGCGACCCGATGGGAGAAGACGATTGAGCGAGCCCCGCAACACCTGGGCGAAGGAGCGCCGCCTCGACTTCATCGACGACGTGCTGACCGAGCGCGAGTGGATCAACCGTCGCGACATCATGGACTACTTCCGCGTCACCGTCGTGATCGCCAGCCGCGACCTGGCCGCCTTCGCGAAGCTCGATCGATACATGGTCTACAACGAGCGCACCCAACGCTATGAGCGCAACGCCGGCAGCGTGCGCAGCTCGACACCGGCGCGGCGCAAGGCATGGAGGTTGTTCAAGTGATCGACATCGTTGAGCTCGGCCTGCTGCGCCGCATCGACCGTGAGGGCAATCTGACTTTCTTCGATCTGCCGGCAGATGTTGGCCGGGTGGCGGGTCAATTGCTGGCGAAGAAGCTGGTCCACCTCGCCCCCCCTAATCGGGTCGCGCCCTTCGAGCGCCTGACCTTGACGGACAAAGGACGGGAGGAATTGGCTGGGCATGAGGATCACATACCCGGCCAGCAGATGAGCGAGTTCACCCGCCGTGGAATGGAGCGCCAGCAGCTAGACCGGGAGGAGCGCAAGGCCAAGCTCGCCGCCGAAGATGCCAAGTTGCTCGATTACTTCGCGGGCTTGGCCTTGCCGGCAGTCATTCGTCAGTATGCAGGTGACGCCATGCTCGGCCTGCCCGAAGGGGTCTCGACAATCGAAGGCATGTTCGCCCTCAAGTCGTACGATATGGCCGAGGCGATGATGGCCGAGCGCAACAAGCGCCGCACGGTGTCACTTGAGGCGCGCCAGGGGAGCATGCTGTAATGGCCAAGGTTACGCCCATCACCGCTGCCAAGCGCGCCGTCGAGACGTTCATGGCAGCGCGCCCCAAGCCGCTGATGGACCTTGGCCTCGTCGACGACTTCGCGCCCGATCAAGGCGGGCTGGGCGATTGGGCGCACAAGACGTTCATCCAGCCAGGCGGCCCGCTCCACAACCCGCGTCATGAGCACCTGATCGGCGCGCACATCGGCTGGCTGTGGACCAGCGCCGAGGCCAGCGACAGGAATCGCGGCGTTGCCGGCCAGTGCCAGCTTGTCACGCCGCCGCAAAGCAAGTGGCCGAGCGCGCGCCAGCACT
>Ga0182212_1000104_pt1 | contig 11457 bp, 15 predicted proteins | sample G5R1MG_21_FD_129666 | JGI IMG/M metagenome (GOLD analysis project Ga0182212, IMG submission 129666) | Switchgrass phyllosphere microbial communities from Michigan, USA - G5R3_MAIN_03OCT2016_LD1 MG | ecosystem: Host-associated > Plants > Phyllosphere > Phylloplane/Leaf | place: USA: Michigan... | reverse complement strand
TTCGGTTATCTTATTCCTGTGGTACATGTAGCCTTTATGCTTGAGCAGAGTATACTGAATTGAAATGGATTACTTTCAATCAGCTCACCGGCCTAGTTCACGGTGCGCTAGGATTGATAAAAGACGAACGCGGCTTGCGGCCAATTCGGCTTCCGCTGCAGGATCTGCCATTTCACCATGAGGCGATGCTTTCGCCGATGACGGCACTTAGCCCTGCGGGCGTGCGCCTGAAGTTCATGTCTGACACAGATCGCATCAGGCTGGACGTAGAGCACGATCCGATGGCGCTGCTGACGCCAGAGATGCAACTGCCGCCTTGTGCCTATGACCTCGTCACTCAGGAAGGTAGCGTCGTCCGCCGCAAACCTAAGGATGGTCATGGTTCAACCCATGTCACTTTCGATAATTTAGGATTTCGGGACAAACTGCTCGAGATATGGTTACCCCAAGGCACAGGCGTGCGGCTTCGAGGGCTTGCCATATCTGAGGGTACGCGGATTGAGCCCGTGGCGGACGACCGTCATCACTGGGTGACCTACGGCAGCAGCATTACACATTGCGCTTGGGTTGACGGGCCAACCGACACTTGGCCTTCAATCGTTGCACGACAGCTCAATTGGCAGCTGACCTGTCTCGGTTTTAACGGCGCTTGCCATCTCGATCCGCTTGTTGCGCGCGCAATGGCGAAAATACCCGCAGATCGTTTTACACTGAAGCTCGGCATCAATGTCCATAATCTACAGACATTGCGCGATCGCACATTCTCACCGTTGGTGCACGGCTTCATCCATACTCTTAGGGAGCGCCATCCTACCACACCTATCACAGTCATTTCGCCGATATTCAGTCCGGGAAGGGAGGGATCTGTTGTTTCTGATATCCCCACCCATTTTGGCGCTGCTCCGTTAGTTGGTGATTTGACACTCATCGATATGCGGGAACGGCTCGCCAACGTGGTTCGGCTCCATCGGGCGCAAGGCGACAATGCAATCGAATATTTAGATGGACTAACGTTGTTTGGGTCGGCCGATAAAGAGATGCTGCCGGATGGCCTGCATCCGAGTTCTGAGGGATACAAATTAATCGCTAAACGCTTCGCGGAGCTATTTAAGGGAGAAGCTCTCATTCATCGCTTTTAAGCAAAGTCGTAAGTGACGTTACCCCTGGTTTTCACCAGCAGCGATTAGAGCTCGGCGACTTTGTTGCGCATGAGCGCGGGTTGAGCAATGGCCTACGGAGTGGAGCCCGTGGGGCGTGGCAAGGCCGTTGCTTATCTAGTTCACCGGCGAACGTCGTGAGCTGCTGCCGGTTTCGTGGACACCGAGATGAGGTGTTTTCGGAACTGGAGGGTGTAAATGCAACGACGGAAGTTCAGCCGAGAGTTCAAGCTCAAGGCGGTAAGGTTGGTCCGAGATCGGGGCGTGGCGGTAGGGCTCGAGAAATCTGCACAGCGGGGATGAGTGGATTGCCGATCTAACAGCGGCCATATTGGCCGCGAGCAGGAGGCAAGATGAGCAAGCGACCGCGCCGGAACCGCAGCCCGGCGTTCAAGGCCAAGGTGGCACTGGCTGCCGTAAAGGGCGAGAAGACGCTGGCTGAGTTGGCGCAGCAATATGACGTGCACCCAAAACCTGATCAACCAGTGGCGGGCGCGGTTGCTGGAGAGCGCGGCGGACGTGTTCGGGGCCGAGCCGGCTGCGGCCGAGCCGGCGGTCGACGTCACGGTGCTGCACGCCAAGATTGGCGAGCTGACCCTGGCGAACGATTTTCTGCCCAGTGCGCTCGGGAAGGCAGGTCTGTTGCCGAGCGCAAGGCGATGATCGACCGTGGTCATGCGCTGCCGCTGGCTGCCCAGGCGCAGCAGCTCGGGATCAGTCGCGGCAGCATCTACTACCTGCCGCGCGCCGTGTCGGACGCCGACCTGGCGGTGATGCGGCGGATCGACGAACTGCACCTGCTCTATCCCTTGGCGGGCAGCCGGATGTCGCGCGATCTGCTCCGGCAGGATGGCTCGGCAGTGGGCCGGCTGCACGTCGCGACGCTGATGAAGCGGATGCGGATCGAGGCGATTTACCCCCGGCCGAGTACCTCGAAGCCGACGCCGGGGCACAAGGTCTACCCGTACCTGCTGCGCAAGCTGGCGGTAACGCGGCCCCACTAGGTCTGGGCGACGGACATCACCTACGTGCCGATGGCACGGAGTTTCGTTTACCTCGTCGCCATCGTCGACTGGTTCACCCGGCGCGTGCTGGCGTGGCGGGTGTCGATCTCGCTCGATGCCGAGTTCTGCATTGAGGCGCTGAAGGAAGCACTGGCCCGCTACGGCAAGCCAGCGATCTTCAACAGCGACCAGGGGTCGCAATTCACGAGTACGGCGTTCACTGCGGTGCTCCACCGTGAGCAGATCGCCATCAGTATGGATGGCAGAGGCTGCTGGCGCGACATCGTGTTCGTTGAGCGCCTCTGGCGCTCGGTCAAATACGAGGAGGTGTACCTGAACGCCTATGCCTCGGTACCCGAGGCCCGCGTTGGCATCGGCCGCTACCTGAGGTTCTATAATGCCGTCAGACCCCAGTCCGCGCTTGGCGGCCGCACCCCGGACCAAGTATACTTCGCACAGCCGCTTCTCGCAGCGGCATGATCAATCAACGGCAGTCCACTTATCCAAGCCGCGAGCCTGTACAGACAAGCCGAGCCACCTCTGGCACTGCGCCGCAATCGACAGGCGGTGATGAGTGCTTCGACCATCGCCCGCCTCCGGCCCACGCTCATCGACCGAAGGTTTTCGGTAAAAAATTCCGCTCCACCACCCGTTGCCCGGACTTGGCGTGCAGCTTCTCCACCTCGTTGCCGCTGACCGACCTGGCCGCATCACCGTCACCCGAGAACGTGCCCGCCATCTCGTCTATGACCTGCCGCTTCCATGCAGCGATCATCGTGTGATGCACGCCGTGCTTCGCGGCCAACTCCGCCAGCGTCAGGTCACCCCGGATCGCCTCTAGCGCCTTCTTTGCCTTAAAATCCGCGCTGTAGCGCTTCCTAGTCGTCTTCATTCCCGTACCAATCCATCAGGTCGGGAGTAGCTTAACACCCTGTCCAGTTTTCCGGCACTACTTCACCGAGCACCTCAATCTGCTATCCAGCATCTACTTAAGGTTGTGGCGCTGTGCACCATCGATACGGATCGTCGTGCCGTTGAGGAAGTCGTTCTCAACTATGTGAACCGCTAGTCGCGCATACTCGTCAGGATCACCCATGCGCTTGGGATTGGGTACAAGCGGTCCCCATTTCGCCTGCGTCACCGCCGGATCGACATCACCATATGCAGGCGTCAGGAAGGTGCCCGGCGCGATGCACATGATACGAATACCCAATGGCGCCAGATCACGCGCCGCCGTTAGCGTCAGGCCGATAACCCCACCCTTTGCGGCCGAGTAGTCACTTTGGCCGACTTGGCCTTCGTAACCAGCGATGGATGAGGTGGTGATAAGGACTCCGCGCTGGTTATCGGCCAACGGCTGGTTCGCGGCCATAGCCTCGGCAGCGATGCTTACCACGTTGAAGGTGCCATTGAGAAAGATGTCCACCGTACGGCGAAAGACGTCGAACGGATAACGCTTGCCGTCACGTCCGATGATGCGCGTGCCGGCTGCAGGTCCGCCGTGAACGACCACTGCGGCGCGCAAAGGCGCGCGCGATGTCGCAGCCGCCACTGCTGCCTCGACCGAGGCCTCGCTCAGCACATCGGTTTTGACGAACTGCGCGGCGGTGCCCAGTTCCTGCGCCAAGGCCGTGCCTTTCGCCTCCGCCATATCGGCGATCACGACGTGCGCGCCAGCTTCTACCAGGCGCCGGGCTGTTGCCTCACCAAAGCCACCGGCGCCACCTACGATCAGCGCTGATCCACCCCTTACGTCCATCCCGATACCCTTCTCTTTTGCGTGTTCTGCCAGTTCGAAGAACTAGGCGCCAGAGATCTCACGGGTGGGCAATACCGGATACGCACCACAGAGAACCCTGGTATGCCCGCTAGCACGGGTAAGCCGGTGGTTGCCATCTTTGCGCCTTGAGCACACTATGAGGACAATGACATCACGTGGACGATGCCCGTTGAGGCAGGAACTCGGCACTACCAGCACATGAAGGTCGATGCAGAAGCCTTGGCGCGGGGCTTGATCGCGTACGATCCGTTGACCTTGGGAATCGAGCCTGGCCAATCGGTCGTAGTTGATTTCACCGCCTACACCGACGATGCCGGAGCGCTCGCGGCGCGATCCGCGTCATGGCTCTCCAGCCTGCCATGCCCCTCTATCGCCATCGCGAGCGGGCCGGCCGATCTCGCCGCATTCGATATCGTGGTCGAAAGCCGCCACGACCTGGGTCGGGTTGAATCCGCTTTGTCGGCTAATCCCGTCGCATCCACGGTGCTCATGCAGACACTGCGCGTAATCGAGACGCTTGATCTCTACCGCGCACTGGTTGTTGAGTCATTGGCTTATGCGACTTTGCAACAGGGAGAGGAGTTTCGCCGCTGGCTGGCGCTTCAGCCTGCGTTTCTGAAAGACCTTGACGCGATCCAAGCCCCGCCGCTTCGGACGATACGGATCGATGCTGAGCAGACCCTCGTGCTGGATCGGCCGCAGGTCAGGAACGAGATCGACAGCCATATGCGCGACGCGCTGTTCGAAGCCTTCTCACAAGCCTCGCTGGACCGAGATATCACCCGTATTTCCGTGCGTGGCGCAGGGGACAGTTTCAGCATCGGCGGCGCCTTGCATGAATTCGGCCATGTAGACAGTGCGACAACGGCACATCTCATCCGTACCGAACGGCTGCCTTCGCGCGTGCTCGCCCGCGACGGAGACCGTTACCACTTCCATCTTCACGGTGCCTGTGTCGGGGCAGGACTCGAGATGGCGGCGTTCGCCGGCCGAGTGACGGCAGCGCCGAACACCTTCTTCCGATTGCCTGAAGTGTCGATGGGATTAATCCCCGGCGCTGGCGGTTGCGTTAGCGTGACTCACCGGATCGGCCGGCAGAAGGCGGCATGGATGATGGTTACAGGAGCACGCGTCACCGCGCGTGCGGCGCTGAAATGGGGGCTTGTCGACGAGATCCTCTAGAAGATGGACCTGCGGCATTCGAGGAGCCCGGATGTCGCCTTCGATCGCGGCCAACTGCACTGCTATTGAACGACGGCAAAGACGCCTCGCGCCCGTGCTTAGCGGGTCTGCCCGGCGCCCGCCATCCACTGAGCGAATCTGAGCCGTGATGAACTTAGACGCATCCGAAGCGAGGACGACCAGAACCGGCGCTAAGTCGGTGTCAGGATCGCCCAGCTTGCCGCCAGGCGGGATCACCTGGAGGCTCCCATTTACCTCTGGCGCAACGTGGTCTGACGTGATTCACTCGGCTTTTGAGAGAGGGGTGCGAGATGAAGCTGTCGGGGTTGTTTGCGATTGGCGACCATCTGAAGCGGTTATCGGAGACCGGCGATCCGCTTGAAACGCTCGGCCGGATTATTGATTTCGAACGGTTCCGCCCAGTGCTCGAGGCTGGGCTGGCTTACTCCGATGGTGCCAAGGGCGGTCGGCCGCCATACGATCCGGTGACGATGTTCAAGGTGCTGATGCTAGCGGCGCAGAACAACGTCAGCGATAAGCGCATGGAGTTCCTCATCCGCGACCGTCTGAGCTGGCTTCGCTTCCTCAGCTTCGGGCTGGGCGATCGCACGCCTGACGAGAACACGATCCGGCTGTATCGTGAGCGGTTCACGCGCTCTGGCACGATCGAGAAGCTGTTCGACGAGTTTGATCGTCAGCTCAAGACGAGCGGCTATCTCGCCATGGGCGGTCAGATCGTTGATGCCAGCCTGGTGGCCGCGCCTTGCCAACGCAACACGGTTGCCGAAAAGGCGCAGATCAAGGCAGGGCGCAAGGCGCGCGAGATCTGAAAGGACACCGATGCACGCTGGACGGTGGAGATCGGCAGGCCTCGCGATCCTACTGCCGAGCACTCAGTGCCAGAGCTGGCAATCGCGGCCTTTGGCTACAAGACGCATGTCGCCGTCGATCGCACCTTCGGCTTCGTCCGCAGCTGGGCCGTGACCAGCGCGGCTCGGCACGACGGCGCGGTGCTGCGCGAGATCGTCACCACCAACAACACCGCCTCCGATGGTTGGGCCGACACCGCCTACCGCTCGAAGATCAACGAGGCCTGGCTGCAACGACCGGGGACTTGCAATCCGGATCCATCGCAAGAAGCCGCCGCGTCGGCCCATGCCCGATCATATCCGCAGGGGCAACGCGACCAAGTCGCGGGTGCGGTCCGCGATCGAGCACGTATTTGCTCAGCAGAAGGACAGAATGAGGTTGTTCATCCGCACCGTCGGCATCGAGCGGGCCAAAGCGAAGATCGGCCTCGTCAACATCGCTTACAACATGCGGCGCCTGATCTTCCACGAACGCCGCCCGGCAACGGGATAGCTGCGCCTGGGCGACGAGGAAACGCCCGAAATAGAGCCCAGATCAGAGCTGCTGCGCCCTAATTACCGCAGAGGACTGCCGGCGGCCCGAACGTCCAGCCAGCCACACCCCCAGTACGGCTAAACGATGCGGGTAAATAGGGGTGTCCACCTCCGCCATTCTCATGTCATGCGCGGCGAGTTCCTCCGCGCTGAGAGGCGCTCGATACGCACTCTGTCGACGCGGAGGTGGAAGCCCACGAGGCTGAACTCGCGTTAAAGGATGTAGCTGCATGACGGCAGGATCGGTCTTGCCGGCTAGATCCATCTTACTCGAACGGTACGTGTGCTAAGTGAGCACTGACGACCTCGCGCGAACGATCATGTGAGCGTGAAAACAGCAGACCGGCTGAGATGCTCGATTTCTACGAGGTGGCAGCGCGATGTCTCAAAGGTGCCTTGGTCTATCTGGATGCGAGATCGCTTGCACATTTTGAGCTTAATGATGGGCGATTGATGGCGTTATGTCTCAGCAATGCACACGTTACTCTGGCATTGGAGAAGCAAGGCAAAGCGGGAGCCGCAGAATGCTCTGTACAGACACGAGATGCGGATCACGCACACCACGGCCGAGCAAACCAATTGAGGCATCCGGGTACCTTATCGGAAAGACGAGCCGTCCCGAAGACGGCTCGTCTTGAGTCAGTTGCTGGCGGTTGCTTAGAGTTCCGGTTCAACCCCATACTCTTTGACGTAATCGGCAAAACCTTCGTGGAGCATGGCGGTGGTCACGCCAAACTCTTCAAGCCCATAGCTATGCGCACCATGCTTGTTTTGTGGATGCTCAGCCAGATAAGACCGCATGCCAGCCTGTGCTTCTTCCGTCAGAGTATCGCCCAGTGCAGTGTACAGCTTGCGCATTTCCGCAAGCGGGTCTGCGATCAGGCCGGCGTAGCTCACGTGGACAATGCGGCCGGGGTGACGGCGGTCGAAATCACGCGCTCGCCGAATATGATCGAACATCTGGCGCACGTAGACACCGCGCAGGTAATCGACAGAAACCTTCGTCATCGTTGATGTCTGGGTCGAGCGGATCAGGCTAAGAAGCGAGCCAGTAGCCTTGTATGGGTCGCGATGCACCCATACAAGTTGGGCATCCTGAAATACTCCGATCAGTTGCTCAAGAAAAAGCGCATGGCTCGGCATCTTGACCGACCACCGGCCGCCGGTTTTATGCTGCAGAACTTGCATGTAACGCTTTTCATATTTGTAGGCTAAGGTCAAATCCGCTTCCTCGCGCAACCAGCGAGTATATTCGGGAGCCGCTGCCAGAGCTTCCAGCATGCAAGACTTAAACTCATGCCCATGGATGAAGGTACATTCCGTAGGTGCATCGGCTGGCTCGAAGTGGCGCTTGGCCATTTCCGGATTGTTTCGTACGAGTTCCTCGTCTTTGGCCTTTGCCGCAAGACATCGTGGGTCCGTTTTGAGTGTCTCACGCGTCGCTGGTGGCACCGGATCATTGGACTCCCACGCGAGCATCGAGCGTCGGGCGGGGTCAGCTGCAAGCAGATTGCTCACCAGCGTCGTTCCCGTGCGCGGCATACCGAACTGGAACAGCGGGCGTTCCACCGGTGAGGACGACAACTCAGGATGCTGCCGGTGATATTCGTCGACCTTAAGCCGATTTGCGAGATTACGTGTCCAGTAGAAGCGCATTACGCCTCGACCCGTTTCGCTGATGTCCTGGCGCTGTCGAACATTCGCGGTCAGCAGGTCCAACCCCTCTCGAAACGTCTCCGTGTCAAAGTCTTGCAGGCCGGTTTGCCTGCGGGCCTCTTCGATAATCTCTTCTGAAAACATGGATCCTCCCACCGGTGTCAAGGCACCATCTATGCTGTGCTTGCGGTTGGCGAGGGCACCTTGTCCAGTAACGCAGCGTCATTATCACGCTTATGCGGCCCCAGTGCGGATAACACCCGCGGCGGCCGATCTGCGCTTTGGCAGTTGTGCTCGTGACTTTCTCTGAGGTTTTTCGGTCAACCTTGCGCGGCAAATGCAGGTCTCGCACGATCGCCTTGATGGCTTTGCCCGACGCATGCTCGCGCCGGATCTTCAACACCGTCTCCACTACCAACATCCCGATCTCGCGGCCGACACACCGCCAAGCGAGCAGCCCGAACCACCGAGATGAGAGGCTCTCTTAACGCTGATCACCCCGCTAACGGCGTCCTTTTTCCACGCCGATCTACACCCCCAGGGAGCGGTGGGCCGAGCTTGGCCGCATCGCCATAGCTGGACTGGAAGTTAACTGATCTCTTCGGCGGGCTTGCGGGAGGGCGCGGCGGTCGAGAACGCCTTCCAAGGAGGTTAGCCCTGGGCTCGCAGCAGTTCTAACATGTGTCCTTCTGGATCGGCGATGTAGGCGACTTATGGCTTATGCTCCGGCACTTCAGTGGCTGGCGTCTTGACCTCGCCGCCAGCCTGCGCGCAAGCTGCGATGACCGCGTCGATGTCGCTGACAGTCAGCCCGATCACGGCCTCTCCGGGGACGGCGCAAGGACGGTCAAGATGTTGCAGCAAATTGAGTAAGGTTGCACTATCCGCGACTTCCAGCACGGTCTCGCGGATGACGTAGCCAGGCTGATCCACGGCGATGCGGGGGCGCACGGACATGCCCATGGCATCGCCATAAAAAAACGCTCCATCGCTGTGACATCGGCGACCATCAGCTTGTTAAAGGCAAACCCGGTGATAGTGCTGGCGCCGGGCATGGTCACAAGTGCAGCAGCTCGGCGGCGGACTTGCCGAAGAAGCTCTCGCGTGTCGATTGCGGCAGGCCTTCCAGCTGCTTGTCATAGAGCGCCACGGCCTCCTGATGGCCTTCGACATGCGGAAAGTCGGACGAGAACACGATGATGCCTTCGGGCACGCGTTCTATCGTGGGGCGCAGAAGATCCTGCTGGTGCACTACCGACACGCGGACCTGGCGCTGGACATATTCGCTGGGCTTTAGTGGATAGGCGTAAGGCGCGAAACTGAGCATGCGCGGGCGCTTCTCGTCGGCTTCCAAGTCGATCGCTTCGAGGAAGTCGGGCAACCAGTCGATCCCCAGTTCCGAAACGATGACCGCGAGCTTGGGATAGCGTTCGAGCACGCCGCCGAAGACCAGCGACGCGATCGCGAGTTGCGGCACCAGGCGGCGCGACAGGTTGGCGAGGCGATAGAAGGCGGCGATGTCCCCACCGTTGTTCGCCCAGCCCGGGTGCATGGCGGCGCGCCCGCCACCGACGTGGAACAGTATCGCGACACCCAGATCCTCGCATGTCGCCCAGAACGGCTCGAAGTCCGGATGGTTGAGGGCCTTGCCGCCATGCGGATCGGCTTTCACGAAGACCGCGCGGGCGCCGCGTTCCCGTCCGGCGACGACCTGCGCGATCGACCATTCGACATCCATCAGATCGATGACGGTGGCGGGGATCAGGCGATCGGTGAAGCCATGCAGCTGTTCGGTGGACCAGCGATTGTACGTGTCCAGCGTCTCGAGCGCCAGTTCGGGCGCGTTGCGCATAGCGTGGCGATAGGGGTGGTAGCCGTTCGATGGCAGGATGATCTGCTTGTCGATCCCGCGCTGGTCCATCCAGCGGATCCGTGGTTTGGGCTGGTAGGCCTCGGGCGAGTAGGAGCCGGAGTCGATCGCGATCTGCGGGGGCTCGCCACCTTCCAGGGACCGGCGATAGGCATCGGCGATGTAGTCGGGAATGAGCGTGAGCGGATCGGGCCGCATCGCCGGCGGCACGGACGAGAACAAGTCGCCGACCAGGATGTCGATCAATTGTTCGGCCGCCGTCATGCGCGGCAATTTTTCCGCCAGCTTGGGATTGGCCTGCACAAACCAATCGGCCGGTTCGTTGAAGTGGCTGTCCACATCGATGATGCGCATGGCTCTCTCCTTGGTTTCCGCCGGTCGTACGTAGCCTGGCGAGTTGCCGCCATCTTGCTGGAATGTCCCCCGCCTGCCAAGATATTTTCATCGTGCGTTGCAATTGTCGCCCGCTTTCGGGCAAACAGGGCGAACGCGGATTCGGGATCGCCGGGCCGCGACTGGCGAGAGTGAGCGATGATGGCGGCAGACAGACCGGATACGCGGGGGCGCTTGCGCTGATGCGCGCGGCCGTATTCCACGAAGTGGGCAAGCCGCTGGTGATCGAACGCGTGAGCGATCCCGTCCCCGCGCCCGATCAGGTCATCCTGCAAGTCGCCAGCGCCGGTATCTGTGGGTCCGACCTGCACATGACCGAGAACCCACAGATGCCCTCGGGGATCATCCTGGGCCATGAGTTCGCCGGAACCATCCAGGCGCTGGGCGCGGCCGTCGCGGGCCCATGGAAAGTGGGTGATCGAGTCACCGCGCTGCCGCTGAACGCGTGCCTGGCGTGCGAGGCCTGTGCCGCCGATCTGCCCGCGCTTTGCCCCGACAACCTCTTCACCGGCACCACGCCGCTCGCGCCCGGCGCTTACGCGCAGTTCGTCGCGGCGCGCGGGGGCATGCTGCAGCGGTTGCCGGCCGGCGTCAGCTTTGAAGAGGGGGCGATGGTAGAGCCGCTGGCGGTGGGTCATCACATCGTTTCGATGGCGCAGATGGCGCAGGATGCGGCAGTCCTGGTGCTCGGGGGCGGGCCGATTGGCCTCGCCGTCACGATCTTTGCTCGCCATGCCGGCGCTCGGCATGTAGTCGTCAGCGAACGCTCGCCGGAGCGGCGCGAACTGGCGCGTACCATGGGCGCCACTGGTGTCATCGATCCGACCATGGACGACGTGGCAGCGGCATTCGTGCGGCACACCGCTGTCGCACGCCCGCACGTAGTGTTCGAATGCGTCGGCGTGCCGGGCATGCTCGATCAGGCGATCCAGCTTGTTGCCATTCGTGGGCAAGTGATCGTCGCCGGCGTGATCCTGAAGCAGGATGCGTTCCTGCCGATTGTGGCGCTGGG
>Ga0182212_1000102_pt1 | contig 11617 bp, 12 predicted proteins | sample G5R1MG_21_FD_129666 | JGI IMG/M metagenome (GOLD analysis project Ga0182212, IMG submission 129666) | Switchgrass phyllosphere microbial communities from Michigan, USA - G5R3_MAIN_03OCT2016_LD1 MG | ecosystem: Host-associated > Plants > Phyllosphere > Phylloplane/Leaf | place: USA: Michigan... | reverse complement strand
TTTCTTGGTTTACCTATACGCGCCCAGGATCAGTTCTCAAAAGGCCTGCCTGTGATTCACCGGTGCCTGACGAGTGGCTCGAACGACGCACCTGCTTGGCAGCCATGTTGGGCGCCACCTTTCTGATATCCACCAACCAACTTTCCTCTAGCCCAAACACGCGCCAGCTCAACAGACCGTAGATGGTTGCCGCCGAATTGGCCATGTTGCTCAAGCGCCCGAGAACCGCGGCGAACCCCAAACTGGAAAGTCTCTCCAAGGGGATCGATAACTTGGTCCCGTTCCACAGGTCATCCACTTGCTTGTTGTGCATGTCCCTACTGGGCGCATTGCTGGTCTTCAGTGCATTCATCAACCCCTTGAGTTTGTCCGCTCGCTTCTCACCCGCCGAGCGCCGTGATGTCGACAGAGTAGTTTGGTTCTGGCTGGGCTCGGGCAGATAGCCATAGGGCGTGAATGGGGTTGTTTGCGAAGTCGCTGAAAACACAGCCGAGTCACAATAGCCTGCATCCACGGTAGACGGAAGCGCTGTCGAGCTTGGATCGCATTGAATAGCCAACATGTCTTCCGAAATGAGGGGGTTGTGGGGCGATGACACATTGGTAGCTGCTGGGAGAGGGTGCATCTCTGGAAACAGGGACAAGAAGATTTGATCAAACTCTTCAGATCCATGGCTCAACGGAGTGGATAGAGATGAAGCAGCGGCTGGTAAATGATGATTCGGTGGTACCCGGTCTGTCTTGAAATATTCTTCAATCTCTTGCAATGCCTCTACCCATTTCAGGGGTAAAGCGTGTCGAGCAAAAGGCTCTTCGCTTATCACTACACCATTCTCGATGAAAACAGACTTTATGAACCGCTGGTCCTCCAGGGCAAAGTAAACATTCTTCCCTGTATCCATCAGTACGGCCTGCCGCTTGTTACTGTCCACGGTATGATGGAGCTGGGAAGACGATGACAAGCAATTCTCTCTACAACCTTTGCTGTTTGTCATTAAGGACATGAATACGTTTGTGAATTAAGCTATTGAAGCTGACACTGACGAACGTGGGCACATATATCCAAACCTGAAAACTTCCAGGATCTATTCATCCCTGCCTCTAGTGTCGCTACACGTTTCTGCTTGCATGCACCGTTTTGAGGCCTTCCTTGGCTGCGCCTGAGCGTCGGTTCCGCAGCTTACTGCTATCCTGGATTAAGTTTTTAGGCCTCCCAAAGATACTAAGCTGACTTTGCATCGGGCGAGGAGACAATGGGGAAGGCAATGGTCTCTCGTTTTCGGTCAAGTTAAGCAGTCCAATGGCCAAGTGCTCTGAGAAAAGCGGCCCGATTGTTAGAAATCAAAACCTGCATGCCGTCTATCTTTTGCGCATCCTTCAAGCATATCGGCATCCTATATCTCCTGTAGTTCTAGTATTGCATGTACTGACACAAATTAATCCGGCGCTAGTGAAGCGTGTGGTCGAGCTGACGTGACATCCCGCGTTGAACACCCTGTGTTCGAGCTTGGGGGGCATTGGCTAATATTAAATCTATTCCAGTAGTGTAAGAGGTTCGAGTCGAAGAGTAAACGATACTAGGTAGTAATGTAAGGCAATAGAATAGATGGTGTTTTGACGTGGTGCACAGTATATAGAAGAAGAATCCCTACTGATCACCAGCGATCCTGTGAAATAGGTCTATTCCTTACTAAGTCGATTACCCTAATTCGCTCAGATGGGCCCCACAGATCAATTGCCGGCCATGTATTTTGTTATTATTGACCAGGGGGAATCTCGAGACCACATCAGGCTGGGCAAATATTCATCTGCGTTAACACCGTTATCTAGTAACCTAACCGATTTCCCCCTTGCTTTCATGCATGAGCTATTTCCCGTTGAATTCTATTCTTTCCCCAAATCATCCCGATCATCACGAATTTCTTGATGCTCAGTTCCGAAGCTTACTGATCACCCGGACCTTGACTTCGCCATACGTTTCTGAAGCACCCGCCTCTCGCTTCGGGTACCCCACCAGCCTGACGTGGTGAATAGATATGTCTTGCGACGTCGTGTCGTGGAGTTCCAGCTGAAAGCGATGCACGATTCGGGCGATGGCGAGATATGTCTCGGCATACGCCATCCTGTGCAGAATCCATGTCTCAGCATCGAGGTGATAGGTTGCAGTAGAATTGTGATCAAGAAACACACTTACGGTATACCCAGACACTGTCTGCTGCCTTTGGTGAAGCTAACCAAGTATCGGATGAGCGGCACCTTGTCCTGACAAGCTATGACCCATCTTTCGGGCATGAAGGCCAATGGTTCGGGGAAAATCGAAGGATCTGTATGAACAAAATAGGCGGATTGGCTGACCGGTGTCTGTAAAGAGCAATCGTTAGCCCATAGGCCTCCACGGTTCCCCGTGTCACACATGAGATCACATACACCAGGTGGGATCACATGGTTTTTGTATCGTAGTGCATCCTGGGTCGCCACACGTGGAAGACGGCCAACTGCGCCAAAGGAGAGACGAAAGCTTTCTTGAACAACACCTGTCTACAGGGAGCACCAAGAAGTTAGCTCGATACAATGTCCCTGACGAGTGTGTTCATATACTGACTAGGTATGGGAGAGATTCGAGCTGGTAAAGTGAGTGCTGGCCATTTTGATCCCCCGACTGAATGGGCACAGAACTGATCTCGGACCTCAGCTTGTGCATCACTTCAGGATTGCTCAGAAGATAAAACATGGCGACACTCAAGGCTCGGGCTGTAGTTTCTGTGCCAGCAAAAATCAAGGTAGTTCCCTCATCCATCAGGCGGTCGATACCCCTCTCTGCCGTGGGTATATTCGGGTCCAGAAGTGTCGAGGCTATCACCGCCTTGGAAGAGTCGCCCAGAGAGTTGATAACATTTTTTTTGATACCCTCCCTGATCTTGTGAAGGTCAGCCATAGCAGGAAGTACCATCCTTACAATGGACAATGGCAAGCATTTCAGTGCCGCTACAAGGCCAGGTACAAAGCGTGAGGTATGATAGATCAATGAAGCTCCGGCAAAGGTCTCCCTAATGGTCGATTTGAAATCTGGAACCCCGAGATAATCAAAGTGTTCGCCGTAAAAGCGCATTGTAATAATGTCGGCCGTCAGTGCGGCAAAAGCGGCGTCCAAATTCAGGATCGTATCATGATGCAAAGCTTCCTCGAAACGCATACAGAGTCGATCCAGTCGTTCTTGAATGAGAGGCTCGATTTCGATGATGGCGCGTCTTGAGAAGTATGGGTTGAGATAACCTCGCCGTGCCCTGTGGTGGAAATGATCAATGGTGGCGGCTACTGAGGTTGGCACTGAGAATGCTCCAACCGTGGCGGGATCTTTGTTGATTATCCTACCGCCTCCACTGTATATTTGATGGTAGTATTCTGAGTCGCGAATATGCAGCTCGTTAGGACCGATGCGAACAATAGGACCTACAAAACCGAGGCTATTAGTCATTTGGGAGAAGAATTCCACGTGATTTTTCACTCCCCATATTTCTCGTGCATCTTCTCAATCTCCCACAAATAACTGTGATCCCAAATTTCAATCGTCAGATGTTTGCCTTCCTAGATGTATACTCAAGCAATTGTGGTAACGTACGTGCCGTCTCTGATGACATCATAATAGAACTCATATAGAGGCCCAGCAGCCGCAAATTTCGGGCCAGGAAACGCGCTCAAAGGATGCAAATAGACATTGTAGAAGCTTCTCGCTATGATATATATGACTAAACTCACTGCCATACCAGTAAGTAGACTGGCAAAGGTAGGAATCTCCATGTCGTGAATTTTCCCGTTTGATATGAATTCCATACACCTGATTCGCATTGGAAAAACTGTGAGTAGATGAGCAGTCAAAGTGATCTTACAGCAAGGGATGCCTCTACTATTAGTAGTTCTACAGTGGCTGCGTCGCAATGTGCCGAGAAGCGACACGAAGTGCGACACGCCAGAACTTCTGACGTAGCGTCAATAATCATTATGTAGCGCACTGCTGTGGTCATGCTTAAGTGGAGGTATCCCATGAACAGGCATATTGAGGGAAGCTTTTCCATACAGGAAGAACATTTGAATGTACAAGCACTTCTGTAGCTATCTCCACTGCATTTACTTGTCATGGATTTATTATAGCCATGCGATACGATATCGCATTGACCAGGTTCACAGCAACTACCCCATATTCAAGCCATAGAATCTATATGCTCCCTTGTCGGTACCTCAATAGTAGTTTCGTGGGTCTGCCATGACTCGGCAGAAGTCCTCTCGATGTTCCTGAACATATAATAACAATCCATCCCAACCTGTATACCAAAAGCAACAGCAGGTAGCCAGAATGTCAGCGCACCATTCCACGCATAGGGACCGGAGTGCTCGACGTGAATCCCGAAGAATGAGAAGTAGGTCAAAGGCACGCAAAAGTTGACAAGAGCTGCAGTCTTTGGAAACAGAGGATACTGACTGTCGTCTGAGAATGCAGCCCACGCAATTGTCCAGCTTTGTATCCAGAAGGTTGGCCACGGACAGAAGAAGCTCAGCCAAAGCAGGTCGCTGATAAGCCGAGTCAACTCCGGGCCGTAATCGCGGAAAACAGTCAGGCCAAAGAAGATGGCAGGGACCATGACTGAAAAAATGCCAGCGGCAGTGGCAGCCAGCTGTAGATCCGGGATTATAGGGTCGATTTTTGGGATTTGACGCAGCTGCTTGCACAACAGGGCTCCATATGGCAAGTAGAGACCACCCGATAAGAGCAGGAGCGGTACAGTGGCATGCATGCCTTTTTGGTGCGCGAAGTAGTGAGCTTGAAGCTGTTCTCCAGTAAGGGATGGCGACAGTGGCGGTAGGAAGCCAGCTGCCACTAGAACGAAGAATGCCATGAGAAAGCTCAGCAGACCGCTTAGAAGGCAGGCATACTGCCAATTCTTAGTGCTGAAGAAGTGAGAACGAAGGCATTGGTGTTGGAGAAACTTTTCGAGTGATGCAAGTGCTTGGGACAGCATGTCGTCGGTAGAGCGAGGGATGATGAATGATAGCAAATGTAATGTGTCTTTGAAACTTGCGGACACAGCCAACGTGAGAATGGCAGGCAGTGCTTCCGCGGAATGTTTTATCCAGGTAAATGAGATGCAGGATACGAGCCTGTATTGTACCTCTGGTGTCCCTAGGTGCAAAGAGACTTGGAAAGATGATTTTGTTCCGGGGTGAGACTGGTGCTGCATTCTCACTGTGGGTCCGCACTTAGCACGGAGTGCTTATCTATGCATAATGTGAGCATTGCGTTGTACCGCCTTCCTGTGCCATATCCGCTCACAATTGGCTTCTTGTATAAACAGTTAAAGCCTCGGGGCGCGAGCCCATGCTCGTAGCCCAGAACCAATGTACGCTCCCGCGATGGCAGGCTTTGAAGATGCCCTTCACCAACCACTGCGATCTGCCCTGCCACCGCTCCAGGGCAAACCGATGCCTACAGAAGCAGATTGCAAGAAGTTGCATGAGGATGGCGCTCTTGTTGGTGTCCTCCATCTCGTTCCGGCCTCTGGGATCCCGTATGCACAACTTATCCGGCTTCACAAACCGATCGGCTTCGCAATTGTCTACCTGCCCTACGTCATCGGCATCTTATATGCTGCGGCAGTATCACCTTCGACGCTTCGTTTTGGAGTGCTCTTAGACCGTGCCTGGATTTTCTGCATCGGCAGTGTCGTGCTGCGGTCGGCGGGTTGCACCTGGGACGATATCGTCGACGTGGACCTCGATCGTCACGTGGAGCGGTGTGCGACGAGACCTCTTGTGCGAGGGGCAGTGTCGCTTACGCAGGCCGTGATCTTCTTGTTCGGTCTGACCACTCTTGGAATCGGCGTCCTCACCCTCTTACCATGGATGTGTACAGCCGACGCCGGCATTATTGTCATCCTCTCGGCGATTTATCCCTACATGAAGCGGTTCAACCATTACGCGCAGGTCGTCCTTGGGCTGACAATTGGATTTGCGATAATTATGGCCATGCACGCCCTGGACGTCGACCCCCTTGCTGAGTACTGTCGCACGTCGACTCTCTGCCTTTGGTTTTCCATTGCCATCTTGATGATGCTATACGACATCGTCTACGCTGCACAGGACACCAATGATGATATGAAGGCCGGAGTGAGGGGTATGGCTGTTCGCTTTAGATCCTCGATAAGGACGTTGATATCCACTATGGCGAGCGCCATCATCGGGTTGCTCGTGTTGTGCGGCTTGTGCAGTCGCCTAGGTTCACGATACTATATCATCACCGTTGGCGGCACTGGCGGCAGTCTTATCACCATGATATCCGCCATGGATTTGGCGGTACCAGAAAGCTGCCACAAATACTGCGGCGGGGCATATATCTTGACATGTATCAGCATGTTGGTCGGATTCGGGGCAGAGTACCTACACCGTGCGTGAATGTAAACTGTCGACAGTAGTTAAAAATGAAATCCTGCACGCTTTACGCACCCTGTAATCTTTGTTTGAGGCAATATCTACACCAAGAACTCCATGCAATATGAAATGACGCCTATTTGGCTCAACGAAAAAATACTTGCAGAAGCTAAAATAATGCACCTTGGTAGAGGAAAGAGTCAACTACCAACTCGTTATACTTAAAGTCACTTTTTGGCTTTGAAATATCCAAGACTTGGTCGACTGGTCTACACATCATCCATATTGTTTTCAGAACGTGTGCACTAAGCAGAACTTCAAAACATGGAATCCACAACACTCCACAAAAGCCTACTGTTCGCCCTCAATGGCAAAGATGCACATGTAGCGTTCCCACAAGATGCTACCCAGGTTCCCTTGTTTAACAAGGACATTGAAATCGTCCCGGCGGCGATTGTGAAGCCAGAGACAGTGCAGCAGGTGGCCGCAGTTGTCAAAAGTGCCGCTGAGCGAGGACTCAAGGTTCAGGCTAAGAGCGGAGGTCATAGCTATGCCAACCATGGTACGCACAAATTTATTCAATAGACGCAATTCACTGACGCAAGTGAAACTTTCAGGATTCGGTGGTGTCGATGGATCCATTGTCATTGACATGGGAAATTTCAATCAGCTCACCATGGACTTGAAGGATTACACTGCAACCGTCGGCGGCGGTTGTCTTCTTGGAGACCTCGCACAGTTTCTTTTCAACCATGGAAGAGCGATGCCTCATGGTACCTGGCCAGGAGTAGGCTTAGGAGGACATGTCACTACTGGAGGCATGGGACCTGCGTCACGTATGTGGGGTTTGGCCTTGGACCATGTCATCGGGGCCGAAGTCGTGCTTGCCGACGCAAGTATCGTAAAAGCGTCCGAGACCGAAAACCCAGATCTATTCTTCGCTATTAAAGGGGCTGCAGCCAGCTTCGGCATTGTCACACACTTTCGGCTGCGTACTCAACCTGCCCCTGGAGAATGCGTCGAATTTCAATACACGATGGGCTCTCCAGATACAGCATTAAGAATTGAGTGGTTCAAAACATGGCAGAGATTTGTCTCAGACCTCTCTTTGTCCCGAAAACTCAGTGTCGGCCTGGAAATTTTCCCGCACAAGATGGTCATCAGTGGTAATTACTTTCGACCCAAGGCAGACTTCGATACCCTGAATATTACCGAATTCCTTCCACCGAGTGGAACGTATATTGAGACTGTCCACCCTACATGGATCGATATAGTCAATAGTTGGGCCGAAGGAATCCGCGTCAACTATGGTGGAGGTGCCTCGAGGTCATTTTACGCAAAGTCACTGAATTTCAAGCGATTTCAGCTTGTGCCTGAAGATGTGGCTGAAAGAATCTTCCAGAATTTGGCCATTGCATATGCGAGCGGAGCGATGATGGTCATTTCCTTTCACCCTGCAGGCGGCAGAGTAAACGATGTCGATCCAGACGCTACAGCCTATCCGCATAGAGACACTCTCTTTTGGATGCAGTTTGCAGCTGTGAGGCCGGGTGGTCTGGATGTATCTACTCGGGACCTTGTCCATGGGATAGACAGGATTCTGCTCAAAGGCATGCCACAGGCGAGGTTTGGTGCATACTTGGGACACGTCGATCCTGACTTAGCAAATCCATCGGAAGCATACTGGGGTATTAATCTTCCCCAACTGAAACGATTGAAGGCCAAGTTTGACTTCCAAGACATTTTCCACCATCCGCAAAGCGTATCGATCGGAGAAAAAGCCCCTGAGAGCGTTGACAACCAGCAGTTAAAACGCTCAATGCCTCGGAGAGTTGACGTGCACCATCACTTCTTACCTCCTGATGTATGCTTTGGTGAGTGACTTTTTTCAAATATGACGAGAGCATCAGCTGACACTAATGTATGTAGACTTCGGTACGGGTCCTTTGCAAGATTTTCAAGTCCTGGCCTCTCGGCTTCCAAAATGGTCGCCTCAGACCTCTGAAGACTACATGGACATGGTAGGGAAGGACGGGACTGCTATTCTGTCATTTCCACTACTTTTCGCGTTTCCCGATAGTAAAGGGGTTGCAATTGCCAGGCAAGTGAATGACTACGCTGCACGTCTCCGTGACAAAAACCCCACGCGATTCGGCTTTTTCGCCGCGCTTCCGTCTCTTTGGAATGTGGATGCAGCTATTGCGGAAATTTCGCGAGCTTTCCATGAGTTGAAAGCTGATGGTATCGTCCTTCTTGCACGATATGGAGATTCGTATCTGGGCGATCCGTCCTTCGAACCGATCTGGGCTGAGCTTAACAAGCACAGCGCCGTAGTATTCATCCATCCAGGCACAACATTCCGAAGCACTATTGTTAACAAGTATGTCGATCCTGCGGTGGCCGAGTTTCCGCACGAGACTACACAGACAGCCCTGGACATGATCATGAACAACACCGTGCGACACAATAGTAACTGCAAGATCATCCTGTCTCATGCCGGAGGTACGCTTCCGTACTTGATCGGGAGAGCATCGAGCATCATACCCTTTTTCGCGGCCCATGTCAAACCTCCGCCAAAGACAGCTGCAGAGATTGTCGAGGATGCAAAGCTTTTCTACTTTGATTTGGCATTATCAAGTACTCCCTACGTTCTTGACAGTCTTCTCAGAAATTTTCCGAAAGATAGAATCCTTTGCGGAAGCGACTATCCTTTTGCGCCGCCGCCTTCCACCATCTCGCTTGCGCAAGCTTTAGACCGCTACGAAATGGACGACGAGACAAGGGAAATGATATACTGGAAGAATGCATGTGCGATCATGCCTCGACTCCGGCGTTGATTGCTGTTCTTAGTGAATTCAAAGAATATCTCATGAGACCAGACATGTGTAATAACTGTATCTTGCTGTTGTTGATTAGCAGGCTCAGTGGAGATGGCGACGAATAAGGATGACGGAGACATTTTGTTTACTCGTCTGCTTTTCTTAAGGGGCATGAAATTATGAGGCATTTCCAAAAATATAGCAACCGCCATGTCCTCTGCGCGTACACTCGATAGACCAACTGTGACCTTCGATCCATCACGCGATGTATCGACTTTCCCCAGTATGATTCCAGCCTCAATCCATACTGCAGTGACTTCTTAGAAGAAACAGCAGTATTAAGTTAATGAATCGATCTCCGGATTGAAGAATTTATGTCTAGGAGCCTAACACAAGGATATTATACTACGCAATAATCGTGCTAGGTGTTATAGACTTCCGTCGCCACGTACTCAACCCGATCAATGAAGTACTATAACAAGAATAGCACTTACTGCTGAAACTTTCGATACAAATTCTAGGTTCGCGCGATGGTCTCATTCATTTACAGCATGGGAATACTAGGTTCAGCCATCAGAGATGGCCTATATTTATATTTGTAGCGTATATAACAAATCCAAACCGGAGAATGGTTAAGATAAGATTAGAAGTGGCGGGTTACGCATTCAAGTCCGCCATTTTGTCCTCACTCTTGTATAGAGGAGCTGTGCCTAGGCTCTGTAGACTGGACTTTGATGATTAGATTAGCAGACAATGAATTTCAAGTGGACAAAAAGTTGTGTTGAGGCTAAAGAGAAGACTTACTTTTCTAATTGCAGAAATTGATAACGCAGTGGCCAAGCCACGGTTGCCAATCGATATACCACTCTTTCCATATCGGTAGACACTTCCAGCAGGCCAGCCTCCATCCTCGCATTGCATAGAACACAGAACATCCACATCGACAGGATTAGGAAGTCCGACAAAAGAGCAGGCAAGCAGACGCATAGAAATACAAATAGCATCACCTGGAAAGCCAATACGTTCGGTTACGCGTTGCCTTAAGATCGGAATCAAACTGTCCTGGAGATCCTCATCGCCTGATGTCTCGAGAAAGCGACTAAAGAAGTATAAGAATGCTTCTGGAGTTGGGTAGTAACGTGTTCCAACCAGGTAGGTACGGCTATACAGAGTTTCTTGGACCCATTCAAGTGTTTTGGCCAGTTCATGCCCACGACCATATCTGTAGAAGAGACGAAGGATATTTACGCATACAACAGGATCGATGCGCTGTCTCGTGGGATCGTAGTACGTACATACGATACCATTGACATCAACATTCATGACGATATCATCCAACATAGATCCAATCAGAGCTTTATCTTCTGGCTCCAGGGTTAGAAGTGCCGCGGCAGTTGTGTCCAGGTCGTCTGGATACACCTCTGTTGTGAGCAGGGGTTTTCCTATTGGATGGTGGTTAGGACGCATCGTAACTACATGAGGGGACATGCAAACCAATGAAGAAGTTCCATGTTCTCTCGTGCTCCTCGAGATAAATCAAGTCTCTGTGTTATGATTGTGATTTAGTCATTGCTTCTGCGCGCCTGGGCAAGGAACACACCTTCTGTTTGTACACTCAAGAATGAGAAGCTGAGTGAAGTTGTCCAGAAGCGTTTGTCCGGTACTTGTGGTACTGTGTAGCTGTTTCGCGTTGCTTTCCAGGAACTTTTGCGCTTTCGGAATCGGATCTTCGGTGAGATTCCGGAGGTTTCGACACAGATCCCCCTGGTCAGCCCAAGAAATGGCAGACAGGCCGAGGGGGCGATTGACTAGCACATTTTCCTCATTCTGATCAAGGAATACCACTTCGTCGGTGGTCGCACGTATGGCCTTAAGAACGTTCAGGTATAATCCAATATATGGCTTTTGCAAAACGACTACAATGTGTCGCGCCATGACGATTGTGCTGCAACTTCTCAGAATTGCCCTCGGACGCAGGAGGTGTGCTTATATGCTCTTAAGAATTTCGCAGATTGTTCCACAGACATTTTTGTTGTTGCTGCCCGTTTGAACTAACAGGGTCATTTTGCAATGATGCATAAAGACTCTGACTACCTAGCCCCGTGCTTCGTACGGAGTCTACCCAGTAGGCAAATGGTTATCTTGCTTAGAAGATTGTCATGTCATCATGCAAGCTAGGTACTGCGTCCTTCCGCGAACGCCAATCAATACGGCTACAGCCAATCACTACGGCCAACACTACGTTATCAGGCAGAGCAGTTTCGGTGGGCCGAATCTAACAGGGGTTCGAGGCAGCTACTATATACTAACTCATGCTAACTTATATGACAACTGATGCGCGTTTAGCGCGATTCAACCTTTTCGTCTCAACTTTTTTCA
>Ga0182212_1000101_pt1 | contig 11765 bp, 17 predicted proteins | sample G5R1MG_21_FD_129666 | JGI IMG/M metagenome (GOLD analysis project Ga0182212, IMG submission 129666) | Switchgrass phyllosphere microbial communities from Michigan, USA - G5R3_MAIN_03OCT2016_LD1 MG | ecosystem: Host-associated > Plants > Phyllosphere > Phylloplane/Leaf | place: USA: Michigan... | reverse complement strand
TCCTCCGCGACGTCCGCGACACGCAGGGCCGTCCCCTGCTCGACGCCAACGGCGGGATCTACGGCGTCCCCGCGCAGTACCCGATGCGTGGCCTCTGGCCGGCCGTTACGACGACCGGTCAGCGGAACGTTGAGGCCGTCCTCGGTGACTTCTCGCAGGGCATCATCGGTCTGCGTCAGGACGTCACCTACAAGGTGCTCGACCAGGCCGTCATCCAGGACGCCACGGGTGCGATCCAGTACAACCTCGCGCAGCAGGACTCGGTGGCCCTTCGGGTCACGTTCCGTTGCGCTTTCGAGGTCGCCAACACGGTGAACTACGACAACGCCAACGGCAGCTCGCGCTACCCGTTCGCGGTTGTCCAGTCGCCGGTCAACGCCTGATCAGGAGGACAACATGGCTGAGCAGAAGAACGCCGCGGCTGCTACGGCGGCTGAGGTTCAGAAGCGGGTCGACGAGGCCCACGAGAAGGGTTACGAGGGCGAGACGGTTGATCACACCCCTCGCGAGGCGTACACGGTCGCTGGGGTGACCCGGAAGTGACCCCCACGGGAGGGGGGCACGTGTTCGCGCGGCCCCCCTTCCGGCGGGCCCGTTGGGAGCCGTTGCCGCCTTTGGTGGCTAACGCGGACGTTGCCGGCCCTGAACTTGACGGTGACCCGACGGCCCTGGCCGAGTTGCGGGCCGCGTGGGCGCCGTGGCTCGACACTGAGGGGAGGTAGACGATGCCCGTTGTTGTTCCCTCCCCTGCTGCGCCGGAGCCGTTGGCAACTGTCGACGACGTCGCTGCGGGTTGGCGGGCCCTCACGGATGACGAGGCCGCCCGCGCTGGTGTGCTGCTGGCGCGGGCGTCGGCCATTCTTCGGGCCAAGCTGCCCGGCCTGGACGACCGGCTCGCCACGGATCAGGTGTCTCGTGACCTTGTCGTGGAGGCCGTAACCGCTTCCGTGGTCGACAGGATGCTTACCCCACTGTCGGGCGTGCAGTCGCAGTCCGACACGACTGGGCCGTTCTCGAGGACGATCCGGTGGGCCGACTCGTCCGCCGGCTTCCGGTTCCCTGCTGACCTGCTTGGCCTGTTGGGCGGTGGGCGCGCGCGGGTCCGGTCCGTGCGGATGGTGACGTCGTGACCACCATCACGATCGTCCGCGCTGGCGGGCTCGACGCGGACGGCGACCCTGTGGATGCGTCGGTCGAGTTCGAAGAGTCGAGCTGGTTCTTCGCGCCCGCTTCGCGCGCTGTGGCCGGTGAAGACAACGACCGCGCGCAGCGCGTCATCGCCGGCCTCACCGGATACGGCCCCTACGGCAGCCAGCTTCGGGCGTCCGATCGCGTACGCGTCAAGGGCGCGTTGTGGGACGTGGACGGCGAGGTCGGGGTGTGGGAGTCACCGTTCCCTGGCGCGCCTGAGGGCGTTGAAGCGGCTTTCAAGAGGGTGACCGGCTGATGGCTGCTTTCGTCACCTTGAACCAGCGCAACATGCAGCGGCTGGCGCGGGAGCTTGGCGTGCAGCAGGCGCTTGCCCGTGAGGGCGATCGATTGAAAAGCCGCGCCGAGGGACTTTCTCCCGTTGAGTCGGGCACGTACAGGCGGTCTTTCACCACTAACTCTTTCCTCACGGACTTCGGCGGGTTCACGCGCGCGATGACGACGGTGGTGAATGAGGCGCCGTACGCGGCTGCCGTTGAGTTCGGTAATGCGCGGACGGTGGGTCGTCATCCGTTGGGTCGGGCGTTGGCTGAGATGGCGGTGCGATGAGCGGGTTCCCTGATGCGGGGCGCGTGTTGCGTGCGGTGCTGGAACCCGTCGTCGGTGCGGGCAGCGTGGTGTCGCAACGTCCTGGCGATTTGTCGAGTCGTTTGCCGCTTGTTCACGCTTACCGTTTCGGCGGTTCTGATGATGGCGTGTTCGATGCGCCGAGTTGTTCTGTTGATGTGTACGCGGTTACTCACGCGCAGGGTTTTGCGTTGGCGGAGCGGTGCCGCGAGGCGATGTTGGCGGCGCCTACCCGCGGCGATGGTCTCGCCGCGGCTGTTGACGACGTCACGACCGTATCCGGACCTGTTGAGGTCGAGTACCCGGGCGACGGTGTCCGCATGTGGGCGTCGACGTACCGGCTTTCTATGCGCCGCATGGGCGCGTAACAACCACCCCACCCTCGCCCCTTTCGGGGCAACTTCTACTGCCCTGGAGGGCTTCCATGGCCGACTTCGGCGATGACTACTCGAACAAGTTCACTGTCAACATCCTCAAGGCGCGGAGCACGTCGCTGCTGTTCGCGCCCGTGACGTCCGACCCGATCGAGGCGGTTACGGAGACGGCTAACGCGACCTTGCTCGCGCTGCCCGCCGGGTACCGCGACGCCGGCCTGACGACGGACGACGGGCCCACGTTCTCGCGCGCGACGGAGACCGACGCTGTCACGTCCCACGGGCGTACGGAGCCGTCGATCGAGGACAAGGTCAGCGACACCCTCACGATGGCGGTGACGTTCCAGGAGGCCAACGCGACGACGCTGTCGCTGTACTACGGCCTGTCGAAGGCGTCCCTCGAGGGGTTCCGCGACCCCACGACGGGTGAGCTGTTCATGCCGACGCCTGAGCTGCCGGACGACCCGTACTACCGGTGCCTTGCGATCTCCCGCGACTCGGACCGCAACGGCCGCGGCGACGTTTACTTCGGGTACTTCCTTCCGAAGGTCAAGGTTTCCGAGCCTGCCGAGCAGGCGTGGGGCAAGACCGGTGAGGTGCAGTTCGGTGTGACGATCACCGCGTTCGTCGACGACGCCCTGAAGTACTCCCGCGCCCCGTTCTACGGCGGCCCGGGGTGGAAGGGCCGCGCGGCTGACATGGGCTTCTCGGCTCTCACCTGATGACCACCCGGGCGGCCTCTTCCATGGGGTGGGCGGGCCGCCCGGGTGCTTCATCCTGCCACCCCACGCCAGCGGTTGGACTTTGGAGGACGCATGAGTGAGTACAAGCAGCACGAGCTTCACCACCCTGATGGTCGCGTGCGCGTCGTGACTTCGCTTGAGGCGGCACGGCGTGCCCGTTGGGATGGGTTCGGCGACAAGAAGCAGGCCGCCGCGATCGCGAAGGCCGACGAGAAGCAGTCCTGACCTACTGAGATCGGAGCCCACCCCATGGCTACCCCTAAGAAGCCCGTGCAGGACAAGCCCGCGAGCGTCGGATTCAATCTCCGCGCCTTTGAGGCGGAGCGGACGGTCGAGCCGTTCACCGTTCCGCACCCGGACGGGAAGACATACACGCTGCTGTCGCCTGGTGAGACCGACTTGTTCGAGTTCGCGAACGTGATGGCGGCGTACCGGGAGAACGAGGCCAGCGCCGTGTCGGCGGTGTTGACGACGGTCGTCCCTGAGGGCGACCGTGACGCGTTCTTCCGGGCCCGCATCACCGTTGACGCGGGCATGGCGCTCATCAGCGCCTACAACAAGCACCACGGGCTGCTGGAGCCGGGAAAGTCCGACGGCTCGTAGGTTTGATGGCCCGGTACGCCGAGGCCATTGAGTACGACCTGCGGGCCCATCACCGGTTAAGCGTGGGCGACTTGTGGGTCGTCCCGCAACGGTGGCGCGAACTCTTAAACCTGATCGAGCGGTTGCCGGCACATTGTCAGTGGCGGCATGAGCAGTACAACGACCCGGACTTCGCGCAAGCAATGGTCGAGGCGTTCCCAGAGCCGCCGGAGCCGTCGCCGCCGGGGTGGTCTGAGTGGTCCCCGGTGCTGGACGCCCTCGCCGGAGTGAACGACCGGTTGTCGGTACTGATCGCCACGAAGGGCGACGGTAAGACGCCACCAAAGATGCAGGCACGCCCGGTGACCGAGTTCCAGCGCGCCCGCGAAGGTGTGAAGAAGCGTTCGGCGCGGGAAGACCACGACTTCCTGATGTCCGCGTTGTTACGCGGGCAGCCGTCAGCCGCGGGCGAGGAGCTGGCGGAGTAGGTCGTTCTGCTCCGCGAGGAGCCGGTTGGTTTCGTCCCGCTGCTCGATGGCGATGAGGTCGCGCTGTGCTGCCCGGACCTGCTGGGGCCCGCCGGCGAGGTCGACGCGGTCGAGGGTCCGCCCGGTGCTGTCTGTGGCGGTGGCCCTGTCGAAAGTCTTCCCGAGTCCCATGTTTCCCCTTGTCGCGGTGGTCTGCGGATCGTACGCGCTTCCCGTCTGTCGCGTAAGGGGGTCTTGTGGCTACGGATTACGAGGTCGCAACCGCGTACGTCCAGCTCGTTCCGTCGTTGCGGGACTTCGGTAAGAAGACGATCCGTGAGGTTGGGCAGAACGGTGCCGCGTCGGGCAAGGCGTGGCGGGAGAACTTCGAGCGTGAGGTCCAGGGACGCAAGGAGATTCCACTTCCTGTCCCCTCACCGCGTAGGTCTTCTGAGGAGGGCGCCGCGACGGGTGGTGCGTTCGCTGAGGGCTTCCGGAAGCGCGTGCAGGCCGCGGCGAAGTCGTTGCCGCCGCTGCGCGTGGGTGTCGCCGCGAACGAGGCCGAGCAGAAGTTGCGGGACCTGCGGGGCGCGCTTGACGACCTGGCAGGTCGGACCGTCGGCGTCGACATTGACTCCGGTGACGCGTTCGCTGAGCTCGAGCGCATCAAGGCTGGTCTCGCCGACCTCGACAAGGACGGCGCGGACGTTGCGTTGCGGGCGGACGCTACTGCGGCGCTGACACAGATCGCTGCCGTTGAGGCGGCGCGGCAGGCGCTCGATGGTCGGGAAGTCGACCTGGACATCAACGTCAACGCCGCTCAGGGACTCGCGTCGCTGAACTCGTTCTCTGGCCGACTGGTCGCGCTGACCACTGTCATCGGCGGGTTGGCGCCCGCGTTGGTTCCTCTCGGGGCTTTGGCGACTGCGACGCTCCCTGCTGTCGGCGCAGGTGGTGTGGCCGCCGGTGCTGGTCTCGGCGTGGCCGTGCTGGGTCTTGCTGGTGTTGGCGAGGCCGTTGAGGCGCTGGCGGAGCAGGACGCCGCCAAGACGGTCGAGGACCAGGCGAAGGCCGCCGAGAAGGTTGCTGAAGCGTTCGCTGGCCTGTCGCCAGCGGCGCGCGAGTTCGCCCGGTTCCTGCTATCGCTGCGGCGGGACCTTGATGGGTTGCGCGCGTCGGCGCAGGAGAACCTGCTGCCCGGTCTGACGACAGCTCTCCAGACGCTCCGCCCGGCGCTCCCTGCGATCAACGCGGCGGTCGCCGCTTTTGCTGGCGCCCTCGGTGGTCTGGCCGTTGCCGCTGCTCAGGCGTTCACCGGGCCCGCGTGGTCCGCGTTCTTCGGGTACATCGCCAGCCAGGGCCCCGGTCTGATGGTGACCTTCGCTGAGGCCATCGGACGTTTCGCGTTGGGCATCGGCAACCTCATGGTTGCGTTCGCCCCGCTGACCGACATCATCGCCGGTGGTCTCGCTGAGATGGCTGGTGCGTTCGCTACGTGGGCTGCCGAGCTGACCGGTTCGGCCGGCTTTCAGGCGTTTATGGGTTACCTGATCGACAACCTGCCCGTCATGGGCGAGTTCATCGGGTCCCTCGCCAGCTTGTTCGTGACGCTGGTGAAGTCGATGGCGCCGATGGGCCCGGTCGTGTTGCAGATCATCACGGCGGTCGCCAACTTCATCGCGGCGCTTCCCCCAGGTGTGATTCAGGGCATCGTCACGGCGATCCTCGGTGTCGTCACGGCGTTCTCCATCCTCGGCCCGGTCATCGGCTTTGTCGGTGGGATTGTCGCGGCGGTCGGCGGCGGGATGGGTGTCCTCGCGGCGATCATGGCCGCCCTGGGTGGCCCCGTCGCTATCGTTATCGCGGGTGTTGTCGCTTTGGGCGCGGCTCTCGTTGCGGCGTACCAGCACTCCGAGGCGTTCCGCCAGGTCGTGAAGGGCGCGTTCGATGCGATCGCTGCCGCGGCGACGTACATGTGGGTGGAGATTCTTCAGCCCGCGTTGACGGCCCTCGTCGCTTTTGTCCGTGACGAGGTCATTCCCGTCGCGTTGCGCCTGTGGAACGAGGTGCTGGTCCCAGCGTTCGCTGCTATCGCGGCGGCTGCGCAGGAGATGTGGGTCGCCTACATCCAGCCCGCGCTTACTGAGGTGGTCCGGTTCTTCCGCGAGACGCTTATTCCGATCACGTTGGAGTTGTGGCAGAACGTCATCCTGCCCGCTTTCAAGGGCATCCGTGAGGCAATCGCTTTCGCGTGGGACAAGGTCATCAAGCCCGTCCTCGGTGCGCTGGTCACCTTCATTCGTGACATCCTTGTGCCGATCATCAGCTTCTTGTGGCGTAACATCGTCGCGCCCGCGTTTCAGGGGATCGCCGCGGTCATCTCCGTTGCGTGGGGCGTCATCAAGCTGGCCCTGTCGGCTCTTGAGGTGCTGCTGCGGGCCGTTGTCATCCCGGTCATCCAGTTCCTGTGGCGTGAGGTCGTCGAGCCCGCCTTTAAGGGCATCGGGTCGACCGTCAAGACGGTGTGGGAGAACGTCGTCAAGCCTGCACTTCAGGCCCTTGGTGGTTTCATCAAGGAGCACGTCGCGCCCGCCTTCCAGGCTGGCGTCGACGCCATCAAGGGGATCTGGGAGACGATTCAGGACATCGCGAAGGAGCCCATCCGCTTCATCGTCGAGACTGTCCTCAACGGCGGTCTCATCAAGTCCTTCAACAGCCTCGTCGACAACCTTGAGCTACCCGACCGGTTGAAGGTCGACGACATCAAGCTGCCTGACGGCTTCGCTCGTGGCGGTGTGTTGCCTGGGCAGTCGTCGTGGCGGCAGGGTGATGACCAGCTCGTGCCGATGCGCCGCGGTGAGGGCGTGTACGTCTCCGAGGCGATGCGTGACCCGTTCGAGCGGCGGCGACTGTTCGCGGTTAACAAGGCCGCGATGCAGGGTAAGTCGTTGGCCCCGTTTCAGGGGTTCGCGCAGGGCGGGATCGTCCCGCAGGGCGTCGGGTTCGCAAAGGGTGGCATCGCAGACCTGCTGGCCTTTGGTCGGCGGTTGCGTGACGCCGGCTACACGGTGTCGGAGAACCGAGCTCTTGGGGACAACCCGCGGCCTGGGTCGCACTCGTCGACGGGTTACCACTACAAGTTCGACAACTCCGGTGCTATCGACGTCAACGCGGGCGCGGGTGAGTCGGACGCTGAGAAGCGGCGGCTTGTCCCGGCAGTCGAAGAGGCGTTGCGCCTCGGATTTGGTGCGCAGTTCCTGTCGTCCGGGCACTTTAACCACGCGCACTTTGACGTGGGGTCGTACCGGTCGGTCGGCAACATGTCGAAGTACGGTGGCGGGTCCGGCGCCTCGGGCATCCTCGCGAAGATCGCTGGGGCTGTCTCCGGTGTCGCCGACTTCCTGAACCCGTTTGACGACATCACCAAGCTGTTCAAGGACACGGTCCTGTCGACCCGCTTCGGGCAGGTTGGTGTCGCACTGGCCGAGAAGGCGCTGTCCGGTGTGAAGGACAAGGTCACCGGCCTCGTCGGCGGCCTGTTCGGCGGGTCGGATGATGAGTCGGCGGCCGTCGCTAAGGGCGCTGGCGGGCCAGGCGTGGAGAAGTGGCGAAGCACGGTGTTGCAGGCCCTCAACATCATGGGCTTGTCGCCGTCGTTGGCGGATACGACGTTGCGGCGGATGAACCAGGAGTCCGGCGGTAACGCCCGGGCGATCAACAACTGGGACATCAACGCGAAGAATGGTGTTCCGTCGAAGGGTTTGATGCAGGTCATCGACCCGACGTTCCGGGCGAACGCCCACCCGGACTACGACACGAATATCTACGACCCGCTGTCGAACATCCTCGCGTCGATGCGTTACGCGATCGGGCGTTACGGGTCGCTGCCGAAGGCGTACAACCGGAAGGGCGGGTACGCCCTCGGCGGTGTCGTCGGTGACCGTGAGCCCACGTTGTTCGACGGGGGCGGCTGGTTGACGAACGACATGCTCGCTGTCCACAACCTGTCGACGCCGGACGCGGTGATCCCGCAGGCGGAGATGCAGGTCATCCGGCAAGCCGCCACGCGGCCGGTCGGGGGGATGCCGGACGTGATCACGTTGATCGACCAGGACGGCAGCATCCTCACCCGCGCCCGTGTCATCGCGGGTGACGCCGTGTCCGCCGGGCTGGCGGAGCACGACCGGGACTTCGCTGACTCGCTGTACTCAAGGACGGGGGTGGCGTAGTGCCGGTCATCGTCCCGGGAGCTTCACAGCAGTCGGTGCCGGGGTCGGGGCCGCGGATAGTCGCGGTGCCCGACCCTGGCGCTAACCCCCCGGCGATGCGGTTGTCGGTGGCGGGTATGGGCGCGTCGGCTGATGTGCGGATCGTGCGGGTGGATCCGGATGGTCGGACACGGCCTGTGCGGCAGGCGGAGCCGTTGCGGGTGTCGGCGCAGGGCAACGGGTTCTGCGATGACCACGAGATGCCGCACAACGCGCCGGTCCGGTACCGGGTGTCGGGGACGGTCGCCTCGACGGACCCGGTGCAGGTCGACTCGGAGGACGTGTGGTTGATCGACCCGGGCCGACCTGACGGGTCGGTGCGGTTTCCGACGACCCGCCTCCTCGAGCTCGGTAACTTGGACTACCCGGTGCGGGGTGTCATCACTGAGGTGCAGGGACGCCCCGACTCGATCGTCACGGTGATGGGAAACGACGTCGGTGCGCCGACATCGACGTTGACGGTGCGGACGGACACCGAGGCTGACGGATGGGCGATGCGGTCGCTCGTCCGGACCGCTGGTGTCGTGATGTTGCAGGTGCCGCGGCATTCGGGTCAGCGGCCGTTGTGGGATTACGTGTGGTTGTCGACGCGTGGTGAGCAGTACGTCGCTAAGGGCACGAAGCCGGCGTTGCGGTGGCCTCTCGCGTACCGGGTGACGGGGCGCCCCGAGGGGGCGCAGAACGCGTTGTGGGACTGGTCCGGCGCGGAGACGACGTACACGGGTTGGGACGAGCTCGCGGCGGCGTACCCGGGTGGTTGGAACGACTTCACGGTGGATCGGCGCGAGTTCTTGGCGCCCTGAGTCAGGGGGTGCGCGGTGTGGGCTGTCTCTGATGAGGGGCGCCGCATGTTGGCGTCGAATCTGCGTCGCGGTGAGGTAGTCGTTTCGGCGTGGCGCGCGGGTAAGCGGCTGCCCGTTGACCAGCGGGTCATCGCAGGGTCGTTGACCGCGACGTCCGGCACGGGTGTCCGCCGGCAGGGGCAGGTGTCCCTCCCGCATGTGGCGGGCGCTTGGGACTTGCTGGTGCCGGGGCAGACGACGCTCCGGCTGACGTGGGTGATGCGGTTCCTGAACCAGAAGACCGAGGGTGTGCCGCTCGGCGCGTTCGACATCGTGTCGCGGAAAAAGTCGTACGGGTCCGGTCGGGGAACGATCGACCTGGCGGTTCGCGACTTGTACGGGCGAGTTCTTGACCGCGGTTTCGATAAGGCGTCGAGGCCGCGGGGGAACGCCGCCAGGGTTGCCGCCGCGTACATCCGCGAGGCCATCGGCGACGCCGACCTCAACGGGCAGCTACTCGGCGACACCACGTCCACGGTCTACGGGCAGGTGTACCGGGAAGACCGTGCTGACGCGGTGAAGAAGATCCTCGACTCGGCGGGCATGGAGGCGTACATCTCCCGTGACCAGTATCTGGTGGTGCGGCGGAAGCCGTTGCTGACGGGTATGACGGTGTCGCGGTTGCGGATGGGCCCGTTGGGGACGGTGTCATCGGGTGACCGGTCGGATTCGCGTGAGCAGGTCGTGAATCGCCTGGTGGTGGTGCCGGATGGGGCGCGGGTGTGGTTCGCGCCGTTCATCGTGGAGAACACGAACCGGCGCTCCCCGACGAACGTGATCGACTCCCCGGTGGTGTCGCGGACGGTGTCGGACCCGCGGTGGCGCACCCGCACGGCAGCTGAAACAGGTGCACGCGCGAGGTTGGACAGGTTGTCGGCGTTGGAGTCGACGACGTCCGTGACGGCCGCGTGTGACTGGACGTTGGACCCCGGTGACGTCGTCGCGATCGGGTTGACCGAAGCGGCCGGTGACGACGGTGTGAATGAGCGGCATCTCCTCGAGGAGGTGCCGTTGTCGTTTGACGGGGCGGATCAGACGTTCACGACGTCGACGGCCCGTCCGACGGCGGATGGCGACGAGGTCGTCGCGTGAGCGCCGCGGCTTCCCGGTCCCGCCGCGTTGAGGCCCAACGGTCCCGCGCCGCCCTCGGTGGCGAGTTGGCGCGGGTCATCAAGGCGGAAGTGGCCACGTTGCTGCCCGCCACCGTCACCCGTGTTGACCCCGGCGCTGGTGTCGACGGCGACGACCTCTGCTGGGTCGTCTTCGACCCCGCTGGCACGCCTATCGACGTGCCCTACCCCGACACGTACACCCCGCAGGTCGGCCACCAGGTCGAGCTGCTGATCCAGGGCGGGGAGCCCCGGGTCCTGCACCGCCTGCGCGGCATCAGTAAGCCGCCGGCGGACGACGAGCTGGAGGTCTGATGCCTGTCTACACGAGCCCGGACAGGATCCCTGCGCCTGCTGATACGGGTGAGCCGCCTGCTGCGTCGCAGTTGCAGGATTTGGCGGCGGTGACGCAGTCGGTGTTGACGCGGGACCGGGCGACGTCTCTGCGTGGTGTGAATGAGGCGAAGGCCCAGGCGCAGGACGCCCGCAAGGTGAACATGGGCACGGCGGTGGGTACGGGTTCCCCGATCACCGTCGGCACTGGACACCAGGGCATTCCCACGCTCGAGTTCTCGCTCTTGGCGGGCGTGTCCGCTCAGGTCACGGCGACGTTCGATGTGGCGACGACGACGGTGAACGGCGCGTGCACGTTCTCAGGGCGCCTCAACTCGATCAACATTGACGCGCCCGCACCCAACTACTTGTCCCGAGCGGCGGTGCGTCGCGCGCCGGCCGCTGGTGACCGGGCGACGGTCTCGCAGACGTGGTCGTTGGGCCCGACGTCTTACGGGCGACGGATCCAGGCGGTTGTGGTGAAGGACAACACGAACGCTGCGATGACGGTGGACCCGACGAACTGCACCTTGTCGTACGTGCTGGACAGGACCGGTTCGGCATGACCCGCCGCGGGGGCCGCTTCTGGGGGTACGTGGAGGACGGCCTCGTGGTGGGGTTCTTCATCGCGATTGGTGTGGTGGGGATCCTTGGCGTGTCGGGTTTGGTGTCACGTGCTGCGGAGCAGGCGCTGCCGGATTTCACGGCGATCGTGTTGTGGTGTGGGACGTACTTCCTCGGCATGGTGCTGGGCGTGTTGGGTCGGGTGTGTAAGTGGTACCCGGTTGAGGGTGTCGGGCTTATCGCGGTGGCGTTGGCGACGATATTGCAGGGGTACGCGCTTGTCGCGGCTGGCGCTGCTGGCACGCAGACGGGTGTCCGCTTGTTCGCCGGTGTCCTGTTGATCTTCGCGAACGCGCTCCTCGCTTTTCGTGCTGCGCGTGCTGAGCCTCTTGAACGGGTCGTGGCGCAAGTCCTCAACGAGAGGATGGCTGAGGCCCGCGACGGCAAGGAGGGGCGGTGAGCTCTGATGTCTTTTTGCCGTTGTTGACGTTGATGTTCGGTGGGACGTTTGGTGGCGGCATCGTCACTATTGTGAAGGCTGTTCGGGGTCGTAAGGTTGAGGACGTTGACCTTGTTGAGCGGATCCGCCGGATGGCCACTGAGGAAGTGACGAGGGCTGACGCGCGGCTCGAGTCGATGCAGGCCCGCTTGGATGACTTGGATCAGCGGCTCAATGATGAGCGGCGGCGGGCGCAGGCGTTGGAGGC
>Ga0182212_1000098_pt1 | contig 11883 bp, 8 predicted proteins | sample G5R1MG_21_FD_129666 | JGI IMG/M metagenome (GOLD analysis project Ga0182212, IMG submission 129666) | Switchgrass phyllosphere microbial communities from Michigan, USA - G5R3_MAIN_03OCT2016_LD1 MG | ecosystem: Host-associated > Plants > Phyllosphere > Phylloplane/Leaf | place: USA: Michigan... | reverse complement strand
TAAACTTCAAACTCATTTAAAGACGTTTGTTTGCCAATTTTTATAAGCGAAGCAATAGTATGGGTAAACGGAAGCGTGAGCAATAAAAAGCAGATAGTTACCGTAAATACGGCCCAAAAACTATTATTATAAACCTGTCTTTTTTCATCTTGGTGCTTGTTCAGATACCTGAAAAAAGTAGTTTCCATCCCAAAGGATAGCAGTGCCTGAAAAACTGCGGCATAACTAAACATATAGCTAAAAATGCTATATACTTTAGGCAGATACGCTCCTGTATATAAAGGGGTAAGGATAGAACTTAATAACCGTTGAACTATGGTTGTTAAACCATAAATAGCTGTTTGTCCGGCAAATTTTTTGGCAGTTGACAAATTGAATGAAGCTTTGTTGATTTAATTGATGCAGACTTTACTAACGGAAGTAAACAGAATATCCAACGATCTGTAAAGTCTCGGTGCCCTCCCAAGCAAGTGCTTACTTTTTTACTACTTCAAAGTTACGATAGTTTTTTATCTCACCTTCCTGAGTTTCTACAGCAGTTACACGCGCCCGCTCGGGGCCTTCGTGGCACCATTCTAAAAACATATCCATCAAAGTAGCCTCAGCTTCGGCTTCAATAAACACGCCGCCATCGGGCATGTTTTTTACGCAGCCTTTTACGCCTAACTGATCGGCAACAGCTTTAGTGCTGGCTCTGTAAAAAACACCCTGCACCTTACCCTGCACCGTAATATCTAAATGCTTAATCATAGCCGGTATAATTTCAACTGCAATTATACGGCTTATACTATAATTAAATGAATTTTAAAGCAGGCGCTTTACCTCAGTGTTATCAGTAATCTTTAAACCATCCAATCCGGTAATCAGATTTAAGCCAGGTGTTTTACCTGCCTCTATTGTTCCTGTTTCGTCGTCAATTCCTAAAAATCTTGCCCCATTAATAGTAGCCCATTCTAACAGTGTAGCTGTACTTAACGACGGGAAATGCTGTTGCAAAATACGCATCTCGCTTAAAATACAAAGTTTATCATTAGAGGCCAGGCTGTCGGTACCCAAAGTAATATTGAAGCCTTCGTCAACAAACAGATCAATTTTAGGTAAACGACCTTCAATGTATAGATTAGCTGACGGACAAAAACACCAGTTGATTTTACGATCGAAACGTTTAACGAAGTATATATCTTTTAAGTTAGTACAGGTGTTATGTACCATCAATATATTTTGCCTGTTACTCAATAGTGGCAATACAGACTGTATAGAGTTACGAGCCTGAGGTTTGAAGTAGCTGATATCAATTCCGAAGCTTTTGTACAAGTCGTTAAAAGCACCCAATTTGTATCTATAAAACTTATTCTCATCTTCGCACTCCTGATTATGTATACTCAGCAGGTTTTCGTTAGCGTCACTATGGTTTTTAATGAGCCTGAATAAATCCTTCGACACCGAGTATGGTGCATGCGGCGTAATGGATGTAGACAGCGGTTTAAACTGCTTTTGCAGCTCCAGAGCGCTTTCAAAAGCTTCTTCGGCACGCTCGGGCAAAAAGCTAAACAGCTCTACAAAAGTATGGTAGTATAATTTACTTTGCTTTTTTATTTCCAGGCTACTAATGCTGTTAGATATATCACCAACAGCTATAATGCCGTTATGATACATCTGTTCATCAGCGGCAAATGCGGCTTCAGCAATAACATCTTCGCCAGCACCGCGCAACTGTTGTACTGACTTTATAAATTCTACTAAACCTGTTTGCTTCGGTGTTAAATTATGAAGATGCGATAGCTCAAGATGACAGTGCGTATTTACAAACCCCGGGCATATAACACCACTAAGCTGCTCCACTTCTGTATCGGGATGGGCGTGAGTACTGACTGAGGTAATTTTACCCGAATCATCAACGGTAACTATTCCATTTTTTATCGGATCGGCACTAATAGGAAAAACGTAATCGGCTCTAAAACTTTTCATTTAAATGAAATTTATCATTCACCCTCACCCATCATAAAGTTTAAATGCAATGCTATTAAAAACAATAGTACAATTAACTTTTAGTTGTTGTTTTTTAATTTTACAATTCAAAAACCCGGCAGCAAAGATAGCCGGCAATATTTTATTTACATTTGTATTGTGAATGCAAACAACAGTAAAATTGATATCCGCAGCCTGAGCTTAGAAGCTCTAACCCAACAGTTTGTTAGCCTTGGCGAAAAAAGCTTCAGGGCAAAACAAGTTTATGAGTGGCTTTGGAAAAAGTCATGCTTTTCTTTTGAGGACATGAGCAACATTTCAAAAGAACTTCGCAAAAAACTGGATGAGCATTTTACCATCAACAACGCGGTAATAAACACTTCGCAGTTTAGCGCGGATAAAACTATAAAAAATTCTTTTAAATTATACGATACTCATTTAATCGAAGGTGTATTAATTCCGACAACGGAACGTATGACGGCCTGTGTATCTTCCCAGGTAGGCTGTAGCCTCACCTGTAAGTTTTGCGCTACGGGTTATATGGATCGTAAGCGCAACCTTAATCCGGATGAAATTTATGACCAGGTCGTACTTTTAAATCAGCAGGCACAACAAAACTATAATATTTCTCTCACTAATATTGTATACATGGGCATGGGCGAGCCTTTGCTTAATTACAATAATGTTCTTAAATCGATAGAGCGCATCACAGCCGAGGATGGCCTGAATATGGCGGCTAAAAGAATTACGGTGTCCACCGCAGGTATAGCCAAAATGATTAAAAAACTGGGTGACGATCAGGTAAAATTCAATCTCGCGTTATCCCTGCACGCGGCTAACGACGAAAAGCGTAATGAGATTATGCCAATCAATGAGCAAAACTCACTAAAAGCCCTGGCCGAAGCTTTAAAATACTACTACAACAAAACTAAAAACGCGGTTACTTACGAGTACATTGTTTTTCACAACTTTAACGACGAACTGCAGGATGCTGTGGAACTGGCCAAGTTTTGCAAACATTTGCCATGTAAGGTTAACATCATCGAGTACAACCCCATATCGTTTGCCGATTTTTTGAACGCCGGTGAAGATAAGATTGAGGCGTTTGCTGCCTATTTGCGCAAACAAGGTATTATCACTAATGTACGCCGCAGCCGGGGTAAGGATATTGATGCCGCCTGCGGACAATTAGCGGTTAAAGATAAAGCTGTTGTTGCTTAATTATATTAATAGGCATCATTTACATTCTGCCTTTGCCGGGTTTGCTTAAATAAAGTAACTTCCGTGCATGAACCTGCACAACACTTATCTAGGCAATTTTATCAACTTGCTGTTTCCGCGGCTTTGCCAAGCATGTAATGGCAGTTTATTGGGTTCAGAAAACTTGCTATGCACCAATTGCCTTTTTAATTTACCATATACCAATTTTCATTTACAGCCAGATAACGTAGTGGCACGCCAGTTTTGGGGCAAGGTAGATTTACAAGGTGTTTATGCCTTGCTATATTTTGAAAAGGGTGGCAAGGTACAACACCTGATGCACCAGCTCAAATACAAAAACATGCCGGCCATTGGCAACCGGCTTGGTGCCATTGCCGGTGAGCAATTACTGCAGACCAAAACATTTTCAACCGTTGATGCTATTGTTCCGGTGCCATTGCATAAAAGCCGTATGCGCGAACGAGGTTATAATCAAAGTACTCATTTTGCACAAGGATTGGCGCAAAAGCTAAACGCACCGGTTACTGAACACCAATTGATACGCGGCGTAAAAACTTCTACTCAAACCCGCAAAAACCGTTTTGAGCGGTTTGCTAATATGCAGCAAGTATTTATGGTTACCAACCCTGAAGCATTACAGGAAAAACACGTATTGTTGGTAGACGATATTGTGACTACCGGCTCTACCCTTGAAGCCTGCGCACAAGAATTGCTCAAAATACCCGGATTGAAGCTGAGCATTGTAGCGATAGCTTACACAGTGTAGTGATGCTATTTTTTAAATCTATGAATTGCGATTTAAATTTATAGGCTGACCCCTAAGCTGTTAGAAAATAATTATCGAACTATTAAGATTGTGTGAAACTTTATTTGAGAAACCGGCGTACAAATACCCGGCAAGTTTGAATTATAATCGATTGGCAGGAGTTGTTGTAAAAAGCGGCTCCTGCTTTTTTATTGCTTTTGGTAGCGGCTCAATTTATCGTAAAGATTTTTTGGGTCAAAAGGTTTCAGGATAAAATCATCCATGCCCGACTCTTTAATTTCACCCAATTGATTGCTCAACATTGAGGCAGTAAGCGCAATAATCGGTAGCTTTTTAAAATATTCCTCTTCTTTTGAACGAATTATACCTGTAGCCTCCAAGCCTCCCATTACCGGCATGTGTATATCCATCAGCACTACATCATAGTCGGCTTTTGCGGTTACCTTCTCAACAGCGTCTACTCCGTTTTCGGCAAACTCGGCCAGGATACCCCACTTCTTTAAAACTTTATTAATCAACAAGCGATTAATCTGATTATCATCCACTACAAGCACATTCATATTTAACCCATTAAGGGTGCCATCCGTATCAGCCACTATGGTATTATTTGCTTTCTTAAAATTAATTTCAAACCAAAAACTTGATCCTTCACCAGGTGTACTCTCTACATTGATATTTGAGTGATGTAACTCTATCAAACGTTTAGTTATCGCTAGCCCCAAGCCTGTGCCTCCGTATTTACGCGTGGTGTCGGCATCGGCCTGCTTAAATGATTCAAAAATAGTATCAATTTTATTAGCAGCAATACCAATACCGGTATCATTAACGGCAAATCTAATTTTTACTTCATGAGCCGTTTGATCAGCAACGCTTAATTGAATAGTTACGCCTCCCTGCTCGGTAAACTTAACGGCATTACCAACCAGATTAAGCAGTATCTGTACCAGCCTGGTACGGTCAGCCAGAATACATTCGGGCACATCCGCTGCTATATCTTCTTTAAAATATATATGATGATCGGCTGCCTTAAACTGCATAGAGCTAGCTACGCTATGCACCAAATCACGCAAATCAACTTTGGTTTGTTCCAGCTCGATGTTGCCTGTTTCTATTTTGGTAAAGTCGAGTACATCGTTAATCAATGTCATCAAATTCTCTGCGGAGAACTTAAGAATATTCAAATTTTCTGTCTGAGACTCGTCTATATTATCCTGAGACAGCAAATGAGACATACCGATCACCGCATTCAGCGGCGTGCGTATCTCATGGCTCATTACGGATATAAACATATCCTTAGCGCGGCTTAGCTGCAGCGCTTCTTCTTTAGCGGCAACTAAATCCTGCTCTGCATTCTTCCTGGCAGTAATATCAATGATAACTTCGATGTATTTACTCACAGCACCTGCATCATCTAATATGACAGAATTAATTACGGTTAGCCATATCGGCTCCCTGTCTTTACGATAAGCCAGCACATCTACCTCAAAAGACTGCTTATTTTTAGACTGTACGCGCATTTTTTCAATAATGCTATAATCTGTCAGTTCACCTTTAAGGGCATCGCCTAAACGAAGATCTTTAACTTCTTCTAAGTTGAAACCGGTAATGGTTTCAAAAGCAGCATTTACCCATTCTACTTTACCCTCGCTGTTATTAATAATCACGCCGCTTACGGTGCTGCTAGCTACCAACGATAGCATAGTTAGTTGATTTTCGGCTAATTTACGCTCGTTAACATCAGCACAAACGGTAACCTGGCGCTCCAGTTGACCTTCATTATTAAAGAAAGGACTGTTTGACAACAACACCCAAACAGGAGTACCATCCTTCTTGTATAGCTGTATCTCCACTTCGTAAGGGGTGTTTTGGTCATAGGCTTGTTTAGCCTGATGGGCAATTCTCAAGTCTGTGTTCTTACCAATCAGCATATTACCAAAAGTTTTGCCCTTCAATTCATCAAGTGAATAGCCTAGTATACGCTCTAAGGATTCATTCATCCATAATATAACACCGTCTTTATCGCGTATTACTACGCCGCTGGGCGATTTGGCTGATGCAAATGACAAAATCTCTAAGTCGCTTTCCGCATTTTTGCGGGCGGTGATATCAAGTAGTATTTTAATGTATCTGTCTACCTTACCGTTGTTCCCTACTACGGGCGAGTTTGTCACAGACAGCCACATCAAATGCCCGTCTTTGTGCTCTATTTTAACTTCAACCTCAAAAGCTCTTTCTGTCTTCAGCAGGTCCTGTATGCGGGTGTTTATTTTAGGATCATTGTAATCACCTTTAAAAACGTCGCCCATCTGCCGGTCACTTAAATCGGCAAAGTTGTATCCGGTTATATTTTTAAAAGCTTCGTTGGTCCATATAATCCGGTTATTGGCATCGGTAATAGCAACGCCATTACTAACCTTACTAGCCACTAATGATAATTGCTCTAGTTGTGCCTGCACTTTTTTATGCTCGGTGACGTCGCGACCACTGGCATACCATTTACCGTTATGGTTAATGGCCGACCAGCTTATGCACTTTTCTTCACCGTTTTTGGCAACCACACAAGTTTCAATCTCAAAAGATCTGTGACTATGTTGCCCAATTTCTATCTGTTGCGCAAACTGATCGCGGTTTTGCCCAACTACAAACTCCCAAAGCGAATGGCCGATGAGCTGATGAGGCTTATATCCTAAAATAGTGTCTGTTGCATTATTGATATGTTCTATTTTAGAAGCTTCGTCGGCGATAAAATGAATTTCTGAAGAGCTATTAAAAAGCGTGAAAAAGTCTTCGTGCTGCCTCAGCCTAAACTCCAGCTCCTTTTTTTGCTTGCGTATAGCCAGGTGCGACATTACCTCGCTGGCCAGCGTCTGTAAGGCATCACGTTGGTCGGCAGTAAGTATTTTGGGTTGATGATCGAATATACAAAGTGACCCTAAGCGGTGACCGTCAGGATCGATTAACGGAGCACTGGCATAAAACCTGATACCAAATTCGCCTTTTACCGATTCGCTGTCCGAAAAGATTTCGTGCAGGCAGGCGTCCTCCACCTCTACGAGGTTGTCGCTCATAATAGTGTACCGGCAAAACGAATCGGCCCGGGGTACCTCGTCAATGGTAAGGCCCAGAGTAGATTTAAACCATTGCCGCTTGCCATCTATAAAGGAGATGAAAGCAAGCGGCACCTGGCATATATAAGATGCTAAACGGGTAAGTGCATCGTATTCAGCCTCGGGGATGGTATCCAGAATATCATAAGAATCGAGCGCTTTTAAACGTCCGTCTTCATTTACAGGTACCGGCCAGCGCTCTATTACCATATGCACTTACTTAGTCAATAGTATTGTTTATTTGTACAGCGGAAACTTCTCAGTTAACGCATGCACATTCTTACGTATTTTCTTTAAAGAATGTTCATTTTCCGGATCTTTAATTACAGCATCAATCAGTTCAGCAATTTGTTCCATTTGTTTCTCTTTCATACCGCGGGTTGTTACCGCAGCGGTACCAATACGAATACCAGAAGTTACAAACGGCGACTTGTCATCAAACGGTACCATATTTTTATTTACGGTAATGTCTGCATTAACCAATGCATTCTCAGCAGCCTTACCCGAAATACCTTTGTTTCTCAGATCGATCAAAATGAGGTGGTTATCTGTACCGCCCGATACAATCTCGTAACCTAAATCAACCAAAGCTTTGGCAATAGCCTGGGCATTTTGCTTAACCTGTACAATATATTTCATGTAGCTATCGCTCAGTGCCTCATGAAAAGCTACGGCTTTAGCAGCAATAATATGCTCTAACGGCCCACCTTGCGTGCCCGGAAATACTGCGCCATCCAATAAAGCTGACATCTTTTTAATCTCACCTTTTGGCGTTTTAAGACCCCATGGGTTTTCGAAGTCTTTACCCAACATAATTAGACCTCCACGCGGGCCGCGCAAAGTTTTGTGGGTAGTAGTAGTTACAATATGGCAATGCGGAAGCGGATCGGTTAATAAACCGCGGGCAATTAAACCGGCCGGGTGCGAAATATCGGCCAATACCAATGCGCCCACCTCATCAGCTACCTGACGGATGAAGGCATAATCCCAATCGCGTGAATAGGCAGATGCACCGCAAATTATTAGCTTTGGTTTTTCCTGCAAAGCCGTTGCACGCAGTTGTTCGTAATCAATTAAACCGGTTTCTTTTTTTACGCCGTAGAAAAAAGGCTGATACAACTTACCCGAAAAGTTTACCGGAGAGCCGTGCGTTAAGTGCCCACCGTGCGAAAGGTCGAAACCTAATATCTTATCACCGGGCTGCAAAATAGCCAGCATTACGGCAGCGTTAGCCTGTGCACCCGAGTGAGGCTGCACGTTTACCCACTCCGCATTAAACAGTTCTTTAGCCCGTTCAATAGCGATGGTTTCAATCTCGTCAACAATCTGGCATCCGCCGTAATAGCGTTTGCCGGGCAAGCCTTCGGCATACTTGTTAGTAGCTACCGAGCCGGCTGCTTCCATTACTTGTTTGCTAACAAAGTTTTCAGAGGCAATAAGCTCCAGGCCTTCTTCCTGGCGTTGCTGCTCATCGTCTAATAATTGAAATATCAGTTTGTCTTTTTTCATGATGTTTAACAAGGGGCCTAAGTTAATCAAAATCAGTGTGGTGTTTTGGGCGCAATCCAAAAATTATTGTAATTAAGGCCTATTTGTATGTCTATCAACTCTTGTTGCAGCATCTCGAGCATAGCCAAAAAGTTGTAGATAAAATGCACCTTGTTTTCGGAGCTTTTGAGCATGGCATTAAAATCAAGCCGCCCGTTGATGCGCAGCAAATCTTCGATTGCTCTTTTTTGCTGCTCGATGGTATAAGGGTATTGTACTACAGTATGTGTTACTTCTTCGCTACGGCTTAGGTAACGGCGGTTCACCCGCTCGTAAACCTGCATTAAGCGATACAAGGTGAGGTCAGCCAGCTCTTCGCCGGGCATAGATACAGCTTCGATGCCGGCCAGATCAGCGGCAATATTGCCTCGGCGCTCCTGCTTAAAACGTTCATCTTCGAGTGGACGTAATTGCTCACATACTTCTTTAAACTTCTTATATTCAACCAGCTTACGGATCAGGTCTTCCTTACTGTCCGCTTCGTTTTCGGCCGTTTCTGCCTCATATCGTGGTAACAGCATTTTGGCCTTAATACGCATCAAGGTGGCAGCCACAAAAATAAACTCGCTGGCCAACTCCATATTAAGAGAGCTCATCTGATGAATATAGTTCAGAAAATCGTCGGTGATACGGGCAATAGCAATTTCATGAATGTCCAGTTCATCACGTTCAATAAAGAACAGCAACAAATCAAACGGACCTTCAAACTGCGGCAATCTTATAGCAAAGCTTTCATCTGCCATATAAAATTATCCTAAACCACATGGAACCCATCAACATCTTCAATCTACACTCAGCAAAAAAACAATCTATAACACGTCACGGATCTCGAGGTGCGGAATCTTTTTACTTTTCCAATTGGGCATCCCGTTGAATACAGTATAGTAAACGTATTTACGTTCCTGGTTAATACCCGGTATTACTTGGCCAATTACTTTTTTTACATCTTCGTGTTCTTTCTTGACAGCCGCACTGTCTTTTACATTAAACTTAGAAATGTAATAAATCATTGGGCAGCTACCCTCGGGGCGGTTTTGATTAAATACCCTGAAAATTTTAGGCTGTGTAGGCAGTTGTTTAATTACTAAAGGAAACGGATAAGTTTCATCAATCTTTTTCATCAACCGGCTGTAAAAGCTATCTATTTTGGGCTGCTGATTATAGTGCCACATTACATTAGGTACCGAGGCGCCACGTGCCAGGTCGATAATACTTAAAGCATCAATCAGGTAACCTTTATCGTATTTCTGCCTGGCTTGCTCATAAAGCTCTACCGCTGTTTTACCATTAACTGTATACACGTTTAAGTCTAAATCCGTCAGTCGCCAGCCGTAATCAAGTTTGTTATACACAGTGGTAAGCAGCCACGTTTCAGGCCCATCCTGCAAGGTATACATAGCAGTATACATCTCGCGGGCTAATGGTTGATAGTCGAGGTAATAAGAATTTGCACCGTGATCGGGAGATTTTATTTTTTGTTCGCGTTTTAAGTCGTGCACAACATAATACTCATCAAGCATCGTATTTTTACCTGAGCGCATCCGCACGCTGCAAAGTTCGATAGTGCGACGCAGACCTGTATTTTGCAGTAGCTCTTTCGACATCAACTTTTCTATCATGCCGGGCTTGTTCTTTTTGAGCCCGTCGAATAACTCGGTATTCATGTCATGGAAGCTTTCCCGTTTTTTGACGGCAATTTCATCATTTTTCCATACGCCCGGCTCAGGTTTGCTGCAACCTGCGCCCAGCAGGCAAAAAGTTATTCCTAAAATTGTGATCAGTAGTTTAATAGGTTTCATTTTGTTGAGTAACTTATACTCAAATATGCGGATAAGATTTATTTTATCCATATCTGGTTTGTGGCTGTAGTTTTACCTTCTCACATTAAATATTTTCACTTACTAACTGATAAAATAAATAAGGAAAATTTCGGCAAATCATTTCTTTTAATTTACTTTGTATTTGAAAGTACTTTTTAAAAATCAAAGACAATTAACTTCAGAAACAAAATATACAACATGATTGTAAATTATTAACCAATATTTACCAGAGCGATAAAGGATGCCACGACGGCGACACCGCTTTGACCAACAGCCTTAAAAACAAGTGCTGTTACAATTTGTACAATAATATACCAATATAAATAGCTTACTTTGTAAGTTATTACATTCAATTAGTTACATGCAAGTACCTGCCGGAGATTTACTTCAAAAAATCAATTCACCCTCTGATTTAAAGCAGTTTAGCGAAGACGATTTAGAGCAGATCAGTCAAGAGCTGCGTCAGTATATTATCGACGTAGTATCGGTAAACGGTGGCCACTTTGGCGCCAGCCTGGGTGTGGTTGAACTCACGGTTGCCTTGCATTATGTTTTGAACACACCGTACGACCAATTGGTGTGGGACGTTGGCCATCAGGCTTATGGCCACAAAATACTTACCGGTCGTCGTGAAAACTTTCATACCAACCGCATTTATAAAGGGCTTAGCGGTTTCCCTAAACGGTCCGAAAGCGAGTATGATACTTTTGGTGTTGGCCACTCATCAACTTCAATTTCTGCAGCATTGGGCATGGCCGTTGCCTCGCAATATAAAGGTGAAACTGACCGCCAGCATGTAGCCGTTATCGGCGATGGTGCTATGACAGCCGGCATGGCTTTCGAAGCATTGAACCATGCAGGTATTGCTAATAGTAACTTGTTAGTGATTTTGAATGACAACAATATGTCTATCGACCCTAACGTAGGGGCATTGAAAGAATATTTGGCGGATATAACCACCTCCAAGCCTTATAACAGTTTTAGGGCTGATATTGGTTATGTGCTATCAAAACTGTCGGCTATTGGTCCGGATGCATTGAAATATGCCAAGAAAATTGAAAAAAGCATCAAGGGAACTGTTCTTAAACAAAGCAACTTTTTCGAGGCGCTTAAATTCAGGTATTTTGGCCCGATAGACGGCCACGATGTTAAGCATGTGGCAAAAGTATTGCGCGATCTGCGCGACATCCCTGGCCCTAAATTACTCCATTGCGTTACCGTAAAAGGTAAAGGCTATGCACTGGCCGAAAAGGACCAAACCAAGTGGCACGCCCCTGGTTTGTTCGACAAAATTACCGGCGAAATTAAAAAGACTTATTACGATAAGCCACAACCACCAAAATACCAGGATGTATTTGGCCACACCATTATAGAATTGGCTGAACAAAATCCGAAAATCATGGGTGTTACTCCGGCCATGCCGTCGGGTTGTTCGCTCAACCTGATGATGAAG
>Ga0182212_1000097_pt1 | contig 11926 bp, 12 predicted proteins | sample G5R1MG_21_FD_129666 | JGI IMG/M metagenome (GOLD analysis project Ga0182212, IMG submission 129666) | Switchgrass phyllosphere microbial communities from Michigan, USA - G5R3_MAIN_03OCT2016_LD1 MG | ecosystem: Host-associated > Plants > Phyllosphere > Phylloplane/Leaf | place: USA: Michigan... | reverse complement strand
GTGTTGTATTCGCCCTGGTGGGCGAATTAATTAATTTAGTTATCTAAATATAGAAGGCGGCAAAAGATAATTCAAATTTGAAATTTTTACCTTGTTTTGAATAATGATGAGTTTAAGTGTTGATTCGCCTATTCAAATATCGTGTTTAAAGATTCTAATTCGTTTCAATAACTTTATATATTTAATTTTGAGGTTTTAGTATAATATATTAATTGATTTATACTGTTTTTGATTATTATGGCGAAGAGTACTGCTCCACCAGCTACACTATGTTTGCTTTTGAAGCCTGATCCTTACCAAACACAACCTTTCGATCGTATAACGGTTCATTCACCTTCGCAGAATGAGAATCATTTTGATGTTATATTTGATTCTATTTTTAATCTTTACCGGTCATACCCTTTTTTCAGATATAATTTCAGTGAACCAGATAAGGAGGTTGAATATACAGATTTGAAGGCTCGTGATATCCCCAATTTACCTTTACCTGTGATTGATTTTGCTGATGTAAAGAACTTTGGTCCGTTTACTAAACCTATGTATGATGGTTTGAAGAAGTTAGTGGCAGAATTTCACACTAAATCTGTGATTTGGGAGTTAGGCTATCATTTTATGATAATGAACAAAATTACATTTTTAGCCGACTTTTGGCAAGATGTTGATGGGAATGTCTCCTTTTGTGTTTTATCGGAAGGTCTTAAGAATGTTCACTCTATTGTTGATTCAGCTATGCAAGACGGTCTGTTTGTAGTGGATTATATACTTAAACATTATCCTGTTCAGGGTAGTAGTTTAATGTATGATGGTAATAAAGGTTTAGTTTATCATGCTATTCATCCTAATATTACATATTTCTATAGTGAACCTAAATAAATCTATAATCAATTTTTAAATAAATGTTAAGAGCTCCTTTAATAACTAAACCATCTCATATTGATTATTTGGTCGAGATAAAGAAGTATCTTTTCGCTGAGATCAACGACTTTAGATGTCAATATAATTTAAAACCATTAGAACGTGACACAGCGTTAGACTCCACGTCGCGTCAATGGTCAGAGTCTTTCAAAGATAACGAGCTTTTGAGACATTCTTTAATAAAAAATGTAGGTGAAAATATAGCATGTGTTCAAGGTAGTGGTAATATTGATAATGCTGAAGAAGAAGCCAAAGAGTTATTTGATACATGGTTGAATGAATTGAAATATCTTGTTCTTAATGGTACATGGCCTGACTGCTCTTTAACAGGTTCATGGATTTCTGTGGGTCATATTAGTCAGATATTGTGGAAGAATACGTCACATATAGGAATCGGCGTCACATTTCAAGCTAAATCTAAAAGATTGATTTGTGTTACACAATTTTATCCTCCAGGCAATATAGAAGGAGAAAAAATTTTGTAGGTTGTAATATATTTTTTAATTTAAAACAATGAATCATTTAGTAGGTGATGGAGACAAGATTAGTCAAGATCGTCTTAACTATTGTGCTGATTTGGTCTTGGTTTGTCGAAATTATAATGCATTCTGGAGTTCTAACGGTCAATTGGTGTATCGATGGTGCCATAAAGGTGAACCAGGTGTTGAACCTTTATCAACTGATGACGTTAATGTTTTTAAAAATTTTATGCTCAATATTTTATCTATACTTCATGTTGACGTTGTATCATCTTTAAATCCTAAGACTTGTACTATAGACGAACTAATTACATATTGTTTGGAAAATGGTGTAGATCCTCTACCTTAATGAGAAATCAATTCAAATATCCTTTCTTTACATATATTTAAAAATCATTCACATTTAACGCTTTAGTTAAATCTTTATAAGCTTCATACATATCAATATTCTTCGAGTTTAACAAATAAAGTCTATAAAAATTAGGATGAAGAAAGTTATCATCATTTTTCATTTTGTTAATACACCTTAGTCTTTTACTGTCATCCTTATGATCTATGTAGTCTTCAACATTATCTTTCCCAAATCGGACGTTCTTTATCCTTATCTTGTCTTGATTGTCTTGGTATTTGATTTGAATGAGATATTTCTTCTTGGAGTGATCGTTGGTTTCCACTTTCTGTGGGAATCCCAAACTTAGTAATTTGGCCTTTTTAAAATCACTTCTTTTAAAAGATTGTTTTTGGGTACTATTTTTAGATTTGTTCGGTGCGGAGTTCCCCTCATCAATTCTATTTTTAGATTTACCTGGTGCGGGTTTCCCCTCATTTGAACTATTTTTAGACTTATTCATAGTTGAACTATTTTTTTGTTTTTTTGATACAGGATTTAGTTCATCTTCGTCATTGTCGTCATCATCGATTTGTCTATTTTTAGACGAAATTGGTGCAGGTTTCCCCTGCAAAAGGTCTTTTAAGCTAAGCATTTTTATTAAATTGTAAATATTAAAATAATTATTACAAAATGCCTAGAAAAGGAACTAAAAACTTGAAAAAACTCAAGGTCGAATCTCCTATCAAACCTAGGAAGTTAATATTTTCTGATGATGAAGTTGAGGATCAGAATAATTCTATTGAAGCTTCAGAAGTTGAAGGTGTGGTTGAAGATTATGAGGAATTAGAAAAACCAAGGAAGAAGATTCAAACTAAAAAGAAGGTGAATAACAAGGATGATGATGATGATGATGAAGAGGAGGATGACGAAGAAGTCTTTAGATCACCACGAAAGAAGTCTCCTAAGAAGAAGAGCTCTGTTAAGAAAGCTACAATTAAGGATGAAGATCTTCCCGATGAAGTTACTCCTACTCTAAGAACCAGCAAGTTCCGATATTCAGAACATAAGGGTGAAAGAGGTACGACGATTATTTGTACCTACAAAGATTTCAAGATGAACAAGGGTATGAGCGTTGCTGTACTATGGAGAGCTAAGGGTTCAGAGAAAGTGTCTTTGTTGGAAACCTTTATAGATAAGTTTGATTTCGTTAAACATTACCATCTTCATAAAGATGATTAATATACGTTTATAAGTATATAATGTCTATTTGCCCATAACAATCACATTATCAGGGCTTATATAAAGACTATAATCATGATGTAAAAATATATGCATTGTGACTCTCCTTTGAAATGTTCTCGAATTATCGTAGGTTAGGTTAAGATCAAATGGTTTTACCTCTGTAGTGTCAATTCCTGAATTAAATTTACCCTCATAGTTTAAAGCATCTAAAGGGATTCCGTAGACACATTTACCTATGACTCTATTTTCGTGGAAGAAGTTGGTTTGTAGATCTGTAGTGTAGTGAAATAGTGTACTTGTAGGATTAGCTTCACGACAATTTATTGCAAAATTATGTTGGTTGATAACACCACTACAATCTGTACAATGCATATTAAAACACTTCCATAAATATTTAACGAATTCGTTGTTATTAATAGGCCCCATATTAGTTCCACCGTTTCCTGTTATAGGTTGTTGCGGGTAATAATCTGTACCTATTTTCAATTGTATTGATGTAATAGCCATAGATAATCTATAATTTTTCCTAAAAGCGGTATTAGCCATATAATCGTCAGAAGTAAATAAAAAGAAAAGGTTTCTTAACGATTTAAATCTCTCATTTATTTGTACTGTGCCAGGTACAGCTCCTAAAAAGAATGTTTGATTTGGTCCGTATGTAAAAGCTTGTGATGCAAATAATAAACCTCCATTGACATACTCATTTTCGATTTGAGCTAAGATATCTCTATCATTTATTTCTATTAATTCTGTTTTTAGAGTAATTTTTTTAACTGTATAAGCTCTTGAAGTCTGATCTGTACTAAAGAAAGATGTGAATAGAGCATGTTGATTGAAAGTAAAATCGAATGATAAATCAGTCATATATCTCAAGGGTACTAATTTCCATGTTTCCGGTGGCATCAACATACCGAAAAATGATGATATTAAAGGAACCTGGAAAACTAACTGTTTTGGTGGATCACATTTGAGGAATCCGCTTTTTAGATATTTTTGAGGTACTGTTACGCTAAACCAAGGCTCAAAAGCTGAGGATGAAAATACAGGATTATAAGGATTACTACAACCATATTCATCAGCTCTCATAGCAAATGGTTTAGCATTGTCAGAAAAATTGAGAGCACCATCATTTAGATCAACACCTTGGGTATAAGAAACATCACCAACACTATGATAAGGTTGGAATGATGTTTGACTGTAATTTTGTGAGTGATTTATGGTAGTATAAAATGGGCCTGTAGTAGGTTTGAAACCCATACCTGTTCGGGTATTGAGGTCTGTATAAGTGTTACCATCTTGTGATGGTATGTAATAGTAATTACCATTTCTAGTACCATTATTTTGAATCGGTACCTGAAAAGAGGTTTGAGCTGCATTCATGATACTACTAGAGCTAACACCCCCATTACCTTCGTAATCTTTTTGAGTTCTTTTTTGTACATCATATTTGATGTCTTTAAGAACACAGCCTAAAATATCATATTGTAATATCCTTTCTATTTCTTTTCCTCTTAAGTTTACAACCATTGTATTAATGAATGAGTGAGCACTACTATCCAATTGGAGAATCTTATTTTTGTACACAGTGTCGTCTAATAAAGCTTTATTATCACTGACATCGATAACAAATTCTAGGAAACTTCCGTAAGGATTTAGAAAATCTCTACTGTTTACATTAATTCTGACTGTATCACCGGTACCTAAAGTTTGTGAATATGATCCTGTAGGTTGAAATTCCCATTGTTTAAGTTTATGAGGAAAATTTAATTTTCCTGTATATTTATAGTTTAAAGCTTTATGAATATTTATATCCATTATGTTTCAATATAAAGTGACAAGTTAAGTAAATAATTATTAGAAAAGGGTATAAGACTAGGATTTATACCAGTTATCTCACGATTTACAAACTGAATATATAAATTTGGTTCACCGCCGCTCAATTTTAATACGTCATTATCTGATGTTGATTGAAACTTATAAGAACTAGATCCAGCATCATAGGGTATAGTTTGAATACATGCAATCTGATTCCCTAATTCATTATATTTTCCTTTTAATCCATTGATATTTATCCCTAAATATCTTACAGATGGATTAGTTATAGTATAATAGAAAGATTCTAATTCTATACCGATGACTTTACCAACATAATTAATGGGTATATTGATAGGATTTTCTTTAGACACAATTTCTAATTCTTTTCTTATAATGTTACGTGAATTGAAATCGCTCATCATTCTTAAAAGTTTATAAATATATAATTAAATGTTTGAAACATTCAAATTAAAAGCTTCTGATATAGACAATGAAAAACAGATAAAACCGACACCTTTAATACCAGAATCTTTCTGTGGTTTAATAGTAGGAGCTCCTGGTTCAGGTAAAACTAGACTTGTGGTTGATATGTTGTTTAATACAAAGTGTTTATACAAAAAATTTGACTATACTCTATTTCTTTCACCCTATAGTGATGGTTTCGATCTAGAAATTCCGAAAGATCGGTATTCAGAGTCGTTAAGTTTGGATTGGATTATATCAAAAATTTCTAACGAACATCAAATTAGAAAGATCTCGAACTGTTTAGTAATTATAGATGATTTAGTCTCTTCTATTACCAAAGATTATCAGAATCCAGAATTAATAAATTTCTTTTTTAACAGAAGAAAATTAATTCCTGGTGTAGAAATTAGTATAATCTGTACAACACAAAAATATACTTTGTTTCCAGCTAGATTCAGATCCAGTATCCAGTGGATGGTTCTATTCAAAATACCAGTAGATGATTTAAAGACAGTAACCAGTCAACAATTATATAGCACTCCACCTCACTTAAACCATATACTGAACGGACACTTTAAAAACCCTTTTTCATTTGTGTTTATAAAGTTAGATAAATTCGGGATATTTTTAAATTTTGAGAAACAAATATGAGTTTCCTGGCTGGGATATTACCTACTATATCAGGATTTTTTAGTAATCCTTTGGTACAAGGAGTGATTTCAAATATCGGTAGTTCGTTAATTGGCTCTTTGAAAACGTCAGCTGTTGGTCTTGTTAATGATGGCGTTGAAAGTATAAACAAGTACAGAAAACCTTTAATAAATAGTATCAACAATTATGAACCAATTAAACGCCCAGTTCCAAGAAGGAGAAGAAGGAAATATGAAGACTTAGAACAAGATGATGAGAACATGAATATATCTTCTTTATATAGTGATGAAATGAATTTTAATAAACCACTTAAACGTACTAAAAGAGTTGTATATGATCCTGATCTTATAACTGAATTCGAATCGTAATTTTATAAATCAAAAATTAATTCAAACATTGATTAAACTAATCTTAAATTTATGGCTGATCTTACAAGGCCTCAATATATTTCAATCGATTCTGCCAGACTTAAACGTTATGGTGATGATTTAACAGGAACTAATTATAGGACAACTAGACAATATACAGGTAACCCATATTATCGTAACAATGGTGGCGCTTCACAAGAATCCAAAACTTTCAGAGCTAGAGCAAGAGCTGAAGCTACATCTAATAGATACACCGAAAGAGACTTCACATTTAGAAATAATGATCAAATAGATTTAATTAATAATGTTGGAGAAGCTATGAACGGTCTGGCTCAAACGTTGATTTCTCTCAACATTCCTGTAATGTTTGATCCAAAAGGTTATCTAGCTTATTCTAAAAAGGATAATTATGGTAATAATACATGGTCATCTAATTTAACCGGTCTTAAAAAACAGATAAGAGACTCAGGAGCAAATTTGAAATTTCTAATGTTACCTCATTGGAGTATGGTTATAAATTGGCATAAGTTATTAAATTCGTTGAATAACTATAAAAAGAATTCTAACGTATCACCTGATACATTATATGATAGAAATAGGTTTAACAGGATTAAAAGACTGGATCAACAAAGAAAATACTATCTTGCTTATCCAGATAGAGTTGCAGCCAAATTAAATAAATATGATGAAAATATAGCAAATTATACTTTAAGACAAAGAGAAATGCAAGACCGTTTTAAATTTTTGGTTACTCAAGATGTCGTTGTTAACGATATGATTGGTGAAGTGGTATCATTATTATAGCTGTTTTGAACTATATCTAACTAAGTAGGTCCAAACTAAAAGACCTCCTCTTCGTGAAGATGCTCCAGCTATTTTAAAAGGTAAAAAACCTGCTAGCTATAAATTAAGTCGACCACCGGTGTTAACAAGTCCATTAAGAGAGGACTCTGGAGCTAGGGGAGGTTTATTAGAAGAAAGTGAGTTTTTATTAAGAAACAGAGGTCGTACTAGAGAGCCGACTACAAGAACAAATAGATTTGATAATTCCAAAGAAAGAGAGAGGGCTAATGAATATTAATTATTTAGGTTGTGATGTGAAATTATCTATAAAAATACGTCTATTATTAGGTTGTATCAATTTCTTATTAATAACCTTTTGAACGCCACCAACTTTAAGTCTAATCCATTTATCTCCAGAAGCAATCAACTTTTTACCTTGATTCAATAAATCTTGATAATCTTCTTTAGTCAAATTTGAATCATGAAGTCCCTTGAATTTCATTTTTACATAATCGTTTTCGTTTCTCAACCAATATACTTTAGGGGCAATACCTATCCATTCTACAATCACATGTTCCAATTTCCATTTACCTAATTCCTGATTATGTAGTAAACCTTCTGGTAATGGTGTTTTAGTTACTAAAGAATCAGTATCACCATACATAACATTCTTTAGTTTAAAATTATCTGAAACCAATCTAACACCACGACTAAGATTAGCTCGACCCCCTGCTGTTATAAAAGAAGCAATCTGAATACATGAACCGATTTGTTTAGTATAATCCAATTCAAAGAAAGATAATTCAAATAGATCACCTCCAAGATCCTTTATATTACTTATCAATAAATCATGATCAGTAAGACCCAAATAATACATCATCTTTTCATAAGTACATATTTGTTTTGTTGGGTATAATTTCTGACCGAATTTTCCATAGACTGAATTCATTAAAAGTTTCAACCAATCTTCCTCTAAACCATCACCATTTCGTTTAGCTTCAAGTCTTTTGTTATACAGATCTTTAATATATTTTTTGAAGATATCTTTACCGACAAAAGAATGATAGCCATAAACTTGAGCTGATTTTATTTTATTCGATTTCATAGCTTCATAAAGTTCAATACCCCAGATATATTCAATAGGGTTTAATTTCTTTTCATACCTTAAACCGTCTACAGTTCGACGTGGTATCAACGGTAACCAATGATCATCATCCCAAGTGAAATTACCTATTTCATATAAGTAATAATTAGTGACTTCAAGAGTATCCACAGGTAATGTTATAGGATTGTTAAATTTGATATATTGATTGTATTTTATGGGCATCTTTTGTGTCGCCATAACAGCAGGATATGACGAATTTATATCATAAAAATAAGCTTTCTCTCCAATCTGTAATTCTTTCTGAGTCAAAAATACCATGCCACCTTTATATGAAGATAATAGCTTCGGATATAATACCAGAGGAACACCTGATACGATCAAACTACGTTTAGTCCCGTTATTAAGTGAAGTCCTGTAAGTATTCATGGCTAGAGCTGCGCTAGAAATGACATAAGGACTAATTTTAAAATGAGTAACACAATAACTCTTGAATTTGAAAAAGACTTCCTGTAAAACAATACAATCGTTAATACAATAATCTATGGCCTTCTTTTTCAAAGCCTCAGATATATTATTTATCGAATCGGGAGTCATGTTATCGTGATCGAACTCAGTCTTACGGTGTGTCGTATTCCATTTTTCAGCCTGTTTTTTAAGACTACCTCTTGGTAAAATTTTCATTAAATCATGAAAAGGATTATCGTTTATTGAAACATGTTTGATATCTGTTAAAGATCCGACTAATTTAAAATTAGGCCATTGAGCCAGTCTTCTAATAAGAAACATTAGATCGAACTTACAACCGTTAAAGGACCAAAAATAAACAAGAGGTTTCTTCTTTCTGTGTGATCTTGACTGTCCTTCTACCTTTGGAACCAGCGTAGAATAAAATTCCAAAAAAGAATCCACACAAGTATGCAAGCCCCAAAAGCACTTAGGACTAGAAAGATGTTCTGAAACTACAACGATGAGATATGGTATCATAACACCATTTTCATCGCTACATGTTTCTATATCAAAGAAATAATTATGTTTCTTATTTCTTTTTTCATCAGATACTTCATCATATTTTTCGCGTGAGTAAACATCCATACCAACAATCGTATCATCTGGTACCAATTCACCGTTCTTCTTAGCATTCTTTTTAATTGACTTCAACATATCTTTTCTTGATTTATACACTTTTAAAATAGTTTCACGACCAACATCAAATAATTTCTGCCATGATGTTAATATAACATGACCATCATAACACAACAAGGGTTGTAAAGCAGGGTCATAACCAAAATCATAATTAGGATCAGCAAAATTAGAGATGACACCTTCCTCCAAAATAATTAATTTAGTTGAAGCTTCGGCAGCTAAATAATCGTCATAATTTTGTAAATCACCATATATATAGACAGCCATTTCAGCTTTATCCAACTTTGAGAAATCTGAAAGACATGCTTCACGACGTGTCTCTAAACGACGTAAAGATCCATTTTTATCAAATTTATGATGATTCAAAGCAGACCAATGTGCCTCCCAAAGACATATTCCAAAAGTACCCAACAATTCTGAGTAAAGACCTAAAGAATGGAATATGTGAACCAAGGTAGAAGTACAATGCACAGGCATTTGTCGTGTAAATTGATTGAAAGCTTCTTTATTGACGTCAAGAGTCTGAGCGAAAACATCAAATTTACTAATCATTAGACCAGTACGTAAACGGCTTAAACCAAACTCATCGATAGGATCTATAAGATCTTCTTTATATCTATCGAAGTGCGTTTCAAGAGTCTCATCGACAATGTTACAGAATATCTCGTTAAAAATAATCGGGGTTATTGTATCCAAGCGAAGTTTAAAATCACTCAATTCTTTTATAATTTCGTCAGACAAATTGACGTAATTTAACAGACCTGCTGCACCATCAGATCTATCTTTTATTACTTCAAACATATTATCATAATAATCTTTATTATTGAAATAATGATCACCAAATATTTTGAAATAATTGAATCTTAAAACCCAATATTTATCTTCAAGATCTCCATCATCTTTTTCAATATTATCTTTATATTGAACTCTTTTCATACGGAGATTTACTTCCAGTACTTTGAGTGGTTTAAGCGTCATTGACTTCAAATAAGCCAATAAAGAATCTGAAATCGATTTAAAATCAGGATTTCTCATATCTTGATCATCTGATGTTATTAAAAAAGGAAAAGCTTCTATTAACTTGATCTCACGTCCTTCATTCTGAACAATGCGCTCGAAATATCTATCATTGTTTTTTCTCATGAAATCAACCAATCTAATGTCGTAAGACCAAAGACGCTTACAAACGATGAATGAGAACAATAATAAAATCCAATATCCATTAAGAATATCGTCACCAATTATAGAAGTAGAGTCCTCTGTATCATCCTCAAATAAAGCAATGGCTCTGGTAAATTGACCTTTATATAAAGCTTTACGAACACCGTTCAATATAGTTGGCGGTTGCCCTGTCATCGTAATAAAATTGATACAAGCCACTGTAATCTCTTTAGTTAAACGATGTAATAGAACATCATTAAGTCCTAAGACTTCAAATCTAATAGAGTCTGGTATAAAACGGTGATTAGGATTAGAAACATAGCGTTGTAAATTTGATCTCCACTCATTGAAAACTGATATGGTATTATCTGTAGAAGTCTTGATCTGATTATTGACTAAGCAAAACCATGTGAAGATTCTGGGTTCAAATAAATCAACTCCTTCAGATGTTTTAAAATATGCTAGAAAAAGCGATATTAACTTAACATTAGATCTTTTATTTTGCTTCTCGTTGACAAAGGCTACCATACTTTTAACCAGAGTTTTAAAATCACCGCTAGCAATCTTATCAGGTTTGATAAAGTTGTCACCATATTTTTCAGCGAATTTATTGGCAGTTTCTCTCAATAATTGCCTAGTCTTAGACGAAAGTAAATAATCATCAGTAGCTTCTAAAGGTTTAAGAGATAGATTTGTATTAGATATTTTCAATGGAACAACCTTTTCAGGCTCGGGTAATACAACATTTGAATTACGAACAAGCTTAGAATTGACACCTAAAGATTCCAAAAAATTCATCACATCATCTTCATCGCTGTTATCAGATAAATGTCTCTTACCTAAAAGATGTTGACGTTCTTGAATACGACGATCTTCAAAAGCTTTATTGATGTCAGACAAATCTAGTGTTGTTGGTGGAACATACCCAGCTGTTTCAGTTTCAAGTAGATAAGATCGAATAGTTGGATCAATATAATTTAGATTATAGTAATCACTGAGTTGTAAATTAGCTCTGACTTCATCATATTCCTCTTGTTGTATTTGATTAGGAAAAATCACATTATCTGGAACCTCTGAAGGTTTATAAAAAAGATCATAATCTTCATAATCGGAAACCCAAGCAGGTGAAACAGCAGGTTCTTCAGGTTCAGAATCTATGGGAATAGCATCTTCCTTAACGATATCGACTTCTGTATAATCTATCGGATCATGAACAACATCAGCAACTCCATCAAAATATACCAATCTATAATCCAAGTCACGTTTTAAACGGTAAACACCATTTATTTTGACGACTTTATCATCACCTCTAAAATTCATTTAACCAAAATTGAATAATTAATTACAATAAAACTGAAACAAAATTTATACTACGATATTAAAGTATAGTTTAATACCATAATTTCATACTTAACTAAATATAGGAAAAGCTAAAACATTAATTCGCCCAGCAGGGCGAATACAACAC
>Ga0182212_1000096_pt1 | contig 12080 bp, 10 predicted proteins | sample G5R1MG_21_FD_129666 | JGI IMG/M metagenome (GOLD analysis project Ga0182212, IMG submission 129666) | Switchgrass phyllosphere microbial communities from Michigan, USA - G5R3_MAIN_03OCT2016_LD1 MG | ecosystem: Host-associated > Plants > Phyllosphere > Phylloplane/Leaf | place: USA: Michigan... | reverse complement strand
CTTGAGGCCCAGCTCGTCCGCCTTCTTGGCGAGCAGGCCGGCGGCGACCAGCACCGAGGGGTTCGAGGTGTTGGTGCAGCTGGTGATCGCGGCGATCACGACGTCGCCGTCACCGATGTCGAAGTCCTTGCCTTCGACCGGAACGCGACCGGCGGCCTTCTTGTAGACCTTCTCCATGTCGTTGTTGAAGACCTCGTCCACATCGGGCAGCGAGACCCAGTCCTGCGGACGCTTGGGGCCGGCGAGCGAAGGCACGACGGTCGACAGGTCGAGTTCGAGGCAGCTGGAGAAGATCGGGTCGGCGGCGCCGGGCTCGATCCAGAAGCCCTGCTCCTTGGCATAGGCCTCGACCAGCGCGATCTGGTCTTCCTCGCGGCCGGTGAGGCGCAGGTAGTCCAGGGTCTTGTCGTCGATGCCGAAGAAGCCGCACGTCGCGCCGTATTCCGGTGCCATGTTGGCGAGCGTCGCGCGGTCGGCGAGGCTCAGCGAAGCGAGGCCGGGGCCGTAGTATTCGACGAAGCGGCCGACGACGCCGTGCTTGCGCAGCATCGAGGTGCAGGTCAGCACGAGGTCGGTGGCGGTGACGCCTTCCTTCAGCTCGCCGACGAACTTGAAGCCGACGACCTCGGGGATGAGCATGGAGACCGGCTGGCCGAGCATCGCGGCCTCGGCCTCGATGCCGCCCACGCCCCAGCCCAGCACGCCCAGGCCGTTGACCATGGTGGTGTGGCTGTCGGTGCCGACGCACGTGTCCGGATAGGCGACGAGGTTGCCGTCCTGGTCGTTCGAGGTCCACACCGATTGAGCGATGTACTCCAGGTTCACCTGGTGGCAGATGCCGGTGCCCGGGGGCACGGCCGAGAAGTTGTCGAGCGACTTGGAGCCCCACTTGAGGAAGTCGTAGCGCTCCATGTTGCGCTGGTACTCGATCTCGACGTTCTCTTCGGCGGCGCGCGGGTGGCCGAACTCGTCCACCATGACCGAGTGGTCGATGACCAGGTTAACCGGCACCAGCGGGTTGATCTTGGAGGTGTCGCCACCCAGCGTGCGGATCGCGTCGCGCATGGCGGCGAGATCGACCACGCAAGGCACGCCGGTGAAATCCTGCAGCAGCACGCGGGCGGGGCGGTACTGGATCTCGGCGCCGGTCTTGGGATTGGCCTGCCAGTCGACCAGGGCCTGGATGTGCTCACGCCCGACGGTGAAGCCGCCATCCTCGAAGCGGAGCAGGTTCTCCAGCAGGACCTTCATCGAGAAAGGCAGGCGGCTGATGTCGCCGAGCTGTTCCGATGCCTTCTTCAGCGAGTAGTAGGCGATGTCCTTGTCGCCCACCGTCATGGTGCTGCGCGTGCCGAGAGTGTCCTGTCCGACCTGAGTCATGTGGGCGTGTTCCCCTTCAAAGGATTAGGCCGTCGCCAGCGGACCGCGCGCGGACATGCTGCATTGCGACAAGCGGATTCGTCGGCCCCGCCGATGCGCGCTTGGGGGGCGAAGGTCAAGGGCGGCACGGGTTTCGCGCGTTCAGACGGCGGTTTGCTCGATGCGGGCGCGGTCGGGCTCGCGCGTGCCGATCCAGCAGCCCAGCACGATGAGCACTGTCCCGGCGAGGGTGGCAAGGCTGACCGGTTCGCCGAAGAACAGCCAGCCCAGCAGCGCGGCCCAGAGAAAGGCGGTGTACTCGATCGGCACCAGCACTTGCGTCTCGGCCCGAGCATAGCCCCAGGCCAGCAGCGCCAGCGCCGAGGTCGCCAGGAGAGCGCCCAGCGCGATGAGGCCGAGCGCCGGCCACGACGGCACGACCACCCACCAGGGCGCGGCCAAGGCGAGCAGGGCGGAGATGACGAGGTTCTGGAACAGCGTGACCTCGATCGGATCGGCGAGCTGCGCCTGCTTGCGCTGCAGCACCAGGTTGACCGCGTAGAGCACGGCGGAGGCGAGGACGGCGGCGATCCCGATCAGCGTCTGGCGATCGGCGGTGTGCGTGCCGAGCCGGTCGGCGACGATCACCGCGACTCCGGCCAGCCCCAGCAGCGAGGCCAGCACCGCGCGCCGGCGGATCGTCTCGCCCAGCAGCACCGCCGCTAGAAACAGGGCGATCAGCGGCGCGATGAAGGAGATGGCGATGCCCTCGGCAATCGGCAAGCGGACGAGGGCGACGAAGAACAGCAGCATCATCGCCGCATTCACGCTCGATCGCAGGACATGCAGCCGCAACACCGCGGACGCAGGCCAGCGGCGCGGTCCGGCCAACCAGATCGGGGCGATCAGCGCCAGGCCGATCAGATTGCGGATCAGCAGGGCCGAATAGACGCCGACCATCAGCGACGCGCCCTTGATCGCCGCATCCATGCCGCTGAACAGCGCGATACCCACCATCACCGCCACGATCGCCGCCGCTCGCGACGGCAGTGGCGCGCGATAAGGGGCGGGCGGGGACGAGGTCATGACAGGTAAAGCTGTCGCGCGTCGTTGCGGCCGGCGCAAGCGCCTGATCGCGGGTTATCAGCTGGGCAATTCACCATAGAGTCAGGTCGGAAGCTTGAAGTGGGGCCCTGCAAGGCGCTACTCTGGCGTCACGGCGGATCGACATCCGCGATTTTTCCCCACGGCGGCAGCGATGTTGCATCGAAACGGTTTGGAGCGAGTTCTGGCACGTATGAATCAGCGGACGCGAACCGGTATCGGCACTTTCACGATGGCGGGCGTCCTGCTCGCGACGACGGCCTGGCAGCCGGCACTGGCGCAGCGCAGCGATGCGTCCGCATCGACTGCTGCCAAGACCGCGCCGAAGATCAAGGCGCAGGCTCCGGCGTCGGAGTGGGATACCACGACGACCGACGCCACCCGGCGTTCGTCCAGCAACAGCGGGACCGCCGCGCCCACGCCTCCCGCCTCCGTGCAAGGCTTGCCGCCCGTGATGGAGGACGCGGATCCCGCATCGACGGCCAAGCCCGTGGTGCAGCCGCTGCAGGTGATCGAGACGGTCATGCCGTGGACGGTGGCCGATGCGCAGGCGCTGCTCGCGACGATCCAGGGCATCAAGACCGAGGGCTTGTTCGCCAAGGACTATCAGCCCGAAGCGTTGAAGGCGGCGATCGCTGCGGGGCCGGGCAATGCTCTGGACCAGGTGGCGAGCCGGTCGTTCGCGTGGCTGGTCGAGGATCTGCGCGACGGACGCACGCCGATGACCGCGCGGGTGCAGTGGTTCGCGGTCGATCCCGATCAGGACCAGATGCCGACCGCGCAGATCATGGCGCAGGCGCTCAGCAGCCACGACATCGCCGGTGTGGTGGGGCAGCTCGCGCCCACGCATCCCGACTATGCCGCCCTCAAGCAGGCGCTGGCCGACACGCCCGAGGCGCAGGCGGCCAAGAAGTCGCTGATCCGCGCCAACATGGACCGCTGGCGTTGGCTCAAGCACGATCTGGGCGACGTCTACCTGATCACCAACGTGCCTGAATTCCAGCTGCGCCTGACGGTGAAGAACCGTATCGTCCGCTCCTACAAGACCGTGGTCGGCAAGCCGGGCAAGACCGCGACTCCGCAACTGGCCGAGACGGTCAGCGCGGTGGTGTTCAACCCGACCTGGACGGTGCCGCAGTCGATCGTCAAGGGTGAGGGGCTCGGCGCCAAGGTCATGGGCAATCCCGGTTGGGCCAAGGCGAACCATTACAAGGGTACGCGCAACGCCGACGGCACGATCACCGTCGTGCAGCAGCCGGGTCCAAGCAATGCGCTGGGTCTGATGAAGATCGACATGCCCAATCCGCATGCGATCTACCTGCACGACACGCCGTCTAAGAGCTTCTTCAACTCCGAAGTCCGGGCGTTCAGCCACGGCTGCATCCGCACCGAGCGGGCGGTGGAACTGGGCATGACCATGGCGATCCTCGGGGCTCAGATGCCGGCCGAACAGGCAGCGGACCTGAGCCGCGCAGGCATCTATACCAAGGTGCCGATGACGCGGACTTTCCCTGTCTACATCACGTACATGACCATGGCCCGGACCATCGACGGCAGCCTAAAGAAGCTGGCCGACATTTACGGACGGGACAATGCGGTGCTCGCGAGCTTCGCCTCTCCGCGCGAGGCCAAGACCACCCAGCGGGCCAGCGATGAACCTATCGTACAGCTTGACAATCCACTTTAAGGTTTAGTTTTCAATACCTTCATACACTGCGCAAGTATCTTAACTTACGAAAAATAAATGATTTTTCTGCCCGATTGGAACGTGTCTGCATTCTGGCTCGTTCATGATGAAACGGTGCGGTGAGATCATATGGATGCGCGAACGAAGACCAAGGTTCTCCTCGTAGAGGACGAACCGATGATCCGGGCCATCGGTATCGATGCGCTCGAGGAAGCCGGCTATGAAGTGATCGAAGCCGGCGATGCCGATGAGGCGGTGCGGATTCTAGAACAAGCGGGCGAAGTGCACGTGCTGTTCACGGACATCCGCATGCCCGGCAGCATGGATGGCCTCGCCCTGGCGAAGCTGGTGCATGAGCGGTGGCCGGCGATGAAGATCCTGATTACCTCGGGTGATACGTTCCCCCGGACTGCCCAGATCCCCGATGAAGGCCATTTTCTGGCCAAGCCCTATCGGCTTGAGGCATTGCAGAGCGAAGTGACCTCGCTGCTGCGTTAAGTCTTTCGCCGTTTCAGCGTTTGAGGGCGAATGCCGCGACCCTCCGGGAGAAATCCGCGCGCAAGTTCGACCAGAACAGCGTCATGTCATACAAGTGATAGTTGTTACCCGGCAGTACGTAAGGGCCCATGTCGAGTGCCGGCGGTGGGCCGATGTGCAGCAAGTGATCGGGCCCACACATGGCGGGTACGACGCCCGATGTCAGCGCGCCCGTGCCTTGCACGAGATCCGGCACCAGCGTCCCCAGATTGTCCTTCGCGGCGGCTTTGCCGTCCTCAACGCCGCTGATCGGATTGACGCAGACGAACTCCGGATTGGGCCCCACTTCTTTTCCATCTAGGCCGCGCCGCCTTGCGTAAGCCCGCAGCAACATCGCGGTTTCCGGCGGGTCGGCGAACGACAGATAGCTTATGATGCAACCAGTCGAACTGGCGTCCTTGCACGCGGGCATCTGCATCAGGGGCAGATCCCGCGAAACCGAAACAGGCCAACCGATGATGTAGGCAGCGGCGATCCGCTGGCCCAAGGGCGTGCCGGCAATCCGGTCTCGGATCAGACGGCGCAAGTGGAACGCGCCCTGGCTGTGCCCGACTAGCACGATCGGCTGATCGGGGCGGATCCGCTTCACGAAGGTATCGAAGGCCTGCTCCACATCCCTATAGGCAAGATCGAGCGCCTGGGTTGCTTCCGGCGCATCGGTCAGAAACGCGCCGATGGCAGCCTGGCGATAGCGTGGCGCCCAGACATCCGAGCTGGCATTGAACGCACTCGCCATGCCTTTCACGAACAGGCGCGAGCGCTGGCGGGAGGCATCATCATCGAGGTTGGCGTTCCAGTTGGTTCGGCTGACGAGCCCGGTAGGATGGACGAAGAACACCGCCGCATCGACTTTCGCAGGGCTTGGTCTCGTCTCAGTTTCCGGCCTGGTCGCATCGTCCGTAGCGGCCGTTTCGCGGGCCTGTACCTGGGCGTAATTGGATGGCAGCCAGCGGCTGGGATCGTTGACCATTCCAGGCCGCGCAAGCCACATCGTGGGATCGTCATAGCTCGCGGCAGCCAGCCGGGGCTGATCGGTAAACTTCGCCGAAGGCACGAAGGCGATCTCGGTCAGATCCTCCGCATAGACGCGCAGAACCAGAAGGACCGCGAAGACCAGCACGACGAGGCCGATGATGATGTAAAGGAATTTGCGCGCCATAGATGGGCTTGCCCTAGCCCAAGGCAATCCAAGGCGAAACCTTCACGTGCAGGCGAAGCCGCCGCTCAAGTGGCCTGAGCGGCCTCGCCGGATACGCCGTCATCCTGCTCTTCCTGGTTGCGGTGCGCGCGGCGCTCGAGCCAGACTTTGATCATCGCCACCATCGGATCGGCCAGGGCGAGGCCGAGGATGCCGAATAGCACGCCCATGATCAACTGCGCCGCCAGTACCAGCGCGGGGGGCAGGTCGACGGTCTTGCGCGCGATGATCGGCACGATCACGTAGCCATCGACGGTCTGGACGATGGCATAGACGATGATGGTGAAGATGCCCATGTCGACACCGCCGGAGAAGCCCACCAGCACCATGATCGCGCCGGAGATCGGCGCGCCGATGTTGGGCAGCGCCGCCAGCAGCGCGGTGATAAGACCCAGCAGGAATGCCATCGGCACGCCATAGGCCTGCAGCATCAGCCAGGTGGCCACGCCTTCCACCGCCATGCCGAGCAGCCGGCCGAACAGCAGCCGGCGCAACGATGCACCCATCGCCTGGGCGGTGCGCTCGAAGTCGTCGCGCTTGTCGGCGGGCAGGATCCAGGCGAACCCACGACGATAGATGTCGGGCTCGATGGCGAAGTAGATCCCCAGTACCAGGATCAGGAACAGCGTGGTCAGGCCACCGATAAGGCCGCCGACGGCGCGCGTCACTTGGCCTATCCCGCCCATGGCCTGTCGCATCAGACCTTGCACGTCGCCTTGGTCGACATTGATGCCATGGCTGCGCAACCAGCCAAGGCTCTTGTAGAACTGCCCTTCGATCGTCGCGGGTAACTGCGCCGCCTGAGAGGCGATCTGGCTACCTGCGAACATGACCGTCCATACCAGGAAGACCAGCGCCAGGAGCAGGACGATGCCGACCCGCAGGCCCCTACTAAGTGGCAGCACGCGTCCGAGCAGTCGCGCGCCGCCATCGATCAGCGCGGCGAACACCACGCCGCCGAAGATCACCAGCAGGGACCCGGACAGAAAGATGGCGAGGCCGAACGCGACCGCGACGCCAAACCACGTCGCAGCCTTGCGAACCTCCATCCGCGTGCGGCGATCGGAGATGTCGCTGGGGCCGGCGCGTCCTTCGTCGACCGCGTTCAGCGCGTGGTCTTCGGCGGTCACCTCGGCGCTCATGCCGCGGGCTGACGCGGGAGGGACGCGGTATCGAGCGGCGGGCGCAGCGATGATCCCGCTCGGCCAGAGCGCAACGCGCGCACCCAGCTCAACGGGTTCCAGTTCTGGCTACCATCGAGCGAGAACGTCACCACTTCGGCGCGGCCGCCAACGTCGGAAAGCGGCACCGGGCCACCCAGGCCGTGTCCCCACAGCGGCATGCGACTGTCGGCGGAATGATCGCGATTGTCGCCCATAAGAAACACGTGGCCCTCCGGCACGGTGACCTCTGGAAAGTGATCCAGCATCTGGTCAAGGTGATCGATCACCGTGTAACTCGCACCGTTGGGCAATGTTTCGCGATATGCGGGCAACTCGTAGACATCGCGCCCACTCGGTAAACGCACGCGGTAACGCTCGAAGGCGTCGAGGCACGGGCTCTGGTAACCGTCATTGTCGCAGAGCAGCTTGTCCTCCACCGGCAGCTGCACCGGCGGCTCGGACCGTTGGGGGACGGGCTTGCCGTTGAGGACGATCTGCCCGTTGATCACGGCAATGCGGTCTCCGGACAGGCCAACGACACGCTTGATCAGGTCTTCCTTGCGGTCGTGCGGTACGACGATGACGATGTCGCCATATTCGGGCGTGCGCCCGGCCACGCGCCAGGTACCGCGTGGTAGCAAGTGGAAGCTGATCGAGGACCAGTTCCAGCCGTACGGATACTTGGAGACCACCAGCCGATCGCCGACCAGCAGGTTGGGCATCATCGAGATCGAGGGGATGTAGAACGGCTTGGCAATGAAGCTGTGAAAGCCCAGCACCGCCAGCAGCATCAGGAACAGTCCGCGCAGTTCCCGCAGCCAGTCGATCCGTTCGGCAGGCTCCTGCTGCGCATTGGGTTCGCACGGCAGCAACTCGGCCTGGGTATCGCTCATGATGGGGGCAGGTCCTCAGGCCGGAGGGCTTCGATGATGACGAAGGCTTGCGCCCATGGGTGGTCGTCGGTGAGCGTCAGATGAACCAAGGGCCGGTATCCCGCCGGAACGAGCGACGCGAGCCGCTTCGCCGCGCCGCCGGTGAGCGCCAGGGTGGGCGCGCCGGACGGCGCATTGACCACGCCAATGTCCTTCATAAATACGCCAGCCTTGAAGCCGGTGCCGACCGCCTTGGAGAAGGCCTCCTTGGCGGCGAACCGCTTGGCCAGAGTGCCGGCGATCGTGTGCGGGCGCCGTGCCGCCTTGCCCCGCTCCACATCGGTGAAAACACGGTTGAGGAAGCGGTCACCGAAGCGGTCGATCGACGCCTGGATGCGTTCGATGTTGCACAGGTCCGAGCCCAAGCCGATTATCACCGGACAGCGTCCATCAGCTCGCGCATCCTGGCGACGCTGGCTTCGAGGCCGCAAAATATCGCTTCGCCAATGAGATAGTGGCCGATGTTCAGTTCGGCGAGTTGCGGGATGGCGGCGATCGGCTGCACGTTCTCGTAGGTCAGGCCGTGGCCAGCATGGGGCTCGATGCCGTTCTTGACCGCGAGCGCGGCCATGTCGGCGATGCGCTTCAGCTCGACCGCGATCTGGTCCCCCGTCGCGTGGGCGTACTCGCCGGTGTGCAGTTCGACCACGGGGGCGCCCAGCCGCACCGCAGCTTCGATCTGGCGCGGGTCGGGAGCGATGAACAGGCTGACGCGGATGCCGGCATCGGTCAGTCGCGAGACCAGCGGTGCAAGGCGGTTGTGCTGGCCTGCGGCGTCGAGGCCGCCCTCGGTCGTGCGCTCCTCGCGCCGTTCCGGCACGATGCAGGCGGCGTGAGGGGAATGACGCAGCGCGATCTCGACCATCTCGTCGGTCGCGGCCATTTCCAGGTTGAGCGGCAGTCCGGTCGCTGCCTGCACGCGGGCGAGATCCTCGTCGCGGATATGGCGCCGATCCTCGCGCAAGTGGACGGTAATCCCATCGCCGCCGGCCTGCGCCACGATCTGCGCCGCCCGGACCGGATCGGGATGATCGCCGCCGCGCGCGTTGCGGATGGTCGCGACATGATCGATGTTGACACCGAGCCGAAGAGGGCGCGGATCAAGGGCGTGGGCGTTGATCACCATACTATAAAGCCTAGACCTTGGCGCGGCTGCCGGGTTTGATCGCCGGCAAGGCCGCCAGTTCGGGAGGCAGCTCGTCGGCGGCGTATGTCGGGAAGGTGATGTCGACCAACGCGGTGAACGGCACGCCCAGATCGACCGAGCCGCCCGAACGATCGACCAGCGCTGCTGCGGCGATCACCTCCCCCCCGGCCTCCTCGATCGCGGCGATCGCCTCGCGCGAGGACTTGCCGGTGGTCACCACGTCCTCGACCATCAGCACCTTGTCGCCGGCTTCGAGCGCGAAGCCGCGGCGCAGTTCGAAAAAGCCTTCGGGCCGCTCGACGAACATCGCATCGACTTGCAGCGCGCGACCCATTTCCTGGCCGATGATCACGCCGCCCATCGCCGGCGACACTACCTTGGCGATCTGACGGCGAAGCTCGTGGGGCAGCTTGGCGGCGAGCGCGGTGGCCAGGCGGCCGGCGCGCGCTGGGTTCATCAGCACCCGCGCGCATTGCAGATAGTGTGCGCTGTGCCGGCCGGACGAGAGCAGGAAGTGACCTTCCAGCAACGCCTTGCTCGCGCGGAACTCGGCAAGGACGGCTTCTTCCTGCATGATTGTCTTGATCCTTGTTCTCAGCCTGCGAGCGTACTGCGTTCCCGCGCTTGTCAAAAATTCCCTAGAGGCGCTTGAGACGCGCCGCAAGCGCGCGTATAGGCCCGGCTCAGGGGCAATTTTCTCCCCGCATCTGTGGCACGTTTCGCCCCGAATTTCCGGGCTTTGCGCGTCAATACAGGGAATCGGGAAACCACGACGAATGAAGTCCGGTAATCACGTCCGTGCCGCCAGTCTTGCACTGAAGGCTCTTGGCCTGTCGCTCGCTCTGGCGCTGTTGCCGCAGGCCGCCATGGCCGCTGCGACGCCGATGCCGGCCTATTCCGCTCCGGCCGCCGGCAAGGTCGGCGCGCAGGCGCCTGTCGCGGCTGACAAGGGTGCGGCGTCCGCCGAGGCTGCCGGCAACCCGGTCAACAATACCGGCGCGACGGCCGATGTCGCGGCCAGCCCAGCCTACACGCCGATGAAGCCCACGCCCGGCATCGGCATGCCCGTCGATGGCGGTATCGGCCTGCAGAAGCAGTTCTCGCCTTATGGTGAGTACGGTCACTGGATTCATGACGTCGTTCTGGTGCCGCTGATCGCCGCGATCACGCTGCTGGTTCTGGTGCTGCTCGTCTGGGTCGTGGTCCGCTTCAATCGCCGCGCCAACCCGGTCGCCTCGCGCACCAGCCACAATACGCTGCTCGAAGTGGCGTGGACCCTGGTTCCCGTGCTGATCCTGGTGTGCATCGCCGTTCCCTCGATCGACCTCATCGCCAAGCAGTACAAGCCGGCGCCCAAGTCCGCGCTGACGGTCAAGATCACCGGTAATCAGTGGTTCTGGACTTACGGTTATCCCGACAACGGCGACTTCGAAGTGAACTCGTACATGCTGAACCTTCCGGGGCAGCCGGTCATCAATGCCGGCATCCGCGAAGTCGGGTCGAAGCCTTGGGACGGCCCCAGCCACATGGAAGTCGACAATCGCATGGTGATCCCGGCCGGCGAGCCGATCCGCCTGCAGATCACCGCGGCCGACGTTATCCACTCGTTCGCCGTGCCCTCGCTGTGGTTCAAGCTCGACGCCGTCCCCGGCCGCATCAACGAGAAGGTCCTCTTCGTCGAGAAGCCAGGCGTCTACTACGGGCAATGTTCGGAACTGTGCGGCGTGAAGCACGGCTACATGCCGATCGCGGTGGAGGCTCTGCCTCGCGCGCAGTACAACGCCTGGGTGTTGGCGCATGCCGGCGGCGTGATCGACGGCCAGAAGAAGATTGCCGACACCACCACGCAGGCTCCGGCAGCGGATGCCAGCGATGCCGCGGTGCCCGCCGATAACGCGAGCGAGGCGGTTCCTTCCGTCGCGACCACGTCCTCGCCCGCCGCATAACGATATACAGACGAAGGTCCCCGAGAATGGCCACCACCGCAGATCACTTCCAGGGTCACGTCGACGACCATCACGGTCATGCCGACCATGACCACAAGCCGAGCTTCTTCGCGCGCTGGTTCATGTCGACCAACCACAAGGACATCGGAACGATGTACCTGATCTTCGCGATCACCGCGGGGATCATCGGTGGTGCCGTATCGGGCATCATGCGCGCCGAGCTGATGCACCCGGGTATCCAGTACCTGGGCACCGTGGCCAAGATCTTCGGCTCCGATCCGAACGACTTCAACGCCACTCTGCACATGTGGAACGTGCTGATCACCGCGCACGGCCTGATCATGGTGTTCTTCATGGTCATGCCGGCCGTTATCGGCGGCTTCGGCAACTGGTTCGTGCCCATCATGATCGGTGCGCCGGACATGGCGTTCCCGCGCATGAACAATATTTCGTTCTGGCTCACGGTCGCTGGTTTCGTGTCGCTGATGTGCTCGGCCTTCGTGCCGGGCGGCCTCGGCAACGGCGCGGGTACCGGCTGGACGGTCTATGCACCGCTGTCGACCTACGGATCGACTGGCCCTGCCGTCGATTTCGGCATCTTCGCGCTGCACCTGTCGGGTGCCGGGTCGATCATGGGCGCGATCAACTTCATCACCACGATCTTCAACATGCGTGCTCCCGGCATGACCATGCACAAGATGCCGCTGTTCGTGTGGTCGATGCTGGTCACCGCGTTCCTGCTGCTCCTGGCGCTACCGGTCTTGGCCGCTGCCATCACCATGCTGCTGACCGACCGCAACTTCGGTACGACCTTCTTCGATCCGGCTGGCGGCGGTGATCCGGTCCTGTACCAGCACTTGTTCTGGTTCTTCGGTCACCCCGAGGTCTACATCATGATCCTGCCGGGCTTCGGCATCATCTCGCAGATCATCTCGACCTTCTCGAAGAAGCCGGTGTTCGGCTACCTCGGCATGGCTTACGCCATGGTCGCGATCGGCGTGGTCGGG
>Ga0182212_1000095_pt1 | contig 12338 bp, 6 predicted proteins | sample G5R1MG_21_FD_129666 | JGI IMG/M metagenome (GOLD analysis project Ga0182212, IMG submission 129666) | Switchgrass phyllosphere microbial communities from Michigan, USA - G5R3_MAIN_03OCT2016_LD1 MG | ecosystem: Host-associated > Plants > Phyllosphere > Phylloplane/Leaf | place: USA: Michigan... | reverse complement strand
CCCCGCCCTCAAGGCCGCATCCGGAGACGTGGGTGAGTGGCTTAAACCAGCGGTTTGCTAAACCGTCGTGCTCTTAAGGGGGCACCCCGGGTTCGAATCCCGGCGTCTCCGCCAGCGGCCATTGATCTCAAAACTTTTCCGGCTCACCGGGGGCGCGTATCCGTAAACGCTCTCCAATAGCGGGCTTGCTATGGCGGTCGCTGTTCGACTCTCGCTTTGAGGAGCTCGAATGCATTCCTCTGCCTATTCATCGGCTAGTCGCCGCTAACAGTTTGCTCATTCAATTCCGGTATTTCCGGTGGATGCGGTTCACTACACTTGACGGTTTGCGCGGCCTTGCGGCAATCCTAGTGCTGTTCTTCCACCTAGGTCCGCATGCACCAATGGCAGCGCCGGGCGGTTATCTCGCGGTTGATCTTTTTTTTGCTCTCAGCGGTTTCGTCATTTCACTTGCTTACGACGGACGCTTTCGTGCCGGCCTGTCTCTATGGGAGTTCACACGTTACCGTCTGATCCGTGTGTATCCTATGGCCTTCCTTAGCGCACTCTTCGGCGCAGCGCTGTCGCGGGACTATTTCGCCTCTCTCATCTTGATACCTGACCTAAGCGGCGGACCGACCGGGATGCTGTTCCCGATGAACGTGCCGTTGTGGTCCCTGCTTCTCGAAGTAGTGATCAATGTCCTCTACGCATTCTGCGCGGTCCGGCTTCGAACAGCGGCCCTGTGCTTCGTCATACTCCTGAGCGGAGGTATTCTCGCCGTTGGAATGACCCGATACCCACTCGCCCAGATTGGTATTTTCTGGCTGACTATAGGATACGGCCTTGCTCGAACCGTGTTCTCGTTCTCGCTTGGCGTCACTATGCAGCGTATCCACACTCGGTACCCAGTTCGGAGGAGAGTAACCCGTCTCGCGTGGTTGCTGCCTTGTCTGCTCGTACTTTTGCTCACGCAGCCATTCAGCGGTAGTTGGCTCTGGAATGCCGTGTGCCTATCTGTGGCCCTACCGGCAATACTGTGGCTAGGAACGATCTGGGAGACACCCAACACTCACCTTTGGCACGAACTCGGGGCGCTCTCATATCCCCTCTACTGCATTCATGGTGTCGCTCTACTTGCGTGCCAAGCAGCGGGTGGGCGAGCGGAGTATCTTTGGGCACCTCTCATTGGGGTTGCTTGGTGGCTTAACCGCCGTATTGATATTCCGCTTCGTCGAAAGCTAACGCAGCTTTTTACAGTAGATAGAGAGAAGGGAGGCTTGTCGTCCCTTGCGCTCAAAAAAGCATGACAGAAGCCGCTGGTCCGCCTCCGTATCACTGGTTCCGCATCCTGGCCAATCCGCGCAAGCTCTTCGGCGTAGCGTAACCTAGCCTTTGTATCGGCAGAATAGCCTCCATGCTTATGAGCATTCCTGTTCCTTTCAGGTGTGTCGCTCCCCCCGCCGTTTATCCCGCAATGCTTCCGCCCCCGCCCGTGACCTCGCCAAGCAGCGCGGGGAGGCATGGGCCTTGTGCATAGGGTTGTTCGATTGTTTCAGCATTTGCGTGCCCCCTGCGTGATGGTGGAACTGATCCGCAATGGCCTACAAACGTTTAGGGGAGGGAAGCCGAAGCTTCCCTCCCCTGGGAGGCATCTACGTTCGTCTTGGGCTTTGGGGGCTTAGAACCGAACGTTGACGCCACCACGCACTTCGGCACCCTTTTGCGAGCCGCCGAAATTGAAGCCGCCTTGGACGTAGACGCCGACCGTTTCGCGGAACAATGCGCTGATGCCCGCGTCGACCGAGCCGAAGCCCTTCGGATCGACGCCCTTGAGGTCGAACGACGAACCGCCGGCCGCGAAGGTGAAGGCACGCCTGCTGCCGATATCACCCTGGAACGTGTAGCTCAGCTTGCCAAAGGGGCGGACCGTGACATCGTCGTTCGTGACGAGGTCCGTGGCCAGGCGCACACCCAGTTCAGGTACGAAGACCGTCTTGGAGTCGCGTCCTGCCGTCAGGCCGATGCCTGCCGCGCCCGTTTCGGTGAAGCCACCTAGCGTCCAGTGGCGCAAGGCCAGCTTTCCGTATGGCAGCACCGTGACGGAGCTGTCGGGAAGGACATCATAGCCCAGCTCGACGTTGCCGTTCCATTCCCGGCCCTTGAACGACGCCTTGGCGGTGCGATCGAGGATGGTCATCTCACGCGATACGTCGAAGTCGGAGAAGCCGTAGACGAACTGTGCAGCGGCCTGGATCGGGCCGAAGCCTTGCTGCCAGTTGATGCCGAGCGAGTAGGTCTTGGCCTTGGCCTTTTCCGGAGTGCCGCGAGCGGTGATGTCATGCTCGGCATAAGCGAAACCGATGCCCAGGCTGCCATTTTGCGCATAACCCAGGTTCAGGCCGAACGCGCCACCGTAGCTGTTGTCACGGATCTTCGATGCGCCCGACTTCGTACCGCCATAGCGGGCGAAGCGGCCGACCGGATTGATCCACAAGCCCAGACCAGACTTGCCGCTACCGATCACGGACTCGGTCTCGAAGGATTCGGTCAGGGCCGAATTCTGCTCGATCGCGGCCAGCGAGCCGTAGATTTCCGCCGACGACAGTTCGTTGAAGACCTGCGCCGCTCCCGCCTGGCTCAAGCGCCAGTCGAGGCCGGAAACGATGTTGGCCGCATCCTGCACCAGGCCGATCTCGCTGACGGTGGTGAAGACTGAACCCCCGGCCGCGTCATCCGTGATCTTCTTGACGAGCGTGGGGATCAGCGCATCGAGAGCGCTGGCCGCCGATGCCGCGTTGGGATTGGTCGCGACCGTCGCATAGCCGTTACGCTTGGCGACGATGTCGACGGTCTTCGCCGTGGTGTTGTTCTTCAGTTCGAACGTCACGAACGGCGATGAGATCGATTGGCCCACGGTGGTGCTCACCGTGCTTGCGGCATCCCCGTAAGTGAACAGCGTATAGCCATCCCCCGCCGAGTAGATCGCGTCTCTGGTCACGTCGACCAGCACGTTGCCCGCCAGCGTAACCTTGCCGGTCACGTCGATGCGCGAGGGCGTCGATTGATCCGAGAAGCCGTTCGCAGCCGTGGTGAAGAAGGGCACGTTGGCACCCGCCTGGATCGGTCCCAGGACTTCGCTGCCGCCGTTGGCAGTGCCGATGGTCACTGGAGCCGAGCGCACCAGCGAAGGGCTGACACCGACCACGGTGGTGCCGTTGGCTGACTGGGTATAGTCGCCATCGAGCACGACATGCACCCCGATGATCCGTTCCGCACCGCCGGTTACGATGCTGCCGCCGATGATGCCTCCGTCGATCCGGGTACGGCGACCGAAGACGAGCGAGCCGCCGGTGACGTTGATGTCACCCTGGATGCCGATGTAGTCACCATCCGCTTGCGCAGGATCATATGCCGGGCCGGCGATCTGCAGTTCGCCGCCGGACACGTTGATCGCGCCGACATCCGCGCTCCAGCGGTTCAGATCGGTTGGAGCTGCATCCAAAGCGTAAGGCGCCAATTCCAGCACGAAGGTGCCCGTGCCCGTCTTGTTGACGGCATTCACGCCCAGTATCCGCACCGGACCCGTGTCGGACACGCCGAACCCGAGTTCCTGGGCTTCCTTCGACAGCACGGCTTCGGGAATGAAGTTGGGCGAGGTCGGCGTCTTGAGGTTGAGGATGTCGGCACCCAGGAAGCCCGCGCCTGTGAAGTTAAGGGTTGTGTCGGTCAGGAACGCCCCTGTCTCCTGATCACGCTGTCCTTCAATGTTGCCCAGAGTCACCGAACCGCCGTTAAGGTTAATGGTCGCCTTGATGGCGCTGGTCTTGATATCCGGCTCCCCTTCGCGACCGAACGGATCGGTGATGGTCGCACCCGTCACCAGGACCCCGCCGCCCAGGAAGTTGTTCTGGTCGAGCGTGTAGGTCTGAGCCGTCAGGCTTTCGGCCGGCGTGACCGTCTGCACCGTGTTGGCCACGGTATCGACCTGGGTCACGCGGTAGTTGTCGACCGACCGCCCAAGGATCACACTGCCCGCGATACCGCCAGCGTTGGTGACGGTACCCGTCGCGCCGGCAACCCCCACGCCGCCCTTGATCAGCGCGCCGGCGGCGTTGGTTACGGATGCCGTGCCGCCGACACCGGTGTAGACGCCGTTGGTCTGCTCTGTGCGCAGGCCGACATTGTTGAGGTTGGTGCCTGCCGTCGTCTCGGAATAGAGCGAATGCAGCGCATCGGCATAGACCGACCCGGCGATGGCGCCGGCGTTGCCGATGCTGGCCGACTTGTCGCCTTCCGCAAAGACGCTACCGCCCACCTGGCTCTTGGCACCGATCGTGACCGAGGCGTCTCCACCAGCCAGCGTCTCGGCAAAGCTGGACTGGCTTTCGGTGGCCTGGCCCGCGCCGTTGTAGAGCGTGGTCGAGCTACCGGCCTGGTTGGTCGAGGAGCTGACGGCCTCGACATCACCGCCCACCTTAGATCCGGCTGCGATCGTCGCGGACGCCGCCGCCAGGCCTTGGGCGTAGACCGACCCGGCGACACCGACCTTGTCCAGTTTCTGCAGGTCGCTGGCGGTGTTCACCACCACCGATGCCACGCCGCCTACCGAATTGTTGGTGAAGCTCGATACCTGCTTGGAGATGTTCGGTGCCAACCCGAAGAAGTTGGTCGAACTCGACGCCGCGGCATTGCCGGCATAATCCGTGGTGGTGGCGGACTGAGAGGCAAAGCCGTTGTCTGCGATCGCCCGGGCATCCCCGCCGATCGTGCCCGTGATCGTCGTCGTCGCCTTTCCGCGCGTGGTGCTGGCAGCGGCATTGCCGGCGACTGTCCCTGCGATCGTCACCGTCGCATCGCCCACCCCGGCGTTGGTGCCATAGTTGGAGCTCTGCTTGATGGATCCCGTCGCGCTATTCGCGTCAGTCTTCCGAGTGAAGGTGCGCTGATCGCTGGTGGCATAGTCGTAGCCATCAGCCGTGGCGTAGACATCCGCGGCATGGGCGGTGCCGCCGACCGCTCCGCCCTTGGCGACCGTCACGCTGGCGCCGGTCCTGCCATAGGCGGAGACATCGCCCGACGTCGTGGCAACCTTGCCGGTTGCGGCGATGTCGACCGCGGCCGATCCACCGACGGCCTGGTAGGTGCTGTCGCTGGTTTCGGTCAGGCTGTCGGTGCGCGCAACGCCGCCCCTGATCGTCTGCGATACGGCGCGGGTGTATGCGTTGGCCGTGTCGTAGGCATATGCCTGCGAAGTCACGTCGCCCTCGACGGTTCCCGATACGGTCACGGCGCTGTTGCCGGTCGCCGATGAGTACAATGCAGGTGTGACGCCCGCTTCTCCGGTAGCCAGCTTGCCGCTGACGGTCACGCTGCTGTCACCGCCGGCATTGGTGGTGGACTTATCGCTGAACGCGTTGCTCAGGTTGCGCGTGCCATTGCCGGCGCTCGCGACCTCGATCGACTTGTTCTGGCTTTGGGACTGGCTGTTCGCCGAACCGGCCTGTGAGCTGACCCGGCCATAGACCACGCCGGAGACATTGGCGTTGCTTGCCTTGTCTGCAGCCTGGAACACCGAACCATCGCCGTTCACGCCGAAATTGAGTGTGCCATTGGCGTTGCCATAAGTGCCGGTCACGTTGCCACCGGTGCGGGTCGTGCTCGACGCGAAGTTGCCTTCACTTGTGGACGTGACGGTGTTGGCAGCCGGCGGTGTCGCGATCGCGGTCGAAACCTTGCTCGCATTGCTCGTCGTGGTGACGACATCGGTGCCCTGGCTGGTCAGGGTAGTGGCGCGAAAGACGACGCCGGCGTTGTTGTAGGTAACGTCACCGCCCGCGTTGAGCGCGACGCTGCCATGAACCTGCCCGCCCGCGGCGTTTGCGAAGCTCGCGGTACCGGTGGTGGTCGTATTGCGGGTGGCCGTTTCGCTCAGGCTCGTGGTTTCATTCAGCGTCGCGCTGGTGGTGCCCACGCTGCTGGTCTTGCTCGAGCTGTTATTCAGGACGCGGCCTGCGGCGCCTGATACGTTGCCCTCGATCGTTCCGGCGTTCGCAAGAACGACGCTTTCACCCACGGCGGTAAGGTTGCCCTCGACCAAGCCGCTCGCCGCCACGGTCCCGCTTGCCACGCCGCCAGCTGCGACACTGGTGTTGTTGCTGGTGCTGGCGTTGCTGAAGCCCGTGCCCGAACTGGCGTTGCTGAACGACGTGTCGTTCACGGTGTTCGTCGCCAAGGCGTTCAAGCTAACATTGGCCCCGACCGTCCCGGCGACGGTCGCGGATGCGCCGCCCTGCCCGATGACTGTCAGGCTGCCGCCGACGTTGCCTTCCTCGCCGATGGTGGCGTCGGCGGATTTGCCGACAGCGGTCGACGTCGATTTGGTGGTCCCGTTGCTGAGAGTACCGTCGATAACCGACACAGTGGTGGACGTCGTCGAGAAGCCGTTGGCCGCAGCATTGACGCCCCCGACCACGTTGCCGTTGATGCCGGCGGTAGCGCCGCCGATGCCATTCGCGCTGACCGAGGCTACGTCACCGTTTTCGCCGAGCGTCACCTTGGCGGCTCCGCCGCCACGGGTCGTATCGCTGCGAGAGGTGGTGGTGGTCTTGGTGCCCTCTACCACGGCGTTACTGCCGTTCACGGAGCCCACGACGCCGCCCGCCGAGGCGGAGATGGCCCGCGCCTTGGCTGAAACGGTGACGTCCGCGCCAGCCAGACCCGAAGCGCTGACATTGCCCCGGACGCTGTCCTCGGCGTCGGCGACGTCGCCGGCCTGAACGATCGTAGCCTTGCCGCCGGACTGCGTCGTGGTGGTCATGCCGGCAACGGGCGCGCTGGTTGCGACGGTATTGGACGAGGATGCGACGACGCTGCCCGATCGCACGACGCCTGCACCGGTCGTGGTGACCGAAACGTCGCCCTGCCCGGTCGCGGTGATCCCGTTATGCACCGCGCCTGCGTTCGTGATCGTGACCGCTCCGCCGAAGCTCTGCGCGCGAAGACCGCCGGCGATCAGACCATTGTTGGTTCCTGCGAAAATGTTCGTGCCGCCCGCTGCGGGACGGCCGTTGAACACGACGCCGGCTGCATCTGTAACCGCGCCGGTCGTCGCATCGACTGCGCCGATCCTGCCGTCATTCACCAACTCGACCTTGCCGTCGCCCTGGCCGTCGCTGGGGTTCAAAGTGATCGAGGAACCCGTCACTGCACTCGCGCTTGGAACGGTCACCTTCAGATTGGGATCGTTGGGCGCGGTGATTGCCGCGACGATCGCGGCATTGACGCTGGTTCCGGAAACCGAAGTGGCCGGCGCCACGGGCGCGGGAACGACGACGTCGCGCGCCTGTGCCGTAGCTGCCGCCACGATCGCGATCGGCAAGGCAGTCGATATCAGCAGCGTATGCTGAAATTTCATCTTGTTCATTGTCTGAAGTCTCTCATAAAGCCGAGAGCGCGCGCCGAGGCGCGACACGCCAAATGCGTGAAGAACGCTCTTTATCGATGTGTATGGACTGAGAACAACCTGCCCTCCGTGGGAGGGTCAATCACGCTACGACGCTGTCAGGTGACACGAAGAGAGTGAACCTGTCCGGCGTTCATGCGGTCAGGTAACTACTCGCTGTTGGCGAGCACGAATGCTGATTCCATTATGATTTCCCCCCTAAGCCAAGGCCATGCAGCCCGCGAGAGGGAAATACGCGTAGGCGGCTCCTGCCTTCATCTACCGATTGGTATACGTGTCACAAATTCATCAATTATTCAGGGCGCCAATTAGGGCCAGGAGTTCCGCCTCCCGGCTGACACCGGTCTTCGCGAATGCCGTCTTGATCTGCTGCTGCACGGTGCCCAGCGAAGTGCTGCGGCGCTGGGCGATATCCGCGCGGCGCATCCCCTGCGCCAGAAGAGCGACAACCTCGCTCTCGGCGGTCGTAAGACCATACTGCTCACGCAGAAAGTCGCCGGACTTCCTGGTTCTACTGCTTTCGGCTCCCAGAGCTATCAAGGCGCGCGGCTGAAAGCCGAAACCCATTTCCGTGTCAGGCAATGCCTGGATCTTGATCAGCAAGGGCAAGGCATTCGGCGAATGCAGCAGCATGGACGTATCGAGTTGCTGACGATCAAGCACCGAACGAAGCTTGCGATGGAGTGTCCAGGTATCGGCCATTCTCGCTGCGACCAGCATGCGCCCGCGGATCTGGACAGCGGAGTGCATGACCACGAATTTCTCGGCCGCTCCCGTCATGCCGGCCACTTTGCCAAACCCGTCCATCAGCAGAACAGGCGCTTCGATAAGATCGAGCGCGCCCTGCGCGATCGCCGTGCCACGATCCTCGATCGAGCGCTGAAGACGCAAGGCGGATTGCGCGGCGGATGCGGCGGACGCGAAGTAGGCTCGTTGCGCCGGCGTGGTCCTGCCGTCAGAGCGTGAGTGCATGACGGCCAAGCCGACCATCGCTCCGTCCTCCACCGCAAGCGCCGTTTGACAGCCGAATGGCTGATGATGTTTCTCGCTTGCTTCCACATAGGCATTGTCGCGAAGCTGCGACTTCACCGCGTCATAGTGCTTTTCCCAGAGCACGGTGCCAGGGGCGATGCCGGCCGATGCAGCGATGCGGTAATTGACCAAGGTGTCGTGATGACCGGCTATGGCCAGAAAGTCGGACGCATATGTCTCGTCCGCTCCCGTCATGAAGTTGAAGGCGATTTCTCCTCGGGCATCGACGCCTAGCAACTGCGCGCGCAGCGAACCCGTCGCGGCCGCCATAGTCTCCAGGGCGCCATGCCAAAGGCTGGTATCGAGTGCCGCCTTGAGCAGAGTCTCCCGCAGCGCCGCCAGCGAGCGCTGATCGCCAACTTTCATTATCTTACCCCCCGGTTAAGCATAAGCAACTAGGGGTCTAGACCTATATGTCTAGCGGTTATTTATACGGATAGACACTTCATTGCGTTATTCTAACGTATTTCATAGTTTTTCGACAGACACATACCCATGACTTCAACGATACGCGTGTCCGGAAATTTCCCGTTAAGGAACATGGCCCTATTGGTTGCATCCAATCACATTTGCAGAACCCTGCAGTTCAGGGACCCCGCTTGAGGATCTCATGCTGGATATCTGTACCATCGATCTGCAAGCTTTCCGCAGGACGGCCCGGTTGATGGGAATCGTGGCCGTTGCGGCGATCAACGACGTGCTACTGCTGGCATAACGCGGCGCGCGCGAGGCTGTTAGCGCTGGCCGTCGTTGCCGACTTGGGGGATAGCCAGCGCGTAGAATAGCAAGGCCGCCATCATCGTCGCCGCGATTGCGAACGGGAACGTGGGCGAAACCTGGTAGAGCAGGGTCGCCAAGATGGGCGGCAGCACGATGGACGCGCCCGTGATGGTGGACACGGCACCCGCGACGGCGGCCTGGTCCGAGTGCCCCGCAGTCAGGAACGCACCGCCCGCATAGCCCGATCTGGCGAGGCCATATCCAAGCGACATCACGAAGAACGAGATGAGCAAGGACGTGAAGGTCGACTGGAAAAGGATGGCGCCGTTGCCAGCGGCGGCGAGAACGGCGCCAATGCGCAGCATCGCCTTGGGCCTCATGCCGCCAAGGCCGATGATACCCCATTGCGCGATCAACCCGGCGACGGCGCCGCACACCATCGTCTGCCCGATCACGACTTGTGCGGCAGCGGGCTCCACCCTCAGGGTGTCGATCACCATGAATCCTATCGTGTAGGTATTGAATGCCTGCATCGATGCGGCGACCAAGCCATAGATCAGGAACGGCCGTATGCGCGGATCACGCCAGACAAGCACCCGGCGCGGCGATACCGCGGCGTAGTCTAACGGCAGGGCTGTAGGACGGTCCGAGGGAACGAACCACAGCACCGCCAGGGCGGTCAGCGAGCCGAGCGCGGCAAATCCGAACAGCGGGCCGGCAAGACCGAGCGGCCACAGGATCAGGAACGGCGCCAGGGCCGGCCCCAGGATGCTGCCCATGTTGCTGCTGCCCGACAACGCCGAGAGCGCCTTGACCCGGACCTGCCCGGCGGTCTTGTCCGCGACATAGGCCTGCGCCGCCGTCGCCGAGGCGGAGCCAAGCAGACCATACGTCGATCGCATCAAGAGCAGCGTCACGAAGACCATGAACGGCGCCATCATCCCGCGCAGCCCGACGAAGACGGCCGCGCCGCAACCGGCCAGCGAGAGCACCACACCGGCAAGCCCGAGCAGGATGAGCGGCCGCCTGCCCCATCGATCGGAAAGCCGCGCCCAGTAAGGCGAGGCCAAGGCCCAGAGCAGCGCCGACAGCGAGAAGACGCCCGCGACCAGATGGTCGGCAATGCCGATCTCACGCCCGATGACCGGCATGACCGACATCAGTCCGGTGCTGGCGATCGACGAAACCAGCATGACAGAAGCCACGGCGAGGAACGTATCTCGCGACAGCGCCGGCCGCGCGCCTTCGTCCATCTCGCTCATCGCGCGATGCAGATCATCGCTTCGCCCTTGCCCGGTATTCCGTACCATTCAGAAGCCGACATATCCGCTCAAGCGGTTCGCTGTGCTTCCAGGTAAGCGCGCCCGATCTCGGTGGCACGCTCGACCAGCGCCGGTCGCAGCCCGATCCCTCGAGCGCAGAACACGATCGAACTGCGCAGCAAGGCCTGATCGTCGCCGGTGTAGTCCAGCACCGGCGGTTCGGTAGTCCGCACCACCTGCATCGTCGCCGCGACATGCTCGATAAAGGCGATCGTGTTCTCGGCCGAGAGCAGGTCGCCCTCTATATCCCCGGCCGCGTGCGCTGCCGACAGCGTGGCCGAGAGCGACGGCAGGGACTTGCGTTTGACACGGCGGTAGATCAGGCGCGCGAGACTGGGGTCGCCCGCGATGCTCCGGAACACCAGCCTGGCGCCGTTTTCCGAGCCGCTGCTGCGGGCGGCGATGGCGATCACCATCCGCTGCGCCACCAGCCGCGCCAGCCCCTCTCCGGACGGCTCCAGTTCTCCGAAGGCGACGAATGCACGATCCTGCCCTTCCAGCACGCGTCGCAGCACGCCGCGATACAAGTGCGACTTGGTGGGGAAGTGCCGGTAGATCAGCGCTTGCGAGATGTCGGACTGCTGGGCGATCCACTCGACCTTGGTCTTGTCGAACCCGTGTTCGGCGAAGACGCGCAGCGCCACCGTGAGTATCGCGTCCCGACGGTCCGCGCTGGAAAGGCGTGGGCGACCCATAGCGTTGCGCTGTCTCGTCCTGATCCGCAAGGCCCGGCGAACAATCGCCATCTATGGTCGCCGGCTGCGAAGATATTGAAGTGGTGCTATCCACTATGACTGCCCTGGCGGCGCGTCAACAGACGCCCCGCTCGGGCATGAATCCGCGATGACGCTCTCACGACAACTCGTACTCGGCGGGATCCGGCCGCCGTGAGTCCTGCCAGGACTTGATCAGGCGCCAGGGGTAATAGCCGATAAGACGGCCCTTGGGCGTGGCATGCCGATGCCGAATGCTGGGATGGTTCCAGATCATCCGCTGCAGTTGTTCGTCCGCCTCCTGATTGTAGCGGTCAAAACTCTCGCGCTTGACCTCGATCGCGCGGGCGTTTCGATGCGCCATCAGATCGAAGCAGCCCAGGATCATGTTGGCCTGGTTCTCGGCCAGGAGGTTCACGCCGGCGCCATGCCCCGCGACGCTGCCGGGGCCACCGATCATGAACAGGTTCGGAAAGCCCGGCATCGCCATGCCGCGATGCGCCTTGATCTCCTCGGGATCGCGCCAGATCTCCTCGATCGTGCGACCGCCCAGCCCCTCGATGTGCATCGCGGTGATGATGCGGCCGGTATAGCCGGTGGCATAGATGATGGCGTCCAGCTCGATCAGACGGCCGTCCTTGGTCAGGATACCGTTCTCCACGATGCGATCGATCCCGCTGGTTTCCAGCTCGACGTGATCCTGCTTGAGCATGTCGAACCAGCCCGCATCCATGCAGTAGCGCGTGCCGCCTGCGGGATAGTCGGGCGTCACTTTGGGCTTTAGTTCGGGATGATCCGCCAGTTCGCTGTCGATGTAAGCCAGCAGGCGCAGACGCAGCTGCTCGTTCTCGGCGCTGACCGAGCGGCCCTGGTGCGGCCAGGCCGGATCGATGACGCAGCTGGGATAGAGGCCGTCCGAGGTCCACCAGTAGGTGATGAGGCGATACCACTGGGCGTAGTGCGGGATGTGGCGCATGGCCCACTTGGCGCCCTCGGGCACTTCGGCGTTGAGATGCGGCACCGGCATGACCCAGCGCTTCAATCGCTGAAACACCGTCAGCTGACTCGCGATCTTCGCCAGCGAGGTCGAAAGCTGCATCGAGCTGG
>Ga0182212_1000094_pt1 | contig 12412 bp, 12 predicted proteins | sample G5R1MG_21_FD_129666 | JGI IMG/M metagenome (GOLD analysis project Ga0182212, IMG submission 129666) | Switchgrass phyllosphere microbial communities from Michigan, USA - G5R3_MAIN_03OCT2016_LD1 MG | ecosystem: Host-associated > Plants > Phyllosphere > Phylloplane/Leaf | place: USA: Michigan... | reverse complement strand
GAACGTCGCCCGGACTTGCCCGAGCGACATTCTCTGAGGCGTGCACTTAAACAGTGCTTCTTCGCGCGAGAGCTACGCCGGTACGGCTGCTGTCGAATGTGAGCAGATAAGCCGCTTCAGTCCACAAGACCCACTTCCGCACGCTCGCGCGTACTTTCGCATCCCATCTTCAGCCGTCCATACGGATTGCGAGGGCGCAGATCGGAACGGCTTGGTTTTGGGACAAACCCGCCGTTCCCGTAAGGCAGACTAAGCGGCAGTCCCCCGTAAGAGCTGCCGTTTAGCGCCTGTGAAGTCGACTCCGTGAAAGGCGAGCGCCGTATTAGACCGTTAGACGGTGCGGATGGTCCCGCCATCAATCACGAACTCGGCCCCATGGATCGCTGCAGCACGGTCTGCCGCGAGATAGGCGATGAGGTCGGCAACCTCCGCGGGCTGCGCTCCGCGTCCGATCGGTATTCCGCCGAGGGTATCGAGAACCGAACTGCGCGCGTCCTCGATCGTACCGCCATTGGCCGTCCGAAGCATTCGAAGGAAATCTTCAGCTGCTTCGGTCATGATCCAGCCGGGCGAGACGGCGTTGACACGTACGCCCTTGGGGCCGAGCTCCTTCGAAATGGATTTGCTGTAGGTCCTCAGCGCAGCCTTCGCGGCGGCATAGCCCGTTGTGGACTCGGGCAGCGGCAGAACGGACTGTATCGACGTGACGTGAACCACGGCCCCCTCGCCACGATCGAGCATCTGCGGGATCACCAGACGATCGAGCCGGACCGCCGCCAGCAGATTGAGGTTCAGCTCGGCGAGCCAGTGATCGTCCGTCAGCGCGACAAAGCCACCGGCCGGCGAGGCCGACCCGCCGACGACATGGGCCATGATGTCGATGCCACCCAGCCGCTGAAGCGCCACTCTGGCCAGTGCTTCGCTGCCTTCCGCGGTCGTCAGGTCCGCCTGCACATATTCGACGCCCTCAATGGAATCCTTGAGTGCGCGAGCTGCCGTAACCACGCGGGCTCCTCCAGCCAGGAAGCGCTCGACCGTAGCCCGGCCCAGACCCTTGGTGCCACCACTGATGAGTACGCGCTTGCCGGCGAATTCGGTGGGATCCGCCTTGATGCTCATACCGAGACCTCCAAGGTTTCGATGGCGCCGTGCGCGAGCTTAAAACGATAGGTGAAGCGAAGCGGACTGCCCGGAAAATCGCCGTGCGCTGGACCTTCAACGATGACGTCGCCGTCCTCTTCCCGAAGCGTGTCCGGCTCGAAGATGGCCTTCACCGGAACGACTTCCTTTTCTAGCAGCCGGCGAATTGCGGCGTGCCCTTCAAAGTGCTTGCCGTTGTCGATGAAGACGGCGTCATGAACGAACGGCTTCATCATGCCATCAACGTCGAGGCGGGCGTTGGCCTCGACATAATCGGCGATCGGTTTCGGTAGATCGAGCGGCATTTCCGTCTCCTTTCAAATGACGAGACCCATTTAGCGATAGACATCTCACCAGATAATCGAGACAAATCGGCATGGGGTGTCACGGAAAGCGGGACAGTGAGTCGGCATTCTCTGATCGAGCTTGAAGCAGTTCTCGCGATCGTACGATGTGGCTCGTTTCGAGCAGCGGCGCTTGACCTTGGCATGTCGACAACCGCCATCAGCAACGCGATAGGAAAGCTCGAGCGGGAACTTGCCGTGCGCTTGTTCAATCGCACCACGCGCAGCGTTTCGCTGACCCATGCCGGGCGGATCTTCGTGGCGCAGATCAAACCAGCGTTCGAAGGCATCCAGAAGGCGATGGATACGGCGCGATCGCAACAGGAGACCCCGTCCGGAACTTTGCGCATCAACGCGTTTGCGACGGCGGCGCGTGAGATCATGGTGCCATTGGTCCTGACCTATATGCATCGCTACCCGCAGGTTCATATCGACCTCGTCACCGAGGGGCGGCTGGTCGATGTCGTGGCGGCGGGATTTGATATGGGCGTGCGGCGTGCGGATCTGGTGCCGAGCGACGCCATCGCAATACCGCTGGGTCAGATGCTACGTATCGCGGCGGTCGCGTCTCCTGAATTTTTCAAGGACAGAGCTATCCCCCAAGTTCCGCAGGAACTGCTCGCTTACCCCTGCGTCCGAGGGCGGCTTCCGAATGGCGCTCTGCTCCAGTGGCGGTTCGAGAAGGATGGCCAGGAATTGCGGCTCGACGTCGATGGCCCGATCACGCTGGACGAAGCCTCCCTGGCGCGGATTGCCGTCACGAACAGTGTGGGCATCGGCTATCTCATGGAACACGATGTCCGTGACGACATCGCTGCGGGTCGGCTTGTGCGCATTCTTAAAGACTGGACGCCGCCCCTTCCGCCTTTGTGCCTGTATTACTCCAATCGCCGCAATTCCTCCGCAGCTTTCCAAGCCTTTATCGCACTCGCGCGCGACTTCGCCGCTGGACGGCTCGCATAGTCCCAAGCGGATTGCAGAGCAGCGCCACCATCAATGTGATCGGCTTCGCAACGACAGGTTTCGGCAGGAGCGGCCGTACGAGCGCGAGTTCGTAACGTCTTTAGCTGGTCGGCAGGTGCCTCGAGGCGTCCAGGCTCATCCGCCTCTGAAACGTTCTTCAGATGGCCAATCTGGCCGTTGGAGAACGATCATGGAGATGCCTGAAACAAAACCCACTACCACCAAGCGTCAAGTCTGGAACGCTGGGCGGACGGTCGGTGCGAAGCGCGCGCTCAAGCCGAAGCAAATCTGGGAGATCCGCTTCTACCTTAATCAGCGGCGTCGTTTGCGAGATCGAGCACTGTTCGACCTGGCGATCGACAGCAAGCTGCGGGGCTGTGATTTGGTGCAGATGAAGATTGGCGACCTTGTGAGCGGCGGTCAGATCCGAACGCGGGCAATCGTCATGCAGCAGAAAACAGGGCGCCCTGTTCAGTTCGAACTGCTCCCAGACGCTCGAGCGAGCCTGCTGGCTTGGCTTGATCGGCGGGGCGGCACGGTTGACGACTACGTTTTTCCCAGCAGGGTCGATCACAGTGGGCATCTCAGCACCCGCCAGTATGCGCGGCTCGTCGATGAATGGGTGACGGGGGTCGGTCTGATGCGAAGTGAGTATGGCACACACTCCCTTCGCCGAACGAAGGCATCGATCATCTACAGGGCAACCGGCAACCTTCGTGCCGTCCAGATCCTGCTTGGCCATAGCAAGATCGAGAACACGGTCCGCTATCTCGGGATCGATGTGGAAGACGCACTTGCCCTCGCCGAGAACACCGAGATTTGAACCTGCGGGCTCCTCGCTCCGGCGAGGAGGCAACCTCACGGCCCTTGGGACTTTGCCGCCGTTCGTACCCGACATGCCGAACGGCGGCTCTCGTCAGAACCGAACATCCACCTAAATTTTCATCAATGCGCCTTACCGGTGTTTCTTCGATTCTCCGGTTTTTAAGCCAATGCTTTGGCTAACGCCTATTGTGCGATGCTCGCCTATGTCGAAACTCCCGCACGATCTCCGCTTGGACCTAATTGCATTCGTCAGGGGCCAAAGAGCCTGACGACAAAGCGTCGATCAGCCGGCAATCCGCAATCGTCGTGGCGTCGCGATGGCCCCATCTGGCGACTTCCTCGCGTAGCGTCTGGAGATCGGCGAGCTTGCGATCGATTGCTGCAATCTGCTGCACGGCCATGGCATCAACCTCGGCGCATGATCCGCGCGGATTGTCGGCCAAGCGTAAAAGTTCGCGGACCTGATCGAGCGTAAACCCAAGGTCGCGGGAGCGTTTGACGAACGACAGCCTGTTCAAATGCGACTGGTCATAGAGCCGGTAATTGCCGCCGCTCCGCAAAGGCGGGTCGATTAAGCCCTCGCTCTCGTAGAAGCGGACGGTTTCGATCTTGAGCCCGGTACGCTTCGCAATGTCGCCGATCTTCATGGAATGCCCTTGACCCTCTAGTAGGATGAGGGTTCATATAGGGTGTCCGACACACGTATCGAGAGCATCATGGCAGACGACTGCTGTTCCAAGAAGGGCAACACGATTGCCGCGCTCGGCCGCGAGGCCGAGCAGCGCTGCGTGCTGATCCTCGTCATGGTCATCAATCTCTTTATGTTCGTCGCCGAGTTCGGCGGTGGTGTGCTGGCGCGCTCTTCGGCGCTGATGGCGGATTCGGTCGACATGCTCGGCGATGCGGTGGTCTATGCACTCAGCCTCTATGCGCTGAGCCGCGGTCCCCGGTGGGAAGCGGGGGCGGCGCTCGCCAAGGGCGGCATCATCCTCGTCTTCGGCATCGCGATGGCGGTCGAGATCGTCGACAAGATCGTCAACGGCGTGCCGCCCTCGTCGACGCTGATGCTGGCGTTCGGCAGCGCCGCGCTGTTCGCCAACCTAACCTGTCTTGCGATGCTGTGACGGTTCCGGTCGGAGAACGTGAACATGTCGAGCACGTTCGAATGTTCACGCAACGATGTGGCATCGAACATCGGCGTGCTGATTGCGGCCGGACTGGTCGCGGCGACAGGCTCACCCTGGCCCGACATCGCGGTGGGCGGGATCATCGCAATCATCTTCCTACGTTCGGCATGGCGGGTGCTGGCGGAGGCGATCCCGGCATGGAGCGAGGCGCGTCATGTGCCACCTGAAGATCTACAATGACTTTGCGCGCTATGTCACCTAAACAAAGCTGGATGCTGCGTAAGTTGTGGTCCCTTTTGTTCGTCATGGTCGCGTCATCCCTCGTGGTGACGGGGACCGTGCACGCGCAGGAGAGACCGAGCTCTGCCATGATCGAGTGCAACGGCGCTGTGCATAGCGAAGGTGACGCCGATCAATCGCAGCGCGATTCCGACAAGGCCGTCCCGCATCACCACGGCACATGTCATGGCCCGTCGCTGAACGTTCCCACTATCGATGATCTGGCGGCGATGGTGCGTGCCGATGGTACGCGTCCGTTCCCCGGATCCGAAGCGGCGATCGCATCCCGGGTTGTCGATCCCGGCCTGAGGCCTCCCACCGCCTGACATGTTCCGCCGGTCGGCGTTTTTGCCGGCCCGACGCAATTTGTCAGGATCATCAGGAAATGAAAAAGTTGATCGCGGCCGTGCTGGCCGCGGCGTCCTGCGCATCGATCGCGCAGGCGCAAGAGGCCTCGGTGACGCCATCAGCGGATAGGCCGACCACGGCACGGTCCCTCCCGGCTTTCACGCTGGACGAGGCGGTGTCGGCGGCAGGCGGCGCCGCGCCGTCGAATGCGGCGGCTGCAGCGGGCATCGAGGCCGCACAGGCTGGACGCTCCGTCGCGGGCCTCCAGCCCAATCCGACCTTCCAGGGCCAGGTCGAGAATGTCGTCGGGTCAGGTCCCTATCGTGGGTTGCGAAGCGCGGAGACCACCATCGGGGTCGCAGTTCCGATCGAGCTGGGCGGCAAGCGCAGTGCCCGGGTCGCAGTCGCCACCGCGCAGGTCTCACGGGCGCAACTCCAGTCCGCGATCGCCATGGCCGATATCCGCGTGCAGGTGACGCAGCTCTATGTCGAGGCGGTCGCGGCCGAACGCCGGTTGACGACGGCCCGTGATCAAGCGCGGATCGCGGCGGAAGTGCTGCGCGGCGCCGGGGTGCGAGTCCAGGCGGGTCGGGCATCGCCGCTCGAACAGCAGCGCGCGAACGTGTCGCGTATCAACGCGGAAGCCAACGTCGAGCGGCTGACGCGGCTTGCGGAGGCGGCACGCACCAACCTCGCGCGCCGGATTGACCACCCGATCGATGGCCCGCTGGATGCAGGCTTGCTCGACCGGGTCCCGGCATCGACGTTCGAGCCGGTTGCGCTGCAAAGAGCCGAAGGCACGCTCGCGCTGGCGGCGGCGGATGCCGATCTCGCCATCGCCGACGCCGGCATCCGGCTTGCGCGGGCAAACCGGGTTCCCGACATCAACGTCGGACCAGCCCTGCGTCGATTGGAAGCGACCAACGACACCGCCGCGGTGTTCGCGCTCTCGATCCCGATCCCGGTGTTCAACAACGGCCGCGCGGCCATCGCGCAGGCGACTGCCGAACGCACGCGGGCCGAGGCGGTGCGGCGGGTAACCGCGCTCGACGTCGAGCAGGCGATCACCGACGCAGAAGCCGAAGCGGCCAACGCGGCGACGTCGGCCCGCGCCGCTGCCGGTCCGGCCCTCGCGGCGGCGCAGGAGGCGGCTCGCATCGCGCGGATCGGCTATCGCGAGGGGAAGTTCGGCCAGCTCGATCTCCTCGATGCCGAACGCACCCTGGCCGAAACGCGCGTCGCGGCGATTGACGCGCTCGCTAACTATCAAAATGCCCGCGCCCGTCTCGAGCGGCTGACCGCTCCGGCGCCCAACCAACAGGGAAATTGATCCATGTCGACATTCATGCCGCGTACCGTGGCTCCTCTGGCGCTTGCCCTCGCCCTCGCTGCGTGCGGCGGATCGGGCGAGCCCGCTGACACGACCGCAACCAAGGCCGCGCCGGCCAAGGCCAGCGAAAAAGGTGGCGTGGCGGGACATGCCGATGAAGGCAACGTCACGCTCAGCGCGGACCAGATCGCGACGGCGGGTATCCAGCTCGGCCGCCCGACGCTTGGTGGGTCGGGCACGATCGAACTGCCCGCGACGATCGAGGGCGATCCGCAAGGAACGCAGGTCGTCTCGGCGGCGATCGGCGGCCGTGTTGTGTCGCTGACCCGCAATCTGGGCCAATCGGTCGGGCGCGGGCAGACCGTTGCCGTGATCGAAAGCCGCGAGGCAGCCCAGCTCAAGGGTGAAGTCGAGGCGTCACGCGCCCGGCTTGCGCTCGCCAACTCCAATCTCGCGCGCGAGCAGCGGCTGTTTGCCCAGCGCGTGTCGCCGGAGCAGGATCTGATCGCTGCGCGCACCGCATCGATCGAAGCGGGCATCGCCTACCGACAAGCCCAAAGCGAGGTATCGGCTGCGGGTGGCGGCGGCGGCGGGCTCAACCGGCTCGGCATCGTCGCGCCGATCGGCGGCCAGATCATCGCCCGCCCTGTCGTACTGGGGCAGACGGTTGCAGCCGATGCCGAACTCTATCGTATCGCGAACCTCGGACGCGTGTCGCTGGCCCTCAACCTCAAGCCCGAGGACGCGGGCCGGGTGAAGCCCGGCAACACCGTAATGGTGAGGGCGCCGGGACGCGAGGCCAGCGCGCGGATCAGCTTCGTGTCGCCCGCGCTCGACCCGCAGACGCGGCAGGTTCCGGTCATTGCCACGCTCGCCAATGGCGGCGGGCAGTGGCGCGTCGGTGAGCCGGTCACGGCCTCGGTGCAGCTGAGCAGCACCGGCGGCGCCGCCAACACGGCGATCCTCGTGCCGACCACCGCGATCCAGACGGTCGAGGGCAAGTCGGTCGTGTTCGTCCGCACCGCGACCGGTTTCCGGGCGACGCCGGTCACGCTCGGCGATGCTGCCGGCGCGACCGTCATCATTCGCTCGGGCCTCACGGGCCGCGAGCAGATCGCCACCACAGGCAGCTTCACGCTCAAGGCCGAGATCGGCAAGGGCGAAGCGGCACACGAGGATTGATGCCATGATCGCCCGTATCGTCACATGGGCGGTCGAGAAGCGCTGGCTCGTCCTGCTGCTCACCGCCATCGTCACCGTAATCGGTGCCTATTCGCTCTACCGGCTGCCCATCGACGCGGTGCCGGACATCACCAACAACCAGGTGCAGATCAACGTTCGCGCGCCTGCGCTCTCGCCCGAACTGGTCGAGAAGCAGGTTTCGTTTCCGATCGAAACCGCACTCGCCGGCATTCCGGGCCTCGACAACACGCGCTCGCTCAGCCGCAACGGCTTCGCGCAGATCACCGCTGTGTTCGATGATTCCACCGACATCTACTTTGCCCGCCAGCAGGTCGGCGAGCGACTGGCGGGCGTTGCCGAGAACCTGCCCGATGACGTGAACCCGGAAATGGGGCCGATCGCCACTGGTCTGGGCGAGGTTTATATGTGGACCGTCCGGCTCGATCACCGCCAGGACGACGAGCATCGCCCCGGTGAGCCCGGACAGCAGCCCGACGGCAGCTACATCACGCCCGAAGGTGAGCGGCTGACCACCGCGGAAGACAAGGCGACCTACCTGCGCACGGCCCAGGACTGGATCGTCACTCCGCTGCTGAAGAACACGCCGGGCCTTGCCGGCGTCGATTCGATTGGCGGCTATTCCAAGCAATATCTCGTCGTCCCGGACGTCCAGAAGCTGGCGTCGCTCAAGATCACGCTGACCGATCTCGGCACCGCACTGGAGAAGAACAACACCAGTGTCGGCGGCGGCTTCGTCAACCGCAACGGCGAGGGCCTCGCGGTCCGCTCGGACGCGCTGGTGCGCAACGCCAATGAACTCGCCCGTACTGTGGTCGCAACGCGCGAGGGCGTGCCGATCACGCTCGACCAGGTCGCCAGTGTCCGCAACGGGCAAGCGATTCGGATGGGATCGGCTTCGGAAAACGGAACCGAGGTCGTCGTCGGCACCGCGATCATGCGGATCGGCGAGAACAGCCGCAACGTCGCGACCGCAGTCGCCGACCGGCTGATGGCAATCAACGCTTCGCTGCCGCCAGACGTGGTGGTGCAGCCGGTCCTCGATCGCACCGCTCTGGTCAACTCGACCATCCAGACGGTGGCCAAGAACCTTTCGGAAGGCGCGCTGCTCGTCATCGTCGTGCTGTTCCTGCTGCTCGGCAACTTCCGTGCAGCGCTGATCGCCGCAGCCGTTATCCCGATCACGATGATGCTGACCGGCTTCGGGATGCTGCGTCTCGGGGTCTCGGCCAACCTGATGAGCCTGGGCGCACTCGATTTCGGTCTCATCGTCGATGGTGCGGTGATCATCGTCGAGAATGCGCTCAGGCGCCTCGCCGAGCAACAGCACCATGAAGGGCGACTGCTGACGGTCCAGGAACGGCTTGCGGCCGTCGCGACCGCCGCCCGCGAGATGATCCGCCCTTCGGTCTACGGCCAGGCCATCATCATCCTCGTCTACGTGCCGCTGCTCACGCTCAACGGCGTGGAAGGCAAGACGTTCGTACCGATGGCGCTGACCGTCATCATCGCGCTGTTGTTCGCCTTCGTGCTGTCGCTGACGTTCGTGCCTGCCGCGATCGCATGTCTGTTGTCGCGAAAGGTGATGGAAGAGGACGGGCAGATCATCTCGTGGCTGAAGCAGCGCTACGAGCCGGGCCTGGAGAAGGCGATGAAGCGGCGGTCGATCACGATCGGCGCGGGCATCGGCAGCCTCGTGCTGGCGGCGCTCGCCTTCACGGCATTGGGTCAGGTCTTCCTGCCCCAGCTCGACGAAGGCGACTTGCTGATCCAGTCGCTGCGCATCCCGGCGACGTCGGTCCAGCAAAGCCAGGCGATGCAGGTGCCGATCGAGCGGATGGTTTCGAAGCAGCCCGAGGTGCGGTTCGTCTTCTCGAAGACGGGTACGGCCGAGCTGGCATCGGACCCGATGCCGCCCAACGCGACGGACATGTTCGTCATTCTTAAGCCGCGCGACGAATGGCCCGTTCCCAAGCTGGCGAAGGCCGAACTCGTCGAGCGTCTGGAAGGCAAGCTCAGACAGATCCCGGGCAATGCCTACGAGATCACGCAACCGATCCAGATGCGCTTCAACGAGCTCATCGCGGGCGTGCGCGGCGACATCGCGGTCAAGGTGTTCGGCGACGACTTCGCCAGCATGAACCGCACCGCCGAACAGATCGCCGGCATCCTGCGCAAGACGCGAGGGGCGGCGGACGTGAAGGTCGAACAGACGACTGGCCTGCCGATGCTCGACATCCGCGTCAATCGCGACGCGATGGCGCGGGTCGGCGTCACCGCACAGGACGTGCAGGACACGATCACCGCTACGCTAGGCGGCCGTGAGTCCGGCATGATCTTCGAAGGCGATCGGCGTTTCCCGGTGGTCATTCGTCTGTCGGACGCCGAGCGAGCGGATCTCGGTATGCTCGAACAGGTACAGGTGCCGGTTGCAGGCGGTGGCTATGTGCCCCTCTCCAGCGTCGCCAGCATCGGTGTCGTCGACGGACCCAACCAGATCAGTCGCGAGAACGGCAAGCGCCGCGTCGTGGTCCAGGCTAATGTCCGTGGCCGTGACGTCGGCGGCGTGGTGGCAGACGCACAGGCCGCCGTCGGGCAAAGTGTGCGCCTGCCGGCGGGCAGCTATCTCGAATGGGGTGGCCAATTCGAGAACCTGAAGTCGGCCAGCGAGCGACTGCAGCTCGTGATTCCGGCCTGCTTCATCCTGATCCTGCTGCTGCTTTATGGAGCATTGGGGTCGGCGCGGGATGCCGCAATCGTGTTCACCGGCGTGCCTTTCGCACTCGTGGGCGGTGTGCTGCTGCTGTTCGTGCGCGGCATGGACTTCTCGATCTCGGCAGCAGTGGGCTTCATCGCCTTGTCGGGAATCGCAGTCCTAAACGGCCTCGTGATGGTCAGCTCGGTGCAGGATCTAATCCGGTCCGGCATGGACCGGGCAGAGGCTGCCCACACCGGCGCGCTCCAACGCCTGCGTCCCGTCGTCATGACTGCGCTCGTCGCCAGCCTCGGCTTCGTGCCGATGGCGTTCGCGAGCGGGGCGGGCGCTGAGGTGCAGAAGCCATTGGCGACCGTCGTCATCGGCGGCCTCATCTCGGCGACCCTGCTGACGCTGTTCGTGCTGCCGACGCTCTACGCGCGCTTCGGCCGACGCGAGCTGCCGGCTGCGGCGAGCAGACATATCGAATTGCCGCCACTTCTCGCACGGGTTCACTGAAAGGCCAGATGATGCACGACCATGCCGCGGGCGGACATGCTCATGATCACACTGCGGGCGCCGATGCTCGGATGCTCGGATGGGCGCTGGCGCTCACCACCACCTACCTTGTCGCCGAAATAGTCGGCGCCTTCGTCTTCAACAGTCTCGCGCTCCTGTCCGACGCAGCGCACATGCTCACCGACGTGGCGGCGCTGGTGATCGCGCTTCTGGCAATCCGGTTCGGCCAGAAGCCTGCCGACGATAAACGCACGTTCGGCTATAAGCGGTTCGAGATACTAGCCGCCGCGTTTAACGCGCTGCTGCTCTTCGAAGTCGCGATCTATGTGCTGATCGAAGCGGTGCAGCGCCTTCGCGAGCCTGAGAGCGTGCAATCCACGGGCATGGTGATTGTCGCGGCGATCGGCTTGGCGGTGAATCTCATCTCGATGAAGCTGCTCATGTCCGGCAGGGATGCCAGCATGAACGTCAAGGGTGCCTACCTTGAGGTCTGGGCGGACATGATCGGCTCAGTGGGTGTGATCGCGGGCGCGCTGGCCATCCGGTTCACAGGCTGGACGTGGGTCGATCCAATCGTCGCTGTGGGGATTGGGTTATGGGTCCTGCCTCGGACCTGGGTGCTATTGCGCGATACGGCCAACGTCCTGCTGGAGGGCGTACCGGGCGGGATCAAGCTGCCCGAGTTGCGCGCGAGCATCGCCGGCCTGCCCGGCGTCGCCGGGGTTCATGACCTTCACGTCTGGTCGATGGCGTCCGACGACATCAACTGCACAGCCCATGTCACTCTCGCCAATGCTGCCGATTCAGACGCCGTCCGGAAGACAGTCCAGGACACGCTCGATAGCCGGTTCGGGATTGAGCATTGTACGATCCAGACCGAAGGCGCGGCCGACGCTTGTGCAGATGACCGACAACTTCACCCGTAAGGCGGAATGACTTTCAATCGTAGGCGACGCTGGACGGGAAGGGGATGGCAGCTCCTGTCAGATCCGGACACTCCATCGTTCGTAGTGAACGACCGGCTCTGGTCGACAGCCGCTGCTTTCAGTTGGACGCCGGATCGCGGCTGCATCCGCCGAAGAGCGGCCCTTCATTGGATCAGAACAGCCCGCTGGTACCTGCCGGTCGTTCATCAGGCCAAACCGGCTCCCCGGCGACCTCGGGAAGCCGGGACTGTTGTCAAATTTCGGTCCGTTCGGACAGCGTCAGTGCATCGTCGATATCTACACCGAGGTATCTGACGGTATTTTCGATGTTGGTATGGCCGAGCAGGATTTGCACGGCGCGAAGAGTACCCGTTGCCTTGTAGATCAGTGCCGCCTTGGTCCGTCGCATCGAGTGTGTGCCATATTCTCGTTTGTCGAGGCCGATCGTCGATACCCATTCGTCGACAAGGCGAGCATATTGTCGTGTGCTCAAGTGACCAAGGTAATCGATCCTGCTGGGGAACACGAAGTCACGGATTGTGCCGCCGCGCCGGTCGAGCCAAGTCTTGAGGCTCTTGCGTGCCTCAGTCATAATTTCGAACTGCACGGGTCGATTGGTCTTTTGCTGGATGACGGTCGCGCGATCCCGAAATGACCCCGCGCTCATCAGGTCGCCGATCCTGATCTTGACCAGATCGCAGCCTCGCGATTTGCTG
>Ga0182212_1000090_pt1 | contig 12931 bp, 11 predicted proteins | sample G5R1MG_21_FD_129666 | JGI IMG/M metagenome (GOLD analysis project Ga0182212, IMG submission 129666) | Switchgrass phyllosphere microbial communities from Michigan, USA - G5R3_MAIN_03OCT2016_LD1 MG | ecosystem: Host-associated > Plants > Phyllosphere > Phylloplane/Leaf | place: USA: Michigan... | reverse complement strand
CTTCTCAACAGAACAAACGCTGTGCCGCCCAACGAAGGGCGAACTCGCCGGCCTCGTTTCATCCTACAACGCGTGGCAACGAAGCCGCCTCGATCGGGTCCTTGATAGGCCCATGTCGTGGCGGCTTCTTTGCGTGTTCGCGCTTTGCATACGGAGATGCCCAGTGAATGCGCCGATGACTTTCGGAAACGACGATTCTCCTCCGGCCGGTCGCGAACGGCTGGTGGTCATCGGCAACGGCATGGCCGGCTGCCGCGCGGTCGAGGAGATCCTGGCGCGCGATCCGGAGCGCTACTCCATCGTCATCTTCGGCGCCGAACCGCGCGTAAACTACAACCGCATCATGCTCTCGCCGGTGCTCGCGGGCGAAAAGGCGTTCGACGACATCGTCATCAATCCGACCGCCTGGTACGCGGACAATGCCATCGAGCTGGTCTCGGGCGATCCGGTCGACCATATCGATCGCGCCACCCAGACCGTCATCGCGCGCTCCGGCCGCGTCGAGCCATACGACCGGCTGCTGATCGCGACCGGCTCCGACCCCTTCATCATCCCCGTGCCCGGCCACAAGCTGCCCGGCGTCGTCACCTTCCGCGATCTCGACGACGTCGACAAGATGGTCGCGGCCGCCGGGAAGGGCGGCTCGGCGGTGGTGATCGGCGGCGGGCTGCTGGGGCTTGAGGCAGCGCACGGGTTGAACTTGCGCGGCATGGACGTGACCGTGATCCACTTGATGCCGACGCTGATGGAGCGCCAGCTGGACGAAGCCGCCGGTTGGCTGCTCAAGGCCGAGCTGGAGCGGCGCGGCCAGACCATCCTCACCGGTGCCGACACCGCCGAGATCGTCGAACGTGACGGCCACGTCGCCGGCGTTCGCCTGAAGGACGGGCGCGAAATCGCCGCCGACATCGTCGTCATGGCCGTCGGCATCCGCCCCGCGACGGCGCTGGCCAAAGCGGCGGGCCTCGACGTCGAGCGCGGGATCATGGTCGACGACCACATGGTCACCTCCGATCCGGCGATCATGGCGGTGGGCGAATGCGTACAGCATCGCGGGCTGTGCTACGGCCTCGTCGCGCCGCTGTGGGACATGTGCCGCGCGTTGGCCGACCACGCGACCGACACGCCGACCGGCTATCTCGGCTCGGTCACCTCGACCAAGCTTAAGGTTTCCGGCATCGACCTGTTCTCCGCCGGCGACTTCTCGGGCGGTGACGGCGCCGAGGACATCGTCATGCGCGATGCCGCGCGCGGTATCTACAAGCGCGTCATCGTCAAGGACGACAAGCTGGTCGGCGCCGTGCTCTACGGCGACACCGCCGACGGCTCCTGGTACTTCGACTTGCTGAAGAAGGGCGAGGACGTCTCCGACATCCGTGATGCCCTGATCTTCGGCCAGGCATTCGCCTCGGGAGGAGGCGCTCTCGCGGACCCTAACGCGGCCGTTGCGGCGCTCTCGGACGATGCCGAGATCTGCGGCTGCAACGGCGTCTCCAAGGGCCAGGTCGTCCGCTCGATCGTCGATGGCGCGTGCAGCCTCGACGCGGTGCGCTCCACTTGCAAGGCGTCGGCCAGCTGTGGATCGTGCAGCGGCCTGGTCGAGAGCCTGCTCAGCCTTACCATGGGCGCGGACTACGGCGGCGCGCGCACGATCAGGACGCTGTGCAAGTGCACCAGCTTCGGCCACGACGACGTGCGCCGGCTGATCCTGGAAAAGAACCTGCGCGCGATCCCGCAGGTGATGCAGGAACTGCACTGGACCTCGCCGGACGGTTGCTCCTCGTGCCGGCCCGCGCTCAACTACTACCTGCTGTGCGCCTGGCCGGGCGAGTATGTGGACGACCAGAAGAGCCGCTTCGTCAACGAGCGGATGCACGCCAATATCCAGAAGGACGGCACTTATTCGGTGGTTCCGCGCATGTGGGGCGGCCTCACCAACCCGCGCGAACTGCGTGCGATCGCCGACGTGGTGGAGAAATTCAACGCGCCGATGGTCAAGGTCACGGGCGGTCAGCGGCTCGACATCTTCGGGATCAAGAAGGAAGACCTGCCCGCCGTGTGGGCCGATCTCAACGCCGCCGGGATGGTCTCCGGCCACGCTTACGGCAAAAGCTTGCGCACGGTGAAGACCTGCGTCGGTTCGGACTGGTGCCGCTTCGGCACGCAGGATTCCACCGGGTTGGGCGTCAAGATCGAGCAGATGACGTGGGGCAGCTGGATGCCGCACAAGTTCAAGATCGCGGTCAGCGGCTGCCCGCGCAATTGCGCCGAGGCGACGATCAAGGACTTCGGTATCGTCTGCGTCGACAGCGGCTACGAGCTGCATGTCGGCGGCAACGGCGGCATCAAGGTGCGTGCCACCGACTTGCTGTGCAAGGTCGCCACTGAAGAGGAGGCGATGGAGGTCTGCGCCGCCTTCACCCAGCTCTACCGCGAGCAGGCCTGGTATCTCGAACGCACCGCGCCCTGGATCGAGCGGGTCGGTCTCGACCACATCAAGTCGGGCCTGTTCGACGATCCCGATAGCGTGCGCCTTCTGGCCGCTCGCTTCCGCCATTCGCAGCAGTTCTCGCAGGACGACCCTTGGGCCAAGCGCGTCGCCGGCGAGGACCGCGAACTGCACCAGCACCTTGCCGAAGTGCGACCTTTTGCGCCAGCAGCCCAACCCAGGGAGTTTGCATGATGATCGGTGACTGGCTTGATATCGGCCCGACCACGCAGATCGCCCCTGGCAATGCCCGCACCCTGCCGGTGCGCGGGGGTGAGGAGATCGCGGTGTTCCACACCATGCGCGGGGAGTTCTTCGCGCTGGTGAACGCCTGCCCGCACAAGCAGGGCCCGCTCAGCCAAGGCATCGTCCATGGCGACGTGGTGACCTGCCCGCTGCACAACTGGAACATCTCGCTGCGCAGCGGCGAGGCGCTGGGGGATGACAAGGGCTGCGTGCCGACGATCCCGCTGAAGGTGGATGCAGGGCGGCTTTACCTGCTGCGCACAGCGGTGGTGTCTCCTCGTGCGGTCGAGGCAGAGGTCGCGTGACGCCCACTTCTTCGTCATTCCCGCGAAGGCGGGAATCCATCTCCTATGCTCTCGCATCACGCGACGGCGCGAAGGCAAGAGGCGGATGCGGCACGAGATCGGCGCGATCGATAACTCGCAAGAGCCGTAAGCTCGGGAGATGGATTCCCGCCTTCGCGGGAATGACGAAGGATTTTGTAGCAACGTATTCTGCTGGCCCCGGAGCCGCCCCATGATCCGCACGACCTGCGCCTATTGCGGCGTCGGCTGCGGCATCAAGGCCGAGGTCGAAGGCCGCAGCGTCAAGATCGCCGGTGACCCCGAGCATCCGGCCAACCACGGCCGCCTCTGCTCCAAGGGCACGCACCTGGGCGAGACGGTCGGCCTTGAGGGTCGGCTGCTATACCCCGAGATCAACGGCCGCCGCGCCACATGGTCCAAGGCAATCGAGCGGGTGGCCAAGACCTTCGCCGACACCGTGACCCGCCATGGCCCGGACAGCGTCGCCTTCTACGTCTCCGGCCAGTTGCTGACCGAGGACTACTACGTCGCCAACAAGCTGATGAAGGGCTTCATCGGCTCGGCCAACATCGACACCAACTCGCGGCTGTGCATGTCGAGCGCGGTGGCCGGGCACACCCGCGCCTTTGGCGAAGACGTGGTACCGGCGAGCTACGAGGACCTGGAACAGGCCGACCTGATCGTGCTGGTCGGCTCCAACACCGCCTGGTGCCACCCGGTCGTCTACCAGCGGATCATGGCCGCGCGCGAAACGCGGGGCACCAGGCTCGTCGTCATCGACCCGCGCCGCACCGAGACGTGCGAGGAGGCCGACCTGCACTTGGCCTTGCGCCCCGGCAGCGACGTGGCGCTGATGGCCGGCCTGCTGGCGCATTGCCGGGAGGCCGGCCTTCTCGACGAGCGCTTCCTCGCCGATCATGTCGCCACGCCCGACGGCTTCTGGAACGCAGCGGGCGAGGGCACCGACTTGTGGTCCACCGCCGCCGCTTGCGATCTGTCGCCCGCCGACTTGCGCGCGTTCTACGAGTTGTTCGCGGCCAACCCGCGTACGGTGACGATGTTCAGCCAGGGCATCAACCAGTCGATCCGCGGCACCGACCAGGTCAACGCGATCATCAACGTCCACCTCGCCACCGGCCGCATCGGCAATCCCGGCGCGGCGCCGTTCTCGATCACCGGTCAGCCCAACGCCATGGGCGGGCGCGAAGTTGGCGGCCTCGCCTCGACGCTCGCCGCGCACATGGACTTCGCGCCCGAGAACGTGGCCACCGTCAAGCGCTTCTGGGCCGCGCCCAACATGGCGACCAAGCCCGGCCTCAAGGCGGTCGACTTGTTCCGACAAGTGCGCGAGGGCCGCGTGAAGGCGCTGTGGATTATGGCGACCAACCCCGCCGTCTCGCTCCCCGACGCCGGCATGGTGCGCGAGGCGCTGGCGACGTGCCCGTTCGTCGTCGTGTCGGACTGCATCGCCGATACCGACACCACCCGCTTCGCACACGTGAAGCTGCCCGCCGCCGGTTGGGGCGAGAAGGACGGCACCGTCACCAACTCCGAGCGGCGCATCAGCCGCCAGCGGGCGCTGTTCCCAATGGCCGGGGAAGCGCGGCCCGACTGGTGGATCGTCAAGGAAGTCGGCCAGGCGATGGGCTGGACCGAAGCCTTCGCTTATGAACGCGCCGCCGACATCTACCGCGAGCACGCCCGGCTTTCCACCTACCGCAACCAGGGCACGCGGCTCTTCGACATCGGCTATCATGCCGCGATCTCCAACCAGGCCTACGACGCGCTGGAGCCATTCGCCTGGGGCGCCAGGCCGTTCGCCGACGGGCGCTTCTCGACACCCGACGGCAAGGCGCGGCTGGTGCCGGTCAAGCAGATGGTGCTCGACAAGCCGCTGGCGAAATGGCCGATGACGCTCAACACCGGGCGTTACCGCGACCAGTGGCACACGATGACGCGCACCGGCCTGTCGCCCAAGCTGTCACAGCACCGCCGCGAGCCGCTGGTGGAGATCCACCCCACCGACGCCGCCGATCTCGGCATCGCGGCGGACGATCTGGTGCGCGTCGCCACGCCGCAGGGCGAAAGCGTGTTCCGCGCGAGCTTGAGCGAAGGGCAGCGCCGGGGCGAGGTGTTCACGCCGATTCACTGGACCGACCGGCAGTCCACCGGCGGGCGCAGCGGGCTGCTGCCGCGTCCGCTGGTCGATCCGATCTCCGGCCAGCCCGGCTTCAAGTCCACCCCGGTGCGGCTGGAGAAGCTGGCCGGTGAGTGGCGCGGCTTCCTGATCGCGCGTGACCTGCCCGACGTCGTGCCCGCGCTCTATACGACCCGCGTCCGCGTGCCGCAGGGTTGGCTGGTCGAACTGGCGGGCGAGGGCGATCCGGCGACACTGGCCAAGGCGGTGCTGCCGAAGGGCGAGCGCGTCGAGATCATCGATCGCGCACGCGGGGCGCTTCGTACGGCGGTGCTGAGGGACGGGCAACTCGCCGCCGCGCTGTTCATCACCCGCGATGGCCGGACGCCGGCGCGCGAGTGGCTGGTCGCGCAGCTATCCGCCACCGAGACCGCATCCTCGACCGAACTGCTGGCGGGTCGCTCGGCGGCGCCCCAAGTCGATCGGGGTCCGATCGTATGCGTGTGCTTCGACGTGGGGCTCAAGACGATCCTGTCCGCCATCACCGCGCAGTCGCTGATGTCGGTCGAAGCGGTCGGGCAGGCGCTCTCCGCTGGCACCAACTGCGGCTCGTGCCGACCCGCCATTCAACGCCTGATCGTACAGAACAAGGAAGCGGCGCATGCGTGAACCGATCGCACCCGGCGAGGTCTGGCTGGTGGGCGCGGGCCCCGGAGATCCCGAGCTGCTCACCCGCAAGGCCGAGCGGCTGCTGGGCGAAGCGAGCGTGGTGTTCCACGATGCGCTGGTCGGCCCCGCCATCCTCGACATGGCGGCGCCGGGCGCGCGCCTCGTCTATGTCGGCAAGCGGTCCGGCCGCCATTCCAAGGACCAGCCGACGATCGACCGCCTGATCGTCGAGGCCGCGCTCGCGGGCGAGCGGGTGGTGCGCCTCAAGGGCGGCGATCCGGCGATCTTCGGGCGCGCGACCGAGGAACTCGAAGCCTGTCGCGCCGCTGGCATCATGGTGCGGATCTGTCCCGGTGTCACCGCCGCGAGCGCGGCCGCTGCCAGCGTCGGTACATCGCTGACCTTGCGCGGATTGGCCCGCAAGCTGACCTTCGTCACCGCGCATGCCCGCGCCGGCGAAGCGTTGTCGCTCGACTGGGCGGCCTTGGCCGACCCGGAAGCGACGCTGGCGATCTACATGGGCAAGGCCGCGGCCGGCCCGCTTTCCAGCGAACTGGTGCGCGCCGGGCTCAGCCCGAACACGCCGGTGGTCATGGTCGAGAACGCGAGCCTGCCCGACGAGCGCATCTTTCGCACGCGGCTCGATCTGCTGGCCCTGGCCGCCAGGACCGCGCTCGGCAACGGCCCGGCCTTGCTGTTGATCGGCGAGGCGATGCGGCAACCATCGCCAGCGTCGGAGCGCACTTGCGTGCAAGCGGTGTCGCTCGGCCACTTGCGCGACGCGTCATGTTGAGCCGCTTGCTTGCGGCGATCCGCTTGCCGGTCATCTGTTCGTTCTGCGGCGCCTGCCGCTCGCGACCGCACCGTGCGGATGGCTGCACCGCCTGCGGCTATGTCGAGACGATCGCCGGTGCTCCGCCCGCCATCAGAAGTGTTCTTCGTAGACGCGGCTGATATCGCCGCCCCATTCGCCATGATACTTGTCCAGCAGGCGCTGCGCCGGGACTTTGCCCGACTTGGCGATCTCGGCCAGGGGCGCGAGGAAGCCGGTCTCGTCCTCGCCCATCGAGTTGAGCTGCTTGCGCGCGGCGAGGCCCGAGCGCGAGATGTTCACCACTTCCGCGGCGATGTCCTTCAAGGTGCCACCGCCCGGTAGCGGTGCATCGAGGCCAAGCCGGGGCACTTCGCTGCGCAGGCGCTCGCGCCCGTCCATGTCCCAGCCCTTGACCAGGTCCCAAGCGGCATCGAGCGCGGTCTGGTCATAGAGAAGGCCGACCCAGAATGCCGGCAGCGCGCAGATCGTGCTCCACGGGCCGCCATCGGCGCCGCGCATCTCCAGGAACGACTTGAGGCGCACTTCGGGGAACGCGGTGGAGAGGTGGTCGGTCCAGTCGCTCATGCGCGGGAACTCGCCCGGCAGCACCGAGAGCTTGCCGGCCATGAAATCGCGGAACGACAGGCCGGAAGCGTCGATGTACTTGCCCTCGCGGAACACGAAGTACATCGGCACGTCGAGCATGTATTCGACGTAGCGCTCGTAGCCGAAGCCCTCGTCGAACACGAACGGCAGCATGCCCGTGCGATGCGGATCGGTGTCGGACCAGATGTGGCTGCGATACGAAAGCATGCCGTTAGGCTTGCCTTCGGTAAACGGCGAGTTGGCGAACAGCGCGGTCGCCAGCGGTTGCAACGCCAGGCTGGTGCGGAACTTCTGCGCCATATCCGCCTCGCTCGCGTAGTCGAGATTGACCTGGATGGTGCAGGTGCGCAGCATCATGTCGAGGCCCATGGAGCCCACGCGCGGCATGTGCCGCAGCATGATGGCATAACGGCCCTTCGGCATGATCGGCAGCTCTTCGCGGGTCTTGTCGGGCCACATGCCCAGGCCCAGGAAGCCCAGGCCCAGCTTGTCGCCGATCGCCTTGGCCTGTTCGAGATGGCGGCCGGTCTCGTTGCAGGTCTGGTGCAGGTTCTCCAGCGGCGCGCCCGAGAGCTCGAGCTGGCCGGCAGGCTCCAGGCTGACGTTGCCGTCCGCGCCCTTGAGCGCGATGACGTTGGTGGTGCCGTCCGGACCGATTTCCTCGATCGGCGTCCAGCCGAATTCTTCCAGGCCCTTCAGCAGATCGCGGATGCCGCCAGGTTCGTCGTAGCTCGGCGCGCGGTGGTCTTCGAGTCGATAGACTTGCTTCTCGTGCTCGGTGCCGATCCGCCAGCGTTCGCGCGGCTTTTCGCCTGCGGCCATCGGCTCGGCCAGCTGGGAAACAGTCTCGATCACCGGATCTTCGCGATCCGAAACCTCACGGGTGCTCATGGCCGTGCCGTTAAGCGAGCGGCCTTTGTTGCGCCAGCGAATTGTGCCAATCGCCCGCCGTTCCCATCCACAAGGCAAGGGCGGCGATCGCCGCGGTCTCGGCGCGCAAGATGCGGGGGCCAAGGCCGATTGCGCGGGCCTGAGGCAGGGCCCGCACCGCGGCGCGCTCGGCATCGTCGAAGCCGCCTTCGGGGCCGATCAGCAGCGCCGCCGGACCAGGATGCGCGGCAAACGCCTGCGCCGCCGGCTCGCCGCCGTTCTCGTCCGCGAAGAACAGCGCGCGATCGGCGGGCCACTCGCGCAACAGCGCATCAAGGCGCAAAGGAGCGGTGATCTGGGGTAAGGCGGTCCGGGCGCATTGCTCAGCCGCTTCGGTGACGATGATGCGGGCGCGATCCTCGTTCAGCTTGTCGGCGACGCAGCGGCGCGTGACCAGCGGCTGGATGCGCGCGACACCCAGCTCGGTCGCCTTTTCCAGCACCACGTCGAAGTTGGGCTTCTTGAGCAGCGCGGCGCAGAGCCACAGGTCGGGCACCGGCTCGCGCGGGCGCAGCTGGGTCTGGATGGTCAGCAGGACGTGGCGTTTGTTGGCCTGGGTGACCTCAGCCGCCCACTCGCCGGTCTGGTCGTCGCACAGGACGACGACATCGCCCGGCGCGGCGCGCATGACGCGCGAGAGATAATGCGCTTGCGGGCCTTCGATGGTGATCGCGAGGTCGGGCGCGAGTGTGGTGGCGACGAACAGGCGCGGGGCGCTCTTGGGCGGCCAGGCGGGGGTGGCAGGCATGGCGGTGGTCATGGCGGGTGGGTGGAGATGTGTCGAGAGGTTGCTGCCCCCTCCACCGTCCGCGAAGAGGATGGTGGAGGGGCAGCAACCTCTCCGAACACCACCACCACCCTAGCGTCACGCCACCCCCGTCGCTATCCCGGCCCCATGGCTCCCATCGTCCCCGACACTCAGCACCGTGGCCTCGTCTCCGCGCTGCCTCCCACCTTGCGCGACCTGGCACTGCTGGCGCGGTTCGACCGGCCCATCGGCTGGTGGCTGTTGTTCTGGCCCGGCGCCTGGGGCGTGCTGCTGGCCGGCGGCCAGGATCGCTGGGGCCTGATCGCCTGGCTGCTGCTGGGCTCGATCGCGATGCGAGGCGCAGGCTGCGTCTACAACGACATCGTTGACGCCGACATCGACCGGCAGGTCGCCCGCACCGCCGCGCGTCCGGTCGCAAGCGGGCGGGTGAGCGTCAAGGTCGCCTGGGCCTGGCTCGGCACCTTGTGCCTCGTCGGCCTGGTGGTGCTGCTGCAATTGCGCTGGCAGGCGCAGCTGGTGGCGCTCGCCAGCGTGCTGCCGGTCGCGGCCTACCCATTCATGAAGCGGATCACCTGGTGGCCGCAGGCGTGGCTGGGCCTGGTATTCTCGTGGGCGGCGCTGGTCGGCTGGGTCGAAGTGCGCGGGGACGCGCTGCCCGCGCTGGCGCTGCTGTACGCGGGGTCGATCGCCTGGGTGATCGGCTACGACACGATCTATGCGCTGCAGGATCGTGAGGACGATGCGCTGGTCGGCGTGCGATCCTCGGCGCTGCGGATGGGGAGCCATGTGCGCGGCGGGGTCACGGCGTTCTATGCGGCGGCGCTGGCGTGCTGGGGAGCGGCGTTCTGGTTGATGCGCGCCGATCCTATGGCGCTGCTCGCGTTGGTGCCGATGGCGATGCATCTCGCCTGGCAGGTCATGACGCTCGACATGGGTGACGGCGGCAACGCGCTGGCACGGTTCCGCGCCAACCGTTTTGCCGGGCTGCTGATGGCGCTGGCCTGCTGGGTCGTCGGCAACGCTTGAGCCCTTGGGGCAATCGGCGCTGTGAGCCGAACTTGCGAGGCCGTCGATCGTTGGCCCCATCGTGCAAGCTGATCCCGTCTCGACATCTCGCGAACGCGCGACCTGGCGGCCCAAGCGCGTTCTCGCCACCAAGTCCGCCCGTGATTTCGCGCATGGCCGTGCCATCCTGGAGCGAGCCGCTGCGTTGGGCATCGACGTAGTGGAGCTACCGGGCGATCGGCTCGCCCTCGGCCTGCCGGACGATCCGCGCCGCGCCTATGCCGAGGCCAAGTCGACGCTGGCAGTGGTCGTCGCGCCGCCATCCAAGCGCAAGCTGCAGCCGATCGCGCCGAGCGCCGACTGGCGGATCGACCTTGCTGAAGGGTGTCCTGCGCACTGCAGCTATTGCTATCTGGCCGGCTCGCTCAGCGGCCCGCCGATCACCCGCGCCTATGCCAATCTCGAGGAGATCCTGGCCGCCGCTCCCGATTACCTCGGACAGGGCAAGGTGACGTCGCGCAGTCGTGCCCGGGCGCATGAAGGCACGACGTACGAAGCCTCCTGCTACACCGATCCGCTGGGGATCGAGCCGCTGACCGGCTCGCTCTCCGCCGCGATCGCCTGGTTCGGGCAGTGGCAGGCCGATGTCCAACTGCGCTTCACCTCCAAGTTCGCCGATGTCACGCCGCTGCTGGATCTGGCGCACGGGGGCCGCACCCGAATGCGCGCCTCGGTGAACCCGCGTGCGTTCGCGCGCTTCGAGGGCGGGACGTCACCCGTCGCCGCACGTCTGGCGGCGCTGCGGCGAATGGCGCTCGCCGGCTATCCGGTCGGCCTGACGATCGCCCCGATCATCGCCGCATCAGGCTGGGAGCAGGCTTACGGCGAGCTGATCGACCAGGCCGGCACAGCCCTGTCCGACGTGGCTGGATTGGATCTAACGGTGGAGCTGATCACCCATCGCTTTACCGCCGGATCGAAGGCGGTGCTCGATACATGGTATCCCGGCTCCGCTCTGGACATGGGCGCGGACAACCGCGTGACCAAGCGAACCAAGTTCGGGGGCGAGAAGCAGGTCTATGATGCCCCGACGATGCGCGCGCTGCGCACGTTCTTCGAGGACGAGATCGGAAGCGCCTTGCCGGATGCGCGGATACTGTACTGGACATAGCGGACTTGAGGCATCGTAGGTGTCCAGCCCGCGCAGCCTTGTTGGCCGCGCGGGCCGGCGCGGCTCAACCCTCCGGTGTGGGTGGCTTCTTCAGCAGCTGGCCCGCCCACTCGATCTCTCCGGAATCCGGCGCGGGTTCATCTGGTGCGGAGCCAGTCTCGGTGGCTGGAGCAGTGTCCGCCTCGTTCTCGTCGGGTGCTTCGCCTTGCACGCCCCCGATGTCCTGGGTGACGTGACTGGCAAGCTCGGTAGCCGGGGTGGACGGTGTCTTGCTCGGATCGTTCTGCGACATGCCGATTCTCCTTTACGTCAAGCAACGAGCCCGTGACGGCTTCGTTCCTGGCGGAAATGCGTGCATGCCGCAGAGCTGGCGTTCAGGATGCCGTGTTGCTGGCACTTTCGCTGATCGACGTCGACGGAGCAATGTCAGGATCGGACTGGATGCGCGCCTGGTCGCTCAGCGGGCCGCCGGCGAGGGCGATCTGGCGCGGGGCAGCGGTCGATCCGGTCGATCCGGCCTGCGCCTTCTGCAGCTGACGATAGCCGAGGTATCCAAGGGTGCCGAGAACGGCGAGTCTGAGAAGCATCATGTGTCCTTTGCGATGAACAAAGTCCAACGCGCGAAAGCCGGTGATGGCTGCACCTTGCCGCTCGGGAGCCTTGCCCCGCGCCGGTGCTTTTACCACTGACCGGGAGGAGAAACGCATGGCAGGACTTGGTACACAGCGCTCCGAACCGCCGCTGATCGGCTGCATCGAGGGCGGCGGGACCAAGTGGAACCTCGCTCTCGCGCGCGATCCGCAGGTAATCCTGGCACGCGAGCGCGTCGCCACCACCAGCCCAGAAGAGACGCTGGGCACGGCGCTGGCCTTCTTCGATCGCGGGGCGCGAGAGTTCGGGACGATTGCGGCCATCGGCATCGGCAGCTTCGGTCCCGTAGATGTGCGGCTCGGCTCGCCTACCTGGGGCCGGATCATGCCGACGCCGAAACCCGGTTGGGCCGGCGCCGACATCGTCGGCCCATTCGCGGCGCGTTTTAGATGCCCCGTAGCGCTCGATACCGACGTCAACGCGGCCGCTCTCGCCGAAAGCCTATGGGGCGCTTCCAAGGGGTGCGATAGCGCCGTGTACGTCACGGTGGGCACCGGGATTGGCGGCGGCGCATTGGTCGGCGGCAGCCTGGTGCATGGCTTTCGCCATCCCGAGATGGGCCACGTTTCGGTACGGCGCCATGCCGAGGACCGTGCATTCGCCGGCGTGTGCCCGTTCCATGGCGACTGCCTGGAAGGGCTGGCGAGCGGCCCCGCGATCAAGGCACGCTGGGGTGCTTCGCTGTCCGAACTGCCGCGCGATCATGTCGGCCATGCCGTAATCGCCAGCTACCTGGCGCAACTCGCCGTCATGCAGATCGCGCTGTTCTCCCCGCAACGCATCGTCTTCGGCGGCGGAGTGCTGGCGACGCCGGGGCTGCTGTCGCTGATCCAGGAGGAGGCACGGCGGCTGAGCGCCGGATACTTCGGCTACGATGATCTCTCGTCCGTGATCGTCGCGCCTGGGTTGGGCGATGACGCCGGCGTGCTGGGTGCATTGGCCTTGGGGCAACGCATACTTGTTTAGTGCCGTGAAGCCATGCCGATTTGTCATCCCCGCCTTGCAACGGGCCTGCTGTTCTGCGCGTTGTGAGCCAAGAATTGATGGGTGACGCACGATGAGCAGCAAGGACGAGACGGTACATTACAACGGCTCGGAAGGCGGCTGGGGCTCGATGCGCGGCATCGTCGAGACCGCGTG
>Ga0182212_1000088_pt1 | contig 12965 bp, 19 predicted proteins | sample G5R1MG_21_FD_129666 | JGI IMG/M metagenome (GOLD analysis project Ga0182212, IMG submission 129666) | Switchgrass phyllosphere microbial communities from Michigan, USA - G5R3_MAIN_03OCT2016_LD1 MG | ecosystem: Host-associated > Plants > Phyllosphere > Phylloplane/Leaf | place: USA: Michigan... | reverse complement strand
GCCGGCAAGAGCAGGAATGATCTTAGCGAGCCCATATCAGCTCCGCCTTGCCGATGACGTCATGTTCCTGTGTGATGCCGAAGTAGCGGCCATCGAACGATGCGGGATGGTCCGACAACAAGAACAGGTCGCCTTCACGCAAGCGAACACAGCCGGTCCAAGTGGGCAGCGGCCGCCCCGTGCTGTCGCGAGAGTGGCGCCGGGCGGCAGCGCGCCCGTTGATGCGGATCGACTGACCTTGTGCGCAGACGCGATCTCCCGCACCTGCGGCGACGCGCTTCACCAGCACAGCGGTCACGGGAAGGTAGTGGCGCTGCGCGGCAATCCGTCTCGCGGCGTCACGCAGCCGCGCGACAGCGATGTCGCCGGGCCTCGGCAGTGCGCCAGGCGTGACGGCATAAAGACCCCGCGGTGCGCTCGCCGAAGCATTCCATACCAGTAGCGGCGGCGGCGGTACGAGCGTAGCCGCCAGCACGAGAGCGCTGATGACCGCGACTGCCGCGCTGCGGTTGAGGAGCGGGTCAGCGCGCGTGGCACAATGCGGGCTGCGACCCTGGTCGAGAAGCGAGCTCTTCCAGCTTTCTTGTCCATGATACGTCATGGATAGAACGTCCTGCCAGCGTTCTCACGCGACCAGGCGTCCAGATCCTCGATATGGTACTTCACGAAACGACTGTGGCGGCGGAACTCGGGCCCCTTCCCGGCTCTGCGCAAGCGAAGCAGAACCGAACTCGAGAGGTTCAGATAACCCGCTGCCTGGTCGGTGTTGAGGAACGGGGAGCCGCGCGTTGCGCGTTGCGCCCGTGAGATGTGGTCCTGGTGGTCCATACGATCTGACCTCCTCGATCGCGCCGCCTCGTCTGGTTCGGCAAACCCAAGATGCTGGAGCGAAATGCGTGTGTGCAGGGTCGCAAAGTGGGGGCGGCTACTTCGCCCCCCCCCGCCCCGCCAAGTCGGAGGAAAGCCACACCGAATGCCGGACATGCTGCCAAAACCGCGAGGATCGAACGCGCGCCGCAGCTGAAATGCGGGGGTCACAGGTTCGAGTCCTGTAAGCGGCACCACCTTCTTAAAGGCACTTCCACAAGGCAACCCGGCACTGACCGGCGGAAGGGCCTTTGGCCTTGGGTGGAGCTTGGGTCCCACGTGGGTGTCTGGACAGGGCTTTCGAGCGCGACCTATGCTTGACTTCGCTAAGAGCGATCTCTCAATAGTACTCACGGATGTAGGTGTAAGCCTTATCGAAAAGCTCGGCATCCTGGTGAAGCTTGTACTGGAACAGCGTCTGCCGCAGTGCCTTTTTGAGCTCTCGCTCGCCGGCATGAGTGGATTGCCAACCTTCAAATCGAACGGCGCGCACGATCTCGTCTATGTCGTCAACAACCCGCTTGACCAACACGGGGGTCTCGCCATGTTTTTTCTTGAAGAGTTCGGTCAGGGCTGCCTTGCCGCGATCGATGTCTTCTTCAGCGGGCGTCTCGCGTTCGGCTTTCACCACTTCCTTGGCTAGCGCGAGTAGCTACTTTAGCAAGTCGGTCGATAGCAGAAGCCCTTGCTGGTGGCGGTTCTTCAAGTCCTCCAGTCGTTCGCCCAAAGCTTTGAACTTTGGGTTGCCCGCATGCTTGCGCATGCGTCCGGCCAACTTGAATCAGATTTCCTTGGCTTTTTTCTCGGGATCGGGATTGCCCAGCACAGCTTCGAGCAGGTCGGTGTCCAGAACTAAAGTGTCCAGGTCATCGCGGATGGCAGCGACGTGGACGTTTTCGTGAACGAGCTCGATAGTCTTCGCGCCAAGTCGGTGCCAGAGCAACCTGCCGGTTCCGGTCGAGGGCTTGAGCGACTCGTAAACTTGAGCCAGCCAACGAAAGTCTTTCTCCATCGGGGTCAGCAGGGGATCAGGCGACAGGGCCTCCCAGATGCGTGCCAGCACACTGAAGTCTGCCGCGAAAGCGTCGCGCATGTCGTTGTTTGGGATGCATTCCTGCGCGGCGATAAGACCTTCGTAGCCCGTCAGCGTGCGATCGACGCCGGCGAAGTAAGCAAGACACTTCCGCATCGCTGTCGGCAGCTCATGGACCATCTCCGCGATGTTTGGAACCGCCTTCTGAACGCCCTTTTCATCGAACTTCAGCGCCTGTGCCACGTCATCAAAAATGCCCAGATAGTCGACAACAGCAAGCAACCAGTCCTCGACGACACCCGTCGATCGGTCGGCTGAAGTCGCAAGCCCCTGGTTCCCGCAAGGGAGCTGGGAGCTAAACTTCGCTTGGCTTATTTTTTTTGGCCAAAGGGCACTGAAGCTCAGAGGTCGAGCTCATGAACCAAACAGTTCACCCGGACCGCCCCTCCGATCTTAGTCGGGATCGCCTCGCAGCAAGATGACCTGTTCGCTCGCTTCATTGCGCGCAGCTTCAAGCCAATCGCGTGGAGTGATACCTCGCTGCTCCAGCAGTGACAAGGGAGCCGCTCTCGTGGCGACGGCCGCTTCACGTTGGCGAAGCTTCTCCACCTTGGGTCGTGCTTCCTCGCTCGCTCGCGAGAGTGCCAGCGCCCAATCCTGCGAACCCGCGTCGATGCCCTCGGGCAGCTGCGCACTCACAAGGTCAGCCAAGCCGATCGCCCCTGTCAGCAGTTCTACCTGTTGAGCGTTCTCCTTCGCGACTTGCTTCGCCAACCGCCCTTCGTTTGCGGCCATGAACGAGGCGACACGCAAGCCGCCGGTCAAGGTGAGCGCATCGATCATGGTGTCGGCAAGGTCGAACGAAGGGGGCAAAGCAAACAGCAACTTGTGCGCGTTTTCGTTGAACCGATCCTGGTATCTTCTCGCCTCGCGCCCAACAGCCAGCCACTCCTGTGTCGCGTGCTCCGGTCGACCCATTTGCCAGGCTTCATCAAAGCGCCGCAGCAAGGATTGCACATCGAGAAAATCTCTGTCGACACGCTCCTGACGGAGCTGATCGAGCTTGTCGCTCACGATATCGATCTTCTCAGATAACTCGTGAACGGACTTCTGCACGCGCTCAAGCTTCGCCAATGTGAGCGCAAAGCCAGCCAGGGAGACGCCAACACCAACCGCGCTGAGCCCCAGGGTCGCTACCCCAAGGCTCTGCAAGCTTGAGACCCCCTGCGCAACGCCGTCCATTTTGGAGGTCATGTGCGTCAACGTGCTCTCGACGCGCCCCACCCCCTCCTCAAGGCGACCGACCACTCGCCGGACGACCTCGGTTTGTACGACTGCGGCACCCTGCAGTGCGAGATCACCGATGCCAGCCGCGACACCGACCAGAGGATTACCGGTCGCGCTCCCGACTTTTGCGGTAGTCTTCAGCGCTTTCAGGAGCCCTGCGCTTGGGTCGGAGTTCAAGAGGGCGGCCGCGGTGTCGTTCCACGCTCCCGTTTCCTGCAGGTAGCTGTGGATCTTTCCCTTCAAGGGGCCCGACGCATGACGCACGACGCTTCCGACGATGCGAAGGGTTCCTTCATCGATCCCAGTCCGCGCTTCGATGCTGGCGACCAGGAACTTACCGACCTGGTTCATAGCGCCATGCTCCGAGCTTCGTTCGTCACTTCGTCGATCATGGAGATAAGCTGACCCATCAGCGGGCGTGGCGCCCCCCTAGTTCCCATCCAAGCCTGCGTAATCCGGCCGGCGGCTGCCTTCCGGAGTCGGTCGTGTAGACCCGTCCCGCTTTGGAGCTTCGCGCTTGCACCCCCTAGTACGTCTAGAGCTCTGCTTCCTACTTCCACGGCGCCTTTCGCCAAGCGGTTCTCGACGACGTAGTTCGGCAAGGTTGGTAGGCGGGTGATCCGCGGAAACCACCGGCTTGGCGCGTGCTCTGACAGTTCGGTCTCTTCTTGTGCCTCGGCCTGCGTACTCGGGAAGCTCAGGACGTCCACTGAAGCGGTGAGAGCTGACGCAAGCGGCTGGTAGGCGGAGTTGATTGCCTGCAGTTCCTTCGCCGCTTGCTCGAACAGGGTCTTGAGCCGGACCGCCAGGGTGACCTGCATCGCCCCATCCACTCGATCATACACGAACCGCGCAGGATTCATGAGCGTATCCAGCAGAGAAGCCTCCGGAAGGTTTGTCTCAACCTCGTCGCGTGCACTGCTCCCGGCTGCGTTGATGAGCTCCCAAGCTGCAAGCGTGAGCCGATCACGCCACGCCGCTACCGCTTGGCGCTGCTCCAGATCGTCGAGATTCATAGCCCCTCACTTCGTGCAAGGGCCGCCAGCGACCCGTAGCAGCCCGTAAGCACAGCTTCCCGGCGAGAGACACCGCTTGGCCCCTGCAGTTCGGGACAGCGTGCGAAAACGACACACGCGTTATGAAGTCCCGCTGGACAGCCAGACAAGCGCGACGAACGCGACCACTATCTTGAGAATGCGCGCAACTCTTGGGAAAAACCTGCCCGTGAGATTTACGATCGCTCCAAGCACGGCCACTTCGGCGACTAGAGAAAGTACACCTCCCAGCATCGTTCAAGCCAACCCGCCGACCTGTCCCCCCATCGACGCCGTCACGCGAGTGCCGCGTGATGCGGGCGAGCGGTGCCGTCGAAGCAGTCGCCCCGTGAACACCCCTTGTGCCGCTCGTAGTGCTCCATGTGCGCCTTCTGACCATTTCGGCCTACGCTGTGCGAACGGACGCGCCCAGCGCACTCAGGACAGCGCATCCGCCGGCTGCTCGGCATCTTCAACGCCAACTCGATCTCGATCGGCTCCCAGCGACCGTTTGCGTGGAGTTCTGCGACGATCTCGCTCACACGATTTCCCCTGGTCAGAGCACGAAGGCGCCGATTACTTTCGCGATCTCTGTGATGTTGGTCTGCCCGGTGAACTCGAACTTCACCTTGCCCAGCCCAGAGAAGTATAGCTCCAGCTCGGCGTCCAGGTCGAACGTGCCCGCGGTCTCCACCGAGAACGCCACGATCTTACTGTACGGCAGTGACGTGAAATCGCGCTTCTTTCCCGTGATGCCCTGCACGTTCACAGCGATCACCCGCTTGTCGGTGAACACGACGCCATCGCGCATCGCCCGGAAGGCGTTCAGGATGGTCTCGCCCGGGATCAGCAACTCGGACACCATGGTGCCGTAGTCGTTGCTCTCCTTCAGCTTGAAGAAGCTGCCGTTTTTAAAGTCGATCATGTTTATAAACCCCTCCTTGTAATCGTGACCGTCACCTTTTCCCGCGGTAAGGCTCGCAGGCTATCCCATCGTGGTCACCGTCGAGGTTTGGATTGTAGCCAGGCTGCCCTCTGTACATCGGTGCGGCACCAGCCGCACGAGCTGCCGCACAGCTATAGAACGCCGATGCAGCTGCACGTGGCTGGTGGCGCACGACGTTGGTGCCAGGCCGATCGACCATCCGAGGTTGCCCCTGCGGCTCGCGTGGATGGGCATCGCGGTAAGCACGTGGCATTTCAAACTCCGAAGCCCAGATGCCTCGTTTTTGAGCCTTGCTGATGGCCTCGATCCCGCCGTAGAGATTGCCGCCGTCGCCATAGGCCACTGCAAGGCCTTTCCGCACCATCTCGGCTGCAACATCAAGCTGGCCAACATGACAGCGGGCTACGGTTCTGCCGTAGACGTCTTTGTCTATCGGTTCGCAAGCGACTTGCTTGCCCTCAACCATAAAACCTAGCGCGGTCGCTGCATCGAGTCCGCAGGTCCACTCGGACCAGTTCACGCGGCAAGTCTGTCGTGCCTCCGGGGCATCGATGCCGAACAACCGGATGCGCTCTGTGCCGATCGCAAGAGTGTCGCCATCAACTGCCCGAGCGATGCCTGTCTGCGCATTCGCCGGTCCGCAAGGAGCCAGGAGTGCAGCGACGATGACGAACCTCTTCATCCGATCAGCCTAATAGTAGAACATTGCTGAGTGGTTGATCGGTTCGGTGCTGCTACGACTTTCGCCTGAACGACCAGACAAGCGCCGATATGCTCGTAATCAAAGTGGAAAGTGCGACCAAGTACGCAGGGACAAGGCTCATGTCTTACAACTCCTTTGTCCATCCAGTAACCGAAACGGTTCCTTGTAGGAAAGTGGTTTTGTTAGGGCCTAGGTGTTTGGCTGATTATGCAAAGCAACGATCCAGCGGCGCTGCGGGTTGAGCACCAGAGGGGCGATCAGACTGACACGCCCCCGATGGAGAGCTTATGACCTCGAACCTGGTTTCCGCCGTTTTCGACAGCCATGCTGAAGCAGATAACGCCGTGGCCGCACTCCGCAGGGCTGGCGTGAACGATAGCGCGATTTCTGTTGTTGCTCAGCATGACGGCAAGACCACCACCACTGATGGTGATGGAAACGACACGCAGGAGTTTGTTGGCAAGGTCGCCGCAGGTGCGGGGATTGGCACATTGCTGGGCATCGCAGCCTTGGCTATTCCAGGCGTTGGTCCGCTTGTCGCGGCAGGCGCCATCGCCACCGCCGCAATCCCCGGCGCGGCCGTAACTGGCGCCCTTCTGGGCGGTGCTGCGGGCGGGCTTCAGAAGGTCCTCACCGATCACGGCGTCAGCCACGAAGATGCAGCGTATTACGACAACCATGTCAGCAACGGCGGCGTCTTTGTCTCGGTCCATCCCAGTGAAGCCGGCATCACGTCAGAAGCTGCGGCGGATATCCTCCATCGCAGTGGCGGTCATAGTTCAGCCCGAGCGCGGATTGCGACCGACATCTAAATAACGCAGTCGTTGGTGACGACACCTGAGCGCCTACCTTGGGCGTCGTCACCGATGTTTGGCATAGCTGACCTGCAGTTGCCTGCGCTCGTCTCTCGCCTGTGTCGGTAGGGAACACCCTCATGCTTGCAGCGTCACAGATCCGCTGCAGCGCCAAGGGATTGTGCTTCTCCGGCGAGGATCCGCAGAACCCATTCAGCGAAATTATACATCGATTCCCAGTCAGCCAGCCGTCACCACGGTCAAGGCAAGTTGCCGATTGCGGTCATCTTCCACCGCCGAGCACAATCCACGCTCTTGCGTCTTCCTGCTCGCGGATGCCTATCTGGCGTTCTTGCGCCTAAGCGTTGGCCTGTCTGCGCTCCAGTCGCTCAGCCGGGGAAGCCGCAAACTGGCGATAGCCCTGCTCCCAGGCCGAACGCGCCCGACCCGGTGCATATGGATTATCGGCCATCGAAAGTCCGACTTGTGCAGCTTTGACGCCCCATCGCCGAGCGTGGTGTACAATATTCACTTCGGATCCCTTAATGCGAGATGGTGCAATGCAACATGAGGCAGATCGGTCCCGGCAATTAGATCCGAAATGGTTCTATTCTGTTCCGCCAGCTTGCCAAATGCGGGTGCAGTCGACCATGGGGTAAGAGGTGCTGGTGTCCGCACCGGTGTCGCTGAGGCGTTCAGTCGTTAGCAGGCGTCAGCCTGGTTGGATCACCAGGCGTCAGCCTGGTTGGATTAATTGTCAGCGCAGCGCCAATCATCCAGAATGACGTCTCCAGCAACGCATTGTTCAAGCGCGGATGTCCCAGTGCAGATCGCGACCGGTGATGGCCACGAGCCATTCGTGCAGGTTTGCAAGTCGGTCTCGCGAGCTGTTCACAAGATCGATTTGATGTCGCCGATGCTCGACCGCAATCGTGGCCTAGCTCGCCTGGCTTGAAGCCGCCAGGAGGGTGTAGCGCAAACCCGTTTATCCACGTCGGAGTAAGTTGATGGTCCTAGGAAGCTCAAGCCCCGATCATGATCGCAATATGGCGATCTACGTCGCCGTCATCGATGGTGCCACCTTCGGCGAGCTTGCCCTCCGGTATGGTATCAGCAAGGTTCGCGTGCAGAAGGCCTACGCTCGCGAGCGCACGAACGCCTGGGAAGCGCGACGGCGAGGCGAGACCAGCCATCTCGATCGCCCCATTCCGGCAGATGTCTGATGTCAGCCTCTCAACCACCTTTTACTGTCTACAGCAGCATTTAAGGGCGGTCATGGCATGCCTGCGACGGCGATGCAGAAGCGGGGTTCAAGCGTCTCAACATAGTCGACGCCCACCTGACATGCACGAGGTGCTTGATGCTGCTACGCTTGAATGGTCAAGCTACGCACCATCGCAAAGGAACGGCGCCCCAGCCGAAGCCAGGGCGCCAAGGTGGCTACATGGGGATGCAACGGCCGCCACTTAGACCGGCAGAGGCAGTCAAGCAAATTGCTGTGTCCTCAGCTTTTACCGTGCTGTAGGGGAACCCTCACGCGAGAACATCAACGATCAGTCGGCAGTTTACGAGATCTTTGCGCGCATCCGCTTGGCCCGTTGAGCTGGATCAGGGTGGGTCCTTAGCAGCCCAATGCCGCCGCCACCGCCCATTGCCGCCAGTTTATCCATCGCGGCTGGGCATGCCTGTTGCGGGTAGCCCTTTGCGGTCATGAAGGTCAGTGCGTAATCGTCAGACGCGGTTTCAGCGCCCTGTGAGTACTGAGCGCTAACCACGTTCTGGATCAATCCACCAAGCTCGGAGCTGGCGATGGTGCGCACGCCGCTGCTGGCCGTGCCTGCCACGCTCAGCGCTGCGTCCTGCTGCAGGGCACGCTTCAAGCGCTTTTGCCCATGCTGGAGTTTGACATGCCCGATCTCGTGGCCGATCACGCAACGTACTTCATCGTCGGTGAACTTGTCCATCAGGCCTGAGTAAACACGTACGGTGCCATCGCCCATGGCAAAAGCATTAACATCGCTGACCAGATAGGCCTTGATGTCGAGCTTAAGCCCATCGTAGCTCGACAGCCCCGTAGTCAGTTTGGCTAGGCGAACGGCGTACGGGTTCTTGGCCGGTGCGATCCGGTTCTGCCGATCCAGTTCGTCGGACATCTGCGAGAAAGTGGCGACAATCTGCTCGTCCGTGACGCTTGCAGCCTGTGCTACCTTCTTGGCGGACCCGAGCAGATCGCCAAACGCTTGGGACTGAGCAGAAGGACTTAGCATCAACATTGCCATCGTACTGGCCAGTATGGGCAAGCGGACACTTAGACGTCTGTAGTTTTTACGCATAAAACCCCTTTACGCTTATTAACTATTTTCAAGCCGAGCTCTCGTCTTAAGAACTACAATCCTTCATCGATTACGACGTGGTGACAAACGAGAATAGAAATCAGCTACGATGAATTTGCCTCGGCGAGGTATCACGCCGCCGTTACGGCTTGCAGCTCAGACCGTTGCACGTCCATTGCTTTTCACGAACTCTCGCGCAGATGAGCCACTCAGTGCAGCGGTTTGGTTCCGCAGCGACGGCAACTGGCCACCGTTTGCAGACGAATGTGGTCATCCGGGACAACCCCCGGATAGCGACCGACCTAGGCTATCGATCGTGCCTTGAACCACGGTTCTGGAGTACGCTCGATGTGAAGCGGATCGGGGCAAACCTGACATAGCTGGAATGCTTGATCAGGAGTGCCATCGGTCCACTGCGTCCAATCCTCTCGTCGCAGCACTGTGGGCATACGGTCGTGCACGTCGGACATCTGCTCGCAGCCATCGACCATCACCATCGAGTAAGCCGCGCCCCACTCCGCCGTCTTCCGCCAGACACCAGCGACAGCAAACACGTCGTGGCCATCTAGCGCGTGCCAAGTGCGGGTCATGCTGCCCTTCGGGCCCTCCGCTTCCGCCCAGGCTGTAACAGGGATCAGGCAGCGGCGGCGCACAAAGCTGTCGCGCCAGAAGGGCGTATTCAGCTTGTCCTCGCGCGCGTTGTTGACCGGCTTGGGCTTGAGCGGCTCGCCTGTCTTTTTGCTCTTGAGCACGAGCGGGAAGCCCCAGGTCATAGTGCCGACCTGCCCGGCCGCGATCACCAGCCCCGGATAACCCGGGTAGATCTCGTCGGCGAAGTTGGCGCCGGTCTGCGGCTGCGCATCGAACAAGCGGGCGACCTCGGCGATCCCCTTTGTCAGGCGGTACAAGTTGCACATGCACTGCAATCAACCAGCGCGACGACCTGATGGCAAGGCTGGGCTTGTGTAACCGGCCAGCGCCGTTCCATCGGCCATCTCTGCGCCAGGGAAGGCATCGACGAAGCCCTGCGCGTCGGCCAGCCTCCTGAAGTAGACGGCGAACGACTCTTGGAAGGCCGAACCTGAATCCGGATGCTGAACGAAGTCGCCTCTTGGAAGGTTATCCTGCAACCAGGTGACCATCTTGCTGGCATATGGGTAACCCATTCCGTCAGCCGGCAAGACAAACCTGACCCGGATCGGGAAGCATCGCTCATCTATCACCCGCTGTGACGTGCTTCGGCGGACCAACTCTACAACTCCAGAGGGAGCTGACGAGGATCCGGCCCCGCTTCCGGATCGATTGCCTCGATGATCACAGCCGCGATCGCATCGGCAGCGCGACGTCTGAGATCCGGATCAGGCATGGTCAGGCCCACCCTCGCCCACCCAGGGCTTTGTGTTTCAACTAGGTCGGCGATGAGGGCTCGATCGATTCGTTCCATGCCCTTAACTGGAACAAACATGGAACATTACGCAAGAGGGATGCTATGGATCATGCATCCTGATTCGCAGCGAGGTGCCACATGAATGCCAACAAAAACCGAAATGTGATTGAGAATGTGCGACGTGAGATCGGCCGCATCCCGGCTGGCGGCGGCGCCTTTCAAGACATTACGAAGCCCACCGACTTCGGTGCTTTCACGCCCGCGCCGACCGATAGCCGGCTTAAGGACGAGGGAAGCACGAAGACCGCAGAGGAGAAACCGCCCTTTGCGCGATGGCTGTTGCTTCAGGCGGATCAGTCCGGCTTCCTTGGCCAGCTTGCGCTAGCGGCGAAGGGTGATCGTGGCTTTCCGAAGGATGGCGATGCAGAAGCTGTGCGCAAGCGGTTGAACACGCTCGGTGCCGATCCTGACATGCACGAGGCTCTCGACGATGCGGAGCTCGAATGGGCGAGCTTCTGACAAACGAAATCACCAGATTATTGGATAAGGTTGAGCGAGCTGCTACAAGGCAGCATCCCTGGCCAAGCTTTGAGCGCCATTGACTGAGAGACACTGGAGTGCTCTCGCTCGTTTCTGGTCCGGAAGTGATCATGACCGAATACCGGCTGTTTCGTCTCGATGCGACAAGTCGCATCATGGGACCTGCTATCGAGCTTGATCTGCCTGATGACGACGCCGCCATCGCAAAAGCGGTAGAAATTGATCATGCGCACACGATAGAGATTTGGTCGCGTGCCCGGCTCGTGTCCCGCGTCAACCCGAACCGCTAGGCTTGATCGAAGCTAGCCACGATTATGTCGTAAAGACGCTGAGCCCCAGGCGTACTTTGGCTGAGTGCGAAGCCGATCATGAAGGCGGTAGCTTCATCATCGTCCGCATAGCGCATGGACCAATTTCCAAACTGCCGTGACGCCACCGGGCGGTCCAGCAGCACCTCGATGTTGGCGTGCCTTTGGTCGTCGCAGATGCGCTTCATCGTCACATCGACCTGCTCCGCATCACCCTCCAGAACCTGCGCGAACCATCCATTGGCCGCCCACAACATGCCGGTCAGCCCCGCGCGCCCATTCCTCTCGATCGACGAGGACAGGATGGAAGCCAGGTCGCCGGCATCAGTAAGCGAACGACTGATATAGATGAGGCGGCGCATGATAGTCGAACGACTGCTGCTGCCATTGGTGCCTGGCACACAAGGTGAGCAGTGCAGCTTAGAGATAAGCGGCGCCAGCCATGCTGGCTTATCAGCACCATTGTGCCAAAGGTGGAGGCACGTGACTGTCACTATGAGTAGCCCCTAGATTTCTGGACGCCTTTGATCCTAATTTTGAGGACAGGAGGCGACGATGGGGAAGCCCAGTTTCAGCGATGAGTTCAAGCGTGATGCGGTGGCCCAGATCACCGAGCGTGGGTATCCAGTAGCCCACTGATACCGGTCAAGTTCCCGTGCGGGCACGGCGGGATGAGGTGCGCGTGAAGGATGGACTGGATGAGGTTCTTCAGCCGCACTCTCTGGCGGATCAGCTGCGTGCGACGCGCAACCTGCCGGCGGAGGGCAAGGGTCGCCTCATCGGGAACCCGCACTTCTGGCAGGAAGCCAGTTGCGTACAGCTTGGCCAGCACCGCCGCATCGATCGCATTGGTCTTGATCTTGGCATGCGCGATCAGTCTCACCTGCTTCGGGTTAGCGATGACGACGCGATCGACGTGAGGTGAAAGGACCTCGACGACGGCGGCCGCGTTGCCGGTCGCCTCGACAATGACGTGGTCGTCGTGCGTGAGCTCCCTCCTGGCGAACTCCTCCAGGCTCTCGCGCAACATCGGGATGCGGCCGAGCTTCTCCAACTTGCCGTCGAGCAGCGCCACGGCCTCGGCCGCTACCCGATGGATGTCCATGCCGATAATCCGCACAGTCTCCTCCTTTGGTCCAACAAGGTTGAGGGGCTGGCGGGCAACACGACAACTACGGATCCGCGCTCGCAGCGCATCCGGGCTAGTCGCAGGAGCGGCCAGATAACGACCTCGAGCTCGCAGCTCATGTCAGTGCGACGGCCTGCCCGCACTCTCCGTGCTCCCCGTGCCCCATGGCCCGGATCAGCAGAACCTAGCAGGTCACACCGATCTCAGGAACGAGTCACCGCCACGCATCATACCGGATAACGCCTTCGTTGAGGTCTTTAATGGGGCGGTTCGGGACGAATGCCTGAACACCCATTGGTTGTTGTCCCTGGCGGATGCCAGGGCAAGATCGATGCCAAGCGACGGGACTATAACGAGTGCCGTTCTCACACGTCTCTGGGCTGGCTTACGCCAACCGAATTTGCTTCATCTGTCGGGGTTAACCCCGACAGATGAAGGCCGGAGGCTCACATAATACCCGGACACGAAACCGGGGGACCCTCAGTGAGACTACGCAAGCGGTTACGGTGAGCCTTCTAGAGGCTTTAGTGGCGCCGATCGCCACCGCTGCTGCGGGCGTGCAATTTGACGTGCTGGCGCTGTCCAGCAGCTAAAGCAAGTCTTG
>Ga0182212_1000087_pt1 | contig 12981 bp, 25 predicted proteins | sample G5R1MG_21_FD_129666 | JGI IMG/M metagenome (GOLD analysis project Ga0182212, IMG submission 129666) | Switchgrass phyllosphere microbial communities from Michigan, USA - G5R3_MAIN_03OCT2016_LD1 MG | ecosystem: Host-associated > Plants > Phyllosphere > Phylloplane/Leaf | place: USA: Michigan... | reverse complement strand
GTGCCCACCTAGCCGCGCCCATCTCTCGACGTGCGCGCGCGATGTGGCGGTCTAAGGTGAAGGTGGGCTCGACAGCCGGCGGCTCAGGCGTGTTCGCAACAGCCTGGCGGCAACGGGTGCCCACCGCGAAGGTGGATATGGGGTGCGGCGCGTTCATGCTGACGTGACCTTCAAGTCAGCGCGCATCCGCTCACGCAGCGCGATCTTCTGCACCAGCGGCAGATCGGCGGCTTGGGCGTTGCACTTCTGGTGAGCCAGGGCGTAGTTCTGCAGGCTGTTGGCGCCGCCCTTGGACTTCGGCACCAGATGCTCGATCGTGCAGTCGTCGCCCATGGCAGTGCCGCAGAACCAGCAATCGCCCCCGTCGCGCTCAAGCAATGCTTCCCGGCGCACAGCAGACTTTGACGGTCCCGGCTTAAGCTCCGACGCTACTTTCTTGGGCGGCTTGTTGAAGAGCAATCCGATACCAGCGAGGAACGCGTCGTAGTGAGCCTGTGTGCCCTGCGTCCACGTCAGCAGGCCGGTGCCCTTGGCGTAGACGATGTGCGTGACCGGCGCCTTGCTGCCCTGCCAATAGGCACGATACCTAACGACCTCGTAGGGGTTGGAAGGCTTGCCGATTTCACAGCCCTGCGCGGCCAAGTAAGAGACGAAGCCGGGCACGTCGAAGTCACGGCGGCGGATGGGCAGGCCCTTGCTCATCGTCCCATCCCCCAGCTCACCGTCTGCGAAGAAGGCCACCAGCCACCACCGCAATCGGGATCGTAGTTGTCAGGCGGGCCATACCCGGCGGTCTCATGCTCGTTGGCCGCGTCGAACAGCGCTTCCATCTCAGCGATCAGCTCGGCGCGCTCGTCAGCATCGGTAGCCATCGCCGCATCGTAGGCCGCGCAGAAGATGTCCATGTCGCTGCCACGAGCCTCTGCAGCGATGCTCAGTAGGCAAGCCTTCTCGCTGTAGGTGCCGCGTGCTTCTTCCCAGCGGATAGGCCAGCTAGGAGACCATGGGCCTGTGAGGTACAGAGCCTCGTTGAATTGGGTTTGAGAGAGGGCGGTCATGATTCCCCATCCCCGCCCTCGGTGAAGCCCTCGCCGCGCTGTTCGTCGGCGGGGCCTTCTGCGGCGTTCGGGTTCTCGTCAGAAAGCGTGCCGTCGCCTTCGACCTGATGCTCGAGCATATCGAGACGGTTGCCGCCGCGCTGTTCGGCCTGCGCTTCCTGCTGGATCGTACGGGGCTGCAGGTCAGCGGCCATGGTCTCGTCGCGCTGGAACACGGCTTCCTCGAGATCGGTGGACATCGGCAGACGCTTGGACAGCCGGCGCATCACGGTCTTGCGCGCCATCTCATCCCACCAGGTTGCCCAGGGGCCGTTGCCGCTCGAGCGGCTGACCTTGCGCACCTTCTCGATCTGCTCGAGATCCATGACTTCCAGCAGTTTGGAGCCGTCCTTGAGGATCGCAGTTGCGTAGGCGCCGATCGCCTTGCCGCGTGGCTGGCCGAGCTTGGGCGGAACGTGGGTCACGTCTTCATCGAAGCCGTAGGAGATCACGAACTCGTCGTTCTCGTAGACGACCTGGCTGCTGATCTTGGCGACTTCGCCCGACTGCCGGATCTTCTTCAATACGCCAGCGATCATCGGCATGGCCTGCGCCTTGTTGCCGAACATGACGAGCGCGGCTTCTCGACCATCGGGCAGCAGGCCGTCCTGGGCGAGCTTGACCACGGCGCCGAACAAGGACGCGCGATCGGCGTTCTGCAATTGCGGGTTGTTCTGGATGGCCGTCATCGCGACTCGGCTGAACTTCTCGACCGTGACGTGCGCCGGAAGTGCTGCCTTGAACTGTGGCGCCATGACCTCGAGGTTCTGGCGGATGATCGCGACGGGGTTGTTAGCCTGGGTAGCCATGGTCACACCTCCTTTTCGGGTGCAGGAGTGAAATCGACGCGGAACTCGTCGGCGATGTCGCTCTCGGTCACCTTGGAGACGGCCAGCTTGCCGAACGCATCGTAATTCCCGCAGAAGTTCTCGGTCAGGATGGCGCAGAGATCGGCCATGGTGATCACGATCGAAGTCTCGTCCGTTAGCTTGACGGCCATTACACGGTCTCCTTGACTGCGAAGCGCCGGTAAGCCTTGCGCCCCTTGATGATTTCGCCGGCCGTGGCTTCCCGATCAGGGATGCTCTTCACGAGGCTGGCGCGAATGGTGAAGCCGTCCGCAAAGCCGACAGCGCCGTCCTTGAGCTTGTCGATCAGCTCGGCTTGCGCGGCTTCCTTGCGGGCCTTGGCGGCGCGCTCTTCCTCGGCGGCAGCGAGGTATTCGGCGGCAGCGATGGCGGCGCGGTTGTCACCGGCCAGATCGACCGTCTCGTCGCCCTGCTCGGCATAGACCTGCTTCAGGGCGTCGTTGTCGCGGCTGTAGTCCGGCTTCGGCTCGCGGCCCTCGGCAACGATCTTCCAGAAGGCGGCGGTGCGCTGCTCGGCGGCGGCGAAGAGCTTCGGCCGAAAGTCGTACTGGATGCGCTCGAGCTGATTGCCGCCGACAAGAACGAGCATGTCGAAGCCGTTGACGTAGTCCAGGCCGGCGTAAGTGTTGCCCTGCAGCAGATAGTGCAGCGGCGGTTCTTCGCCCCACTTCTTGCGCTCGAGCCAGTCGACCATCTTCGTTTCAAGGATGATCGGGCCACGCTGCGGGCAGGTGACGCGGCGATCGGGGTGACCGCCCAGCCCTGCGCCGTTACTCAGCGGGCCGATCTCAGGGCGATCAACATAGCCGTAGCGATCCTTGGCCGCGTCGACGATCGCATGCTCGAGCTTGACGCCCCAGAAGATGCGCTCGTTCTCTGGCGTGCCGTCCGGCTTGATCGCGTTGAAGTCAGGCGTGGCGATGGTGCCGCGCTTGCGATGGTAAAGCTCGAACTCGGTCAGCCAGGGGTTGCAACCGAAGAGCGCGGACACTTCGCTGGCGCCGACATGACGAGCACGAAAGTCTGCGTCGCTGGTAGGCGGAGCGATCCGCGACACCGCGTTCACATCGACACCATGGTCGGCGCGAAGCTGAGGCCCAGGCTTCCGCCAATGACCAGACCAAGGACCACGCCGAAGATCAGCGCGAACCAGTCAGTGGTATCTTCGGGTGTTTCGTTGGCGGGGGTCATCGTGATCTCCAGCTGCCGGACTGTGCCGGTGTGGAGATCGTTATGCATAATGCGTTATGACATGTCAAACGCATTTTGCATTATTTTATGCAGGATGCCGAATCATCTGCTACAAGCTGTCACACCGCGCCGATGTAGGAAAACGGAAAGCGCGCACAAAAAAGCCCCGGCGGAGCGAGCCTTGATCTGCCATCATGTGATGGACTTAAATGCGCCGAAGCGCGGCGCCAACATGGATCTCGCAGAACACAATTCATCGCAAGTTGATTGCGATTCTCGTATCTTCACCGTAAATCGAATACGTCCATAGCGCGAAGCCTCAGGAGATGTCTTGACCCTCGCAAACGCGATAGCGCTATGGGCCGCGTCACCCTTTCGGGCTGACATTCCAGATGTTCAAACGCCTGTCGACCGCGCGCGAATTGCCATCTAAATCGTCCCACCCGGTTCTAGCGAGAACTCGAGCGGCAAGGGCGGTTTTTACCTCCCCTAAATCTCTCTGGTTCTTGAGTGCCGCAAGCGCGCCTAGAGGAACATCCAGCAGTTGCAGGAATGGCTCCCGCCGAGAGTCGCGAGGTTCGAGGATCGGGATGCAATTCGGCTTTGCGCCTTTACTGCGATAGCCTTCAGCGCACATCGCGCCTCTAATTTTTGGCAGATAGCTGGTGCACTCCCCGTGATCCGGATGCACGTGAATCGGCATGTGCCGCCCGTAGAAGGCAATGGGACGGTGTACTATCATTTGATAGTACATTTTGCTGACGGTATCCACTCGCCCGCGATCGCCGCTATCGCCATGTCGGTATTCACCGAATGGCGCGAAGCGGATGTGAAAGTGGATTTTTCCTTCAGCTACCAGCTCAAAAAAGTAATCAATGTACCGCTCATGCACCGAAACGCGGCGTCGCTTTGCGGTCGACCACTTGACCTCCGAGATGACGCCACACTCTTCGTTGATCGCCCTGATGCCGGCAAGGATCTCGGGCAGGCGACGCACGTGCAGAGCCATCCCGCCAATTGCCATAAACGCGTCGTTTATTTGGCTGCTTTCATCGCAGAAGTAGAGAACGTGGCCTGACAACGTTAAGGTCGATTATCAGCCCTCAGTGCCGGTGCGGACGATCATTGATTCGACAGGCCGCGCAAATAGCCAAGGGCCTCCGCCCGTTTGATCGGCGGTAGGTGGTCAATGATGTTGATGATCTCAGCCTTCTGATCACCTGTGTCGCCAGGGCCCTCTCCGGTGCCGTAGAGCAGCCACTGTTCGCGGACCTTGAACTTGCGCGCGTACACCGCCGCCTTCGCAGCAGGATAGCCTCGGCTGCCGTTTTCATGGCCTAGGTAGGTGGACACCGGAAAGCCTAAAGCCTCAGCGGCTTCTTTCCCGGTTTCAAAGCCAGCGCGTAGGCGCGCGATTCGCAGACGTTCGGCGGGATCAGTCATGCGACGATGATAGCGGCCGTCGTTATGCAAAAGGCGCTTGCCTTCGCATAACGCATTATGCATAACGGCAGTATGACAACTCACCGCGACATTCTGAACGCCGCCGGTCACGACCGTATAGTTGAGCTGACTGGTCGCCCTATCACCACCGTTCGCTCTTGGGTACAGCGCAATAGCATCCCGGCGACGGAATGGCGCACACTGGTTGATGCGAAGCTATGCTCGGCCTTCGACCTGATCGACGGCGTGTCGGTTCGCGGCGCTCCCGCCAAGCAAGACGCCGCCTGATGCCCCGCCCCGAAGTCCTGCGGCTCCCGAACGGTGAAGCCCTGCCTTTGCGCACATCCGTCACGCCCGCCGATGAAGCGGGCCTCAAGACCGGCACTGCCGGCACCACTGCGCAGGTCGAAGCCCTGCCCCCCCGCGCTTCGACCTGCGCTCTTCCTCATCATCGTTGCCATGCCGCAACTGCTAACACCCAAGAGGCCCGATAATCATGGATCGGAAATCGCAAATCCTCGACCGTCAGCGTCGCGTCTTTCGCATTGCGCAAGATCCTACGCGCTACGGCCTGACCCTCAAGATGATCGCGGCTGATGCCGACCTGAAGCCGGACAGCGTGCGCAACTATGCCGCCGGTGAGACTGTGATGCCGCTAACCGCGCTGGATGCGCTTATCGGTGTGCTTCCCGATGAACTGCTGTCCCTGCTGCTGCCCGCTGGCCGGGTGATCGTCCGCATCCCCGAAGGTGTGGATCACGACGAGATCGAAACGGCGGCGCGCGACTTCCTTGCAGCCAAGGGCGCGGCGCATCATCCGCTGAGCGAGGATGGCCGGGACATCGGTGAGAAGGAGCAGGCCCTACTCGACAGCAAGGTCGCGCACCTGCGGGCGGTGGCAGCGTGACCGCCCTAACCTCCCAGCAGTCCAAGTTGCTGCAGTTCATTGCCGAGTTCTCAACCAAGCAAGGCTTCTGTCCATCCTATCGGCAGATGATGACCGCGATTGGCCTGCACTCGACCAGCAGCGTCTCGCGCATCGTCAAGGGCTTAGAGGAGCGCGGCTTCATCCGGCGCATGCCCAATCGCGAACGCGCGATCGAGGTTCTGGAACGCGTCACGGTGAAGCATGAGCTGACGCCCGACGAGGTGAAGGAGAAGCTGGCTGATTTCTCCACGATCGAACTGCGCCGCGAGCTGGTCCGCCGGCAGGAAGGGGTGGCGGCGTGACCTGGAGCGTAGACCTAGGCGGCGAAAAATTGGCCGGACGCAAGAGTGCTCCGACAGCACGCGTCCACGACATCATCACGTTGGCAAGCGAGATTACACAGATCCACCGTCGCGACATCCTAGGCCTCTATCGCTTCCCTGAGATCGCTGCGGTTCGCCAGGCCTGCTATCTGGTAGCTCGCGAGGCAGGCCATTCGTATCCTCGGATTGCGGAACTGATGGGTCGGCAGCACTCATCGGTTCATTACGGCGCAAAGATCGCGTTCAAGCGGTGCAAAAGCGACGGCGACTACGCGGCCATGGTCCAGCGACTGCGTGAGCGCATCAGCGGTTCGCGGCGGTTCCTGCTGGAGGCAGCAGCGTGAAGCCCCGCCACGCCCCCCAATCGCAGACCCGCACGCGCGAGGATCGCGCCACGGCGCTTTGCACCCGCCTCATCATGGCGACACCCGAGCGCGTGGCAGAGCTGATCGATGGGCACACCGCCGAGACGTTCGCCAAGCGCCACAACCTGCCGGTGGGCATGATCCGCAGCACGTTCGAGCATGCGGTCGAGCGGAGGGCTGGGGCGTGACAATGTGGGATGATCTCGAAACGCCGCTCGATGAGAAGCCGCTGTTCCCGGTCGAGGACTGGAAGAAGCTGGCAGATCCGCGTCGGGACCTGGGCGAGCTCGAGCGGCAGTCGCAGTTCGTCGGCTTCATGAAGAAGGTGTGCCCGCACATGGTGGTCGCCGCCATTCCGAACGCGGCCAAGCGAGGCTTCAAGGCTCAGCGCCAGGCAAAGCAAGAGGGCATGGTGGCTGGCGCGTTCGACACGCTGGTCACCTGGGACATTGCGCACGCGCACCCGGACTGCCCCGCCACCATGGCAATGATTGAATTCAAAGGCTTCTCCGGCGGCAAGGCTGGCTCACTGACCCGTCAGCAGATCGAATTCGGCAACCGGCTGACACGCCAAGGCCACCGCGTTGCCTGCTTCTTCTCGGCTCGCAGCGCCATCGAATGGCTGCGGCAGCTTGGCGCGCCGATCAAAGGTAAGATGCAGTGAGTGTTGCGTTGGAAAAATCAGCGATCGAATATCTGCTGGCGGACAAACGCCACGAGTGCGATCAAAAGCCTAAGCCCAAGTGGGCCCCGGGCCCTGATGGCAGGTACGTCGACATATCGGCGGACGTTCGTTTCGACGCCCTATGGGCGGATTGGCTGGCAGACGCTTGTGAGCATGGGCGGACCGGTATCGTTTCGACAACGAACCTCGGCGGTCAGGTTATCTACAACTGGTATTGCGCTCACTGCGGTTGCAAGCTCTCGTCGAACATCAAGAAGGCCGCAGCTTTAGCCCATGGCGTCAAAGACGTCGCGCTAGATAGTCTTGCATCGCGTTCTCATGCGTACGTGGCCGACCGCGACGGCAGGCTCGCCAAGCTGATTACGGAGGCCGCTCAGCGCGCACAGAACGGCAATCGCGAGAACTACGACGATTACCTGCGCTCTGAGCATTGGAAGAACATGCGACTGCGCATCCTGGCTCGCTCGGGCGGCCGGTGTGAGGGTTGCTTGGACGCCCCCGCAGAGCAGGTTCACCATCTCACCTACGACCACAAGGGCGCCGAATTTGCATTTGAGCTGATCGCTCTTTGCGCGCCCTGCCACCAACGCTGGCACGGAGACATAGCAGCATGATCGGCCACAACAGCGCAGCCCTGGATGCTACCCCTACCGACGATCGTCTGCGCCTTCTGATCGAGCGCGTAGAGCGCATGGAGGAAGAGCGCGCCGCAATCGGTGCCGACATCAAGGACGTGTACGCAGAAGCCAAGGGCACCGGCTATGACCCCAAGATCATGCGCAAGGTCATCCAGCTGCGCAAGATGGATCCCGAGCAGCGTCGCGAGCAGGAAAGCCTGGTCGAGACGTACATGGCCGCGCTTGGGATGGCCTGACCATGAGCACGCGCCCGGTCGAAGACACGTCGCCTTCATGGACACGTCAGCGGGTCGCGGTATTTCGCGGCCTGTTCGATAGCAACATCACCACGGGCGCCGATTACGAAACAAAGCCGCTGGCCTCGTTCTTCTCAATGGAGCCGTGGAGCAAGACGAAGACGACGGGCCCGGCTTTCGTGCCGTCTACCTATCACGGGCACGACGCGCGCGAGCATACCGCTCAGCGTGAGCGAGGCAGCTTTGTCACGCTGACCGGCGACATCGATAGCGGTGACCACCAGCTCGAAGCCGTCTTTGATGCGGTCGAGGCCTTTGCCGGCAACGCCGCCTGGATGATCTACAGCAGCCCTCACGCGCGCCCCGGCGACATGCGCTGGCGGATCCTGCTCCCGCTCGCTGAGCCTCTGCCCTTCGCCGCTTGGTACGATGCACAGTGCGCGTTCTTCGCGTTCATGGAGGCGCGTGGGCTCGAGATGGACCATGCGCTCGCTCGAGCCGCCCAGCCTGTGTTCCTGCCCAATGTTCCGCTCGAGCACGCCAAGTCGGGTACGGCGCTGCGCGGCGAGGATGGCCAACCCCTGCACTACGTCACCATGACGACGGGTGTGGAAGCGCCTGGCCTGTCGCTCGAGGCGGGCCCGATCGCGGAGGGCGTCGCGGCCATACGGCGCCGCCGTCTTGAGGACGAGCGCATCCGCGATAGCATCCGGCGGGAAGCCGAGGCACGGCGCGCGAACAAGCCGCGCGGTGATGGCGCCTCGCTCATGGAGGACTTCAACGCCGGCAACAGCGTCGCATCGATGCTCGAGCTCTGCGGCTACGAGCAATCGCCGCAGCACGCCGAGGACTGGCGTTCACCACACCAGACGGGCGAGACATACGCCACCCGTGTCATCGGCTCCAAGTGGGTGTCGCTTTCGCAGTCGGACGTTTCCGCTGGTGTCGGCACAACCTTCAAGGAGGGCTGCTTTGGCGACGCCTATGACCTGTACGTCCACTACAAGCACGGCGGCGACCACAAGGCGGCTTACCGCGTCCTAGGGCAGGAGAAGCGGGCCGAGAACGTAGTCTACCTGCATCAACCGGAACCGCCCGACTGGCTGAACGAAGCGCCGGGCTACGATGAAATGCCGGATTGGGTGCAGAACGAAGTGGAAGAGGACACCGCCCCGGCGGCAGCGTCGCACCCCGCGCAGAGCGACGGCGCTCTCGAGACCCTGCCTGGCATTGCCGACCTGTCCGACTGGTCGAACAGCAAGGCGCCGGAACGCGACTTCGTTATCCCTGGTTGGATTGTGCGAGGAGCTTGCGGCCTGCTCAGTGGGCAAGAGGGCGTCGGCAAGTCACTGCTCGCTCAGCAGATGGCCACATGCGCGGCATTGGGCCTGACATTCCTAGGGCTCGAGATCGCCACCACGCCGTCAGTTTACATTACATGCGAGGATCCGATCGACGAGCTCTGGCGCCGTCAGGAGGACATCAACCGCACGCTGGGCATCACCATGGCCGACCTCGAGGGGCGGCTGCTCCTGGTGTCGCTCAAGGGGCATCTCGGCAATGAGCTCGCCTTATTTGACGCTCAAGGCCGCATCAGCGTCACGGATCGTTATCGGCAGATCGAGCAGACCGTCACGGCGTTCGGCGCCGGCCTGATCTTCCTAGACAACGCCGCGCACTTCTTCACCGGCAACGAGAACGCACGGCACGATGTGGCGACGTTCCTGGGCTTGCTCGAGCGCCTGTCTGAGATCGTCAACGGCGCCGTCGTTTTGCTTGCTCACCCGAACAAGCAGCACGCACAGGGCAATAAGCAGGGCAACGAATACTCTGGCTCGACGGGTTGGAGCGCACACGTGCGCAACCGCTTGTTCCTCGATTGGGCCCAGAAGGACGCCGAGGGAAACTACCTTGGCGACGATGGCCGGCTGCTCCGCAAGTCCAAGGCGAACTACGGCAAGAAGGGTGAGGAGATCAACTTCCGCTGGCATGAATGGGCCTTCACACGGGACGAGGATCTGCCCGAGAGCGTGTCCAACCAGTTGCGGCAGGTAGGCCGCGCCAACTTCGAGAATGACTGTTTCCTGGCTTGCCTGAGGCAACGTCTGGTGGAGCGCCGGGCCGTCTCTGAGAAGGCATCCGCGACTTACGCGCCCAAGGTGTTCGAGGGCATGCCAGAGGCCAAGGGCTGCACCAAGGAGCAGCTCACCGAAGCTATGAACCGCCTCTTCCGGATCAACGCAATCGAGCGTGGATACCTCTGGGTGAACCGTGGCGAGGGCAAGTCCGTACACGGCTTGCGCGAGGTCGGAGCCGACCTTCCGATGGCCGAAAACGCCGTTCCGATGACTTCCGATAACCTACCGATGACCGATTTCGGGCAGGAGGGCTGATTTCCGATGACCTACCGGCAACCTACCGATGACCACCCGATAACCCCGGTTGACACACACCTAGACCACTTTTCCGATAACCTACCGATGACCCCCCGATGACCTCCGATAACACACCCCTCCCCCTAAAGGGGGAACACAGCGTTGCCGGCTCCCCGCTGGGGGAACTGCCGCCCAGCACCAGCATGGCAGTTGGCGATGGCGCCACCTTCTCCACCACGCAAGCAGGCATCAAAGGAACCGAACGATGAACAATCTATCTTGGATGATCTATCTGGCCGAACTCAGCGGCAGCGTGTCGGGGTTCCTGACCTTTCTGGCTATCGCGTCGGCGGTTGTGGCGATCGCCAGCATCGCTGGTTGGCTCAGTACGATGGGAAACCCTTACTGCTGGTCCTGGGACGACAAGGACATGAAAATTGCCGATCACAAACGCGTGCATCACCAGCTGCGCCGGATCGCGCCTCGTGCGGCTGTTGCGCTTCTCGTTTTCGGCCTGACCTCGACTTTCCTGCCGAGCAAGGGGACCGTTTACGCGATCGCTGCCTCTGAGATGGGCGAGCAGCTTCTCGACACCCCCACCGCTGGCAAGGCCGTGAAGGCGCTGGATGCTTGGCTTGACCGGCAGATCGCTGGTGACACGCCGCCCGCCTCTGACGCCAAGTGACCCAAGCAGGCCTGACCACAAGAGGAGAGACGGCGTGAGCATGGCAACCCGCAACCGAGCGGCTTTCGCATCCGCCGCTGCCTTGAGCGCGATGGCGTGCAACAATCCCGGTCGGCCTGCATCGCCCGAATACTGGCGGCAGAAGGTGTGCGTGCAGCCCCGCTATCAATCGCTCGATCAGTGCACCACCCCCAACGAAAGCGCCCCACACCATGGCTGAGCATGCTGTACCGCTGTTGCGTGATCGTCGGCCTGAAGCGCCCAGCAGTTCGTTCTTCGGGATTTACTACGACGCGGGTCACGAGCTGGACGATCCGAAAGGGCGTGGCCCTGTGCGGTGCGTCAACTGCGGTGCGCAAGCGATCGATCTGTTCGAGGACGCTGCATACGGCGATGTGCGCAAGTGCATCTCACCTGCGTTGGCTGCTGCGATTGACAAGACCCGCGCGAGCATAGCCGCAGCGTTCGGCCAGCCCAGCAAAGGCGATGACGCATGAGGAACCGGCACGACGAAGACCTGCGACTTCGCTGTCCTGGCTGCAGCAAGCGCTTCGAAACACACGAGGGCGTCCAGAACCATGTGCGCGCAACGCTGCATGGCGAATGGGTCACCGACTTCAGCGTGCCGGAAGAAGGTGAGCGAGAGAAGATTGTCGCCTGGCTGAAGGGTGAGGCAGCCGAGTGCAAACGGCTGTCTGCGAAAGACCCCTATAGCGACATGGCCCCGATCTACTGTCACCGCGCGCTCTATTACGACCAGGCAGCCGGTATGATCAGCCGCGGCGAACATCTGAAAGCCTCCGAACCACCCACCACCAAAGGAGAGGGGGAATGAGGATCGCCAAACAGTCCGGTCGCTTCGAGTTGCAGCACTACACAGGCGGCTATCCATTGTGGACAGAGGTCTATTTGGACGGTGGTTCGCTGGGCAAGTTCGATCCCGAGGATCTGCACGATCTCAAGTACTGCATCGAACGCATGCTGATCCGGATCGAAGCTATTCAAGGGGACAAGCGGTGAGCGAGATCGAGATTACCCAAGAGGATCGGGAAGCGGCAGAAGCGCGCTGGGGCATTCCGTTGAACGATACCGACCCCGACGTACAGATGCTCGCCCGCCACCGCCAAGCAGCCCGCGAGAGAGCGCTCGATGAGGCGCTGATAGTCATTCGCGACTGTATGGTTGGCAATCCGCAGGTCGATGAAGTGCTGGCTGCTGTTCGATCGCTGAGGTGCGCACAACCGGTTACGATCAACGGGCTATCGGCTGATCGATTTCCTGCTTCTCCCGAAGCACCACCCCGCAAGCTGAAGGAGGGATAGCATGCGCTCGCTCAATCCACGCACGGGCACAGAGATGACCCCGAACGAGACGATCATTTACGACGCGCTGTGTGAGGCGGCTGCCAAGAGCCTGCCGTGTCCGAACTACCTCGACTTGAACGAGATGATCGGCGCCGAGAGTTCATCGACGTCGCCCAGCATCGTCAAGCGCCTCGAACTGCGCGGATTGATTGAGGTGGTGCGTTTCCAGCGATTCAGGACGGTCAAGATCACTGCTACGGGGCAATGGACTATGAAAGCCGCCAATCAGCAGACGACGAGCCCCCATGTTCCGCGGGGCTGTGGTGTTGGATCGCGTGCAAACGGCAAGGTGATGGTGCGATGAGCCTCAACGACAAGCAGCAGCGGTTCGTCGAAGAGTACCTGCTTGACCTGAATGCCACTCAGGCGGCCATACGGGCAGGCTACAGCGCGAAGACGGCTTATTCGCAGGGAGAGCGCCTGTTGAGCCATGTTGAGGTTTCAGCGGCCATCCTAGAGGCAAAGAGGGGTAGGTCTGATCGGACCAAGGTCAACGCCGACTGGCTGCTTGATCGTCTCGCTGAGGAGAGTGTTGCTGACATCGCTGATCTGTACACCGCAGATGGCCGCGTGAAGCCGGTGCACGAGTGGCCTGTGATCTGGAGGCAAGGGCTGGTCGCTGGTATCGACGTCGAGACCATCGGAGAGGGCGCAGGCCACGTCACGAAGATCAAGATCAGCGACCGGATCAAGCGGCTTGAGTTGATCGGTAAGCACATCGACGTGCAGGCGTTCAAGGATCGCGTCGAGCATGACGTGAGTGCCGACCTTGCTGGCATGCT
>Ga0182212_1000086_pt1 | contig 13007 bp, 16 predicted proteins | sample G5R1MG_21_FD_129666 | JGI IMG/M metagenome (GOLD analysis project Ga0182212, IMG submission 129666) | Switchgrass phyllosphere microbial communities from Michigan, USA - G5R3_MAIN_03OCT2016_LD1 MG | ecosystem: Host-associated > Plants > Phyllosphere > Phylloplane/Leaf | place: USA: Michigan... | reverse complement strand
GTTATGCGCCTTCACGCCGTAGGTTGCAGGAAGCTGATAGCGCGCCCGGTTGCGCGAGATGTTCGCAGCGAGAGCCTGTGCCTGGCGCGCCTGCTCCGCCGTGATCGGCTGGCCATCGACAGGCGTGCCTTGCCAGTAATTCAGCGCCCGACTCGGGACAATCCTCGGGAGTTGGTTGGGGTCCATGTTCAGTCCAGAAAGGGGAGTGGCGCCGTCAACGGGTCGATGCGGCCGCCTGGAGATCCGAACGGATCGAGTGGATCGTACTCAGCGGCCCATGCTTGCCGCTCAAGCCGGAAATCGTATTCACGATCATCGATCGGGTTCTTCAGGCACGAAGGCCAGAACGCCGAGAGATCATTGATCTGAAGAGGGCCGACACGCACGGGCTCATCATCGAGCTCGTAACCGCCGACGAATATGCGCCAGCGCCAAGGGCGGTCCAGAGCCGCGCCCGTCTCTGGATCTTCCGGCGGGCCGAACGTCACCCGCACCGGAATGTCGACGCGCCGCCCCCCGCGCTGCAAGATGAGCCACTGGCCTTCCTGCAACGCGTCGATGCCTTCCTGCTCCCGACGGAAGCGATCAGGGATCAAGAGCGGCGCGTATGGAATCACTGTGATTCCGCATCCGCCTTGGGCTCGAAAAGCTCCGCACGCTTCGCTTCGCCGATCGCGCCCACAACGACGATGAGCTCCATGGGCGCATCCTCGATCTGGCCTCGAATTGCGTCGACGGGGATGAAGGGCGAGCCTTCCGGTGTGATGGCGGCAACCAGCGCTTCAGACAGCTTGGGCACAGCAGTGCGTAGCGTGTCGAAGTCGGAAAGGTTCATCACGCCTGTGGACACGACGCGCTTCCAGACGGTCTCGATCTTTTTCGTCGGCTCCGTCGACCATTCGGCCAGCCACGCATAGGCATCACCAGCGCTGAACTCAGGCGTCTCATCGACGACAGCCGGTTCAGCGGCGGGCGTCGGCGCAACCTTCTGACCTGCGATCGGGATGTCTTTGCCGGCGCGTGTCCATGCCGCGACGTCCACGCCGCGCGCGGGACGGAGCTCTGTCAGAGCAGCGCCGACGATGTGCCGCACTGCCTGGGCCGGGCCGGTGGCCTCGACCATGTAATCGACGCCATCGAGCGTCATAAAATATGGGCGTGTTTGCGCCGCCATAGTCTGTCCTTTCGGGTTAGAGGTTCGTCAGGCGAACAGCTTCAGGAGCCACACGAGGATCTTGAAGCCGTACGCCATGACAATGGCGCCGCCCAAGCCGAGCAGTCCAATCAGTAATCTAGGTGGGATGCGCCCAATCAGGTTGCGCACATTCATGCCGATGGCCTCCGGACGAATCGTTGCGAAACCCGTATCCCCTTAGTTCATGCGGTTTGCAAGCGCAGAATGTCAAAATCCTTGACGCTCATTCGGGGCACTGCGATCAGGGCGGCATGTCAAAGACCCACCCCGATTCTACCGCCATCGACCGTGTTGGTGGCGACGTCGTCCAAAGTCACTTCGCCCTCACGCGCCAGACGTTGTGGAACTGGCGCACAAAGGGCGTGCCGCGACAGATGCGCAAGCCGCTGCGGCTGCTTGGTGAGACACAGGGCCACGACATGCGCGATTTCGAAACGTCCGCTGAGTAGCGGCGTCGCCGGCGCGTAGCCGGTGCAACAGCCAGGAGAACCATCATGGCAGACAGAGCCAGCGCCGATCGCGTTGCGGCCGATATGAACCCGCCCAATTACCGGGCGGCTATCAAACGGATTCGCTCCTCGATCGTCGCCAAGCAAACGAAGATCCAGTCGATCAACGGGGAGATCTCCGACGACTGGGCGAAGGTCGAAGGTCACAAGGTCAACAAGAAGGCTGGCCGCATCTTCCTCATGCTCGACAAGATGGATCACGAGGAGCGGACCGATATCGTGCGCTCGCTCAACGGTCTCATCGACGCGTCGGAATGGGATAAGGACGCGACCGATCTTGTCGACCAAGCCCAGGGCAATGTCGTTCAACTGCACGTGCACACGAAGCCGGGCGGCGAAGACGACGATGGCGATGACGAGCAGGACACGGACGGCGGCGAGGCCGAGATGCGCGAAGTCGAAGACGCTCTGGCACAGGAGACGGAAGCCAAGCCGCGCCGTTCGCGCAAGGCGGCCAATCCCGATGGGGCAAAGGCGCAGAGCGACGTAGCTCGCCAGGCGGATGCTGCTCGCGCCGCCGCGCGTGAGAAGCTCGGCAAGGGCCCGCCGCCCGAACCGTACACCGGTGACAACTCGGATCTGGCCGGCGAATGAAGCAAGCGGCCGTCATCGCACTGGATCTCGCGACGACGACAGGATGGGCGTGGCACCTTCCGGGGATGCCACGCCCCTTCTTCGGCGCCGAGCGCTTACCAGGAGAGGCGCGTGAGATCGGCAAGCGCTGCGACCATCTCGAGCGCTGGCTTCGCGACACGTACCTGGCGCTGAAGCCGGACGGTGGCATCTCCCATTTCTTCTTGGAGGAGCAGCACTTGGGCACCGTGGGCGGCGGCAAGGGCAAGCCACGCCGCACGATCCCGCCGGCGACGATCAAGCTGCTCGCCGGGCTCAGCGCGGTTACGCAGAAATTCGCCTACCAAGTCGGCGCGCACTGCTACGAGGTGAACATCGCCGAATGGCGCAAGCACTTCATCGGCAAGGGCACCGGCTTTCGCGCTCGCGGCGAGGATCCAAAAGAACTCTGCATCCAGCGGTGCGCGCAATACGGGTGGTTCACCGATCTGCCCGACGCGGCGGAAGCCAGCGGCATCCTGGATTTCTCGCTCACCCTCATTCCGAATTACGAGCGCCCATGGCGCGACAACGCATTGCTGGGAGGCATCCGCTGATGTGGACAGACGACAAGATCGAGAAGTTGACGAAGATGTGGGAGGGTGGCGCATCGGCCGGCAAGATCGCGGATGCGCTTGGCGACGGCACGTCGCGCAACGCTGTTCTCGGCAAGGCCAGCCGGTTGGGATTGAGCGGCCGCTGCACGCCCATCAGCACCCTTGAGGCGCGGTTTGAGCGCGTCTGCGATCGCGTGATCGAGGGGGTGAATGGGGAGCATCCCACCATAAATCGCGCTGCGATCGCGGAGGGCATGAACATCTCGAAAGCGCAGCAGATGTGGGACGAGCGTATCGAGGCCACCCACGGCGGAGACCCCGCATGAAGGTGCCAGCCGTGCGCGCGCCGCAGCCGGACGATCTGCCGTTTCCTCCAATTCCGAATGCTAGGGCGCGCGTCGCCGCTATCGATTGCCCGTGGCATTTCGCCACGCGAGCTCCAGTAACTCGCAGCGGATCGGACCGGTCGCCGCAGAAGCACTACCCGACGGCCAGCATCGGACATCTCAAGACGATACCCATGCAGGACATCCTTGAGCCGGACGCGTGGCTCGCATTTTGGATTACAGGACCGCTTCTCGCGCGCGGCGTGCAAGTGATCCTCGCAAAAGCCTGGGGCCTTGAGATCTCAGGTATGGGCTTCACCTGGATCAAACTCTGGAATGGCTTCGACACAGGAAGCCTGGCGCGCACGCCCCTCCTGGAGCAGGACATCGCCATGGGCGGCGGGTACACCACTCGCAAGAACGCCGAGTTCGTCGTGCTGATGAAGAACGGCAATCCGAAGATTGCCCGCCGCGACATCCGGGAAGTCATCATCTCGCCCCGCCGCGAGCACAGCCGCAAGCCAGAAGAGTTCTATCGTCGGCTCGAGCACTTCAGCGAGGGGCCGCGGCTGGATATGTTCGGAGGCGGCCCACGCGCCGGCTGGGATTACTGGGGCTGGCCCCACTTCGAACCGTCGGATCGGGCGGTGGCCGGATGAGCCAGCACGATCCTCTCATCAACGTGCCAGCCGAAGCCGCGGTGCTTGGCGGCATGATGCTGAAGAACAGCCTGATCACCGAGTTCTCCGATCGCTTGCGCTCCGACGACTTCGCCGAGCCGCTGCATCAGCGCATCTTCTCGGCAATGCTGCGCTTCAGCGCGAAGGGCGCGACGGCATCGGCCGTATCGCTTCGCCCGGTGTTTGCCGTCGACCCTGATGCCGATGGCGGGGATTACCTCGATCGGCTTGTCGACAGCCCCGCGGTGGTCATCGGCGTTCCCGACCTTGCCCAGCAAGTCGCGGAGCTTTCCGTCCGCCGCAAAGCGCGCGAGGCCATGCGAGAGGGCGCAGCCGCCGTCGAGGATCTCGAGAACCCGGTGGGCGATGTCATTGGCGGCGTCGAAGAGCGCGTGTGGGCTGCGGACCATACGGACGACGATACCAACCTCATGGGTCTCGGCGATCTCGCACGGCTGGTGCAGCAGCGCCAGGACAGGATCGACACGGGTGTTCAGACGGCTGGGGCGACCAACGGTATCGTTCCCGAGCTCGACGCGCTCCTGGGCGGCCTGGACCGGGGCACGTACACCCTGCTGGCCGGACGGCCCGGCATGGGCAAGACGTCCCTCGCCTCGTCCGCTGCGATCGGCTGGGCGATGAATGGCAACGCCGGTCTCTACCTGGGCACCGAGATGTCGGACGAGCAGCATGCCATGCGCGTGCTGTCCGATCTCTCGCACCTGTTCGGCCGCGGGATCGAGCACGACAGGATCCGGAGCGGCAAGCTGGACGAAGGCGAGAAGCACTTCATCGAGCAAGTCATTGCGCCCCGGGCCGACATGCTGCCGCTGCGCTACAAGAAGATCGGTGGCTGCGCTTGGCGCCGGATCTACTCGATCGTTGCGCGCGAGAAGGCGCGGTTGGAAGCGCTGGGCAAGAAGCTGTGGTTCGTCGTGGTCGATTACCTGGGCATGCTCCAGGCGGAGGGTGCGGACGGCAAGCTGATCATGGACCCGCGCCTGCGCATGAACGCGGTCTCGGAGGGCATGATGCGAATACGCGACGAACTCGACGTCGCCGTGGTCGCGCTGGCGCAGCTATCGCGCGAAGTCGACAAGCGCCCGGATAAGCGCCCGCACAACGCGGATCTGAAGGAGACGGGCAATCTTGAGCAGGACGCGGACGCGATCCTCTTCGCTTACCGCGAGGAGTATTACCTGGAAAACAGCAAGCCGAAGGCCGCCGAGAAGGGGCAAAAGCTGGAAGCGCTGATCGAGGAATGGGAGGCGGAATACTACGCTTCCCGCGACAAGCTCGACATCATCGTGGGCAAGAACCGGCACGGGCAGCGCTTCACGAAGACGGTCAAGTTCCGGGGCAAGTTCTATGCGGTCCGGAGCAACACCCATGACGAGTTCACGCAAACGGAGGATCTACCATTCTGACAGATACGGAAAAGGCCGCCCGGCGCTGAACCGGACGGCCTTCATGGGGAGCCTGCTCGCTCGCGATCGATATAGAGGCCGCGAGTCGCTCCCGCAACGAAAAGGGAACGACGATGAATAGAAACATGAAGGCGATTACTTGGGGCATGCAGGTCAGAGGGCTCGATTCAGGCCCCTGGAGACTGCTGATGGTGCTGTGCAGCTACGTGGGCAAGAAAGGCTACGAGGTCTGGCCTTCGTACAACACCATGGCGGAAAGAGCCGAGACCAGCCGCGCGTCTGCCAAGCGCTTTGTCGCCCTGCTGATCGAACGTGGCCTGATCGAGCAGGCGGGCACGAAGTGGCGTGAGAACGGCGGTCGCAGCGTCAACGTCTATCGGATCAAGGTGGGTGAGATCGATGTAGACGACGTCGGCCCAGACGAGGAAGACGACTTCACCGAAGCGAGCGACCCCAGGGTCAAATTGAACCGGGGGGGGAGTCATAGCTGTGACCCGGGGGCCAGGGTCACTGCTGACCCGTGCAGGGAACCTCTTATAGAAGGAACCTCTATACCTGAAGATTCTCCTCTCTTCCTTACGGAAGAGACCCCCTCACAGGATCTCCTAGGGGATCTAGTACCAAGCGATCCAAGATCCGTAGACCTGGTCGACTATGTGCAGGCGGAATGGTCGAAGCTGGCTGAACGCTATCCGCGTATCCAGAATCCTCGCGTGATCAGCGAAGCGCGAAAGAAGAAAATTCGCGCGCGAGCGAAGGACGTGGCCGGCCGATCTGGCGGCGCGCTGACAGCGCACGACGTGTGGGATCAGATCTTCGCCGCAATCGCAGCGTCCGCGTTCCTGCGCGGCGAGGCTCCCCCGACCCGGCATTACCCCGACCCCTTCAGCCTCTCGATCGATTATATCACCCGTCCTGCCATCTTCCTCCAGACACTCGAAAGGTACACGATCGATGCCGAACGCAACCAGCACACCCACTCCGCCGACGGTCGTAGATACGGGCCAGCAGAGCAGGCTATGCGCGAGGTCCTCGCCGGCATGGGACTTGATCAGCAATGACGCGACAGCCGCCGAGATCGCAGCCTCGATCGACGAGCGGGTGCGCGAGGCTATCCCGGTTGCCTTGGACGCCGCGCGTCGAGAGCGAGCCCCGGCTCCTCCTGTGCCGCTGGTCGCCGGCATCACGCAATTTGTGGGCTTGGTGGGGCAGAACTGGACACCGGATGGGCGGACGGAGTTCATCGGCCTGGCACGCGCAGAGCTTTCGCTGCTGCCGGGTGACATGGTTCTCGCCGCTCTTGCCGACGCGCGCCGCGAAGTGAGCGATGGCCGTTATCTCGTGAACTGGGTCTACAAGGCGGTCGAGAAGCGCACGTCGCGGCTGGATATCGAGATCAAGCGGCTCGAGTTCCTCGCATCCCTCCTGCCCAACGAAGGCTGAAATGGCACAGGCCAATACCAATCCGAACAGGAGGAGAGATCTTCAGATCTATCTCAAGCGATCGAAGCCGGATGATATTCTGACGCTTGAGGAGTGCGCGGTCGCCTGGGGCACCACCAAGCAGCGTTTCGTCACGGTGAGGAACGCCATGCCCACGTTTCCGGACCGCATAGCCACAGACGGCAACGTCTACCTCTACCCGGCACGCAAGGCGCTGGAGGCGATGCTGGCGTATGAGACGCGGCACGAGGCGGCCGCGAAGGCCAAGCAAGCGCGCACGAATGCGATTCTCGGCCGCGGCAAACGCGCGAGCGCGAATGACGATACCGCGATCTACAGCCCCAGCGAGCTCGCAACGCTGTCGCGCATGTCGGCGGAGCTCGAGGAGCGCGAGCGCGAGCAGGGGCTCTACGTGCCGGTCGCGAAGAACGCTGTCGTGGCCGGCGAGGTCTTTGCGCTGATCTCGGAGTTCATGAGCGAGCTATCGAACAAACTGGATCCGCACGGGCTGGAAACGCCCGAGTGGCGCGCTCGCATCGACAGCATGGGCGCTGAAGCGCTATTGGGCCTCCATCGGCAGATGAAGGAAGTGCTGTCCCCCGATGCTAAGCCAAGAGCAACTCGAGCAGCGTCTAATCGATCTCGGAAGTCATCGACACGACGCTGATCCGCGCAAGGCTTGGCTGGACCGGCTGGATGCACTCCTGCCGTCCATGTCGATATCGACGAACGAGTACGATCGCACCAAGCGCAAGCTGATCAATCCTGGTGGCGAGCCCTTCGATTACGATGAGACGCTAACGCCATACACGGCCAAGATCGGCGACGCCTGCGATAACCCGAAGGTCCGGGTCATTGGCGTGAAGGGCAACACGCGCAGTTCCAAGACGACGAAGGCCGAGTCGATGCTCCTGCGCAACTGGACGTACGGTCCGCTGCGCAACGTCGGTTGGATCATGCAGGACGAGGACTCGCTCAAGCGCTACATCGACGAGCGCGGCGAGGAGATGCTGCGGGTTCACGAGGAAGTGAACGAGAAGGTCGACTGGAATGATAAGCGCGCCGGCCGCTTCTTCCGACAGATCGGGCGATCCAAGCTGTTCTACTTTCCGGCCACGCTGCGCTCGCTTCGCGGATTCGCGGCCCCGATCCTGATCGCCGACGAGATCGACGCCTACAACAAGCGGGTTCGCGATGCGATCATGACCCTGCTGAGTTCGCGGCAAGAAGAGTTCGGGTCGAGCTCCAAAGCCTACATCTGCTCGCACCCGGACGCCGGCCCGGATGGCGGTATCGATGCGATCTTGAAGGACTCGCTGCTGCACCTGTGGTGGGTGAACTGCTGGTGCTGCGGCAAGGCGATGTCGCCGGCGGCGGAGGCGGAAGATCTCGGCGGCCGCATGCTTTGGAATGTGCCGGGGCTGATGGCGCAATCGCACAACATGGAGCGCGTCGCCTTCCTCAACACGGTCGCCCAGGAAGCGCGGCTGGTCTGCCCCAATCACAACTGCCGCGAGACTTACGATCCAGATCAGCGGCTCAAGCTCATGGCTGGCGGGCAATGGCTCCAGCCGCATCAGCGATTGACGATCGACGGCACCGTCGAGGGCGAGGAGCAAGTGGCGAGCATCATGGGCTTCGTCATTCACGCATTCATGGCGCCGTTCGTGAAGCTGCGCGAGACGGCGCGTGACTGGGCTGCGGCCAAGCTGACCTTCGACGACACCGGAAACGACGTCCACTTGCGTGAAGTCGTCGTGAAAAAGCTGGGCGAGACGTTTCAGGGCGCGAAGGAAGACGAGACCGTTGAGCCTGCGAAGGTGGTGCAGGCGCGCCTCGCCTCCCGTTATGCGCTCAAGACGGTGCCGCCGGGCGTGCGGTTCCTCACCGCCTTCGTCGACGTCCAGGGCGATCGTTTTGAGGTCCGTGTCATCGGCTGGGATCTTGGCAAGCAATCGTGGCTCATCGACGCGTACGCGATCAAGCAATGGCCACGCGTGGGCGAGCGAGGCGCGTTCGACAACATCGACCCAGGCGGCAAGCTGTCGGACTGGAGCATCCTGGAGGACAGCGTCGTGGCAGCGGCGTATCCGCTGGCTGGCAACGAAGCCCGCGTCGCGCAGGGCGAGCCAGCGCTCTTCCTGCCGGTGGCGCGCACCATGATCGACGCGGTGGGCGTACCCGGCGTTACGTCGAACGCCCGTGCGTGGCTGTCCGAAGTCATGTCGCGCCGGCCGGGCGGCGGTAAGCGGTTGATCGAGGGTTACAAGATCGTGCTCGTGCACGGCGCGTCCAGCAAGAAGGCTCCCCTCTACGGTAAGCCGGTGCCGGTCGAGATCGATGACGCGGGCAAGCAGCGCAAGATCCAGGTGTTCGGACGCTATCCGAACGTCCACGAGCTCAAGCGCATCATCGCTCGCCGCCTGCGCATTGCCGAGCCCGGCCCTGGACGCATGCACCTTCCGGCGAACATCTCGGCTCGTTACGCGCGAGAGCTCACCGCCGAGCAGATCGTCAACGGCTCATGGGTGCGTCGTGGTCCGAACGAGACCTGGGACGCCTGGGTCATGTGTGAAGTTGCGCGCGAAACGCTGAAGCCTGATCGGCCGGGCATGTGGGATGACCGCGATAACTGGCCAGAGTGGGCAGATCCCCGTCCGCGCGATGCCATCGACAGCGAGCCTACCGACGCGGTAAACCCGTTCGACCGTCTCGCCCAGATCAATCAGGGCATTCCTGGAGAGCAGAAGCGATGAACCTGTGGGGCACAGCCTTTTTCACTGACGAGGATCTCGAGGCTGAGATTCGCAAGTATGCGGAAGCTCGTCGGACCGTGCGGGGCGGCAACCCCGCGTCCGTGGTGCGCAAGATCCAGGGCGAAGGACGGATGATCGAGTTCGCCCCGGTGCAGGACTCGATGAACAATCTGGACGCCGACTTGCGCGAGATGATGGCGGAGGCGCGGCGGCGCGGCCTTGAGATCGGCGGCACCGGCGGCGGCGCGATCGCGGTGGAGATCGGACTGTGAGCATCACGAGTAGCATCCCGCCTGGCGCGGGCAGTGTGACCTTGGCGACAGCGACGCCCGTGGTGTCGCAGGCCGATGCCATGATCCAGCCGGGGCTAACCGCGCCCGGCCAAGTGCCTGGCTGGGGCTTCAACGGCAGCGGTCTGTTCAAGAACCTCGAGACGTTCTCTGGGCAGGTTCAGTACACGCCGCCCAAGCTGTCGGCCCGCCAAGAGGGCAAGATGGCGCGTCGCGATGCGGTCCGCGCCGCGCGTCACGCCGAGCGAACGTCGGAGCACATTCGCGGCTCGCTCGATCGCAAGACAGACATGGTGGTCGGCGCCGGCTTGCGCGTGCATGCCCAGCCGGACTGGGATGCACTGGGGCTCAACGACGGCGAAGACGGCTGGAAGACGAAGAAGCCATTTGCCCAGGCGTGTCAGCGCGAGTTCAACAATTGGGCGAACGACAACCGGCTGCTCCAGGATGGAGAGGGTCATTACAATTTCGGCGGCATGATGTGGATGGCGTTTCGCAATCTGATCGGCCCCGACGCCGAGTGCGCGGGCATCATCCATTATGATGAGGATCGTCAGCGCGAGTACAACGCGAACTGGGCCACCTTCGTCACGATCGTGGATCCGGATCGCATCGAGACCCCGCCTGAAGAGGTCGACAAGACGATCGACCGCAACGGCTACGAGGTTTTCGAGGGCAAGAAGCTGGACAAGCACGGGCGCATGCTCGGCTTCTGGGTTTCGAAGAAGCATCCCAGCGAAGGCGCGTCGACCGCGTCGGAGTTCGGCCACGTGTTCGTGCCGCGCGAGACGTCGTGGGGCCGGGCCATGAGCTTCCATTTCTTCATGAAGACACGTGCCGGCCAGCAGCGCGGCGTCACGGCGCTCACAACGATCCTGCGCACCGCCGGCAACATCGATAAGCTGGACGACGCGATGATCGGATCGGCGATCGTGCAATCGGTGCTATCGAATTACATCAAGACGCTGGCTTCGCCGGAGACTGTCGCCGAGCAGTTGTCCCCGGCTGGAAGCACTGGGGTCTCGCCCTGGGATCAGAAGCTCGATTACTACGGCAAGGCCAAGATCACGATCGGCGGCACGCGCATCCCCGTGATGCCTCCGGGCGACGAGATCCAGATGTCGGCGGTGAACCGTGCCGTCCAGGATCCCTCCAACTTCCGTAACGGCTTCCTGCGGCAGATGGCATCGGCGCTGGGCGTATCGTTCGAAACGCTGTCCATGAACTTCAGCGAGACGAACTATTCGTCGGCGCGAGCGGCGCTGCTGGAAGTCTGGCGTGGCGTGATATCGATGCGCAAGATGTTCACCGCGCACGTCGCATCGCTCATCTACGCCGCCGTGATCGAGGAGGCGATCTACAAGGGCCGCATTCAGCTTCCCCCGGGCGCTCCGCCATTCCAGGAAAACCGCGCGGCCTATACCGCGTGCGCTTGGACCGGACCGGGCATGGGCTGGATCGATCCGCAGAAGGAAGCGGGCGCGATCGAGAAGATGCTCCAGATGAAGATCAAGAGCCGCTCACAAGTGGTCGGCGAGATGGACGGCGGCGATTATCTCGAGACGTTCGACCAGATCGAGCAGGAACGCTTCGAAGCGGAAGAGCGCAACTTCAGCCTCGATCCTCTCGCACCCGGTACGCCGGGCGCGGAAGCGGAGACCGGCGAGGGCAGCGGCGATGAAAATGAACCGGCCAATCCGCCGGCGAAGGAGGATTGATCCATGGCCGTCTACCTGCCACACGTTGCGCAAACCCTCCTCAACAGCCCGCTGGCTATCCATGCGAACAAGGCGAACGTCATCGCCTCTGTGCTGGCCAATCGTATCAACCTTTCGTCCTATCAGGACATGGCGATCAGCGGCGGCCGGCTGGAGCGGGACGACATGGCGGACATCGCCGCCCGGGCTCGGCGCGATGCGGTTGCCGGCATTCCCAACCTCCCCGCTCCGCAGAAGACGACGGACGGCTGGTATGGGGACCGGCCTTACGAGATCTCATCGACCGGGATCGCGATCATCCAGGTATGGGGTACGCTGTGCCGGACTTGGGGTGTGGGCCCTTACTCTGGGTTCACTGGCTACGACGGCATCATGACGTCGATCGACTTCGCACAGAACGACCCTATGTGCCGCGGGATCTTCCTGCACATCAACAGCGGCGGCGGCACCGTGGATGGGCTCGCTGATTGCGGCGACTTCATTCACGCCTGTTCGGCGCGCAACGGCGGCAAGCCGATATACGCTTACGCTGGCGACTATGCGTATTCGGCCGCGTACTGGCTGGCGGCCGCGTGCGACAAGGTGTTCGTGGGCGAGATGGGCGGGGTCGGATCGATCGGCATCATCACGCTCTACGCGGATATGTCTCGCGCCCTCGAGGAGGATGGCATCGACGTCACCGTGTTCCGCTCGGCGCCGGGCAAAGCGCTCGGCATGGGCGGCATCGAGCCGCTGCCGGATGCCGAGAAGAACCGCATCCAAGAGCAGATCGACTACCTGGGAAGCGTGTTCGTCAAGCGCGTCGCGACGTATATGCCCGCTCTTACGCAAACCGCTGTAGCTGAAACGATGGGCTTCGATTATATCGGGCCTCGCGCGATGGCCATCGGCTTAGTAAACGACGTTGTGTCCATGCCGGATGCGTGGGCGAAACTTGAGCGACGTATCGCTCGCAACTGAAGGGCCTGACGCAAATGTCTCATCGTCTTCTCACCGCGCAGAGCGCCCGCCTGGGGCTCGCGACCGCAGCTTCCGCCCCGGCGCTCGCCGCAGCAACCATCACGCCGCCTGCCCCCGCCGCCGAAAGCGGTGGTGACACGCCGATCGACGTCGTGACGGTCGCCGATGCCAACGCCGCCATTGCGCAGGCGCGTGTCGAGGCTGCCACCGCCGAGCGTGATCGCACCGCCGCCGTGATGAACAGCGACGCGGCCAAGGCGAACTATCCGACCGCAGCATGGCTGCTCCAGCACAATCCGTCCGCCAGCGCGGATGCGATCGTGGCCCACCTGGGCACGATGCCCAAGGCTGCTGCTGCCGCCGCGCCCACTCCCACCCCGTCGCCCGCTCCAGCGCCGGCGGCTCCCGCCGCGATCACGACGCCCCTCACCGAGACGCCCAAGGTCGACGCGGGCAGCGCTGCTCACAGCGGCACTTCGGAAGGCGGGAGCCAGGCCGACATCGAGAAGAGTTGGGATACGAGCATCGCCGCGG
>Ga0182212_1000085_pt1 | contig 13035 bp, 7 predicted proteins | sample G5R1MG_21_FD_129666 | JGI IMG/M metagenome (GOLD analysis project Ga0182212, IMG submission 129666) | Switchgrass phyllosphere microbial communities from Michigan, USA - G5R3_MAIN_03OCT2016_LD1 MG | ecosystem: Host-associated > Plants > Phyllosphere > Phylloplane/Leaf | place: USA: Michigan... | reverse complement strand
GCCGAAACCATACGGGTGTTATCTAAACGCTTAGCCTCAGTAATTAAGCTATGCATAAAATTGGTACGGGTTGGGCTGATAGGCGTTTCGTTGCCTACCGACCAGATGATGATACTCGCGCGGTTATGGTCGCGGTAAATCATTTCGGCCAACTGCGCTTTTGCTTTGTTTAAAACCTCGGTACTGCCAAAGTTGATGGTCCAGTATACAGGTATTTCCGACCACACTAATACGCCCAACGAATCGGCCAGACGCGTCATCGTTTCATCATGCGGGTAATGGGCCAGGCGTACCATGTTACAGCCCAAATTGCGGGCTTGCGTTAACAGTTGCATAGCATCGGCATGCGAGTAAGCCCGGCGTACATCCTGCGGAATTTCGCCATGTATGCTGATGCCGCGCATAAATATAGGTTTACCGTTAAGCAGCACTTGCTTACCAAAAGCTTCAATGGTCCGGAAACCGATTTTATCTTCAACACGGTTGGTTTTAGTAGATATAATTACCTTATACAGCTTTGGGGTTTCGCTACTCCAAAGCCGAAGCTTAGGCAGCTTTAAGTTCAGAGCGGTAACTTGACCAGTTGAAGCAAACTGCTTTTTGAGTTTAAGTTCCGGAATTTCAACAGTGATGGTTTCACCGGCTTGAGGATTGTTGATTTTTACCCAGCCTTCCGCTTCAGGTGCTGTAGCGGGAGCTCTCCCGGTAACAGGTCTTTTTAATTGCATTACAAAGTCCTGAATAAAGCTTTGAGGTAACTCTACTAAACAAACATTCCGGGTGATGCCGCCATAGTTCCACCAATCGGTGTTTAATGTTGGCACTTCATCTGCGTAACGCTTATTGTCTACCTTAACCACCAAAAAATTATCTTTTTCCTTTAATAAGTCCGCGGGAACTTCGAAATTGAATGGAGTAAAACCGCCTTTATGCATCCCCAGCTTTTTGCCATTGAGGTAGACGTCGGCGCGATAATTCACTGCGCCGAAGTATACAAAATACCGGCTGCCTTGTACGGGGATAAAGTCGAATGATTTTTTATACCAGATGGTGCCCTCATAGTAAGTAAACTCAGGCTTTTGATGGTTCCAATCACCCGGAACTTCGAGGCTGTATTTATCTATATAACCGTGCTCTTTCTTTTCGGTACGGTTTTTCTGAACGTCTGTATTCCAGAAAGCATCCGGATTTTTCTCGTTCAGCTCTTTATAGCGGTAATCATAAAACCCGGTTTCGTAAGGGTCGACAATGTATTGCCACTTACCGTTTAAACTGGTTGTTTTGCGTGCGCCGATATTTGTAATCAGGCTGTCTTGAGCATGCACGGCCAAGTGGCTCGCCAACAGTAGTACTAGCCAATAAATTCTCTTCATCATTATTTATTAAAAACGTCCAGTGTCCACTTGTTCATCCATTTCAGTTCAATATCATCGCCCTTAAAGGTTACCGGCAGCCATAGATAACGGCCGTCAATAGCATTTTTAGGCGTCCACTTGTCGGCCATAAATATAAAGGCATCCTTTTTACCTGCTACCGGTAACACATAAGTGCTCTGACCACCGAAGGTAATTTCGGCACCATCACCTACACATGGATTGCCATGATAAGTCCAAGGCCCATAAATATTTTTAGCGGTAAACCAACGTGCTGGGTTCGGATCCCATCCCGTAGTACCCGATCCTATCATGTAGTAAATACCGTTGCGTTTAAAAACTGCTGGCGCTTCGGTTGAGTGACCGGCGTAAACGCGCGAAAACTTGCCGGTATGCCCGGTGTAATCATCAGTTAATTCGGCCACATCCAGCGTAGCGTTCTCTTCTGCCGAAAATATGTGGTAAGCTTTACCATCGTCATCTACAAACACGTTCATGTCGCGTGCCATTTGTCCACCGGGCAGGTCGCGGCAAAAGAAACCCTCACTTCTATTTTTAGGTTTGGCACAATCCACTTTGTCCTCGTTTGGAGTGCTGGGCGGATAGTAAGGCATTTTACCCGCGTTAGGTCTGTAGCTTTTAATAAAGGTGTATGGCCCTGTAGCTTTGCTGCTGGTAGCTACGCCTGCCCGGGCAGCTTTGTAGCCTTGGCCTAAAAGCTCGAGGTGGAACCACATCACATACTTCTTGGTTTTTTTGTTGTAGACCACTTTCGGGCGTTCCAAAATGCAGCCTTTAGCAATATCGCTGGTGGTATCGGGTGATACATTCAGCGCAATGCCCTCATCTTTCCAGTTGTACAAATCTTTAGACGAATAACAATGCACACCGACCATAGCACGGTTACCGGCGCCACCTTCAATTTTGTGCTCACCATACCAGTAATAAGTCCCTTTATCATATAGCAGGCCACCGCCATGTGCATTGATGTGCACACCATTGTTATCGGGCCAAATGGTGCCCGGAATAAACTGCGTTAGTTTGGTAGCACCTGGTTTAGTTGCCTGAGCATGCACAGTAACTGCCCCGGTAATCAGCCAGGCTGTCAATATGATGAACGCATAAAACGATTTTCTTAAATTCATGAATTATAAGGATATTATTATTTTCTCAACTCTAAAGCATGATCGGCCGGTACATCCTGCCCGCTCCATATTTTTACCGAGGTCCATGGGGCAGGCGGGGTACTCCAAAACTCATCAGTTTCGGGTAATCCCAAGGGCATAAAAATATCAGTGCAGATGTACAGGCTTCCGGTAGTAATGTAAAACTCGGCAAGCGAAGGCTGACTACCGTACAGGCCAATGTTCAACCAACCCGCTTTATTAAATGTATTGGGTGCATCCAGCGTTTTCTTAATTACAGCAGTAAGTGCCTCCCGTACCTGAGCTGCGCTGATAGATGACGGCAGTTGTTTTTTGTACGCCATATCTGCCAAATGATGAAACACGCCGCCACGATATACAATGGAGCGGCCGGTAGCCGGGTAGCTGCCATCCGTGTTAATCATCCCTTCTAATATTTGAGCATAGCGCTGGCTGATCACTTTCGCGTTCCCGCGTTCGCGCTGGTAAATTTTGTGTTTGTCATTTACTTCATTCAGTATAGCATTCAAGTTGGGATGAATGACGATACTGTTATAATAATCCAGATGAAAGCTCATCCCGTCGGAATACAAACCATCGCCAACGTACCAGTGCTGCGTAAACTCGCGCACGGCAAACTCAATGCGAACCGGGTCGTAACCTAAATCATACTTATCAAAAAAAGCCTCAATGGCTCCCGAAAACAATATCCAGTTTGAGTATACCGGCACTGTGTTGCGCGTAATCATTAATGCAGTTACCAACTGCTGTTGTACCGGCTTATCTAAATGCTGCCACAACCACGGTGCCCTGATCAGCGCCAAGGCAACAAATGAGGCATCTACCAGCGGCTGTCCGCCATTCCACTGTAAGTAATCTTTAGCATTAGGGTTTACTGCGTTGGCTATACCCTGTACCGCCCAGCGGCGGTATTGATTGCGCATTTTGACTTCGGCCGGGTCGCCGCCTTCTAACTGGAGCCAGGGTGCAATGCCGCATAATGTGCGGCCGAAAGCTTCGAGGTAAGCTACTTTGGTACGCTGTGCTTTATTGTCGATGGTGCCTGAAGTAATTACTGGCATTTTCGCTTTCAGCTCATCTTGCGCAATGTTTTGCATGACCGGCCGGGCTACCCTATCCAGGTAAGCCAACCATTGCTTGCGGGTTGAAGGCGATACCATTTGGGCAGCGTTTACAGTTACCGAAAAACCCAGCAGCAATAAAAGCAATAAAGCGTTTTGTTTGATCATTTAAACCGATGCTTACTTTTTGATTTTGACAGGCTTTACTTTTTTAAAAACGTTTACCGGTAATATCTTACCGTCTTTATCAAAATACATGGGCGATATGCAGGTTTCGCGGTTATAGCCATCACCACCCGGAATTTTGAACCGGTGATAAGCAATAAACCACTGATCGGTTCCCGGCACATTAACTACCGAATGATGCCCTGCACCTTTTACCACACCTTTACCTTTAAGCACCGGCTGATTAACCACCTTGGTAAACGGACCTAAGGGCGATGTTGATGTTGCATAAGCGATTGAATATCTTGGATCACGGGTATCATACTCAGACCACATTAAATAATAAACACCTTTACGTTTGATCACAAAAGGACCTTCATTGTATCCTTCGGGTTTAAAGTTGATGATTTTAGAAGTGTCGCAACTTACCATGTCGTCATTTAATTTAACGGCATGACACTGACCCTGCCCCCAGTACATATAGGCAATGCCATCATCATCTACCAGCACCATTGGGTCAATCATCTGCCCGCGCAAACTTCCGCGCTTAATCAGTGGTTTGCCAATTGGATCTTTAAATGGTCCGGTAGGTTTATCGCTAACCGCTACACCAATATTTACATCGGCTGAGTAATAGAAATAATATTTATTATTTCTTTTGGCAATGGCAGGTGCCCAGGCACGTTCTTTAGCCCAAGTTAAATCTTTAGGTAGATTTAAAATTACACCTTCATTTTTCCAGTTAACCAAGTTATCGGATGACCAGCAGGTAAAGTAAGTAGACATCCAACCTACGGTGCCATCGGTAGTAGGATAGATATAAAACTTTTTGCCAAACGCCGTAATATTAGGATCGGCGTATACCCCCGGCAGCGCTGCGGCCGGAGCATTAACGGTATCAACGCTTTGCGCCTTAACGCCCAAGCCGACTATTAAGCAAATTGAAAAAAGGAATGATTTAAACATATTTTAACTGTGGTTGGTTACTGTTAGCGACTGAAGTTTTTATAACGCATCAGTCCCTCAATGTAGTAATAATCGGCATAAGTAAGCGGTACATCCACTTCAGTATTCTGCGGAATGTGACCTACGCTGTGCTGCAAAATAAAGCCGCCGTTGGTTTTAGGCGCTGCCAAATAAGGCGGGCTCGAAAGCGTTTTAAGCATGGTTTGTGCTGCATTAAAATACTTTTTTGCCTTGCTTTGATCCGTATATCTGCACAACTCCAATAAGCCAGAGGCCATTACCGCTCCTGCTGATGCATCTCTTAAAGCGCTCGGAATGTTGGGCGCATTAAAATCCCAATAGGGTATTTTATCTTTAGGCAGATTAGGGTGGTTAAGGATGAATTGCGCAATGTGATTAGCTTGCTCAAGATACTTCTTGTTTTTTGTTTCGCGGTACATCACCGTGTAACCATATAATCCCCACGCCTGTCCGCGTGCCCAGGCCGAACCATCAGCGTAGCCCTGTGCGGTACGCTTTTGCTGTACTGCGCCGGTTTCAGGATTATAATTGATAACGTGGTACGAGCTATAATCAGGCCGGAAATGGTTTTTCATGGTCGTGTTGGCATGGGTAACCGCTATCTTGTAATAGCTGGAGTCGCCGGTAGCGCGTGTTGCCCAAAAAAGCAACTCCAGGTTCATCATGTTATCGATGATGACCAGGTATTCCTGTTTCTTTGAATCCCATGATTTGATAGCACCGACCCTGGGATCGAAGCGGCTCGACAGCGACTTAGCACTGTTTATCAGAATTTGCTTGTATTCAGGTTTAGGTGCAATTTGCAACGCATTGCCAAAACTGCAATACATCATAAAACCCAAATCGTGCGTGGTTTTGTTGTACTGCTCTTTTGCTAACAGCTTCAACATCCGCTCGGCTTCGGTGAGCGTAGCTTCGTCCTTGGTTTGCTTATAAAGATACATAAGCGTACCCGGATAAAAGCCGCTGCACCACCAACCTGAGCCGCTGGTTTCCAGGCTGTCCATTTTGGTATAGTACGTTTTGGGGAAACGCCCAGCGGGCAGACGCCCGGCCAGATAACGGTATTGCTGATCTGCGCTTTTAAATATAGCACCAGCTTGCTTAACCAGATTTTTATCGGCTACCAATCCCTTCGCGCTTTGAGCATTTGCCTGGCTTAAAAAGCCGGTAAAAAAGATTGATGCCCAAAATGTTTTTTTTAAGTATGTTGTCATTTACTTTTTGTTTAACGGTGGCTGCCACTGCAGCACCTGGGCGGCTTCGGGCTTTTCGTGCGCCAGGCCTTCGCCATCTACCTGAGTTACCTTTTGTACAAAAAGATTAAGCAGGTGCCTATCCTTCCATAGTTCCGTATCCAGGGTAGGCTCCCATGCGCCAACGCTGTAATTAGTTAAATTCCTAACCGTCCAATGTCCTTGCTGTAAGTTTTCACATACTGCTATGGATATTTTACTGCCTCGTTCAGCATCTCTGAAAATCAATCCTGCGGCTAAAGCTCCTTTATTTTGCCAAGCGATAATTTGCGGCCTAGCAATAGGTATACTTTTAGATCCCTGACCAGATAAGGAGAATGCAGACTTACGGAAAGCCAGGTTACTAACTTTCCATTCATTTCCATTTTTATAAACTAAATGATATTGCGGAACCTGCTCCCCTGCTTCGCGCCAGTAAGTGGCAATAAATGGATTTCCTATATCATCAGCAAACATGGAGGTTTGGTTTATCAATTCGCTCTTTTGCGGAATTTTGCAGGCATATTCTGCCGTAGCTGCCGTGATAGGCAATTTATATAATTCTCCGGTTGATTTTTGCCACGTGAGGCCACCATCTTTCGAACAGGCATAAGCCAGATCATGGTTACTGGCCACATCAGGAGTTTCGCGCCACACCCATGAAATGTGTATTGCACCAGCTTTGTCGGTAGCCAGTTGCCAATAGGCGTTTCGTTGCCCTTCGCCGTCTATTAGATTGTCTTGCAGGCGTTTCCAGTTACCGGTTTTAATATTATAATGGTTGATGATCAAGTTACCGTTGCCCGAACCGCCATCGCGATATAAAAAGATCAAATTGCCATTAGCCAGGCGGTAAAATTCGGGGTAACTTAATTTATTTTCTTTGTTGCCGGTCATGCCCAGCTTCGGTCCTAATGCAAGGGAACCCGATTTAAGTCCTTTAGCGTAATTTAATGCATTGTTGTGCTGTCCCCAGGCTATATGCACTATGCCTGCACCATCTACCATCAAACTGATAGATTTATGAGCATCAGTAGCATCGCCAGTATAAGGGGTGCGTTGTGTTTGCCATTTTGATGCACCAACCATTCGTTTGGCGAGCACCACGTATTGAGCAGAATCGTAAAAAGAGGCATACTGTATGCCTTTAAATGTAACCAGAGCGTTTTTACGAAAAATAACTGTGTTTATAGAATTATTAGCCCATGCATTACGGGCAACAGTAGTCACCTTAATATCTTTTTGCTGTGCAGAACTTTGCTCACTTACTATGACAAGCAGACAGAGGCCAGCGATAAAATTAAGACAGAAAGATGAGGTAAACTTCATTGGGCGGGTAAAATAAGAAAAAAGTGACAGGCGATTCTAGCCTGTCACTTGGATGTGACACTAATAGCCTGGGTTTTGCTCCAATTTAGCGTCTTTGTTTATTTGGATATCAGTTAGGGGAATGGGCAGCAACAAGTTGGTTGCAGTTAAACCTGTAATTGGTTTTTGTGCATCATTAGCGTTTAATCTTAACGCACGCTCAACCAAAGTTCCGGTACGCATCAACGTCATCCGGCGGTTCTCTTCGGCCACTAGTTCGCGGGCACGCTCATCTAAAATAAAGTTCAGATTCATATCAGAAGCACTTACCTGGGCAGCGTTAGCACGGGTGCGCAACATATTGATTGAATTAGCAGCATCGCCTAATTTGCCTTGTTTCATTTGTGCTTCGGCAAGTAACAAGTAAGTTTCGCCCAAACGCATCATGATAAAATCCTTAATCATTGCATAACCAAAGGTATCGTTTGGATCGAAAGCGCCCCACTTTAATGTGCTTGGGCAAATACGGAACAAAGTATCTACGCCAGTGAAAGGAACCTGCTTGCCATAAATGGATGCATACTGAGGAGCCGGATCGTTATAATAGTAACGGCGTTTGATGCTGTACTGCGAGTTGCGCATATCGTTACCTTTATACAAGCCATACAGCACCCAATTACTCAATCTTAAACGGCCAATACCACGACCACCTAACGAATCGGTTGGTAACATACCAGGAACAGCATAATAAGCTGCACCAAAAACGCGCCGTTGCTGCGCATTATCCACATTACCCCCAACGACTGCGGTTGGGTTCTCTTGCTCAAGCACCCAAATTGCTTCGCTGTTACCTTGTGAACGACGTTGGTTACCATATACAAACATATCAGAATAATAATCACCGGCGCCGCTGGCACGAATGCCATAGCGAGAACGTATCAGGCTAAATTTACCGCTGTTAATAACAGCTTGTGCTTGTTGTTCCGCCAAATCGTTTTTACCCATGCGCAGATATACTTCAGCTAAAAGTTGCATAGCCATGTATTTATTAGCGCGGCTTACCGGCTTACCTGCAGCGTTTACCCGGTTACCAGTTGCATTTAAATCAGGCAGGCCAGATGCAGCAAATGTTAAATCGCTTACAATTTGTGCATTCACTTCATCTAATGAGTTACGGGTAAAATTCGTTTTTGGACCGGTAATTGACGTTAAAATCAATGGCACACGACCGTAAAGAGTAGCAAGGTTATGATACGCATAAGCACGGAAAAACTTGGCCTCAGCCTCTACCAAGCGCTTACCCACTGCACCAACGCCGTTTGCCGAAGTTAATCCGTCGAGGATGATATTAGCATTATTAATTAGCGAATAATATCGTTGCCAAAATATTGCTGCCCCTCTGTCTGTTGGTGTAAGCTGTTGATAGTTGTAGTAAGGCACTTCAACCCCTTGCTGGTTAGCTGTTGCGTTAGCTACGTCGGTACCTACTTGCGAAACACTCGGCAAACCCTGATCGCCAGACCACGTCAGTGTTCCGGTCTGGTATTGGTAAAGTCCAATTAATGAGGCTTCGAAGCCTAAAGAATCAGTAACAGTTAATGGAGAATATGATGAATAAGGCTTTTCGTCGAGAAAACTCTTCTTGCAAGAAGTAGCACCTAATAATAGTGCAGACGCAGCGCCTAATATGATAGAAAACTTTTTCATGTTTTGATTAAGCTTAAATTATTTTAAAGAAACATTAAGTCCCAATACGATAGTACGAGTTATTGGGTAGTTGTTACCAAAGTCGCCTGACCCGCGGGTAGAATATGACTGTTCGGGATCCCAACCTACCCATTTAGTCCAGGTATGCAGGTTACGACCACTGGCATAAACACTTAAAGTAGATAATCCTAATTTATTAGCTAAGCTTTGAGCTACCGTATAATTAAGGGTGATATCCTTTAAACGTGTATAGCTGGCGTTACGTGGATAACCATAGCCACGGGTGTTGGTGTATGATAGCGATTGGAACTCCTGGCTACCATTAGTAGGTGTCCAATAACCAATTTCGGCAGGGGTATTACGACGACCAGCCTCATCAGCGTAATTATAGTCAGCATTGTTTTTCATCATGCCTTGTGCAGTTTGAATAAAAACTGTTAAGCTCACATTATTATACCTGAAAGTATTTGAAAAACCACCTGTCCACTTAGGTGCAGTTTGACCTAAGATAACGCGGTCATCAGCCGTAATTTTACCATCACCGTTGGTATCGGCAAATTTTAAATCACCTGGTTTTGCACCCGGATCCTGCTTTGAAGCATCCTCGCCCGTTTGCCAAACACCTGTCATTTTATAATCGTAAATGACGCTGATAGGTGAGCCAATGAACCAGCGGTTTCCGATATCACTTTGCTGATCACCATACAAATCAACAATCTTGTTTTTGTTGGCAGCAAATACGATATTACTTTCCCACGCAAATTTTTTGAACTGTACATTTTTAGTATTTAAGGTAACCTCTATACCTCGGTTGCGGGTCTTTCCTAGATTATCTAAAACCCTACTATAGCCCGTAATGGCCGGCAATCCTCTTGAAAGTATTAAACCATTATTAGCACTATTGTATAAGTCTACAACACCAGTTATACGGTTGTTTAGTACGGCAAATTCAACACCGATATTAGCTTGCTTTGTAGCTTCCCACTGCAAATTTGCATTACCTAAGTTACCAGCTTGTAAACCAATGTAACTTACGCCGTTAAAAGGGAAACGTGTACTGCCATCGGTTGTTATGGTACCGTAAACACTAATACCTTCGTTACCAGCTTTACCGTAAGATCCACGTAACCTTAAAGTATTAACAAACTTTACGTCCTTCATAAAGGCTTCGTTGCTGACATTCCAGGCTAACGCAGCTGAGTAGAATGTACCAAACTTACTGGTGTTGGCACCAAATACTGAAGAACCATCACGACGAACAGTACCTGTAACTACATAACGCTGATCATACGAGTAAACTAAACGTGCCATCTGGTAATTTAGCGCATATCGATCAGAATATGATGCCGCTGTTTGAGTGGCACCTGCACCAATGTTATTGTACGATAAAGCATCGTTTACAAAATTTGTAGCACCTGCAGTTGCACTTATATAACGGCGGCGTTGAGCACCATATAATCCAGTAAAATCAACACGGCTTTTACCAAAGTCGCGTACATACAGCAATAAATTGTCAAACGTATAACCTGTTGTTTCGGTGTTGGTAGCGGTAGCTGATCCTAAAGGAGTATTTGCCAAACGACCGCTGTAATAGTTGTAACGGGTTGGCAAGTAATTATAACCAACATTTAAACGATATTTCAGTCCTTTAATCAAGCCGCCGAATTTTACTTCTGCATAGCCGTTACCTACCACGTTAACGCTGCGGTTTACCACATCGGTATTTAAGCCTAAAAATGGATTAGTATACAACTGTTCGGGCGCTTGCGGGTAAATTGCATAAGTACCATCTGCATTATAAATGTTACCGTAAGGGCTCATCGCCGTAGCAAACAACAAATGTGCACGGCCGCCATCATAGTTATTATTGGTTACAAAAGCTGATGTACCTACAGTTAAAAATTTGGTCACATTGACATCTAAGTTAGACCGAATACTTACACGCTGATATTGGTATCCTTGAATTATGCCTTTTTGTTTGAGATAGTCGCCCGACAAAAAGTATTTGACATCTTCATTTCCACCCTGCACGCTAAGGTTATGATCTTGCATAAAGCCCTGCTGACTTACAGCATCTAACCAATCAGTTGTTTTTCCAGCGGCGTAATTTACACGTTCGCCGTTGTTATAAACCGGTTCTGTAAACTGCTGCTTTAAGTTATTCTGAGATAGATAGTCCAGATATTTTTGGGTAAATGACGCAGGATCACGTGGCTCTAATTTGTGAGCGTAATTTTCTAAACCGCCGTATCCGCTATACCTGATTACAGGCTTGCCGCTTGCGCCCCGTTTGGTAGTAATAATGATAACGCCGTTTGATGCATTTGTACCATATACCGCAGCAGCCGATGCATCTTTTAATATTTCCATAGAAGCGATATCGTTAGGGTTGATGTCATTTAATGAACCACCAGATTTACTTAAAGGAATACCATCTACTACAACAAATGGTGAATTGCCAGCTGAAATCGAGTTTTGACCACGTACCTGCACTGATGGTTGTGAGCCAGGAACTGAAGAGTTAGTGGTAATGTTTACACCAGGAACAGCACCCTCTAACGCCTGCAACACGTTGGTTACAGGTAGTTGAGATAGACGAGACTTAGGCACTGAGGTAACAGAACCGGTGACATCAGATCTTCTTTGGTTACCGTAACCTACCACCACCACATCGGTCAGCTGTTTACCACCATCAGCCAAGTTTACTTCAACTTGATTTTTGGTAGCACTTACCTGCACACTTTTTGATACCATGCCGGTGAAAGATATCACTAATGTAGCCGGTGAGGATAAGTTGATTTTAAAACTGCCGTTTACGTCAGCAACAGTTCCTTGCTGCGCACCTTCTACCTTAATTGTGGCACCGGGTAATGGAATATTTTTGACATCCAACACTCTGCCTGTTACCGTGTAGGAGTCTTGGGCAAGCGCTGCCGGAGCAACACCTGCTATAAAAACGCTGAATATCAGCGCAAGTAAAATTAATTTTGTAAAATTCTTTCTCATACATTGATTGTTTTTTGTTTAATACTGGTTAATACGAGGCATGCAATCATCCCGATTCTGACGGAGATACGACAGTCGTATTAGCCTGTCGGCTAAATACTTTTTTCATTAAGTCATTTTAATTTGGTTATCCACGTTGCAGTTTGTGAGGTAGCCTGCAAGCAATTGGTTGGAACGAAGTAAGCGCAATTTTGGCTAGCACGAAGGGGGTAAAACCGTAAATTGTAGGGGGTAAAAACTAAAACACCTAAAATTAGCACCATTATAATGAGTACGAAATCTTTAAAGTCAAGCACCAATAACGCTACAATCCCTTAGTAATAAGTACGTTATAATAAAATCATGAAAATTGACAATTTATTATAATTAAATTCGGATAGAAAAATTCGAAAAAGAGATTTTTTTATAACGGGTGTCAATTGTGATGCTGCATGCGATAAGAAGTCTGAAAAGTAGCCCGGTGCTTTTTGATAAACTCGGATGGGTTGACACCAAACTGTTTGTTAAAATGCTCCCGAAAATATTTGATATCATTAAACCCCGCCTGAAATGCAGCTTCGTTTACATTACAGTTAGTATGAATAAGTAGTTCGGCTGCCTTTCTGAGTCTAACAAACCTTATAAAATTATTGACAGACTGCCCCGTGATCAACTTTATCCGCTTAAAAAAGGTTGGATAGCTCATTCCCATTTTTTTGGCCAGCATATCAACATCAAAAACGGCATCGGTAAGGTGGCCCTCGATAATACCAATGCAGCGGTACAAAAAGTCCTTTTGTTCTTCGGTAAGGTTTTGTGTCGTATTTTTAAGGGTTATTTCCTTGTAAAAATAATTTTGCAGCTCGGCTTTACTCCGCAAAACACTTTTAATGCGTGCTATAAGCACTTCCTTTTCAAAAGGCTTGCTTAAAAAGTCGACCGCTCCCTGCTCTATACTCTTCACCATTATGTCCGGCGTAGCATCACCTGTTAACAGCACTATTGGGATATGGTTAATGGTAGAATCTTGCTTTACAATCTGGCAAAG
>Ga0182212_1000082_pt1 | contig 13904 bp, 9 predicted proteins | sample G5R1MG_21_FD_129666 | JGI IMG/M metagenome (GOLD analysis project Ga0182212, IMG submission 129666) | Switchgrass phyllosphere microbial communities from Michigan, USA - G5R3_MAIN_03OCT2016_LD1 MG | ecosystem: Host-associated > Plants > Phyllosphere > Phylloplane/Leaf | place: USA: Michigan... | reverse complement strand
GGGAAGGCCGGCGATCAGCTGCGAGCCCGTCTCGCCGGCGCTTCGGACACCAGGGCCGATCCGGTGGCACTTGCGCCTTCCCACACCGGACGTTCGCAAGGAATGGAAGCCGCGCCAACCCTGTCGTGCCAGGGCAGCGCCGGCCGCATTCGTCCGTCGTTTGAAGCAAGAGGCGTAAATTCGCGTTCGCCGGCGGAGGCTTCGGCATGCCCGGCGCTCACCCCCAAAGCAAAGAGGCGCGGCCATCGCTGACCGCGCCTCCTGGAAGCTATGTGCCGAGCCGCTCAGCTCGTCGGCTGGTTGTAATAGGCCGAGTACTTCTTCGAGTAGTAGTAATAGGCGCCCACCAATTCCGAGCTGGAATCGACCATGGTGTAGATCGCGCCGATGACGTTCGATCCGTCCGCGCGCAGCGAGTTCATCGCAGTGCTGACGGCATGCTGCGGCGTCGCGTCCCACTTGATGACCATGACCACCGCGTCCGCCAGGGCGGCGAGGAAGCGGCCGTCGGCCAGGCCCAGCAGCGGCGGAAGATCGAGCACGATCACGTCGTAGCGGTCGGCCAGTTCCTCCAGCAGCTTGGGCATCACATCGTTGCCGAACAGGTTTTCCGAGCTGAAGTACGGCTTGTTGACGACGACCTGGTCGAGGTTCTCGACGTTCGAACGCTCGATCGCCTGCTCCAGCGTCGCCTCGCCCTTCAGCAGTTCCACGGTGCCGGCGCCGGCCGCCGGAGTGCCGAGGATCTGGCGCAGCTGGGCGCGGCGAACGTCGACGTCGAGGATGATCGTGCGCTGGCCGTTGATCGCCATCGTCCGCGCCAGGCTGAGCGCGGTGGTGGTCTTGCCCTCGCTCGGCATCGCCGAGGTCAGCGCGATGATCCTGGGCTTCACGTCCGACTTCACACCCATGATCGACGCGCGGGCATTGCGCAGCGCCTCGGCGAACTGCGACGTCGGCTTGTCGATCAGCAGGTCCGCCGGTCGCTCCACCTTGCGCATCGCCGGGATGGCGCCGAGCAGCGGAACGCCGAGTTCGTTCTCGACGTCCTCCAGGCTGCGCATGCCCGAGACCATCAGCTCCTGGATGGTGACGACCGCGATGCCGGCGCCAACGCCGACCAGCAGCGAGAGCAGGAACAGCAGCGGACGGTTGGGCCAGCTGGGCGCTTGCGGCGCGTCGGCGGCGTCGACGATCTTGGCCTGCGCGATCGAGTTCTGCGAGGCCTGGCGCGTCTCGAACGCGAGCTGGGCCATCCGGTCGTAGGCGGTATGGGCGCTGTCGGCCTCGCGCTGGAGGCTGTCGGCGATGACCGAGGCGCGCACGCTCTCGACCTGCTGGCCCTGCAGGCGGTTCATGTCGTTGCGCAGCGATTGCGAGGCGGCCGTCGCCGAGCTCGCCTGCGACTGCAGCGAACGGATCACGCGGCCGGTTTCGTCGCGGAGCTGACCGTCGATCTGGGCGAGCTGATCGCGCACGCGCGCGGTTTCGGGGTGACGCGGACCATAGCGGTCCTCGATCTCGCCCAATGCCCGCAACACTTGCGTACGCTGGCTGCGCAGATCCTGGATCGTGGTGGAAGTGAGCACACCCGACACCGAGTCCATGCGGCCCGAGCGGATCTGGGCCTGAGCCTGCGCCAGCTGCGCGCGGCTGCTGGCGGCGATGGCGTCAGCCTGGGCGAGCTGCACGGCCAGCGGCGAGATCTGCTGGTCGACGATGGTGGTCTGGCGCTGGTCCTGGCTGCCGCCGCCGCTCAGGATGCCGTACTGCGATTTGTACTGCGCGACCTTGGCGTCGGCCGCGCGCGCGCCGGCACCCAGCTCGTCCAGGCGCTTCTGGAAGAACGAGAACTGGCGCTCGGCCGAACCGATGCTGCTGCCCACCTTGGCGTCTAAGTAGGCGGTGGCAAAGGCATTGGCGACCCGCGCCGCCTTGATCGGGTCCTTCGACGTAAAGCGAATGGCCATTATGTAGGTCAGCTTCTCACGAGAGACCGAAGCCTGTTCGCGGACGCGGTTGATGACGGTGTCGAGCCGGGCGGCCTTCGTCAGCTTGCCTTCGGCGATCGCCTCGTCGAGCCCTTCGGTGAACTCCGGGTCCTTGTCGAGGTTCAACCGCTGCACGACGGTGCGCGCGACCGCGATCGAATTGGCGACGGAAACCTCGGTCTCGATCGCTTCGCTGGCGAGCTGCGCCTGCGCCTCGTTGGCGCTGCGCAAGGGGTTGCGGGTGGGATCGATCTGCACGCGGGTGACGCCGGTGTAGACCGGCGTGATGCGCAGCGTCAGGAACACGCCGATGACGGTGACCACGCCGGCCACGATCAGCAGGGTGAGCAGCCGCCGGCGAACGACATCGCGGGCCGTACGCAGCACATCCGAGAGGCGGGCCTCATAGTTGGCGACGTTAGTCGAGACTTTCATGCTGATCCCGTTCCTTTACCCAGCAAGCGGAAGTGCCCGTCACATCCGCCTCCTCAGATCCTTCGATTTAGCGCCTGAAGCGCACTGTAAGCTGTCCACGCAATTCGTTGAAGCGCACGCCGAGCGGCACCTCGCCGGGGCGCGCCCGGCCGTATTGTACCAGGCCTTCGATGCCGATGAAGCGGTTGGTCTGATAGCGTGCGGAAAGCGTCGTCAGCAGCCGGCGCGAACTGGCGCCCGTTTCCAGAAGACGATTGCGCACCACGGTGGCGTCGAGCGACAGCAGGAGATTGCGCAAGAGCCCGTGATCGACCGACACGCTGGCGCGCGTGTCGACGTACGAGCCGTTGTTCGATGACGCCGCGTCCTGCAACGTCCGCTGGGCGCCGGCGCTGATGGTGGTCAGCGGCGACAGGAAGAAGTCGGCGCGCGCCTGCAGGATCAGGCCGCTCTGGTCGTCGTAGAAAGCGGCATCGTAGTCCCGCGTCACGTAGCCGGCGGCGATGCTGCCGCGCGCCAGGCCCGCCAGGTCGAAGTTGACGCCGCCCAGCACCGAGGTCGCGGTGGAATCGCGGCTGGGCTGACGGTCGCGCCGGGGGAACGGAAAGCTGGTCACGTCGTAGTTCGTCTGCACGAAGGCGGCGATGCTGGGCGACAGCGCGTATTCGGCCTGTGCGCTCGCCCGGTCGACCTTGCGGTTGCGTTCGCGCTGGTCGCGGCTGGAACCGTCCGCGAAAACGATGATGTTGAACTTGTAGTCGAGGTGATCGACCTTCGCGGTCAGACGCACCCTTCCCAGCTTGTAGACGCCCAGCAGCGAGGGGTTGAAGGCGGTGAACTGCGACAGCACCGAAACGTCGGACGCGAGATCCGAAGCGAAGGGTGACTCCGACTGCCGGCTGTACGACACGCGTCCCGTGATCTGCGCATCCGGGCCGATGTCCAGCCGCCCCAGGCCATTGACGAAGTAGGCCTCCTGGTTGCGGATCTTCTGCTCGGCGAAGCGCTGGATCGTCGCCGATCCGATCAGTTCGACCTGATGCACCGGCAGGTCGGTAACGACGCGGATCGCCGGCTGCAGGTAGTAGTACGCGTCGCTGCGCTTGAAGCCGTCGTTGGCATAGACGTTGGTGGTCGCACCGGTGGTGACCGCGACCGACGGAAACGCCTGGATCGATCCCAAACGTACGCCCAGCGACTGGTAATTGGGATCGACCGCCTCGCTCACGCTGATGTTGCGTCCGCGATTGTAGACCGGGTCGAGTGACGGCTGCACCAGCGGCGTGATCGCCTGGCCGCGAGCGACCTGGGCACCGGTCAGCAGCGGGATCAGCGCCAGCGAGCGCGAGAATGCGCGCGACCGGAGGCTTTGGCCAAGCCGCTTCCCGGCGCGGCGCGAGATGTCCTGCGCCGGCAGGGCAAGCGCCGTCAGCCAGGCGCTGCACGGGGACGGCAGGCCGACGACGATCTTGCCATTGCGCTTGATGATGCGCCGCCCGTCGACCGGCTTGATCGACGGCGATGCGGGATCGCGCGGCGACCTCAGCGGCAGATAAGCAAAGGCGCGGCGATCAGAAATATCGCTCGCCTATGCGGATGGTGTCGCCGGGCAGCACGCGCAGGTTGGGCGTGAGTTCGTACTCGAGTTCCGCTTCCTCGCCGCGACGACGAATGTAGACGCGGTTCTTCTTGGCCCGCGGCGTGAAGCCGCTGGCGGTCGCGACCGCGCTGAACGCGGTCATGCCGCTGACGTACGGGTACTGGCCCGGCGTGGTCACTTCGCCCAGGATGAAGAACGGGCGATAGGTGATCACTTCCATGCTCACCTTGGGATCGCGCAAGTACCCGTCCGCGAGCAGGCGCGCGAACTCGGCGGCGACGTCCTTGGTGGTCTTGTTGCCGGCGGGAACGTCGCCCACCAGCGGCAGCGAAAGCGCGCCATCGCCGCTGACGAAGAACTCGCCCGAAAGCGTCGGCTCGTTGAACACGGTCACGCGCACCTTGTCGCCCGCGCCCAAGGTATAGCTCTCGTCGAGCTGGTCGTTCACCGCGTAACGCTCACCGCTGGAGATGACGGCGCCCGAGCTCGCACAAGCGGAGAGCGCGAGCGACATCGCCGCCAAAATGACGTAAGATCTCTTCAAGCCCACCGGCGACCCGCCTTTCAATGCCCACTTAGCAGATGACTGCCTACCCAGCTTTGTCCTATCGATCAAGCTGCGGATATCATGGACCAAGGGGCCTCAAGTACCGCAAAGGCACACCCCTTGCCGCCATCGCGAATGGACGATTATAGCGCAAATGATGGGCACTAAGTCGATCCGCAGTTTCGCTTCGCCAAATCATGCAAGCAAAGCCGGTAGCGTGCTGGATGGTGTGCAGTACCTTCGCGGGCTGTGCGCGGTTATTGTGGTGATTAGTCATTGCAACGGCATTATCGGCAAGCCTGAATATTACTCCACAATGGTCCTGCCGGATTGGCACATCGCTTCCGTCTTCGCGGTTGCAGCATTTTTCTCGATCAGCGGGTTCATCATAGTCATTGCCTCGCTCGGCCGCGACGGCACCCCGCGTAGCGGGCGAGCGGAGTTCGTGCGCCGCAGGTTCATCCGCATCGTTCCCTTTCTGTGGCTTTGCACCATAGGGTATAACTTGCTGAGTTGGGCGGGCACCGGGCAGTTCGATTGGCCGGCGGCCCTGCGTACCTTGGTGGTGTGGCCGCTGGGTGAGCTCAAGCCCAATGTCGCCTGGTCCCTGCGCCACGAACTGCTGTTCTACGCGATCTATGCCGCCGCGCTGCTCGGCGCGCGCCGCCATGTCGGGTTGCTGGTGGGCTGGGTCCTTGCCAGCACGGTGTTCTACCTCCTTGCCTATGACCTGGGTTTCGCGAGCGGCACCACAAACCGTCCCTGGTTCGAGGCGCTCAAGGTGCTGATGGGCGGCGATCATGGCGCCAACTTCCAGTTCGCCGGGGGCATGATCCTCGCCTATCTCTACTTGTTGCGCCCTCACCGGCTGCCGATCGGACGCGTGCCGCCCGTGGTCATGGTTGGGCTGACCCTCATGGCCGGGCTGATCGTGTCGCTATGGCCGCTTCCCACCGGCCTGCCTGACGCGGTCGTCTGGACCGCGCTCGCCGTGCCCATTCTCGCCAGCGCCATCTGCGCCAGGCCGGCCCGTGGGTGGCTGGGCCAGGCCGGGCTGGTGCTCGGCAATGCGTCCTTCGCGATCTATCTGGTGCACAATCCCGTCGTGCTGGTGCTGCTCGCGGTGGCGGCCAAGGCACGACTGCCGTTGGCCGCGCCCGGTGCGCTGGCCGCATTCCTGTTGCTGTGCATTGTCGCTGCCGTGCTCGCCGGCGTGGTCGTGCACTACCTGGTGGAAGGCCCCTTGATTCGCGCTTGCGAGCGCTGGACCCGGCGCTCGGGCACCGCGCCTGCTCGCGTGCTGGTCGACTGATCCCGCAGCGATCGACAGGCAAGCCGTATCGAACAGGGACCAGCGGCACCTTTGTGACCCGCGCACTCTGGACTTCCCCTTTTCCGCGTCGCAAGGATCGGCGGCGAAGGGGGCAGGCGGCTGCATGAGGATCCTGTCTGTCCAGTATCTGCGCGCGGTCGCGGCATTGCTGGTGGTCATCGCCCATGCGTTCCTGCACCCGATCGACTATGTCGACGTCACCTATCGCCGGATGGGATCGTTCGGGGTGCTGCTGTTCTTCGTCATCAGCGGCTTCATCATGGTCTATACTACGGGCGAGCGCAGCTTCCCCGCCGGCCGCTTCTTTCGCAAGCGGTTGGAGCGGATCGTCCCGTTGTACTGGATCGTCACCATCGGCGTGGCGCTGCTGGCGGTGTTCGCGCCGGCGGTGCTGAAGAACACGACGTTCTCATGGGGCCAGCTCGCCAAGTCGCTGCTGTTCATCCCCTACATCCGTGAGAACGGCGAAGTCGTGCCGCTGATGAAGCTGGGCTGGACGCTCAACTACGAGCTGTTCTTCTACGCCGTGTTCGCCGCCTGCGCCTCGCTGACGATGGAGCGCCGAGTGCTGACGGTCAGTCTGCTGTTCCTGGTGCTCACCGTGATCGGCGCGCTGGTGCCGTTCACCGCCGCGATCCCGAAGTTCTACACAGAGGAACTGCTGCTGACCTTCTGCGTAGGCATGGGGATAGGCGTGCTCTACCTGCGCGGCTCGCAGCTCACCAGTGCCGGGAGAATGGCGCCAGTGTGGGCTATGGCAGCCGCAGTGTTCATCGCGCTCGCCTTTGCCATGCCCTCGGCCCGCCCACTCAGCCCCGGCACCGACACGCTGTTCACGCTCGCCGCGGGCTCGCTGCTGCTGATGGGGCTTTGCCTGGAACGTAGGCTGCCGGTATCGCCTAGCGGGCTGACGCTGGGCGATGCGTCCTACGCCATGTACCTGACGCACATGTATTTCGTGGCCGGATCGATCATCATCATCCGCCGGCTGGTGCCGCCCACCGACGCCTGGCTGGAGATCGTCAGCTCGATCATCCTGAGCGTGCTGATCGCGATCCCCGTCCACCGCTTCGTCGAGTTGCCGATCGGACGCGCCTTGCGCCGCTTCGAGCCCCGCCTGCGCAGTCGACGCTAACGGCCCACTGCGCTGCACTGGCTGATCGCGAAGCTGGCATAAGGCGCGGCCCGACACGGCGCCGGCTCTCCCCAGATCCAGCCCGAACCCTTGTAGCCCAGGTACACCCGTCCGAACACGTCGGGATCGGCGGCGATCACCGTGACCTGGTCGAGCGTGCCGACCGGGAAATCGACCAGCTTCTGCCAGCTGCGCGCCTCGTCGATCGAGCGCCACACGCCATATACGCCGCGCACCTGCCCCGAGATGTAGATCGCCGGATAGCTCGCGCCCGCCGCCGCCTTGCCGAAGCCGATGTCGTCGACGCGCGACACGTCGGCTACGTCCATCCAGCTGGCACCACCATCGGTACTGCGCCGTAGCGGCGTTACCCCCCCGGCCACCCCCGACGTGAAGAACAAGTGCCCCGCCTTGCCCGGCACCGAGCGCAGCTTGGCCGCCATCGCGCTGTTCGGGGCGATCTCGCCGGAGAACACCCGCTCCCACGTCGCGCCGCCATCGGCGCTGCGCCATAGTCCGGCGAGCGCGGCGTTGGGCTGTTCGCCGCTGTGGACGAGGTAGAACGTACCGCCGGTGGTCTTGTCCGCCGTCAGCGTCTTGCGCTGGAACCAGTTGTTCTGGAACGAACCATAGGCGTCGCCGACCGCGCCCGGCAGCATGACCTGCTCCCAGGTCTTGCCGCGATCCTTGGTGAAGAACGGCGCGCGGTTCTGCGCCGGCTCCCACACGATGTTGTCGGGATCGCTCGCCGATACCGCGATTGTGCCGAAAGCCATGCGCCAGGGGTTGTCGGACTTCGCGCCCGGCGGCGTTGGCAGGCTGGCGAACTTGGTCCAGCTGTTGCCGCCATCGGTGCTGTAGCCCGCCATCACCGCATTGCCGTCTTCCGAACAGCACGGCCGAGTGTCGCTCGCGTTGGTGACAACGAACGAGGGATCGGCCGGCGTCCAGTCCAGCTGCTGCGCGGCGATGAAGCCGCGATTGGGAGCGAACCGCGTCGAATAGGCATTGAGGTCGTGCTTGATGTGGATGCCGAAGTCCCAGGCGGCGAACAGCGGGGCATGGCCCTTGGTCTGCACCACGTCGTTGGCGACCAGTTCCTCGATCCCGCGCGCCTGGCTGACCCAGGCGAGGTGGGTATCACCCCCGGTCACGTCGGCATGGAACACCCCGACGCCATGCGCGACCCAGAGCCGGTCAGGCCTGGCCGGATCGAACATGACCGAGCCAGTGGCGAAGAAGGGATTGTCGGCGACCTTCAGCCAGGGCGGATCGCCCTCGCCCACGCTGGCCGAGTGGGTCACGTTGGACCAGGTCTTGCCGCCATCAGGGCTGAGATAGCCGTTGCCGCCCTGGTCGAGCGCCAGCACACGGTCGGAGCGGGGATCGGCGGCGATCGAGCCATAGACGAGCGCGTTGAGCACCCCGTCCTGCACCAGATTGCGCCAGCGCCCGTCGGCGTAGGCCCACACCGCCTTGGCCTCGGGATCGGCGGCGAAAAACGTGCCGTTGCGCGCGAAGGCGCCGCGATTGACCATCGTCGGATGCACGCCCTGGGCGGCCAGCGGCGAGAACGTGGCGCCGTGATCGCTCGAGACGTACATGCCCACCCCTTGCGCGAAAGCGAAGACGCGCCCGGTGGGCTTGCCGTCTCGGCCTGGCTCGAACCAGATCGGAGTGCCCGGCGACTGTACCCCGGCCTCGGGCGCGCGGTCCCTGTTGGTGGGCACGCTGGCCACCCGCTGCCAGGAGCGGCCCGCGTCAGTGCTGCGCAACAGGCCGTTGCCCGGCGTGCCCAGCAGCACCACGTCCGGGTTGCCGGGATCGACCACCATGAACGGCCCGGCGAAGCGCCACTCGCTGTTGGCATCCCAGGCCAGCGGAAACGGGCCGCTGCTCGCCGCCACGAAGTGCGCGCCGCGATCGTCGGAGCGGTAGACGGTGCCCTTGATCGCCAGGAAAATGCGGTCCGGCATCGAGGGCGCGACCGCGATCTCGTAGGCGCCTTGCGCGATGCCGTCCTGCACGCGGGCTTCAGGCGGCATCGCGGCGGCGGTGGCGAGCTGGTGCCAGCGGTTGTCCTTCGCGTTCCAGATATAGGCGCCGTAAACGTCGGTGCGCACGACGAAGGTCTTGCCCGCCGGGTCCATCGCCATGCCGACGATGAAGCCGCCGCCGCCGATCGCCACCCGCTTCCAACTGTAGGTCTCGTTCGCGACCGGCCCCTGCGCGTTGGCGAGCGCGGCGGGCGGCGTGGTATCGAGCGTTTCGGGATCGTGGCGATGCTGTTTGTAATACACCCCACCGGCAAGCGCGCCGGCGAGGACGAGCGGAATGCCGATATAGGCCATCAGTCGCGGCCAGCGCGTCTTCGGCTTGACGAACTGGTCATATCGGATCGAGCGGCGGTCGCGTGGGGGCATGGATTCCTCTTGAGGCGCGTCGCAAATTGGCAAGGAGGGGACCGGCGCCGGCTCAATCGCGGGTCCGCGTCATCAGGTAATAGACGGCGACGGGGTTGGTCACCAGGTAGCGCCAGCCCAGCCGCAGCGGCTCGCGGGCGGCGCGGTACAGCCATTCCAGCCCGAGCCCCTGCATCCAGGCCGGCGCGCGCGAGACGCCGCCGCCGTAGTGGTCGAACAGGCCGCCGCAGGTACGCACCCAGGCGACGCCGCCCAGCAGCTCGCGCGCGAGCACGGCGATCTCCTCCTGCATCGGCGTTCCCAGGCCCAGCCACAGGACGTCAGTGCCGGCCTCGCGGATCTGTTCGCACAGTTCAGGCAAGTCGGCGCGCTTGAAGTAGCCGTTGCGGGTGCCGACGACTTTCAGCCCGGGAAAACGGTAGCGCAAGTGCTCCGCCGCCCGGGCGGCAACGCCGGGTCGCGCGCCCAGGAAGTAGAAGCGGATGTCCTCGCGCGCGGCGAGCGCGCAGGCATCGAGCAGGAAATCGGTGGTGGCGGCGCGCTCGGTCAGCGGGCGCTTGCAGAACATGCGGCTGGCGAAGACCAGCGGCATGCCGTCGGCATCGATCAGGTCGATGGCGTCGATCGCCTGCCGTAAGCCCGGCTCCTTGTGATAGGCGGCGACGACGCTGCCGTTGGCGGAGGTCAGCAGGCGGGGATGCGGCAGCGCGCCGCTGCGGGCCCGCGCGACATCCGCGCGCATGAGCTGCGCCATCTCGGCCCGGGTCATGCGCGCGATCGGCAGGCCACCGATGGTCAGCGTATCAACGGCAGCAAGCGGTATCGACTGTGGCACTGGAGCCGGGTCATGCTGTCTCACAAGCGTCAAACCGCGGCTCCGCTCACCGGGCGGCATGGCCCGTCGCCACCGACAGTAGCACAGCACGCCTCGGGATAAACCCTGACCAAGTTCACTCCGGTGTCCTCTAGGGTGTCCGCAGGAACCGCGTGGTCGCGCGCCAGGCGGCAAAGGCGAAAGCACCCTCACCCAGCACGATGCCGCCGATCGAGTGGATCGGCGCCAGCACCATGACCAGACCGAACACCGCCAGCAGCGAGACCACGGCGGTCCAACCGCTGATCCAGGCCAGCTGGCGAAAGCGTCCGGCGGCAAGCAGGATCACCCCTTCGGGCGCGTGCAGCAGCCGCGCTAGGGCCACGCCGAGCCACAGCATGGTCCCGGTCACCACCGTAGCCAACCCGAACTTGCCGACCATGTACGGGGCGGGCGCGAAGGCGATCACCAGCGCGCCCAGTACGGCGGTGCCCAGCCACACGGCCAGCAGCAGCAGTCGCAAGTGCAGCCGCGCCTGGGCGATCGCGGCGAACTCGCGCCGGGCGATGCGGTGCGCGGCGCGGGCGCGCTCGAACTCGACCAGGGCGTTCACCGCCACGGTGACCGGGCGGATGAACAGCACCGTCGCAGCGATCGGCGCATAGGCGGCGGGCCCGAGCAACGCGGTGACGATGTAGCTGTGGCTGTTCACCGTCGCCTCGGTGCTGACCACGCCGATCAGCGACCAGCGCGCGTCGCGGCGCCAGACCGGCGCATAGTCGCGAACCGCACGACCGCTCGGCAGGCCATGGAGCGTCGCCAGCGGCAGCATCGCGCCGAACACCGCCAGCGCCAGGATCGCCAATGCCGCCAGCTCTCCGGCACGCGGCACCAGCGCCAGCACCGCCACCCCCGCCAGCAGCAGCACGCTGTAAGTGAGATCGGACGCCATCGCCCGATTGTAGCGGCCGGCGGCGGTGGCGCGGACGCGGGCGAACTGACGCTGCAGGACCAGCGTGGCATAAAGGCCGAAGAGCATCGCGGGCACGACCTGCAAGCCGACCGCCCAGGCTAGAGCGACAAAGGCGATGCCCGCCGGCACCAGCGCCAGCCGCGCCGCCGCCGTCAGTCCCGCCAGCTCTTTCTTCGCGTCGTGCGCCTGTGCTTCGTTGGCCACTTGCGCGCACAGCACCAGCAGGGGCGAGGTGAACAGGGCGCTCCACACGCCGACGCTGAACTGCGAGACGACGAAGACGAACGACAGCCGCCCGAACTCGGCCACCGGCAGCCTCGCCAGCAAGGTCAGCGATAGCAGAAACTGCGCCGCCGCCGACGCCATCGGCCCCGCCGCCGCGGTCGCGTACCATTGCACCCGACCGCGAAGCGACACCGCCTCGCCCGCGTTCACGCGATACCGTCCTCCGCACCGGTTTGCGCCGGGGGAACGAAGCGCCGGCGCCGGGTATGGCGCGCGCGCATTTTCGCCATGCGTCGGCGGTCGGCGAACTGCACGAGCCGCTGGCGGATGGCCTGATGAGCGCCGGCGCTCTGGCTGGACAAACGGTGGATCAGGATGACGGCGATCATCAGGAACACGTGCACCACGCTCGCCCGGTCGAGCAGCGTCGATTCGGTCATGTTGTGGCCAAACGAGAACATCATCAGCGCCGCGAACAAGCCCCGGCGCGCGCGCGAGATATCCACGCTGTAGAGCAGCTTCATCGCCGGCCAGACGAACAGCACGCCGACCGTCAGGATCAAGCCCGGCAGGCCCAGAGTGACCAGCACGTCGAGATAGCCGTTGTGCCCGTGGCCCACTTCCGCCGCGACCCAGTTGTTGGTCAGAGTCCAGATCGGGCTCTCATTGCCGATCTGCCAGAACGACATGTAGCCCGCGCCCTTCCACAAGTGCTCGCCGGAGTATTCCAGCAGCAGCGGCCAGATCTGCGCGCGGCCGGTAAAGGCAGCGGGATCGTCGAGCACGTTCTGGATCACGCTGACGTACATGATGGCCAGGACGATGAGGCCGATCCCGGCCATGACGACCAGCGGCAAGACCAGCGAGCGATGCCTGGGATTGTAAAGCTGCAGGACCGCGCCGGTCGCCCCGGCGATGGCCAGCATCGCGATCGAGGTCTTGGAATCGGTCATCAGCAGGAACAGCAGACTGGCCACGATCACGCCGCCGCTCCACAACGCCGGCAGGCGCGAGCGATCGAAGGAGAACAGGATAACGGTGAGCGCGCACGCCGCGCCGGCCGCGTTCTTGTGCGCCATGATGCCGCGCCAGTCGCCCTCCAGGCCTTCGTAATCGCCCATGCTGGCCAAGTGGACGCCATAAGGCGTGAGCAGGACGACGAGATAGTTGATGACCAGCAGGCCGGCCAGCGTCGCACGCACGACGTTGAGCGTGCGCACCGCGCCGAGATCGCCGATCGCGCGCACCAGGATCCAGATCACCAGCACCGTGAGCGCCAGTCGGCGCAGCGCGATCTCCTGATCGATCGCCCAGGTGCAAGTGAGCAGGCAATACCCCAGCAGGACCAGCAGCGACACCGGCATCGCCATCGGCGGGCGCGCGTTGGACGGCGTCAGGAACTGCATGCCCAGGATGCCGACCATGATGACCTGGCGCAACACGTCGCCACCGGTATCCTTGGCGGCTATGCCGAAGTTCGCGAACGGCGAGACGCCGATCATCGACTGTTCCAGCAGCAGCACCAAGGCGGCGGTGGCGATGAGCCGCCGCCACTTCATCTGACTCTCAAACGCGTCGCTCGCGGTGCGCCGGCGCGTCGGCAGCATGGTCGCCATCAGCGCCGTCCTACCAGCCCAGCGCCAAGCCGACAGGCGCCGGACGAGCGGCAGACCAGAGGCGGACGGAGCGGGACGACATAGCCAAATTCTAGCAGCATGACCCTCACCGCGCCAGCAGCCTTTCGTAAGCGTCGACCATCGCGCGGTTCGATGCGGCAAGGCCGAGCGCTCGCGCGCGCAGCGACCAGGCGGCGCGCTCTTGCGGATCGGCCAGCAATCGTGCGAGCACGATGCCGAGCCCTCTCGCGTCCCCGATCGGCACGGCGATGCCGCAGCGCGCGCCACCCGCGTCGGTGATCCCCTCCACTTGCACCGGCACCTGCGACACGACCAACGGCAGGCCGAGACGCGCCGCCTCGATCAAGGCCAGGCTGTGCCCTTCGTAATGGCTGACCTGGGCGAAGACCTCGGCGCTGGCGGCGTGAGCCAGGGCCTGTTCGCGCGTCATCTGGCCGAGAAAGCGGACGCGCTCGCTCACCCCATAACGCAACGCCAGCGCGCGCAAGGCGGCTTCGTCCTCTCCGGCTCCGACGATCTCGAAATGACCGCGCGGCACGTGGGCCATCGCCGCGATCAACTGCGGGTAGTTCTTCTGCGCGCTCAACCGCCCCATCGCGACGATCCGGCCGGGCACTTTCGTAGGGGCAGTCTCGACGAGACCGTCGATCAGCCGTTCGATGCGATCGGGCAAGGCGTTGTGGATGGTCCGGCGCTTGGCCCGGTACGCGGCCGGCTTGCCGTCGAACGAGGCGGCTACGGCGTCGGACACGCAGATCACCGCCGCCACGCAAGGCAGCTGCCCGGTCCAG
>Ga0182212_1000080_pt1 | contig 14464 bp, 12 predicted proteins | sample G5R1MG_21_FD_129666 | JGI IMG/M metagenome (GOLD analysis project Ga0182212, IMG submission 129666) | Switchgrass phyllosphere microbial communities from Michigan, USA - G5R3_MAIN_03OCT2016_LD1 MG | ecosystem: Host-associated > Plants > Phyllosphere > Phylloplane/Leaf | place: USA: Michigan... | reverse complement strand
GCCATGGGCGCGCTGATCCAGATCATGGGCAACGACATTGCCGAGATCACGAACGGCGACGACACCAGCATGGAGGTGAAGTCCAATGTCTCGGGCGAGGCCATGGACATCGCCGCATCACGTGTCGATGCGAAGTCGTTCATCTACATGGACAACTTCAAGCTCTCCATGCAGGCGTTTGGTGAGATCTACTACGGCATGGCCAAAGAGGTGTATGTCGAGGAAGGTCGCAAGGTCGAGACGATGGACGAGGACGGCGAGACGTCCGTCGCCACCCTGGGCGAGACGGTCGGTGATCCCAAGACGGGCATTGTCGCCAAGCGGTACGATCTGTCGGTCGGGCGGTTCAACGTCATCAGCGACGTCACCGAAGCTACCGCGACCCGGCGCGACAAGACCGTTCGCACCATGATGACGCTCGCCCAAGCCGCCACGTCCGTGCAGGCGCTCCAGCTTGGCCAGGCGGCGCTGCTGACCGCAATCGACAACATGGACGGCGAAGGCATGGGCAAGCTGCAAGACTTCGTTCACAAGATGTCGGTCGAGATCGGCCTTGACGAGATGACGCCGGAAGAACAGCAGGCGGCGCAACAGGCTCAGCAGAACCAGCAGCCGAGCCCGACCGATCAGGCATTGCAGGCGCAGGCGGCGGACTTCGCCGCATCGGCAGAGCAGAAGCAGAGCCAGGTCAAGCTCAACGAAGCCAAGACCGTGCAGACGCTGGCACTGGCGCATAAGACCGTGGCCGAATCAGAGCAGATCGCGAGCGCGCCGACGCAATTGCCCGATGTCAACAGTCTTATGCAGAATGCGGCTTGATTGTGGTTGTCCTATTTGGTAACGACACTGCGCGCGGGGGCGTGGGAGTATATCCGTATGCGCGCTGATGAAGCCGAGCCCCTTGAGCTGACCGAAGAGATCATCGATCAGGCACCCGAGTTTGAGGGTGACGAGCAGCACACCGAAGATCACGACGAGACGGTCATCGCCTTTGCTGATGAAGGTGACGAGGAAACCGAGGCGACGCCGCTGGTAAAGCAGCTTCGCCAACAGATCCGCGACCGGGACCGCAAGCTGAGCCAGATGCGCCGCTCGCCGTCGCCGGTCAATGACGCTGACCCTGAGCCGAAAGTCCCTGACCGCCCCCGCTCGGTTGCCGACTTCGATTATGACGAAGAGCGGTTCAACGCGGCGCTCGATGAGCATTTGGCCAAGAAGGACGAGCACACGTCCTGGAAGGCTCGCGACGAAAAGCGCAAGAACCAGCGCAGCGAGCAGGAAGCCGAACAAGCGCGGCAGATCGAGCAGCAGCGCAAGGCGCTTGGGGTTCCCGACTACGATACGAAGGCGTCAAGTGTTCGTGAACGGCTGTCCGATGCGCAAATGTCCATCCTGATCAGCGGCATCGATAACCCTGCGCAGATGATCTACGCACTCGGACGTTCCGAGAGCCGGCTCGATATGCTGGCGGGCGAGGACAACCTGGCCAAGTTCGCCGTCATGCTCGGCAAGATGGAAAAGGACATCAAGGTGACCAAGAAGACCGCTCCTGCGCCGGAAAGCCGTGTGCGCGGCGCCAATGGCTCCATCGCCGTCTCTGGCTCCGACAAGAAGCTGGAGCAGCTTGAGAAGGAAGCGGCCCGCACTGGCGACCGCTCCAAGCTCATCGCCTATCGCGCCAACCAGCGCGCAGCCTGAAGGAACCTCACCCATGGCAGTAGATCGTGAACTTTCGCCCGCTGAGATCGTCCATGCCAAGATGGCCGGCATCCCTGCTGACCGCCCTGGCTTGCTCGGCGAGTACCCCAAGATGCTTTACCGCAAGGGCGAGCCTGAGATCGGCGCGCATAGCCTGGCATCCGATGCTATCGGTGGCCTGTCGTCGCTTCCCATCGCCGGCCATGCTGGCGTCACCACGTTGACGGTCGAGAGCGCCGAAGAAGAACTGCTGGCGCTGGAAATGGGCTGGCATTCGACGATTGACGCGGCTGTTGCGCCGCCGCCTGTCGCGAAGAAGGCTGCGTGATGCCATGACCACGAAGCGCCAGCTCATCGAGCAGATGTTCGTCGAGTGCGGTCTCAACGGGTGGGAGTACGACATCACGCCCGAAGAGAAGGACCACGCTCTGACGCGCCTTGACGCATTGATGGCTGAGCTTCGTGGCCGCGACATCGACCTGTCGTACAACTTCCCCGCAACGATCGGCGGCGGCAATCTCAACGATGATCTCGGCACACCGGACCAAGCCTTCTATGGCCTTGCCGTTCTGGGTGCCGAGCGCCTTTCTCCGACCATGGGCAAGACGCAGAGCCGTGAGAGCCGCATGGCCCTGACGTCCGCCATGAAAGCAGTGCGTTCGGCTGCGGCGGTGCTGGTGCCGACTGTCGAGGGGCCGGATATGGTCTACGGCTCGGGCAATCGTTGGCGTTGGAGCCTGTAAGTGCGCGTTCCGATCGTTTCAGGCATCAAGGCGACCGAGAGCGGGGCGTTTCTCAACAGCTATCCCGTGAATCGTGAGCCTGTCCTGAAAGACACCGGCATCTCGGATGGCTATCTCGCGCCGGCTCCAGGTATTACTCAGGTAGCCACCGGCCCTGGCGCTGATCGGGGCGGCATAAGCTGGAACGGCATTTGCTTTCGCGTGATGGGCACGCGCCTGGTGCGAGTGCTGCCAGACTGGTCAGTCGAGTTCCTTGGCGAGGTTGGGCCTGGCGGTGAATGCAGCTTGGACTACAGCTTCGACAATCTGATCATCAACAGCGGCACGCGTCTGTATTACTGGAACCCGGTAGACGGCCTGCGGCAAGTCACCGACCCCGATCTCGGCACCGTGCTCGATGCGCAGTGGATCGATGGCTATACGATGACCACCGATGGCACGTTCGTGGTGGTGACGGATCTCAACGATCCCATGTCGGTCAACCCGCTGCACTATGGCTCCAGCGAAGATTCGCCCGATGCGATCACCGGCCTGGGTCGGCTGCATGGCGAGGGATATGTGTTCAACCGCTACACCATTCAGGTCATCCAGAATGTTGGCGGCAACGGCTTTCCGTTTCAGATCGTCAAGACGGCCACGATCCCTTACGGTTGTGTCGGTCCGCGCGCCAAATGCCGTTTCATCGGTACGTATGCTTTCGTCGGTGGACCTGACGGCGGATCGCCTGGCGTGTGGCTTATGGGGTCCGGCGATGCCAGCAAGATCAGTTCGGAAGAGGTGGACGCCGATCTTGCCGACCTGACCCTGGACGAGCTGGCGGACGTGTGGGTCGAAGCGCGCAGCATCGCGGACGAGCAGCGCTTGATCGTGCATATCCCCAAGCGGTCATGGGGGTTCGCGACGCAGGTGTCGCGCAAGTCGTCCGTCAAGACGTGGTGCCAGTACGTGTCCGGTGATCAGGACGACAGCGGCTTCAATGGGCGCGGCTTGGTGTTTTGCTATGGCAAGTGGATCGTCGGCTCGTCTGATGGGCGCATCGGCTACCTTGACCCGCACACTGCCCAGCACTTCGGCCACGACGTCATGTGGCGCTTCGATACCACGCTCATGTACAACGAGAGCAATCGCGCCATCCTGCAGGATATCGAGTTGATTGGCACACCAGGCCGTGGCGCTGCCGATGGCCGTGTGTTCTTCTCCTACACCAAGGATGGGGAAGATTGGTCGGTCGAACGCTCAACATCCTCGGGCAAGTTGGGCGAGCGCACCAAGCGGGTAACATGGCGTCCTGGCGTACGTTTCGAGCAGTACATGGGGCTGCGCTTCCGGGGGCTCGACGGCTCGCTGATGGGCGTGGCGCGACTTGAGGTCGGTGTCGAGGGGCTGAACTGATGGAGCCAACCGGCAGGACGCTTCCCCGGGCTGTCATCGGCGATTTCATCAACTCGCCACGCGGCATTCGCGCGTTTGAAGACCTGCAAGGCGACAGCGAGCGGTTGTATGCCGCCGTCGATCAGGCGCAGTTCCTCACGCTAGGGTCTGACCCCAGCTTAGGCAGTGAGCGCGCGCTTGTGCTGACCGATGGCGATCTTGTCGCAGACGATGGCGGGGCGAACGCCTCATACACCCTCAGCCTGGCGTCAACTGCTATCACGGCAGGGAGTTTCGGTGATGCCTCGCATCTGGTCAAAGTCACATTCGATGCCAAGGGCCGGGCTACCAATGCAGAGGCGTTCGAACTGAACAGCGACAACGTGACGGAGGGCACGACAAACCGGTTCTTCACGAACGCCCGGGCCCGGTCCGCCCTAAGCGACGGAACTGGCATCGACTACGATAGCGACACAGGCGAGATCGCGCTCGATACTAATAGCAAGCGCAACGTGGATCACTCGGATGTGCAGGTGATCGCGGGGGCTGGTCTTTCTGGAGGCGGCTCAATCGATGACGACGTGACGATCAGCCTGCCATCTGTGGTTGCTGCTGGAACTTACGCCAGTCCGACCTCCATCACGATCGACAACTACGGGCGTGTGACCGCCATCAGTTGACAGAATGACGGTACGATAGTACCTCTGCAATTAGGTAGTCAACGAGCGGCGCCGGCTCATCCTGAACGAAGGTTCGGACCCTGAGCGCGCTCCTGTCCCCATCCCGCGACGTAGAAGCGATCAACGCAGTGGTTAACCACCCTGCGGTGCGCCCTTACGCCGGTCTGCCTGACGCGGGCGATCTCGATTTTACCCCTCTGGTTGACTGCCCCGAGCATGTCTTTCTCGTCGGTGAGCATGGCGGCTTTATGCTGCTGTGGAGCGCGCCAGGCGTGTGCGAACTGCACGTCTTCTTGCTGCCCGAGGGGCGGGGTAAGTGGGGCTTCGACACGCAAGCCGAGGTGATCGACTACGCCAGCGAGCATGGCATCCGCATGCTGTGGGCGCGGATCGAGCCATCCATGCGGCACCTCGCCATGTTCGCCCGCAAAGGGGGGATGAAGCCCACAGGCGAGGTCATCGAGACGTTCGGTGTGCCGTATCGCATCTTTGCCATGGAGGTGCCATCATGCCGCCCGCAGTAGCTATTGCTGGTGTCACCGCTGCCGCTTCGATCGGCGGCTCGGCTCTGGCGGCGAAGTCTCAGAAAAAAGCCGCGAACAAGGCCGCAGCAGTACAGCAGGCGTCCGACGCCCAGGCTATCGCAGAACAGCGGCGCCAGTATGACCAAACGCGTACGGATCTCTCGCCATTCATGCAGGCCGGGCAGAGCGCGCTCGGGGCGCAAGGCAACTTGCTTGGCCTCAACGGCAATGACGCGCAGGGAGCGGCTATATCGTCGCTGCAGGATTCACCGTTGTACCAGAGCTTGTTCGGCAACGGTCAGGAGGCGTTGCTCGCCAATGCGTCGGCCACCGGTGGACTGCGTGGCGGCAACACGCAAGGCGCTCTAGCCAACTTCGGGCGCGATACGCTCGCGACGGTGATCCAGAGCCAGTTGGCCAATCTCGGCGGCGTGTCGCAGCAGGGGCAGAATGCGGCGGCGCAGGTTGGATCTTTTGGCGCTGGCGCGTCGAACAACATCGCTAGCCTGCTGCAGAGCCAAGGGCAGGCGCAGGCAGGCGCGGCATTGGCAGGGGGCGCTGCGAACGCAGGGGTGGCGACTAGCGCGGCATCTGCACTCGGCGCGCTGGCGAACAACACCAACGTACAGCAGTGGGCGGGGAAGCTGTTCTGATGCCACAGCCTTACGACTATCTCGGCGCGATGGGCGGTGTGCCGAATGTATCGGCGGCCGTGCAAAATGCCGTGTTCGGTGAGCAACAGCGTCAGCAGAACCAGAACACGCTCGACCAGCAGATGCGTGCCGACGATGCGCAGAAGGCGTTGGGAGATTTGATCCTGTCCGGCCAGCAGCCTACACCCTCTGGGCAGCAGCCGGCGTCGGCACAGGGGCAGCAGGATCCACAGGAAGCTTTCGCACGCCTCGCGCACGCCAATCCTCAAGCCGCTCAGCAGTATCTCCGCCAGAAGCGCATGCAGCAGGACTTCGGCACGTTGATGGCGAACCCGAACGGTCAGAGCGTGGGCCGCTTCATGATGATGTACCCTGAAGCTGCGGACGGGCTGAAAGCCGGGTGGAATACGCTTTCTGGCGCGCAGAAGGACGCTGGGATCAAGACCAGTGCCGACGTGCATGGCTATCTCAATGCCGGTGATCAGGAAGGGGCCATCAAGATCCTGCAGGACCACATCGCTGCCGCCAAAACGACTGGCGAAGATGTTTCGGCATACCCTGACTTGATCGATCTGATCCGCAACAACCCACAAGGGGCGAAGGCGCTTTCTGCGATAAACTTGGCGACCGCTCTGGGACCGGAAAAGTTCGCCGACAATTACGGCAAGATCGGCGATGAGCGCCGCGCCGACGAAGTGCAGCCGTACAAGGTGCAGCAAGAAGCCGCCGATGCCTCCATCAAGGGCACAGAGGCGCAGTACAAGCCGTCCATGCTCCAGAGTGATCTGGAGACACAGGCATCCAACCGCGAGCGGCAGGCAGCGCAGACGGCCAACGAAGTCGCGCGCCTTGCTCTTGATCGCGACCATCTTGAGCTTGACCGCGACACGCTCACGTCGAACATCCAGGTGAAACTGGAGGAGCTGGATCGCCAAGGTACGCAACTTGATCCTGGCGGGCGCCAAGCAGTTAACGCGGCAGTGGGCGATAGCGTCTCTGCCACGGCTCTCGCGGATCGGATGAATGATCTTGCTGGCCGTATTGGCAGCACGAAGATGGGGTCGGGCTGGGTCGCGTCGTTCCGGGAAACCGCCAAGGGTGCATTCGGTGATCAGGATCCGATCAGCGGATTACGGTCTGAATATAACCAGATCGTCAATGCGCAGGCAGTCAAGAACCTTCCTCCTGGCCCAGCTTCGGACAAGGACATTGCTCTAGCTAAGCAGGGCTTTCCGCCGTCGAACGCTTCGCCTCAATACCTCTCGTCGTTTCTCAAGGGCATGGCCAAGATGCAGCAAGCCGTTGCCGCTGGCGCTGATCGCAAGGCCAATTGGCTGTCGATCAATGGTAGCCTTGCTCCTGCCGCCCGCGATCTGGACGTCGCCGGTGTTCGCATTCCCAAGGGGACGACGTTCGTCGAGTACAACAACAACGCCGTTAAGCGCTCTAAGCAAGGCCAGATGCCCGGCAGTCTCGACGGCATTCTCAAGAAGTACGGTGGCCAGTGAGTCTCGATCCTGCCATCGTCAACTTCTTCCAGAAGAAGGGCTATTCGCTTGAGCAGGCGAAGGGCATCGCTGCGGGCGTCTTCGCCGAGACGGCTAACAACCACAAGGCATTCAACCCTGATGGTGGTGGACAGGGCGCGTTCGGCCTAGGCCAGTGGCGTGGGCCCCGTTTGCAGGCATTGCGGGAGCGGTTCGGGCAGAACCCATCCAAAACGCAACAGCTCGAATTTCTGCATTCCGAGCTTCAAGGTGGCGATAAAGGCGGGCCGTTGGTCACGGCCAAGAAGAACGCCAAGGCGACCTTCGAATCCTACATCAAGGACTTTATGCGCCCCGGTGGCGGCGCGGGTGGCGATCTCCGGCGCGGGTATCAGGCGCTCGGTTTGAAAGGAGGTGATCCTGCATCTGCCGGTGGCGGGTCAACATTCGATCGAGTAGCGGCCCGCCGTCGCGCTCAGGAAGGTCCATCACTGGACAGCGTATTTCGCGCGCGCACGAACGTCGGCAAACCGGGCGGTATGACGCAGCAAGAGGCTGTGCAGTTCGACCACGCAGTCGAGGATGGCCACTTCGTGCCGCCGCGCTGGTACAAGCCGCCCGCGCCGACGAACATCCCCGTACTGCCCAAGGCGGTGGTGGATGCCTACAACTCGCATCGCATGGACGATGACCCCGAAGCTCGCACGCAGCTTGCGCAGTCGGTAGCAGCGGGTGAGGTACGCTTGCCCAAAGGTATGCGGCTGCAAGCTCCGGCGCCTCGAACAGTAGGCGAGCGCCTTGGCATGGGAACGCGCAGCATCTTGGAAGGTGCGGGCGGTTTGCTTGATATTATCGGTGCGCCGGTCAACCAGACCATCAACGCCGTGGCGGGGACCAATCTTTCCCCAACACCAGGCCGGGACTTGGGCGCGATGGCCTCCAATGCTCTTGGGTTCTCAAAGCCGGAAAGTGATTCCGAGCACATGGTTGATGCGGTGGCTGCTGGCGGCACGCAAGGCTTGCTCACTGCGGGCGCTGGCATGGCTGCCGCTGGCGCTGAAGGTGTAGCCGGAGCCGCAGGGCGCGCGCTGGCGCCTAGCCCCATTCTCGATACAGTTTCCGGCGCTGCCAGTGGCGGCGCACAAGAGACTGCCCGTCAGGCCGGTGCGGGACCTGGCGGGCAGATCGTGGCGGGGTTGCTTGGGGGCGCCCTCCCGATCGGCCTCGCTGCGACTGCAAGTCGCGTTGGCTCACGTCTTGCGCGTACATTGCCAGAGGTGGTCGCAGAAACGCCTAGATCGGCCGTGATAGATGAAGCGGGGAATCTGACACCTGATGGCATTGAAGTGGCCGCGCGGCACGGCGTTTCACCCGAAGAGCTACACCAGGCCTACGAAGCCCCTCCTCAGGTGCAGCGCGGCACCGCGAACGACGATGCCATGGCTCCGATTGCGCGTGAAGCGACCACCGGCGAGGGATTAGCGCCGCCGTCTGAGGCCGCGCCTGCCCCCTCAACGACACCTTCATCGGTGCCGGAGTACGTCGATCGCTATATTGCGGGTGAGTGGCGCGGCACAAGAACTCCGCCTGAGGTTGAGCAGTTTGCCGCGAACAATGCCGCTGCGATTGAAAGCGAGTTCGCTCGCCGCCAAGCCACGGGAGGCGTTGATGCGCCGCCGCCGGACACGCCCCGCGCAGCTCCGCCAGCAGGTGGCCCACAAGCCCTAAATGCTGCCGTCAGAGTGTCGCAGGCAGACGAGTTTGGCGTACAGATGACGCGCGGCCAGGCTACGAAGTCTTTTGACATCCAAGATCGTGAGCAGCGCCTTCGCAACAGTAATGGCCCCGAAGGCGAGGGCATGCGCCAGTTCATGGCAAAGCAAGTTGAGCAAGTGAAGCAGGCCACAAACCGCTTCCGAGAGGCATTCGGCGACACCGCAGGCTCCGCAGCAGATCGCGGCGCTATCGTGCAAGACGCTGTGCGTGAGCTTCGTGATCTCGGGCAAAAGGGCGTGTCAGCGCTTTATCGCCAAGCCAGGGAATTGGGCGAGCCTCTCGACCTTGATACGTCAGCGATTAAAGCCGCTTACGATCGCGTGATGGTCGAAGCTAACGTGCCAGACGCGGCAAAAGCCGAGATCACACAAGAGGCCGCGCGTTACGGCCTGATCGGCAAGGCCGAGCCTACCAATGAAGCGGGCATCACCAAAGTGAAGCTCGATGACGGCAGTACCGTTCGCTTCTACGGCGAGCCAGAGAGCCTACGTCTGGATAATGCCGAGAGCTTTCGCAAGGTCGTGTCTGACCTTTACCAAGCAGACGGCAAGCGGAAACTGACGCAAACGCTGAAGCGCGCAATAGACGACGCCGTAGAGGAGGCGGCGGTGAAGGTCGCTGACGGCAGTGGCGGCAACATGTCCGAAGCCATGTCCGCTGCCCGCAAGGCCCACGTCGATCAGAAACAGACGTTTGAGGCAAAAGACATCGTTCAGGCCATTGCTGACTGGAAGAAGGGAATGAATAATGTGACGGGCACATTGAGCCCCGAGCAGGTTATGGCTCGCGCCTTCAGCAAGACCAGTGACTTAAAGCGCATCAAAGCTGTGCTGTTATCTGGCTCTACGCCCGCGTCCAAGGCAGGCTGGCGTGCCATTCAGGCCCATGGGTTGGCCACCATTTTCGAGAAAGCGACCACTCGGAACACTAATCTTGCCGGCGAAATTACAGATGCGATTTCTGGTTCGAAGCTGCGTAGCTCCATCGAGGCAATCGGCCCCGACAAGCTAAAGGTGCTACTTGATCCGGCTGACTTTGCCACACTTATGAAGTTGCGGCGCACGATTGAGGATGTGACGATCCCAATCAGCGGAACCGTGAATCATTCTGGTAGCGGCAATCTGTTGATGAGGCTCGCCAAAGATGCCGCGAACCAGGTCACGGCGTCATTCGCTGCTGCTGGCGTTGCAGTCGGTGGCCCTGCTGGCGGAGCTGTTGGCGGTACAATCGGGCGCATCATTGGCCCTGCCGTTGCTGCGGCGAAAGAAGGTCGTGCCGCTGCGGAAACTCTAAAGAATGCAACCGAATACACCGTCGAACGCGCGGCGACGGATGTGGGCGACAGGCCCAATGCAGCCTCGCGCGCCGGCACGGCGGTCAAGGATGCAGGCGCCAAGTCGATCAAGGCATTCATCGACACATACAGCAGCCCTCGCATCATTGCGCCGCTGCTCGTCTCAACCTCAGGGGCAGAAGAATGATCGTCACCTATCCGCGTGAGTATCTTTCCGACCTGAGCGGACGGGCGCTTGAGAATGGCTCGCTGTTCGTGGGTGAAGCGGGCAAGGATCCAGAGGTATTCCCGCTTCAGGCATACTGGGACGAAGGGCTGACGATCCCGGCCACGCAGCCGATCGAAACCAGCGCCGGCTACGCCATGAACAACGGTGCGCGGGCGAGCTTCTACGTTTCGGCGGAAGACTACAGCATCCGCATTCGTGACCGCCATGGGCTGCAGGTCGATTATCTGGCCAACGTCAGCCCGTCGCGCGCTGTGCAGCAGTCCATCAATCTGTGGGAGTACGCCAAGGGCGACGGCACCACTGGCGATACCGTAGCGATCAATTCTGCCTTGGCGGCTTTCGCTGCATCTGGCGGTGGTGTGGTGAATTGCGGAGGGCCGGAATTCACCTACCTGCTCGACGGACCATTCGTGCAACTTGGCACCTTCAACGCGCCAGAGGGCATCGTCCCGTTCAACCGCTACAAGGTTCGTCTGTACTCCAACCTGCACCTGATCGGCCAAGGCGCGAAGTTCAAGCTCTCAGGCGGCTCTCCCTATGTCGGCGGCATTTTCGGGCATCCGTTCTGGGAGGGGGAGCGGCTCGATAACGTCAAGCTGATCGGCATCGTCATGGATGGCAATCAACCTAACCAGATCACCCCAATCATCCCCGCCAATGGGCAGGGCGGTGGCGGGGATCGCGTCTGGCAGCATGGCAACGCCGTAACTGGCTGCTACAACGGCTTTGAGGCGGCGCATTGCGTGTTTCGCGACTTGCGCGGCCATGGTCTCAACTTCGTCTGGGCGAGCAGTACGCCGGACCCGTCGAAGGGCTCTCAGCATCTTGAGATCCACCACTGCGAGTTCGTCAACATCTTTACCCAGGCCTGCAACGCCGGGTTCTATGACACCAAATTCCATCACAACTACATCCATGGCGACGGCTTCTGGGTCGGCGGCATGGATATCGAGTTGGGCGACCCGACCTTCCCGATTCGCGTGGTGCGGTGCTATAACAACAACTACGATTACACGGACGGCCTGTCCCCGCCCGAAAGCACGCCTATGTACGCGAACAACAGCGCGGAGGCGATGGCGGCCCGGAAGCACACGCGCCGTGCCATCACCGCTTACTCGCCTGGCAGCAGCTTCATGGGGACGGCCAATGACGTCGTGATCGAGAATGAGAATTCGATTCAGGCGACTTATCCCCTTAACCGGTTCGGCAGCATGAAAGTGCGCGGCATCACTGCCCGGGCCTTCATCTACGAAGACCTGACCGACGCCTACCATTCCAGCACGGCGACAATCATCTCGATCCAAGGTTTCGGGCAACGTCTTCCGAATTGCGAGATCAGGGATTTCGAGATCAACAGCGTGCTTTCGGGCCATGCCATCTCCTGCGAGAGCATCGACAACCTGACGATCGACGGGGGCACGATCAAAGGCGTGCAGTATGCCGCGATCCGCGCCGATGCGTGCAGCGGTTCGATCAACGATGTCGTGGTCGAGGAATTTGGCAAAGACGATAGCGCCTTGCCCAGCGACCAGATCGGCACACAATCGTCTGCCGTCGTGCTGTTCGGTGGCGCGCCCAAGAGCATGCAGGTCCGGCGCATCCGTGCTGCGGATAAGCGAGATGGAAGCAACAGGCGCGCGAAGTACATTGTCTACGCCAACGTGGCCGCGCAGCCGCTTGTCAGCATCAAGGATTGCGAGGGCGACAACCTCATCACAGGTTTGGTCCGAGATGTGAACACCTCGACGTACCAGGTGGATGTGGTCGACAGCGTGGCACCGATCTACACGGTCAACATGCCGGTCAAGCTGGCCAACGGCATCGAGAGCGTTGGTGGAATTACCTTCCGCGACACCGCAGGAAACATCACTGGTGGCTTCAGCGAGATCGGCGGCAACACGGTGCTGGGCTTCAACGATCCGGGTGGGCTGGAATATCAGATGCAGTTCATCCGCGCAGACGGCAACATTCAGTTCCAAGCGTTCGAAAATGGCGTCGCAGTTGGTGTTCCATTGATCCTGCACAACGATGGCAAGGGCGAACTGTTCGGAACGGTGGTAGCGCCACCCCCTTGACGTCGAGCATGCATCAAGGTATCTGAATACCGCTCGCACTATCAGCGCCACCGGCTGTGACAGGTGAGAGTGAGCAGTCTGACCCCGAGTGCGCCTCGGAGAAATCGGTATCCACCCATTTCTCATGAGGCATTCCTGTGGCAACTGCATTCACCAAAGAGGAACTGACCGTCTTCGACGCGATGGTTCCCGAGTTCGACGATCTCCTTTCCTACGGCGCGCTGGCTCGCAAGTTCGAACCGCTGACGCCCGACCAGATGGTCCACACCCGCGATCGCTTCTGGGTCGAAGGGCCGATGATCGGTTCCAGCTACGACGGCTTCGACCAGACCAGCAACTTCGACGGCCTGACCGAAATGTCGGTCCCCGTCTCGGTCGGCTTCCACAAGTCGAGCCCGAAGACCCTTTCCGCGAAGAACCTGCGCAATCTGGGCGCCATGCGCAATTACGCCGACGCCGCCAAGCTCAAGCTGGCTTCGGACGTCAACTCGGCTCTGCGCCAGCGTGTCGCACTCGAAGGTTCCCAGTTCGTCAAGCGCACCGTTGCGGCTTCTGGCTTCGACGATCTTGCCCTCGCCATGGCTGTCATGACCGAGCAGGGCATCCCGGCTGCTGATCGCGTCGCCATGATCGGCGTGCGTTCCGGCATCGGCATGGCCTCTAACCTCGCCGGCCGTTCGGAATCGACCTCGCGTTCGAACAGCGCCTACAGCACCGGCTTGGTGGCTCCCGGCATCGCCAACTTCGAGACGTACTCGGACGACGCCCCGATCCGCCTCACCGCTGCAGCGGGTGGTTCCACGACCGTCAACGGCGCCAACCAGTTCTTCGAACCCAGCGCGGTCTACACGGAAGCGGACGGCGAGCAGGTCAACCTCGACAACCGCCGCCAGAACCTGACCGTGACCGCGACGACCTATGCCAACATCAAGGTCGGCGACGCCTTCACGATCGCGGGCGTCAACTCGGTCCACATGATCAACAAGCAGGACACCGGCCAGCTTCAGACGTTCCGCGTCGTCGGCAAGCCGTCTGCTGGCGTGATCCAGATCAGCCCCGCGATCATCTCCAACGGCGGCAACACCATTGCCGGCAAGGAATACCAGAACGTCACGGCCACCCCGGCCAACGGCGCTGCGCTGACGTGGCTGAACACCACCACGAACGAGATCAACCCCTTCTTCGTGAAGAACGGCCTGTTGCTGATCCCCGGCAGCTTCACCGTGGATCCGGACGATGGCTGGCAGGTCATGCGCGCCGTGACGCCCAAGTACGGCATCGCGATCACCTACACCCGCCAGGGCGACATCAACACCCTGAACGTCAAGGCTCGTTGGGACATCGACTTCGGCACTGCGCTGCTCAACCCGCAGTTCGCCGGCGGCATCATGTTCTCGCAGGCTTGATCGCCCAATCTCAGGAGTGAAGTGACATGACCACGAAGAACGACAAGCCCGCTGCTGAACTGGTGGCAGAGGTCAAGGACTCGGTGAAGCTCGACGCGGCCAAGGACGTGGCGAAGGACATCATCAAGGACGAGATCGCCCTTTCCACCGGCACTGAGAGCGACGCCAAGCCCAAGCGCCAGTGGCATGGCTGGGAGGAAACCAACCTCTACGCCGATCTGCTCGACATGGGCCTGGAGCAGTTCAAGGACGCGATCGATCCCAAGTCCGAGCGTCCGGTTCCGGAGGAGAAGGTCTACGGCCTGCTCGCGCTGGAACGCAATGGCCGCAACCGGACCGAGTACGTCAAGCTGATGGCGAAGCAGCTCAAGCTCAAGCCCGATGAGTTCCCGGGCGGTGGGCCGAGCTACACCAACGACATCACCAACCTGACCGATCTGTGATCGACTAGGGGCGGCTTCGGTCGCCCCACTTCTTAGGAGGCGCTAGTGCGCTCAGGAATCGGCAACTCTGCCAGCGATCCCGTCT
>Ga0182212_1000076_pt1 | contig 14693 bp, 7 predicted proteins | sample G5R1MG_21_FD_129666 | JGI IMG/M metagenome (GOLD analysis project Ga0182212, IMG submission 129666) | Switchgrass phyllosphere microbial communities from Michigan, USA - G5R3_MAIN_03OCT2016_LD1 MG | ecosystem: Host-associated > Plants > Phyllosphere > Phylloplane/Leaf | place: USA: Michigan... | reverse complement strand
TTCCCTTGGTAAGCAAAACGCTGACGGTCGACGATGCCGATCTTAATCAACCTCGGGCCACACTGCAGCAAACACTTGACTTCATCGTGCAAACCAGCGATGCGGCCATTGCAGGGCTTCCAGACGCCTGGGATAATAAATATGCAGGACGCATGACCAAAGGAGCGGCGCTGGCAATCAAAGCCAAAGCGCTGACCTTCGCCGCCCGGCCGCTGTTTAATTCGGCTGCCCCTTACTTGAGTATAGGCGGTAACAGTAATCTGATTTGCTTCGGCAGCGCTGATCAAAAGCGATGGGAGACTGCCATCACCGCCAATGAAGCCGTGCTGACTTGGGCGAAAGCCAATGGTTATGATGTCATCAATACAGGTGCTGGCGCAGGGTCCCCTAACCCCAATGCATTCGATGATTATGCCACTGCTACCTCTTTGCCTAACAACCGCGAAGTGCTTTTAGCCTATAAACTGGATGATGGCGGTAGCAAATTGTATAAATGGTACAACCCTACGGATAATGGCAGAGGAGGCTTGAACAGCGAACGCTATTTGACCGAGCATATGGGTATGCTGACCAATTTCTTAACTTACTACTACAAAAAGGACGGCACCGATTTTAGTTGGCCGGGCTTAGGCTCAAGCAATGCCCGCTCTTATGATGATTACGCCTCTAAAATCAATGATATGGAGCCGCGCTTCAAAGCTGATAATTATGCGCATGGCTTTGATGCCTGGAATAATCCCGGTGTGAATGCCTGGAAGTATCAAAATTGCAGTAAAGGTTCTAATAATCCTAAGCAGGGATCTTACGGACATGGGGCTGCACAAAGCACTAAGTTTTATTATAAAGTTGGTACCAGCCGTTTTTGGTTCGAGCATCCCTTGTTCAGGATGGCTGAAACTTATTTGAACCTGGCTGAAGCTTATAATGAAGTTGGAAACACGGCTAAAGCTTTACAGAATCTCAATGTCGTTCATAACCGTGCCGGACTACCCGCCGTTACCGAAGCTGATAAGGTGAAGTTGAGGGCAATCATTCAGCGTGAATTTGCCATTGAATTTTACAACGAAAGTCACCGTTATTTTGATGTCAAACACTGGAAACTGGCAGATATAGGAAAAGGTTTGCTGGGCGGTCCGATGCGCGAACTCTATTTTACGCTTACTACCGATAGCTATAATCCGGCCAACTATCCTGGTTGCAGCTACTACGATCAGGTAACGTATAATGCTTACTGGGATGACAAAATGTTTTTGGACCCCTTTCCCATTCAGGAAGTTAATAAAGGCTTAATCGTTCAAAACCCGGGTTATTAATAAGCGTCAACCTGTACTATTTATACATAAAATTCAGAACACATGATTAAACACCATATACTCAAATGTGTATTGGCTGCGCTGGCGCTAACGGGTTTTGCAGAAATTGCAACTGCTCAAAACCGGCAGACTGCTAACGCGCAAGATACTACAGCCACTGAGGCCCAGCCGGGTCGGTTATTTGATGTCAGCAAGACGCGGTCTACTGCCGCGGTGTCAGTGGCTAACGGAACTGCGCTATCCAGAAATACATCACCTAATTTAACCAACAGCCTGTTTGGTTTGTTGCCGGGACTTACTGTTACCCAAGGCAGCGGCGAGCCTGGCTTCGATAATGCACTACTTAATATCCGCGGAATCGGTAGCTATGGTTTTCTGGGCGGCGCAGGCGGATATAATACCTATAAGGTTTTTGTCGACGGGTACGAAACTAATGCCAACTACCTGCGTAGCTTTTCGCCCGCCGAAATTGATAATATTGCTGTTTTAAAAGATGCCGCAGCATTGTCAACCTTTGGTATGCGGGGTGCAAACGGTGTCATTTATATCACGACAAAGCGCGGTGTAGTCGGTAAATCAACCATTAGTTTCCAAACCCGCACCGGGTTCCAGCAGGCGCAGAATATCAACAAGCCTCTTGGATCTTACGACTTCGCTAATCTCTACAATCAGGCCATCAGTAATGACAACGGTAACGTTTGGCGCCCGTTCTATTCGCCGGCGCAGCTGCAGGCCTATCAAAACGGCACTGGCACTAACGTGGACTGGTATGATGCTGCCTTACGGAAGAGAACGCCTTATACTGATGGAAGCCTGACCTTCAACGGCGGGGATAGTATTTCACGCTATAACATCGTGCTTAACTATGCTAATCAGCAGGGACTATATAATGTTGCCAATACAGATGCTACTTCCAACGAAATGCTGAAGCGTTATAACATCCGGACGAACTTAGACTTCAAGCTTTTTAAGATTTTTGAAGTAAAACTGGATTTAGGCGGACGACTGGAAGACCTTCGGGCACCCAACTATACCAATAGCAGTCGTTCAACTTCCATTCTTTGGGATGATTTAGCGAGATATCCGTCCAATATTTATCCTGTTTTTGACGGCAATACCAATAATTATTCCGGTACAACAATTTATCCTAATAACCCGGTGGCTTCGCTTAATGCGCTCGGCTGGACCTCATCCAATTCGCGGATCATTCAAGGAAACTTTAACGTGAAAGAGCGCCTGGATTTTCTGACGCGGGGCTTATACCTGACCGAGGGCTTTTCCATCAACAGTTACGGACTAAGTACTTACAGTAAAACCGCGAACTATGCCCGTTACTTTAACGGGGCAGTAACGACGACCAATCAAACCTCTCCTCTACGGGCCACCGGGCAAAATGCGGCAGGTCAGGAAGACTGGAAGCAAGGCATGGTGACGTTAGGTTATGACCGCTCTTTAGGTGATCACCAAATTACCTCGGCGCTAAACTATCATGTCTCCAATTACCGCGGAGATGGGCAGTATTCATTTGCCTATCACTATAAGAACATCAGTGGCCGGGCTAATTATGCTTACAAAAACCGCTACGTTGGAGAGTTTGGATTCTCCTATTTTGGCTCTGATGCCTATGCGCCCGGTAACCGGTGGGGATTTTATCCTGCGGTATCAGCCGGCTGGATCATCTCCAATGAATCTTTCTTAACTAATAGCAAGATTGTGGGCTTCTTAAAACTCCGCGGATCGGTCGGTAAAACGGGTAGCGGCGACACCGAAGGAGCCGGTATTCCGGTGTCTGGCCTGAACGGACGCTTTTTATATCAACAGTATTATGCCGGATCAGGCAACTACTATCTCGGTGACGGATCAGCCAGCTCTGTAGGCGGACTTCGACCTTTATTTGTTGCGAATCCGAATGTTTTCGCCGAGCAAAGTGTAAAGTATAATATTGGTGCTGACATCAATCTTTTCAAAAGGCTTGATTTAACTTTGGATGTCTATTTGGACAAGCGCAGCAACATCCTGTCTATTGACAATACCGTTCCGGCATTATACGGCAACAACATCGTGATCAGCAATTTAGGCAAACAAACCAACAAGGGTTTTGAAGCTACCGCTGTATACCGTAACCGGGTAGGTAAAGTAGGTTATGCGCTATCTGGCTTGGCATCTTACAACTCTAACCGTATAGACTATTTTGCGGAAGTTGGGCCTGCTTACAGTTATAACGCCCAAACGGGACGGTCTTACGGCACACCTATAGGGTTGATCTCGACCGGCTTCTATCAGATCAGCGATTTTAATGCCGACGGTACGCTAAAAGCCGGTCAGGCAGTTCCGCAGTTCGGTCGCGTACAACCAGGAGATCTGAAATATCAGGATCTGGATGGCAATGGCCAGATTAACAATAACGACGTTACAGCTATTGGCAAACCAGGCCTACCTAAGCTCACCTATGCTTTCAGTGGCCGAATAGATTATCATAATTTTGATTTAAGCGCACTTTTACAGGGCACGTCAGGATCGTCAGTCAATATACTGAACTTGGGCAGCCAGACTCAAGCCTTTGTCAATAACGGTAATGCCTATGCTATTGCGCAAGGTGCCTGGGCCTACTACCCGGATCAAGGCATCGATACCCGTGCTACGGCTACTTATCCACGGTTGACAACAACCACAAATGACAATAATTACCGGCTGAGCAGCTTTTGGATCAAAAGTGGCAACTTCTTGAAGATCCGCAATGTAGAGTTAGGCTACAGCTTTGCCAACCAATGGATTAGCAAGGCCAGGCTAACCAAGCTTCGTTTGTTCGTTAACGCGACCAACCCGGTTACCTGGAGTTCGTTGAAAAAGAATTATAACATCGATCCTGAGACGCAAAGCGGATATCCGGGGCTTAAATTTTACACAGCCGGCGTTTTGGCTACTTTCCAATAATCTCACTTTAAGAGTATGAAAACTAAATTCAAAAATCAAGTGATGGTTCTTTCACTGTTAAGCTCGCTGGGATTAGCAGGATGTAAAAAGGACTTTCTCGATTCAAAATACGATGTTTACGCCACGCCAACCTCAGTGGCTACAGATGCCAATACCTTGTATACATTCGGAAATGCCATGTATACACCGCTGATCAATAACGCGCTGCCCTATGCGTTTACGGCATTGGATGGCAACTTTTTCGCAGCAGCATCTGACGAAGCCCAGCGTTCAGGTAATGTGCCTGTGGGGACCTTGGCCTTCAATCAGGGAACACTGAGTCCTATTAACGTTCCTACTGACGTCAATAATTATTACACCAATATGTACGAGGGAATTCGTGCCGCAAACTTCTACCTGGACTATTCTAAAAACTTTGAAGAGTTTTTGGCCAGAAACCGTTTCAGGGATCAGGGGACCAGTGCAGATATTGCTTATCAGCGGGACCGGAGGCTGATTGGCTGGTACCGCGGCGAAGCCCGTATTGCACGGGCATACTATTATTTTGAGCTTTCAAAGCGATATGGCGGTGTGCCAATCATTACTCAAACGCTTGACAAAACTGCCAATCCGAATGTAAGCAAATCAAGTTTTGATGAGGTTACCAACTTTATCGTGTCACAGATTGATACGTTCAAAGACAGTCTTCAGGTAAATTGGAAAACATCCAGCAGTGACAAGGATCAGGATGGTCGTTTCTCAAAAATGTCTGCTTTAGCGTTAAAATCAAGAGTGCTTTTATATGCCGCCAGTCCTTTACATAATCCAGGTAACGACGTGACCAAGTGGCAGAAAGCCGCCGAGGCTGCACGTGATGTCATTACCGGGAACTTTGGTTTGAGTTTATATACCGGTGGGTACCGTAATTATTTTATTGGATTTACAGCAGCGCAAAGCGGCAATCCCGAGACCATTATGGCGGTACGGAGCCCGGCGAGTAATGTTCCTGAGCAAGCCAACTATCCGATTGCTACACCCGGTGGTTCCAGTGGTATAGCACCGTCGCATAACCTGGTCGCTGATTACGAATATATTGGCGCGCCAGACGCTACAGATATCTATAAGAATCGTGATCCGAGGTTGGCTGCTACCGTTGTCACGAATAACAGTACCTGGAATGGTCGTACGATTGTAGAATCTGCGGGCGGCAGCGATGATATGGCCAAAGCGAATACCAGTAGAACGGGATATTATCTCAAAAAATTTATCACTGATAACGTCAACCTCACTCAGAACGGTACTGCAATACACACCTGGATTCTGTTCAGATATGGCGAAATTCTACTGAATTATGCGGAAGCGATGAATGAGGCTTATGGGCCGGACGGTGCGCCTGCCGGCTATACCTTGACTGCAAGACAAGCCCTGCAATTGGTTCGTAACCGGGCCAGCAGCCTTTTGCCGGCAGTAACAGCTTCCTCGGTAACAGATTTTAGAAATGTGCTCAAACATGAGCGCCGTATTGAACTGGCGTTCGAAGATCACCGCTACTGGGATTTGTTAAGATGGAAGGATGCTGAAACGGTATTGAATCAGCCCATCAAAGGTGTGACGGTCACCCGGAATGCCAACAATACCTATAATTATCAGGTGGTAGATGCTGCCAGCCGTACCTTCCGTGCGCCTGCCATGTATTACTTCCCTTTCTCACAAGCCGAAATCGTAAGATCGAATGGGACGCTTACCCAGAATCCAGGATACTAACTGAAATCAATTATTACATGAAGTCTTCAAGATATACAATTTGTTTTTACCTGATTGCTACGCTGGGTATACTGACAATGATTACCGGTTGCGATAAAAATGATAGCCGTATGGACTACGGCTACACCAAAATCTATATGCCTCAGGCCGCACTGGCTAATTTAAATGTATTGGTTCCTTCCGGCCGCGATTCTGCCACCAATAATTATACTATTGATGCGACCCGCGTAAACGTATTATTAGGGGTCAGCAGATCGGGAAAAGCTGATGCCGGTTCTTATAGTGTCGGCGTGACGGTTCGCGCGGATACGATTGCCCAAATGATAACGGCAGGAACGATCAAAGTTGACCCCGACAGGACAAAAGATGTGGTACTGTTACCAGCTGATGCTTATAATCTGGTGCAGAGTGTGTCTGTACCAGATGGGCAGACCTCCGCTCCATTTGCTGTATCGATAGATAAAGCGAAGCTGAGGACCTACGCAGGCAAGAAAGTTGCCTTGGCGGTCGAACTGACTAACCCGTCAAATTATTCGTTAAATAAAGCTTTGAATAAGGTGGTGATTATTATCAATGTTGATGCCTTAAAGCTGAGCTGATCGGTCGAGGTATAAACGTTCAAATAGGTTGTTTTTTCATGGTTCTACAGCCTGTTTGACAATGTTGCTGGAGGCTGAGACAATTTCAATTCTATGCCTTCTTCAATATATTTAACTGGTTTGATTACATCTTTTTTCAGTTTTACTTGGGTGCTTTGCTATGTCATCAGGCATAGTAAAGCACTTTTAATTCGCTCCCCACCAGTCTTGTATGAATTTTTTGCGTAGAAAAACTATCATTCTATGGTTGATCAGTTGCAGTACGCTGTGGCTGGTGAAATGCAGTAACCATCCGCAGCCTGACAGTGAGACGCAGCAGCAGTCACAGGCAGGAAAGCAGTCTGCCGAACCCATAGAAGATGGTGCCCTGCTGGCGAAGCGGTATTGCCAGAGCTGCCATCAGTTACCAACCCCAGACTTGCTGCCCAAGGCGATTTGGGCAAATAAAGTGTTGCCCATCATGGGGCTGTATTTGGGCATTCATCCTCCGCTGGATGCTTTAAAGAATCCGGAACAGGCTGCTCAACTGGCCTATCTGCCGAAAGAGCCGGTCATCGATTCTGTGAGCTGGCAAAAAATCATTAACTACTACGTGGCGTCAGCTCCGGATCAACTGGTGTCCCAAGCAAACAATGCCCTAATAACTACAGGTATTCCCGGATTCGCTCCCCAATTACCCCCGCAGAATTTCTTTGGACCTGTTTCAATAGCAACCTGCGTAAAAATTGACCAACAGCGCCCCACTGCACGTTTGCTGATTGGTGACGGAATGAACAACCGGTTATACGTATTAAATTCCCAGCTGCACAATCTGCACAAATATGACTTGCGCGGGCCACTGGTCGATATTTTAAAAAGACCGGATGGAATGCTGGCCTGTACGATTGGTTCGGTTTTATATGCGACCAACCGCAAGGATGGCGATGTACGGCCAATGATACTTAAATCTGATGGCAGTGTAAATTGGGGCGCGCAACCGTTGTTTGACACACTGGCCCGCCCGGTTTGTATTAATGTAGCGGATCTCAACCGGGATGGAGTCAAAGATTATGTCGTCAGTGAATTCGGCAACCTGGTTGGTGAGCTAAGCTGGATGGAAGGTAGGTCAAATGGAGCCTTTAAAAAACATATATTAAGAAGTACGCCCGGAGCTTTGCGGACGGTGATCAATGATTTCAATCACGACGGCCTGCCGGATATCTGGGCACAGTTCGCTCAAGGTAATGAGTGTATCGTATCATACATCAACAAAGGCGGCGGGAAGTTTGAAGAGCAGCAGATCGTACGCTTCCCGCCATCCTATGGCTCCACCTCTTTCCAACTGGTTGATTTTAACAAGGACGGCTATCTGGATCTTATCTATACCTGTGGCGACAATGCAGATTACAGCCCGGTATTAAAACCTTATCATGGGGTGTACATCTACCTGAATGATGGGAAAGATCATTTTGTGCAAAAATTCTTTCATCCGATCAATGGCTGTTATAAAGCCCTGGCAATTGATTTTGATAACGATGGTGATCTCGATATAGCAACGATTAGCAACTTCCCGGCTGCAGTAACGCCTTGGGAGTCTTTTGTGTACCTACAGAATAACGGGAATTATCAGTTTGAAGCTTTCACCTTACCAGAACATGTTCCTTTTCAAAAGGGAATTACTATGGATGCGGGGGATATCAATGGTGACGGTAAAATAGATTTGCTGCTGGGTAACGGCTTTTACACCAGCGACCGCTCGGGGCGAAATGTGCAGCCTCTATTTATCACTTTAATTAATCAAAGCCGCTAACTAATATGCCATCAAACAGAAGAATCTTTTTAAAGGATATGGGTGTGATAGCTTCGGCTGTCACTGTGCCGCAGATTGCCTTGGCAGCCCCGGAGCAAACACGAGAAGAAACTACAGCTGCCTATCCTAAAGAGGTGGTGGCCAATACTAACTATGGCCAAATCAAAGGTTATCTTCGCAATCAAACGTATACTTTCAAGGGTGTGCCTTATGGTGCTCCTACAGGCGGAGCAAATCGTTTTTTACCGCCGAAGGAACCTGAACATTGGACAGGTATACGCAATTGCCTGGTTTATGGTCCAATCTGTCCGCAAAAAGCCAACAGTGGCTGGTTGCAGCAGGAATATGGCTTTCTCTTTCAATGGATCGACGGTTTTCAGGATGAAGACTGCCTGAGGCTGAATGTCTGGACCCCGGCGATAGCCGATGGTCGGAAGCGCCCGGTGATGTTTTGGATCCATGGCGGTGGTTTCTTTTCAGGTTCAAGCCAGGAGCATCCTTCTTATGATGGCGAGAATCTAAGCCATCTGGGAGACGTCGTTTTGGTATCGGTCAATCACCGGTTGAATATATTTGGCTATCTTGATCTGTCCGAATATGGAAGCCAATACAGCACATCGGCCAACGTAGGTATGCTGGATCTGGTTGCGGCGCTGGAATGGGTGCGCGATAATATTCACAATTTCGGCGGAGACAAGGACAATGTGACCATCTTCGGTCAGTCAGGCGGAAGCAGTAAGGTAACCACTTTGATGGCTATGCCTGCCGCAAAGGGGTTGTTTCATAAAGCAATCGCCCAAAGCGGCTCTATCGTACAGGTAGCGACTCCGGAATATACGAGGAAAATTACTGCCGAAGTGCTCAAATTCTTGGATATTGATGCAGCCAATATTGCCTTATTGCATGAAATCAAGCCGGCCCGCCTGTTAGAGGCGGTGCAGGTGGCTGAACGGAATTTGGGTTCACTCGTACCGCCTGGCGTTGGACGGTCCGGATTGCAGCCGGTCGTTGATGGCAAGCTGCTGCCTACCCAACCGTTTGACCCCGTTGCTCCGGGTATTTCTGCACACATACCTTTTATGGTCGGCACCACACGCAATGAATCGTCAGCCAGTATTGATAATCCTGATCTGGAAAATTTAAACGAGGAAGAATTAAGGAAGAGATTGCAAGCCAGGTTCGGTGAGCAGGGAGACCTGGTCTATAAGGCTATGCGTAAAGTGCATCCCGAAGTTAAACCGGTAGAGATTTTGTCCTATGTCAGTGCGCAAAACTGCATGGCCTATCTGCAGGCCCAGCGGAAATCTGATCAGGTTGCCCCTGTCTATCTTTACATGTTCTCCTGGCAAACGCCGGTGTTAGGCGGTCGGCCCCGCGCATTTCATTGCAGTGAGATACCCTTCGTTTTTAACAATACAGACCGGGTAGAAAATTATACCGGCGCCAGTTCAGAGGCTCGTCAGCTGAGCAGGCAAATGGCAGCTGCCTGGATTCGCTTTGCCCGTTTCGGTAATCCTAATCATGAGGATCTCCCTAGTTGGCCGGCTTTTACGCGATCCAACGGCGCCATGATGATGTTTGACAAGCATTGTCAGGTAAGGAGAGATCCGGATGGGGAGAGCCGGTTGTTGATGCAGAAAGTCTTTTACAGTAAAGATTTATAAATGCGCACATTTAAACTTGTTCGCATAGTTGGGAAAAAGGGATAATTGACTTGGCTGATTGAGTAATGCTTAGCCCTTTGGTATCTACAGTTACTTAGGTCAGTATTAAAATTCGTTGAGTCTGCCCTTTAGGGAAGTTTTACGCAAGTCGTCATCTCAATCATCATTAGAAGGCTGTGGCTTTGCTGATGACTGCGCTAGCACATTGACAGGCTACAATTGGCCTGCATTTCAGCGCAGGTAATCGTCCGTTGTCTGTAAATCATTCGAATATGTTAAAATAGCATTACAGCGCTTAACGGGCGGCTTATACTTTTGAAATTCCTAATGCCAAGTTTATAAGCCTCATGTCATACAAATTTAAAACCACGTTCCTGTGCCTGTGGATCCTCTCGGTATTGCAGAGCCAGGCGCAAAGTACGGTGTCATCCTGGATATCCACTAGTGACAAGGCCGCGCTGCTGCAAGCTCAGCCGGTAATTTCCTTGAGCCCGCCAGCAGCAGATACGGCTAACTCCATTGTGATTGATACCGAACAACAATATCAACACATCGACGGGTTTGGTTTCGCCTTAACCGGCGGAAGTGCTCAGCATATGATCCGGATGACACCTGAATTGCGTAAGAAACTGATCGCACAACTTTTTTCGTCGCAGGCCGAGGGCATAGGCGTGAGTTATCTTCGTTTAAGCATTGGCGCATCTGATCTGAACGACCATGTTTTTTCCTACGATGATCTGCCGGCCGGGCAAACCGATATGATGCTCCGGAAATTCACCCTGGCTGAAGATGAACAAGATGTGGTCCCGGTGCTCAAAGAAATTCTCGCCGTGAATCCCCGTATTAAAATTATGGGCTCGCCGTGGTCAGCGCCTGTGTGGATGAAAACCAATGGGAAGATCCAGGGAGGAATGTTGCAGGAAAAGTATTATCCAGTATATGCACAGTATTTTGTAAAATATATCCAAGCGATGAAAAAGCATGGCATCTCCATCGATGCCATCACGGTGCAGAACGAGCCGTTTAACGATGGAAATACGCCAAGTATGCAATTCCTGGCCAAGCAGGAGCTTCGCTTTATTAAAAATCATTTGGGGCCCGCTTTCCGCTCTGCAGGCATTAGAACTAAAATTGTGTTGTATGATCATAACTGTGACGCACCGGAATATCCTATATCAATCCTGACTGATGCAGCTGCGCGTCCATTCATTGACGGCTCCGGATTTCATCTTTATGCCGGGCCGGTGACGGCCATGAGCCAAGTGCACGACGCCTTTCCCGGTAAGAATCTTTATTTCACAGAGATGATGGCCACTGCCCGCGATGGTAGTTTCAATATCGCAGTTCCCACGGAAAGGATCATGATTGGTGCGACCCGGAACTGGAGCCGGAATGTACTGCTGTGGAACCTGGCGGCCAATTCTAGGTATGAACCGCATACGGATAACGGAGGATGTCCATTCTGTCAGGGGGCTGTCAGTATCGACGGTAATGAGGTTACCCGAAATTTGGCTTTTTATACGATGGGACACTTCTCCAAATTTGTGCCGATGGGATCGGTCCGTATCGGCTCTTCATTAAGCGGAGGAGTTTCGAATGTGGCCTTTAAGACCCCTGCCGGTAAAATTGTTTGTGTTGTGGCTAACCGAAGCGCGAGTCCGCATTCCTTTCAAGTGATCAATCAGGGGCAAAGTTTTCGTTCATCGCTGCCGGGCGGAGCGGTCGGCACTTACGTTTGGTAAGCTAAGGTCTTTCTTAAATATAAAGTGCTATGAAAATCAATATACTATTCTTTCTCTCTATGCTTTCATTAAGCATTCATGCGCAATCGTTGAATTCGTCGCGGCCGCAAGTAAAAATCGGCGGCGGTTGGGTGCAGGGTTCTAGAGATACCAATAATGTCAAATCCTTTAAAGGAATCCCTTATGCCCAGCCTCCTATCGGAGCGTTGCGTTGGCGCGAACCGCAGCCTGTAGAAAGCTGGAGCGGAGTTAAAGTGACGGACCGATTTTCTGCCAAACCCCCTCAAACGGCCAACTATCCGGATATGGTATCCCGAAGCGCCGGGCAAAGCGAAGATTGCTTGTACCTGAATATCTGGACTCCGGCTAGCCGGTCTGGCGAAAAGCTGCCGGTGTTGGTTTATTTCTATGGAGGAGGTTTCGTCAGCGGTGATGGATCTGAAAATCGTTACGATGGCAGTAGCATGGCCCGTAAAGGTGTGGTGACAGTAACCCTTAACTACCGTCTCGGTGTTTTCGGCTTATTTAGTCATCCGGAACTCACCAAAGAATCCGTACATCACTCTTCCGGCAATTATGGACTGATGGATCAGCATGCGGCCCTCGTCTGGGTGAAAAATAATATTGCCGCGTTTGGTGGTGATCCTCAAAAAGTTACTATCGGCGGTGAATCTGCCGGTTCTATGTCTATATCTGCGCAGATGGCATCACCTTTGTCCAAAGGACTGTTCAGGGGAGCTATCGGGGAAAGCGGATCTATTTTAGGAACAGCTTCCCCAGCACCGTTGAATCAGGCTGAGCAGGCCGGTATCCGCTTCTTAAACGGAATAGGGAAGAGGACAATCGAAGAGTTGCGCCGGATTCCTGCTGATGAACTATTAAATCTGTCACAACCTTATCACTTTCCGTTAACCGTGGACGGATATCTACTGCCCGAATCACCGGAGCTGATCTTTGCAACCGGTCGCCAAATGGATATACCGCTGCTGGCTGGGTGGAATTCGGCGGAGGTAGATTACCGCAGTTTATTAGGAACGGATGCCCCGACGATAAATAATTACCAGCAGAAGGTCAGACAATTGTATGGCCGTCATGCGGATGATGTGCTCAAGGCCTACGTCGCCCGTTCAGATAGCGATGTGCTTCGGGCCGCTACGGACCTGGCCTCTGACCGCTTTATTGTATTCAATACCTGGAAGTGGATCGACTTGCATGGAAAGACCAACGGCTATCCGGTTTACCGTTACCTGTTCGCCAGGCAGCCTGAACCCGTTGTCCTTTCCCAGGGAAATGGTGTTACTGCGCTTGGTGCAAAACATGCGGTGGAAATCGATTATGGATTAGGCAACTTGGCAAGCAATCATTTATATCAATGGACGCCGGGTGATCTGCAGGTGTCGGCGATAATGCAGGGATACTTGGTTAACTTCATCAAAAGTGGAGATCCAAACGGTCCGGGATTGCCCAAGTGGTATGGCATGCAAAGCAGCATTCCTAAAGTGCAAATCCTGGATGTCAATACTAAATCCGAACCTGAAAAAAACCTTCGCCGGTATCTGCTGCTGGACAAAATCAATGCAGAAGTAGGGCGCTCCCGTTAAATCATTTTGCCCCGCCCCAGATATGGACAAAAAAACTTTGATGCATATAATTATGAAGAAAAATAAAATCAACCTTTTGGGCTTAGTGACAAGCTTGTGGCTGATCACTGCCACAGGGTATGCACAGGTGACCAAAGTTACCAGGCTCACCGCCAAGCCTGAGCTGTATACGAAAGCGGAATTCGCTGTGGAGCTGGAATCCTCCTGGAAGAATCCTTATCTGCAGGAAGATATTGCACTGGATATGGTCCTTACCTCGCCATCAGGAAAAACCTTGAAACTCCCTGCCTATTATGAAAACGGTAACAGCGGGCAAGTTTCACATTGGATGGCGCGGTTTGCCCCGCAGGAGAAGGGCCAGTACACTTACCGCTTTGCACTCAGCAAAGAAGGTAAGACCGTCAGCCGTTCGGCCGCTGGTTCCTTTAGGGTGGTGTCCTCAGGAAAAAGCGGCTTCCTGCACGGGCGGGACAACTGGGCTTTCCGTTTCGACAACGGTAAAGCATTCCGTGGTGTGGGCGAAAACCTTTGCTGGGAATCCCGTGCCAACGATGATTCCAGGTACTTCAAAGCCCTGCACGAACAGCCGAAGTATAATTATGAATATATGCTGCGGTCTCTAGCCCGTCATGGCGGAAACTACTATCGTACGTGGATATCCAATTTTAATTTACCGCTGGACTGGCATCGGAATTTCAACAGTAACCGGTATGAGCCGTCTGATGCCTATTATAATCCCAGTGCCATCCGAAAGATCGACCGGATGTTCGACCTCGCGGACTCCTTGCATCTTTACGTGATGCTTACCTTAGGTCCGGGTAATTACAGTACCCGCGATGGCGGTTTTTCGCCGACTGCCGCTGATTTCTTTGTCAACCCGCTCTCCAGAGCCCGGTATAAAAACAGGCTCCGCTACTTCGTAGCCCGTTGGGGGTACAGCACCAGTGTGGGTGCTTGGGAGTTTTTCAATGAGGTCGATAATGTACAGTATGGTAACCGCAACAAGCCGATTAGCGCTGATTCCATCGTGACCTGGCATGATGAAATGAGCAGGTACTTGAAAGAAATTGACCCCTATAAACACTTGGTGACAACCAGTATTTCTCATCGCGACTTAAAAGGATTAAACTCCTTGCCTGCCATTGATTTTAACCAGAAACATATTTATAAAGCAACAGCGTCTATTCCACGCAACATTGTGAGCTACGAGGAAAAATTCGGGAAGCCTTATGTGATCGGAGAGTATAGTTACGAGTGGGACTGGTCTAAAAACTTTGATGATTATGGTGCTGAAATGGATAGTGATTT
>Ga0182212_1000075_pt1 | contig 14720 bp, 21 predicted proteins | sample G5R1MG_21_FD_129666 | JGI IMG/M metagenome (GOLD analysis project Ga0182212, IMG submission 129666) | Switchgrass phyllosphere microbial communities from Michigan, USA - G5R3_MAIN_03OCT2016_LD1 MG | ecosystem: Host-associated > Plants > Phyllosphere > Phylloplane/Leaf | place: USA: Michigan... | reverse complement strand
TCTGGTTTCGACAAGGCTATGATGATCAACGGCTTCACAGCCAAGCCCCTCAGCATCACCCTGCCCCAGCCAAAGGAGTTCTGGGAGCCCTGCGTGCAGGGGTTCGCCGCCTCCATGAGCATCCCATTCAAGGTGCTGATCGGCAATGTGACCGGCGAGCGCGCCAGCACCGAAGACGCAGCCGAGTGGGCGCAGACGAACATGTCGCGCCGTGAGAACCGCGTGCTGCCGATCCTGTACGACTTCATTGAGCGCTTGGTCGCCTGGGGGGTGTTGGAGCGCAAGGACTGGACCATTGGCTGGGATGATTTGAACGAGGCGTCACCGGACGACAAGCTGGCCCGCGCCGAGAAGATGGCGACGATCAACTCTTCGCTAGGGGCAGAGCCAGCCTTCCTGCCGGATGAGATCCGCGAGACTGCAGGCTTCGCTCCATCCGACGAGGTGGAGGGCTTCGACGAGTTCCTGGCCGATCGTGCCGAGCGCTTGCAGCAGATGGCTGAAGATACCGCCACGCAGAACATCCCGCCCGATGAGGTGACCCAATGACCAAGCAAGCCCGCGTCCACGTCAGCACTCTGGTCAACGCCAGCAAGATCAGGCGCGAGAAGCGCGATGGTCGTGATGTCATCATCGTGCCCAGCGCCACACTCCCTGACAATGTGGTGATGAACAAGGTGCGCTATCCCGCGTCTGTCATCGCAGAGAGCTATAAGAGCCTTGAGGGGCGCCCTGCCCCGCTCGGCCACCCTACGGTCAACGGCAAGTACGTGTCGGCATCAAGCCCGGAGGGTATCGTTCGTGGCTTCGTCGGCGCTCACAACGAGAACGTACGTCAGGAGGGCGGACGCGTCCTGCTCGACAAGGTGATTGATGTGGCCTTCGCCAACCAATCGGAAGGCGGCAAGGCGGTTCTGGCCGCGATCGAGCAGCAGAAGGCCATCCACACGTCGACCGGCCTCCTCGCCACATTCAAGCCGCTCGCCAACGACACCGCGGCCTCGTTCGAAGTCGAGAGCATGATCCTCGACCACGATTGCTTCCTGCTTGATCAGCCTGGCGCCGCGACGCCTGAGCAAGGCGTGGGCGTGTTCGTGAACGCGGCGGGCGAAGAGTTGGAAGTGATCAACTCCACCTTCGATGACGATATTGAGCGAGAGATCACATGGGCTGCTGAAAGTATCGTGCGCGCCGTTGAAAGAAAAGAACAACAACCATTGATCGAACAGATCAAAAGTTATATGCTGCGACTTGTGAAGGGTGGCCCGACCCTCGATGAACCTCAGGAACCTATCCTGAACACGGAGCATGAGGCGATGGATAAGGCGCAGTTCGACGCACTCTTGGCGAAGGTCGATGACCTCACCAAGGCGGGGCCAGGCCTCACGGAAGAGAAGGTTGGCCAGATCGTTGCCAATGCGCTCAAGCCGCTCACCGACAAGTTTGAGGCTCAGGCCCAGGCCGACAAAGAAAAGGCCGAGGGCGAGCATACCGCGCTGGTCAATCAGGCGGTCGAGGCGGGCTTGCTGACTGAAGAGCTGGCCAAGGCATCGCCCGCGCCCGTGCTGACGGCCCTGCTCGCCAACGCTGCGGCACCCAAGGCCGCGTATCGCGTCAACGCCGCCTTCAAGCCGGCTGCGAATTCCGACGAGCGCAAGCCGCTCGCACTCAAGGCGGAGGCCTAACCCATGGCGCGCTTCAACAAGATCTTTCGCGGCCCCGCTGACAAGAACAAGCCCCAGGTGCGCGAGGCCATCTGTGCCGCCGCTGTCCTCCCGGGCACTGTCGTGGTTATCAGCGGCTCCAATTTCGCCCAAGCTGGCGCGAACACTCCCGGCGCGTTCTACCTGGTGCAGGACAACTACCTCGCCATGAAGGGCGTTGATGACGCATGGCTCGCTGGCGATCGTGTCGTCGCATTGCACCCGCAGGACGATGAGCTTTACGCGGCCCGCGTGCCCACCGGTCAGAATCTCGTCGCAGGCGACAACCTGACCACAAGCGCCGCCGGCAAGCTGGTCAAGGCCACCACCGGACAGCGCATCCTCTTCTACGCGCTCGAAACCTACAACAACACGAGCGGCGCCGATCAGCTCGTCACCGTGCGGGTTGCCAACACCAACCTGCCTGCGGCGTAAGGGGACCACCGACATGCGTTACTTCGACGAAGCCCTGATCGCCGCCCATCCCCGCCAGCATGGCGCGTGGAATGCCGAGATGTGGGGCATCCGTGACCACTTCCAGGTCACGGAGGATGCGTTGGCCGAGTACGAGGGCATCGGCAACGCCGCCTCCGTGCTTCCGCGCGACGCCTGGCTCGACATGGACAACATCACCCGCCGCGTCATGCGCTCGGATGAGGGTGCCGCCTGGATGAACGACCTGATGCCGCTGGCCAAGCCGGTGAACATCGGCAAGATCGTCCACCTGAACCGTGTCGCCTCTGACGCCGGCAGCGTTGTTCGTTCCATCAGCGGCCAGAACCCCGTGCCGCTCGATAAGGTGACCTACGACTACCGTGGCACGCTCGTTCCCATGTTCCTGACCGGCTACGGTCGCGAATGGCGCGAGTGGAACACGCTGCAGTCGGAAAACTTCGACGCGCTTGCAGACGATCAGGAGGCCCATGCCGCCAAGATCAAGCGCGACATGGCCCTCTACGTGCTGAACGGCGACGCCACGATGGTCTTCCAGGGCTATCAGGGCTACGGCATCCGCACGCACCCGCTTTCCAAGCCGATCAATGTCGGCGCAAGCGGCTTCAACATCAACATGACGACGGCCACGCCCGACGCCATGGATACGTTCTTCAACGGCCCCTTCGGCGCTCTGTTGGATGCCAGCTACATCACCGGCGGCGTCAACCTCTATATCTCGCCCGAGATCGCGCGCGCCTGGGACAAGACCTACTCGGGTTCGGCAGGCTTCAAGGACGGCACCGTCCGTGACTTCCTGCTTAAGAACCGCCGCATCAACAAGATCGAAGTCACCTTCGAGCTAACCGGGAACGAGTTCTTCTGGTTCGTGCCCAACGCCGACTACATTCGCCCGATCGTCGGCATGGCTGTCACCACGACGGCCATCCCGCGTGATCGTCCGCGTGCGAACTACCAGTTCGACCTTGCTGGCGCGCTCGGCATCGAGATCCGCGCCGACTTCAACGGCCGCACTGCGGTTGGCTACTCGGTGAACGTCTGATGGGTAAGAATCGCATCCGCATCACCGGCTCGGGCATCCATGGCCTCAAGCCCACTGACGATAATCCGTCCGGCGAGTACCCGATCGGTCACGAGTTCGAGACGGACGCTGACCTCCCCGCTGGGTGGGTCGGTCGCGCCGTTATCGTGGGCGAAGAGCCCAAGGAAGGCGCCGAGTTCCTCGTTGCCGAGGATGACGGCACCGAGGAAGGCCGTATCCGCAACCAGATCGGCAAGCAGGCTCAGCAGAAGATCGAGCAGGTGACGCACCAGCACGAGCTTGATCTTCGCGCTGTGACTGCCCGTGCAGACAAGGCGGAAGCCGACCTCCAGCACGCCAACGAGCAAATCGAGGCGCTGAACCTCAAGCTGCGTGCGTACGAAGAGAGTGAAGGCTCGGGTGCGTCGGCTACTGCGGACGAGATCAAGACCGCTGTGTCCATGCTCGACGCCAAGACCGACGCGCACTGGACCGCCGCTGGTTTGCCCGCCGTCGATGCTGTGGCAGAGATCACCGGCAAGGCCGTGACGCGTGCCGCTATCACCGAAGCATCGCCGGACGCAAAGCGCCCCGCCTAACATTTGCTGCAGGAGTAAGGCCGTGGCCCTTCGACGTATCCTACAGGCCGTCGCAGGTGTCGCGGCCTTCTTGTGTCTGCCCGCCTTGGCACAAGTGGCTGGCCCCACGAACCGCGCCATCACCAAGACGAACCTGGCGGCTAACGCCAGTACTATCGTCTGCCCCGCCCCATCATCTGAAGTGATCCGCACCGAACTGTTCTTCACCGTGTCTGGTGTCGGCATCGGCTTCAATGGCGGCACGCTTACGCAGGCTACGGTGGGCACGACCGCGAACACTACACCCGACTGGGCGACGAGCGCGGCAGGTGCCTATTACATGTTCCCGGTGCCACCAGCCAACGCGGTCACTGCCTATGGTGCAGCGGGCATGATCACCTGCGTTCAGACGCTGAGGCAGTGATATGAAGCGGCTCGCCCTCCTTCTCGCGCTGATCGCCAGCCCCGTCTACGGGCAGGTAGTATATCCTCCTCCTGCGGTGGACACGGCGACGATAGCCACCAAGGCTGAGGTACAGGCAGTCCAGTCACAGATCCCGCAGCCCGCTATGAGCGTGCCGCCTGCCGACATGTCCACAGCAGGTGCTGTCGGCAGCTCGCCGCAGTACCGTCCGATTGATGCTCAAGCTCCGCGCATCTCGCGCACCGTCTCTGGCGTGACTGCTTCGGGCGGAACGGGCTCAGTCTCATGGCCTGCGATGCCTTCGGTGCCCAAGCTGACCGTGACGCCGTACGTCGCATCGAATGCTATCCAGGCACCCATCTGCCTCCCTGTGACAGGCACCGTGACGGTGACTGGCGCAACGATCAAGTGCTGGTCGACGCAAGCGGTTACTGTAAGTCTCTTGGGTGCCGTGGTGGCACCGCTGACTACCGCTGCTGCTGGCGTGCAGTTCGACGTCCTCGCGTTGCCGGGCAGCTGACAGATGGCGGCGTACGGCACGGATGATGGGTTCGTCTCATGGTTGGCAGAGCAGGGATACGAACTCCCTGCCACCTCCCCTGCGCCTGCCGTGCTGCGTGCCCGAGGTAGCGGATACGTCGACAGTTATGAAGCCTACTGGGCCGGCCAGCGGTTGGCCGGTGTCATGCAAGAGCTTGCATGGCCCCGCTTAGGTGCATTCCTGAACTGCACGGTGCCCGTGCCTGATGATCTAGTGCCGCCGGCGGTGGTAAATGCCAGCTACCGAGCAGCATGGCTTGAGGCATCATCGCCTGGCATCCTGTTCGGCGCGACCGTCACGCCGGGTCAGCGGGTGCGGCGCGAGAAGGTCGATGGCGCAGTCGAGGTGGAATACTTCGATGATGGTAAATCAGCCACGGGTGCTGCTGTAGGCTTCGTCGACGCCGCCATAGACGGTGCCCTTCGCCAGTTCATCTGCGATCAGGCCGGCAGTGCCTTTATGTGGAGCCTTGGTAGCTGACATGGCCGACATCTACACCAGGATGCGGGCTACGTCTCAGCGGCTACTAGCCCCGACCAATGAGGGTGGCTTGGGTCAGGGCAAGATCGAGCTGGTGCGCTATGCACCTGCCCCGCCTCCGCCCAACCCATGGGACCCGCCTGCCGAGCCTGTGCGTCAGGTGACGCCGCTTGACGGTGTAGCGCGCGGCGTCGGCAAGGAGATGGTCGGTGCACCTGTTGAGAATGGCGGTCAGATCGTTTCGACCGACCTGCTGTTGATCGTTGCCCCGTGGTCGGGATCGTACGCGCCTACCGACACTATCGAGGTGGACGGCCTGCCGGTAACCATTCTCTCGTGCAAGAACATCCCTGCGGCAGGCACCGTATGCGCTGTTCAGTTCGTGGCTCGCAGGTGAGCCATGGATGATGAACTTGACGAACTGCTGCAGGATCTTGAACCCGCTCTCCTGGCGGCGTTCCTGAAGGCTATCCTGCTCCTGCGCTCGGGTATTGACTTTGTTGCGCTGGTCGAAGCGCTGCGCCGAGACGACATCGACGCAGCGATCGACGCATTGAACGTAGAGCCAGGCGCGTTCTCGCAGTACGCGGTGGAGCGGCAGTCTGGCTTCGCGCAAGCCGGGGCTGTATTGTCGCGAGGCCTTACCGATGATCGCGCTGCCATCCTCAAGCGGGATGGGCCAGATCTGCGATCAAGAGGGCCAGCGGGGCCGCGCGCGCCTGTTCCGCCCCCCGCTGCGCTTGATGGTGAAAACCCAACCGTCATCCAGTTTCGTTTCGACATGACCAATCCCCGTGCTGAGGCCAAGATCAGGACCGAGGCGGCTTCGCGTGTGGCAGGCTACGTCGACGAGCAGATCGAAGTGGCTCGCAAGGTCATTGCAGACGGATTTCAGCGTGGAGAAGGCCCTCAGACGATTGCCACTGACATCGCCGGCCGCATCAACCCTCTGAGCGGCAAGCGAGAAGGTGGTATCATCGGTCTGTCCGATCCGCAGGTCACCTATGTCGACGGCATGCGGCAGCGCCTCCTCTCGGGCGACCCTGATGAGATGACCAAGGTGCTGGGCAGCTTCGATAAAGACGGGAAGTGGAAGGAAGGCACTGGCATGACGCTTCGTGACCGCCGCTTCGATCGATCCATCAAGAAGGCCGTTCGGGACGTGGCCGCTGGCAAGCCGAACCCGCTGACCCGCGATAAGGTCGATGAGATGGCCGCGAAGTACTCCGATCGCCTGCTTGCCCGCCGTGCTGAGGACATCGCTCGCACCGAGACTGCACAGGGAGTGGAGATGGCCCGCGCCGAGGCCACGAAGCAAGCACTCGACAAGGCCGGGCTTCCCGACGATGCCGTAACCAAGACCTGGATACACCAAGGTGGCATTCGTCACGCGCGCGATTGGCACTTCAGCATGAATGGGCGCACCGTTGATGGCCTAGGCGGGTACTTCTTCCTGCCTGACGGCTCGGTGATGCTGTACCCGCACGATCCTGCCGGGGGCGTGAAAAACAATGCGAACTGCCGCTGCCGGGGGCAGCAAGACATCAACTGGGCCTTCGGGCTGTAAGGAGGACGTACCATGACCTGCAAGGACTGCGACGAGCGCCGTAAGAGCCTGCGTGATGCGATCATGCATGGTAAGATGGCTGAGGCGATGGACATCACCGTAGAAGGCCTGCGGGTCATGATCGGGATCGACGCTGGCGCCGACCACCGCAAGGAAGCCACTGAGGCTGGCGAGAGCAAACCCGCTCCCAAGGCCCAGTAAGTGGGCGCGGAGGGCTGGACCGGCATAGACCCGCTTGTGTGGGCCGGTGCCGCCACCGGCAACCTTACCGCCCTCCTGCGCAACAGCGTGCAAGAGCTTGCTGACGAAGCGGGACGCACCTTGCCGAACGGTGGCCGGGTACCTGTTAAGACAGGTAACCTGGGGCGCTCGGTCGTGGTCGACACCAAGCCTCCGACCGTCAAGGAAGGTCCGTTTAACGCTGCTCTGACCTCCGGCATCGCGGCGATCGAGCCTGGCGATACGGTATATCTGGGTTGGCAAGCGGCTTACTCACGGCGGCAGAACTTCGGCTTTGTCGGCACGGACAGCTTGGGCCGCACCTACAACCAGGCCGGCTTTGGCTTTGCCGATGCGGCGGCAGCAAAGTGGCCCGAAATCGTGATGCGTCAGGCCGCTAAGATGGGAGGCCGATGATGCCGTCGATCGAAACGACTGACTGGCTTGCCCTTAAGACCCGTGTCGACACGCTGGTAACCAGCCCTGCTATGCTGCGCTTCGACCCTGGCCAGGTCATCACGCCGCCCGTGCAGACGGAACAGAACTGGGATGGCGAGGAACCTTGGTCCAATGAAGAAGGCTGGGACACTCCCGGCCTCCCGATGCCGTTCTTACTGCTGAGCGACGTGACGAACGATCCTCAGCGCATGGGTATCTCGGGCGTGGATCATGTGCGCAGCGGCACCCTGATGATCACGGTGCAGTGGCCAATCGCCAGGCCGATATCTCACGTTCAGCTCAAGGAGATCGGGGGGCAGATCGCGGCGCACTTCCCCGCAGATACCTGCATGAGCTTCGGGCCGTCCCGGCTACGAATGACGCAAGATGCGGCGGCCATGTCTGCCTACGTCGACGGGGCTTACCGCGTGTTGCCGGTGCGGGCGTTATGGTCGTCGATGTAACCTGACCGTCCGTAGACACGCGGCTGCGATACCTTCAAGCTGCTATCGTCGGCAACAGAACGGACGCAGAATGATAGAAGGTCATAACTCAGGTCTACCTCCGCTAGAGGAGACCTGCACAGATTGCGGCGGCACTGGCAAGTATCGCAAAACCAACACTTACGAGATGGCTCCGAGCATCCATTGCCTAACTTGCAAGGGCCACAAAACAGCCCCCACGCTTGCGGGTAAGCAAGTCATCGACTTCATAAGCAAGCGGTTCAACATCAGTGAAAGAGAAGCATCGCGTTCCGGGTTTGATTAGACCAGCGAACTAATCATTCACTCTCGAGCACGAATGTTGCGTTACGGGATGCTTCTGTGTAATGTTCCTCTAGTTCAGGAACCGCCCAGCCATGGCCTGGGCCACGGGAGCGCCTTGTCATGGCATCACTGCAAGCTGTCGCGGGATCAAAGATCTACATCGGAACTCGGGTCGCGCCCAAGGATGAGGTCGCGCTTGCTGACTTCGTAGGGCAGGAAAACCAGTGGACCGAGATCAGCGGGTGGACGCAAAGCGGTTCGCTTGGCGACACTCAACAGATGATCAGCCAGGACTTCATCGACAGCAACCGTACTCGCCAGATCAAGGGCACCCTTGTTGGCGCCTCAATGGAAAACACGTTCGCGCCGCGCCAGAATGATCCCGGGCAGATCAAGTTCAAGCAAGCAATCGAAAGCTGCTCGCCGTATGCCTTCAAGGTCGAATGGGGCGCCGGGTGCGCTGCCGACGATATTGTAACCGTCAGCGTCGGCACGCCTGCGGTTGTCACTTGGCAGAATGGCCATGGCTTGGAAGCTGGCTCCCCCGTAATCTTCACGCCGACCGGCGGCACGCTGCCAACTGGGCTGGTCGCTGGCACGGTCTACTACGTCCTGTCGGCGGGGCTCACCCCCACAACGTTCAACGTATCAGCAACGCCTGGCGGCTCGGCCGTCGCCACCACTGCCGCTGGAACTGCAACCTCCATCACAGCTACCGCGCAGCCAGCAGGTCAAACCGACCTGTTCTACGGCCTTGCCATGCCCGGTTCGAAGAGCGGCGGCGCAGCCAACACCCCCCTGCTCCGGTCCTGGTCGATCGCGGTCGACTCCAACATCGTCGAAATCTGATTGAGCTAAGAGCGGCAGGGTTCGGGTCCTTTGCCGCTCTTAGACCCGAACGGCCCGAGAGAGAGCGAATATGGACATTGGCAACATCGGCAAGAAGGTCGACCTCAACGAAGGTGAGTGGGTCGACGACATTCCTGAGATGGAAGGCATCCGCTTCAAGGTTCGCAGCACGAACTACAAGCCGTTCAAGGTGGCGACTGCTGGCCTCGCACGTCGGAGCGGCAAGAAGCTCCGCACCGACCAGGGCATTGTCGCCTTCGGTGTTTCCGCTGGCAGCCCTCTGGCCGAGCATATCCTGCTCGACTGGTCCGGCGTGACTGAGAACGGTAAGCCGCTCAAGTACGATGCCAAGAAGGCAGCGGCAATCCTGACTGCCGACGACGACTTTGGTATTGGCGAGGCTTTTCGGCGCGGCGTTGAATGGGCTGGCGACAGCGTTGCCGAGCGGATTGCCGAAACCGCCAAGGAGGCGGCGGGAAACTAACAGCGGCGCTGCTCTGGTCGCTTGACCACTTGGAAGAGTGGAAAGCGGCCAAGGAGCAGGCCGATGCCCAAGGACTGGATCTGCCGGATGAAATCGAACCGCCTGAAATCCTCGAAGGGCTTAGCGGGTGGCTTGAAGACTTCTGGCGGCTGTCGACCGAGCGGCAGATCGGAATGGGCATTGGGCCAATCCCGGCTAGCGCCATTGACCGGCACACCGCCGGGTGGAGTGATGAGGACGCGGACATCTTCGAGTACTGTATCCGCGAGCTGGACGGGATCTACCTGATGCGCGCGAACAAAGCCGAAGAGGCCCCGCCCGAGGCATCATCTCCCATGGAAGCGTTTCGTAGCGCATCGTTCCATCGTCGGGCCTCATAAGCCATGGACGTCGCCGCCCTCTCCTTGTCGATCGACAGCAGCACGGTCGTTACCGCTGCTAATGACCTTGATCGCTTCGCAGACTCGGCCAAGCGGGCGGGTTCTGCGGCCGGGCCGGCCGCAGGTTCGATCGCCAAACTGGTGGCCAGCGTACAATCGATCGACAACAAGCTTGGCGTCATCATTGGCAGCATGGAGAAGCTGGCTTCGGTCGAGAAGACAGTCGCGGTTGCAAATGACAATGTGGCCCGCTCGTTCGGCAACGCCGATGCTCATGTGACCACCTATCGGCAGCACCTGGAGGCGATGGTGGCGTCGCAGAAGGCAGCATCAACCGCCTTGGTGGCCTCAGACGCTCATGTGGTAGCTTACACGCAGCATCTAGCGGCAATGGCCTCGGCGCAGCGTGACGCGAATGCGCATGTGCTTGCGTATAGGCAAAGCCTTCAGGGGCAGGCTAGCAGCCAAGCAGATAGCAATGCCCACATCATCGCTTACCGCGACAGCCTTGGAAAAGTAGCTGAAGGGGCGAACAATGCCACCACCGCCATCAGGTTTACCGCCCGCGAGGGCCTGAACGCGTCCCGGCAGCTCGCTGATATTGGTGTGACTGCAGCGTCGGGGATGTCACCTTTCCTGATCGCCTTGCAGCAAGGGCCGCAGCTCTTCGACATCATCCAAGAGAAGGCGGTCGCAACTGGATCTACCGTAGGGACCGTGTTCCGCGCGGCTGCTGCCTCAGTTTTGGCTATGCTGGCGCCGCTCGCCCCGTTGATCGCGGTGCTGGCGCTTGCCGCTGCCGGTATCGCCGCACTGACGGCTCAGGCGAACGACGACAGCGGCCTCAAGAAGTACACCACGGCCATGGGTTACACCAAGGCGGAGGTGGCCAAGCTCAACGCCGTTACGGTCACCTGGGGGGATACGGCGAAGGCTGTGTTCCAAGTAGGGTGGGAGCGCATCGCCAACGGGTTCGGGATCACGACCGATGACCTAAGCAAAAAGTGGAGCAGCTTCACCGATTGGCTAGTGACTGCCGTGCGGTTCTCGCTCGCTGGTGTCTATGCCGCGTTCACCGGCCTGCAGAATGTCATCCCGCGCATCCTCGACAACATCAAAACGGGCAAGAAGGAAAGCCTGCTGGAGATCGTCGGTGGGAGCTTCAAGGACCAGTACCGAGAAGCCCAGAAGTTCATGGATGATGTCGTCGGCCAGTCTCAGAAGAGCGCGCGTGGCCGGCAGTCCGCCATGGCCGCAGCGATGTACGACAAGCCGCGCGAGAAGAAGGCGGGTGGCGGCGACAAATACGGCTTCGACGACCTGCTGAAGGACGCCGCCAAGACCGAGAACGATCTGAATAAGGCACGCATGCAAATCGGCCTCTATGGCGAAGCGCTGGCACGCGTTACCTACGAGCAGGATCTGCTCAACAAAGCGTCAGAGCATGGCCTCAAGCTGTCGCCCGCTCAGCGCGCGGCTATCTCAGGCATCGCAGCCGATCTTGCCAAGCTATCTGAAGCGAACCGGCTCGCCACCTTCCGCGAAGACACGAAGCAAGCAGCCATCGAGGAGTTCGCGGCACTGCAAGATGCATCGGCCCAGATCGGCGTCTATAACCGCGACCTGTCCGCGCTGCGTCACGAACAAGAGATGTTGAAGGCGGCGCGTGGCAAGAACGCGCTGCCCCTCACCGACAACGATCAGCAGGTGATCAGCAGCGCTGCGAACGCACTTGCGGACAAGGAATACCAGAACCTACTCAAGCAGGTAGATGCCGATCGTGACTACTCGCACAACGTCGCCATGCGCCAGCTTGATGCTGAGCGTGGAGCGCTTGGGCTGAGCGAGAAGGCCGCTATCGCTTACGCCTATGCTCAACAAGAGATCAACCGCCAGCGCACCGCCGGGGTAGCGGAAGCAGACATCAACTTCACCAGGATAAACCGCCAGGCCGACGCGTATGCCGGGGCCAAGTATGCGATAGACCAGCAGGCGAAGGCCATCGCGGACGCCCGCGAGGTGACGAAGAGCTTCTTCTCTGACTGGATCAACGGCGTGCGCGAGGGCGGCAATGCCTTTAAGGCTTTTGCCGATAGCGCGATTAACAGCCTCAACCGGATCATCGATAAGCTGCTGGACAAGACGCTCAACGGGTTCCTCGACAGCATCTTCGCGGGCGGCGGCGGAGGCCTCAAGGCCGTCGACACCTCCGGTTGGAGCGCCGGTAACGTCACGCTCAATGCGATGGGGGGTGCCTATGGAACCGCCGAGCGCTTCGCCAAGGGCGGAGCGTTCACCAACACGGTGGTAAGCCAGCCCACCTTGTTCCGCTTTGCCAAGGGTGCCCAGCTTGGCGAGATGGGGGAAGCTGGTCCCGAGGCGATCATGCCTCTCACGCGCGGCCCTAACGGTAAGCTGGGGGTGCAGTCGCATGGCGGTGGCGGCAAGCCTGCTATCCGTATGGGCGACGTGCACAACTCCTTTAGCTTCGCGGGAGCGGTGGGTCTTGACGGCATTGCCTCGATGGTGCGCCAAGGCGGCGAGGCGACATACAACCAGGTGAAACGAGATCTGCAGACGCTGCTTCAGCAGCTCGACACGGATGGGTCGTTCGCGTCATGAAGGTCTACCAGTTCCCCACATTCCGCATTGAGACGCAGCTCTTCCACTCGCCTGGCGCTGGATACGATGGCGGGCTGACGTCAGGCGGCGCGCAGTTCATCACGCCCGAACCGGGCGGCTTCGGCGTGCTTGAGATCGCTCCGGCCATCATCGATACCGAGTGGGACTTCCCGCTAGCGTCGTGGATCATGTCTAAGATCAGTGGGCAGGTTTTCCGGGTGCGTCTCGCGCCGACGCCCCAGATTGCCTACAGCCGCAAGCGTGGCAAGGTGGCCGTGCCGTGGAGCAACGAGCAGGCTTGGTCCAACCAAGAGAACTGGGACGGCGACTTCACAGGCCGGTACGCCGCTGACGCGCTGAAGGGTTCGGTGGTGATGAAGTTCGACCTGACCGGCGTCGGGCCGATCGTGACCCCAGGCCATGTCGTAGGCCATGACTATGACACGTACCTGATCGACGAGGTGACGTATGATGGGGACGTCGCCACGGCGATCGTGACGCCCCCCCTACGCCGGAACATCGCGGCCGGTGACAACTGCTATCTGCGGCCGTGGTTCACCGGGCGGATCAGCAATGGCGCCGATATTCGCGCCGCCTACAACAACCTAGGGCACGTTAAGCCGGGGAACATCGTGTTGCAGGAGGCGGTGGTTTGATCCTAATCGGCTGAGGTGTCTCAAATTCCTTGCTCTGCCTTCTTGTCTCTAGCGACCTTCTGCCGTCGCAGGCGAACGCGAAGCATGTAGTCTAGCGGATCAGCCTCACCGTGCACCGATCCTAAGGCATCAGCCAGTTCGGACCGTATGGCTTCAAGCCGTTCTTCGGTGAGCTGCAAGTCGACTCGGTGGCTCTCTTGTCTGGCCAAAAGAGTCAGCCCCTCGCGAGCAAGTGTCTCGACCTGCACCTCGCTAGGATCGCCTAAGGCCTGCTCTAAGATGGCAATTGCTTCAGCATTCATGCTGCGCCCACTGGCTTTAGCACGCGATTGCAGGCGCTCCTTCAGCCCTCCAGGCATCCTCAGCAGCATCCGATGTCCATCGGCCGTGTTCTTGTCGTCGATCATGTACCCCCATTTACGAGATCGCAGGCAGAACACAATTTTTGTGCTGCCGATATCTATCCTATTGACGTGATATCAGAGGCGGTGATATCACTTCATTCACGGCAATATCGCCGACAATGAGGAGCGCATCTGATGACAGAAGGAAAGCCAGTCAGGCAATGGGATCGGATGATCCTGCGCTTGCCGGAAGGTATAAAGTCGCAGGTTGAGGATGTCGCGGCAGACAACTGCACATCGCTGAACGGCCAGCTCGTTCAGTTCATCAAGAGCGGCATCGCTGCGGAGAAAGCGGCGTCGAGCCACACGGCCTGAGAACCAAGCTCGACGCCCATCAAAGGAAACACCAATGACAGAGCATCGCATAACACCGTTCCTCTTTGAGGGCGAGCATACGATCCGCGGGATCGACATCAATGGTCTGCCGTGGTTTGTCGTGGCTGATGTCTGCACCGTCCTAGGGATCAAAAATCCAAGTGACGCCATCAAGTCACTCGACCATGATGAAGTCTCGTCGATCACCCTAGGTTTAAGCGAGGGTGGTCCAGACCGACTGATTGTAAGCGAGTCTGGGCTTTATACCCTTATCCTGAGAAGCCGTGATGCGATCAAGCCTGGAACGATCGCACACCGTTTCCGCAAGTGGGTCACGGCAGAAGTAATCCCGACCATCCGCCGCACCGGACAATACACCGCACCTGAGGTCGCCCCCGGCATGACCGACGACATCCAAATGCAAGACTCACTAAAGCTGCGGAAGGTAAACACCGTGCTACGGCTTTTCGGCGAACGCTCTGGTCAGCAGATGTGGCGCAAGCTTGACCTCGAATGGGTGCCAGCAATGGCCTCTGTGTTTTCGCAGCACGACATGTTTGATAATCCGGTGCCACCTGGCAGCGTGACGATCACTGTAACCCCGGATCGTCCGGCCCACTGAACGAAAAGAGCGGCGCTGGGAGTAGTGATCCCGCGCCGCTCATAGCCAAACCGAAGGAACCGATCATGACTGCGACCGTCATAGCCTTTCGTGCGCCTACTGCCAAGCCCGCTAACGATAACAATCCCGAACCGACGCCACCATCGTCTGCTGACGCGAAATATGCCCTTATCGCCATGCAGGCGATCGAGAAGCAC